>Ga0116144_10005520_pt1 | contig 11430 bp, 12 predicted proteins | sample AD_UKC035_MetaG_FD_89746 | JGI IMG/M metagenome (GOLD analysis project Ga0116144, IMG submission 89746) | Active sludge microbial communities of municipal wastewater-treating anaerobic digesters from USA - AD_UKC035_MetaG | ecosystem: Engineered > Bioreactor > Anaerobic > Digestate | place: USA... | reverse complement strand
GGACCCCGCGCCCCCCGCGCCCCTCCCCGCGCCCCCCGCGCCCCCCGCGCCCCCCCCGCGCCCCCCGCGCCCCCCCACCCCTCCCCGCGCCCCACACCGCCACCATCCGCGCCATCCACCGCGACCCCGTCGCCCGCCTCATCACCCTCACCCTAACCAGTGCAACGCACTTCATTTCGCACTCCACAACCGGTTTGGCGGTCAGGTTTCTGGTCAAATCAATCCAGTACGTTACACCTAAAGAAAGGATAACCTATGACAGTGACATTGGTATTGAGCATTCTGGGAGTGGCGCTTTTCCTCTCCCTGATGGCGTTGGCGATTGCCTTGCCGCTCCGTCCTGACATCCTCCGGGTGACGGAACGTTTCGTCTGTCCGGCCGGCGCCCGGATGGACGTGACGCTCACAAAATCCAGCTATCACCGGCCTGGGGAAAGCGGGCTGGTGGTGACTTGTCGAGGGCAGGGAAAAGACGAGTACGTGAACGCCAGGGCGCTGCTATATCTCTGGCTCCTGTTCTTTGTGGTTGCATTGCCGGTCGCCGCGACGCTGGGGATACTGGCAAGCCGGTGGCTGGGCGGGTAAAAGCACGACACTCGGCAGCGGCAGCGCGAAATAACGCTGTGACCCGTGGGCTTCCAGGTTGATCCAATACGAGGATTGAAAAGCTGGGTGATTTGGGCGGCGCCTACTATGACATGGGGCAGTTCCACAAGGCGATTATCTGTTGTGAACAAGCGCTGCAAATGGCGATAGAACGTGAGGACGCGGAACGCCAGCATCACTATATGGGCGTGATGGGGCGCGTTTACAGTAACTTGGGGAAACCACGCGCGATTGACCTTTATCAGCAGGCGATAACGATTGCCCGCAGATTGGAGGATCATCACCATGCCGGGGTCTACTTGGGCCGGCTCAGTGTGGCCTATCGGCGTTCTGGTCAAGTGCAACAAGCCATCACACTTTACCAAGAGGCGCTTCCCCTCTTGCGCGAAAGTAGTGACCGTGCGGAATATGAGCGGCATCTAGGCGATTTAGGCAGCGCCTATCGGGAGTTGGGGCAATTCGAGAAAGTTATCCAGTTCCACAGCGCACCTGCCGAACAAAGGCGCGGCGCTCTACGCCCGGCTGGACGACCGCCTGCGGGCGTTGGCGCGCACCCCGCTGATCCTGTGGCTGATCAAAGAGGCGGGCGCGGCCGGTGAATCCGTGCCGGGCAACCGGGGCGAGCTGTACGCGCGCTTCGTCTCCCTCGTAAAAGCCGCCCGCTTTACTGCGGATGCCCGACGGTGTACCGCTTTGACTACAAATGCAGCGACGGGTATACTGTGGTGCATGAGAGCATCGCCCGCTGGCTCGAAACCAACATCGCATTGTTGGAGCGCGGCGTCTTTTTCCGGGCGGAGACGCCCGCAGAAATCCAGGCGCGCGTCCGCATCGGCGCCAAAATCAACGGCAAATACCCCCAACACTTCAAGAATCCATTGCCATTGGAGTGAATGACTTGTGAAACTCGTAGCCCAAAATCTCAGAGCACGCCTGACGCCCACGCGGCCTTTCCCTGTGGAGTGCGGTGAGCGCATCTTGCTCGAACAGGGGATGCACCGCTTTGGAAAGTTGTGGTTGCTGTTGGCGCTGCCGGGCCTTTTGTGCGTCGGTTGCTATATGCCGCTGGGATTGCTGTCCACCTGGCTCAATCCTGCTGGCCGCAGCAGCGACCCGCTATGGCTCACCACGCTAATTACGGGGCTGCTGATGCTGGGTTACGCCGCGTTTTTGTTGTGGCCCTGGCTGCTGTCCGGGCGCTATTGGCTCACCACGCGCCGGTTGATCTGGCGTCCGAATCTGGGACACGCGATGCAGGTCCCGCTGGATGCGCTGCAATCCGCCGCCATCCGCGCCTTTGCGTGGACGCAGACCCTGCAAGTGCGCGGCGAACAGACGGTGCGGGTGCGCTGCGCCGCCGGGCTGGCGCAACTATGGGGGGGACTGCTCCTTCTGCAAACGCCGGGCGTGGCGCGCGCCCTCGAAGAACCGCCCGCGTCTGAAGGGACATCCGCTGCCGCGCCGGCGGTCCCGCTCGCACTCCTCCCTCACGCCGCCTGCACCAGCGCGCCGGGACGCAGCGGCCTGGCCGTGCTGACCCGCGACTTGGTGGCTTTCATCCCGGCGGAGTTGCGCGATGACTCGGTGGAAATCGTGGTGGAGGCGGTCTTCTCCCTCTTGCCCTACAGCGCGCCCCGCGCCATCCGCCCCGAACTGCCGCTGGAGACGGTGTTGACCCGGCTGGCCGCGCTGCCGCCGGAGCGATTTGCCCTGCACGTGCAGCACCTCGCGGCGCATCACGACGGCGTTTACTGGCGCAACGGGAGCGCCACGCGCGCAGAAACGCGCCTCGTCGGTCCGGCGCACGCGCTGGCATTGCGCTTCACGGCAGGGGATGTCGTCCTGAACGTGACCGTCGCGCCGCCGCAACGATCGGCAGTGGAGCGGCTACTCGCCGCGTGGCAAAGGGGCGAACCGTTACCCTGAGTTCGATACCTCATCCGCAACAGGCTATCAGGAGCTATTGGCTGGTGGGAACGCAGCAAGACCGATTGGAACCCAAGTGGGGGATAGCTTGTCAGTATATTGATTGGCAGACCAGCAGTGGGCGTGGTGCGCGCGCGGACATTGGCCCTGCGGCTACGCTTGGCTCACATCGGATGAGGAAGTCGGGCCGTTAGAAATCTATTAGCCATGGCCGTCTCCATCCCTATCCTTATTAACGGCTATGCGCCCCGCGCTAAAGGAGACCCGAAGCTATTTCACGGGTTGAAATAACTTGCCGCCAGGGCGATGAGCAACTGCCCGGTATAGTAAAAGGCCAGGCTGATGCGGTGATATTGAAAGGGTTTCCAAAACCGGGCAACCGCCAGAATAACATCGGAAAGGTAGAACGATCCGGCGCCGCAGAACACCAACCACGCCTGGTACACGCTGAACACGCCGCCCTCAAAAGTCGCCAGGGCCTGATAGACCATCACCGAGATGATGATGAGATAACCGATGACCGGGCCTTGCATCGCGCCCAGGCCATTGCGCAGCCTAGCATAGAGGCCATAGCCGATGGCTACAAGCGCCGCTGCCGCAAGCCAATGGAATTGTAGGCCGGCCAGCAGAGTGAAGGTCACGGCGTAGGCAACATGCGCCAACAGAAAAAGTCCCAGCCCCAGCCTAAAGGCTTTTTGGTTGGTCGGGAACATCAGCGCGATATCCCCCCCTAGAGATAACGTCAGGCCGATCAGAATCCCCCAGGTGTACGTCGGGTTCATAGGGGTCACGGAGAACGACAGCCCGGCGATCGCAATCACCAACAGCGTCGTCAGGGGTTTGAGTGAGTAGATTTGCCGTTGATTCTGGCGGAACTCCGCGCGAATGAGGAAAAAGACCATGACTGCCAAGATCGGTATCAGATACAAAGCCGTTTTCATAACACCTCCTGCTTGAAGCATAACCGTTAATCATTCCGTGCCATACGCCGGATCGTAATGGTTTCGCCGCCCTGTGGGTCGAGGATGTCCACCATCAGCCGGACGACGCTGCGTGGGGTGTAGAATTCGCCGGCCTTGCGGTTGGTCGCGTCGGCGAACTGCTTGATGAGATATTCGTAGGCGTCGCCGAGGATGTCGCTGGCGACGCGCCGGTCAGTGCGGTCCACCGGGCTGCTACGCAGGATATTGGCGGCCTCCCAGAGGAAGGCTTCCAGGGCGGAGAGAGTGACGGGTAAGTCAAAAAGTCTGGGGATGATCATCTTAGCCCGTCGTCATCGGGTGAAAACCGCGCCCAAATACCTCGCGGGCATCGGAGATGACGACAAAGGCGTTGGCATCCACTTCTGTGACAACGCGCTTGAGTTGGGTGATCTGGGCCGGCGAGACCACCACAAACAGCAGCGTGCGCGGCAATTGGGTGAACCCGCCCACCCCCTCAATCAGGGTTACGCCGCGATTGATTTTGAGCATAATGGCTTCGCGTAACGCCTCCTGTTGTTCGGTGATAATGAAGACTGCGCGCGCATAGCCCACACCCTCCAAAATCATATTAACCACAAGACTGCTGGCGAAAACCACAATGAGCGCATATAACGCCGGGACCAGCCCCATCACTAAGGCGCCTAATCCCAACACGGTGCTATTGGCGATTAAATAGACCTGTCCGAAGGGAATACTCTTGTGGCGATTGAGCAGGAGGGCAATAATATCGGTGCCGCCGGCTGACCCCTGCCCCCGCAAGATCAACCCCACGCCCAACCCGTTAAGGATGCCGCCAAACAGGGTATAGATGAGCGGGTCTTCGTGAATGGCGGGCAAAAGGGGTTTGAGCAGATCGATGGCGACGGTCATCACGATGACGGTATAGATGGTGCGGAAGAAAAAATTGAACCCGCCGCCCCACTTGATGCCGGCGAGCAGGAGCGGAATATTCAGCCCCAGCGTCACCACGCCCACCGGCCATTGCCACAGGTGATTGGCAATCATGCCCAGCCCCGTGAAGCCGAGGGAGATGACATTGTTCGGGACCAGGAAAACGTCAATCGCCGCCGCCATACACAAGGCCCCCAGCGTGATAAGGATGTAATCTTGCAAAGTTTGCCGTATCCGTGAGACTTTTGTTTCTTTTTTCATGGTATCCGTAACCAGCTTTCATAGAGGGAATGTAACGACTCAAGGGCAAAACCCATCTGCCCTCGGTGGAATTTTCTCAAGCACGCCGCCCCCCGGCATTTGACGCGCGGGGGCGGGATTATGCTATACGATCCGCACCACGGCGCGGTCTCGCCGTTGGTCGTTGCCCCGGGTTGTGAGAAGCGGCGGGGCGATTTTTTTGTGTGCAAAGGGTACGAGGATAAGTATAGGGGAATTGTGAGCGGCGTCAAGATGAGTGCTGAGTGCTGAGTGCTGAGGATTGAGTGCTGAGTGCTGAGTGCTGAGTGCTGAGTGCTGAGGACTGAGTGCTGAGGACTGAGTGCTGAGGATTTATGAACAAGGGACGTTGGCAGTTTTTTACAGTATCGCACCTGAACGGCATTGAAGCGGGCTATCGTTTCTTCTTTCCCATCGGGCGCGTACCCCATTTTCTCATAAAACCGCCGGGACTTGGCGTTATCTTTGAAGACCCATAGGATGATTTCCGTGAAGCCGCGTTCCCTCGCGCATTGTTCGCAAAACGCCACCATTTGTGTCCCCACGCCCTGGCCTTTAAACAACGGCTCGACATAAAGTCCCCATAGCTCAAAGGCGTCGGACTTATCCGCATTTCTGGCATTGCCTATTGTCATAAAGGCTTTAAGGATACCGTCTTCCTCAAACACATAGGTCTCTTCCAGCCCCTCGTCTATCGCCTTTCTCACCCCTGCGATTCTTCCGGCGACCGAGGTTTTCCCAAACAAGTACGCATCTGACACAATCCCCCGATAGGCGCTGCGCCAGCCGAAAATATGAATCTCTGCTATGCGTTCTGCATCGTCAATAACGGCTCGTCGAATCATTATCGCTCCTGAGAGGTTGCGAGAGATGTCAAGAAACGTGCTGAGGCCTTATGAACATAAATGTAAAGCCGATGGGTTTACGAGGAGCGATACAGATTGCCGGGGGTGTTTAGCTGCACCAAGTCCCACAAGTTGCCGTACAAGTCCTCAAACACCGCCACCACTCCGTAGTCGGCTTCTTTGGGCGGTCTGACAAACTCAACGCCTCTGGCAACCATTGCGTAGTAGTCCCGCCAGAAATCGTCGGTGCCGAGAAACAGAAAGACGCGCCCGCCGGTCTGATGGCCCACTGCCGCCTGCTGTTCCGGTGTCATAGCTCTGGCTAACAACAGGGTCGTCCCTGCTGAACCGGGCGGGGCCACCACTACCCACCGTTTGTCCTGCTCCGGCTGGTAGGTGTCCTCAACCAGGGTGAAGTGCAATTTTTCGGTGTAAAACGCAATGGCCTCGTCGTAGTCCCTGACCACCAGGGCAATGTGAACAATGGATTGTGGCATAGCAGCGCGCCTCTCTTTCGCGGGAATCAGAAGATGAGTATAGAGGTGTTGTCATCGAAGTCAAGATAAGGACTGAGGACTTATGAACATAAACGCAGAGTCTCCGCGTTGTGTGACGGCCTGCGTGGGTAAGGCTTGCCGGAATTCGTCAGATGCGTAGTTCTGGCAAAATCTGTGAGTTGGCCTCTGAGCGATTGGGAAGCAAAAAGCCCCTGGCGTTGCGCCAGGGGCTTTTGTGCGTTGAGGACAGGGTTTCCGGGATTATAAACCAAAGTGGTGAACCTGAATTGCCGTGAATATGAAGCAAATTCCTGCGAGCGTAGCGAAAATCGAGTGCCATCTGGCTTTGGTGCGTGAACAGGGGATGGATTCATCCATTTGACACGCTCTCAGGTTTGTTGTACCATACCGGGGACTTAGGATTACCCCTTCAATCTTTTTCAATAGCTTCAGGAGATACCCATGTTTAAGAAAGAAACTCGATGCACGTTGTCCCGCGCCGAAATTGAACAAAAGGCCGGGGACATTCTCAACCAGATGACGTTGAAAGAAAAGGTCTGGCTGCTCAACGGCAACTGGGACATGATCACGAACCAGATCAAGTACCAAAACTCTTATAACCCGACGCCTATTGCGACCAACGGCGTCCCACGGTTGGGGGTTACGCCGATCAAATTCACCGACGGCCCGCGCGGCGTGGTAATGGGACGTTCCACCTGCTTCCCGGTTTCGATGGCGCGGGGGGCCAGTTTTGACCGGGCGCTGGAGAAACGGATCGGCGATGCGATCGGGAAGGAAGCGCGGGCGCAGGACGCCAATTTCTTCGGCGGGGTTTGCGTCAACCTCCTCCGCCACCCGGCCTGGGGACGAGCGCAGGAAACCTACGGGGAGGATCCCTTCCTGGTGGGAGAGCTGGGGAAAAGTCTGGCGGAAGCCGTCCAGGAACACAACGTGATGGCCTGCGTCAAGCATTACGCCGTCAACAACATCGAAAACAGCCGGTTCTTCGTCAACGTCACAGCCGATGATCGCACCATGCACGAAATCTATCTGGCGCATTTCAAGAAAATCGTCCAGGGAGGCGCGGCCTCGGTGATGGCTTCCTACAACCGCTTTATGGGCGACCAGGCCTGCGAGAGCCGGAAACTGCTGACCGAGATTTTGCGCGAGGATTGGGGTTTTGAGGGTTTCGCCATTTCGGATTTCATTTTTGGCGTGCGAAATGGCAAAAAGGCCATTGAGGCCGGGCTGGATGTCGAAATGCCCATGCCCATCCACTACCAAAGGAATCTTCTCAAGGCAGTGGAAGCGGGCGAGGTGGCCGAGAGTTGCATTGACCAGGCCGCGTTGCGGGTGCTGCGCACGTTACTGGTGTTTGAAAACACGCCCGATCCCATGACGTATGATAAAGAATTGGTGGCCTGTCCGGCCCATGTCGCATTGGCCCGCGAAGCAGCCGAGAAATCTATGGTGCTGATCAAGAATCAAGGGCCGGCGCTGCCGTTCAACAAGAGCGTGAAGCGGGTTCTGGTTTTGGGCCGACTGGCCGCTCAGGAGAACACGGGCGACCACGGTTCCAGCCGGGTATATGCGCCCTACGTCATCACCCCCCTGGAAGGATTGAAAAAGTATTTGGGTCAGGGCGTGGAGATTCTGCACCGCGACGAAACCCAGATGACCGAAGCCCAGCAACTCGCCGGAGAAGTGGACTGCGTCGTGATCATCGCCGGGAACGACTTCAACGATGAGGGGGAATTTGTTTCGCCCGGCGGCATGGAAGAAATGCTCAAGCCCCTCATCATTGGGTACCGGAATATGGATCAGCCTGACAAAGCGGCCCAGCTAGAGATGATGCAGCAATCAGCCCCCCACAACTCTCAAAGTCTGGAAGGTCTATCCCCTGGCGGCGACCGCCAGAGCCTCTCACTCAAACCGGAGCAGCGCGCGCTCATTCAAGCCGTTGCCGGGATCAACCCGAACACGGTGGTTTGCCTGGTGTGCGGCAGTATGATTATGATTGAAGACTGGGCCGCAAAAGTTCCGGCGGTTCTTTATAGCTGGTACGCCGGCATGGAAGGCGGGACGGCCCTGGCCAGACTCCTGTTTGGCGACGTCGCTCCCAGCGGTAAGTTGCCCTTCACCATTCCAACCAGCGCCGACCATCTTCCGTATTTCAGCAGCACCGATCAAGAGATCACTTACGATCTGTACCACGGCTACACCCTGCTGGAGCAAAAGGGATTAAAACCGGCCTACCCGTTTGGATTTGGGCTGAGTTATACTACCTACGCCTACCACGATTTGCGCGTCGAGCGCAAAGACCAGAGCCTGGAGGTCACGGTCAAGGTCAGCAACACCGGCTCGCGGGATGGCGAGGAAATTGTGCAGGTGTACGTCGGGATGGCAAATTCCAGCGTAGAACGACAAAAGAAGCTTTTGAAGGGCTTCGAGAAAGTTGCCATCCCGGCCGGCGCGACGGCAGAGGTGCCACTCTCTATTCCGCTCGCAGAACTGCGTTATTACGATATGCAGGAAAAAAGATGGCGGCTGGAATCCGGAACTTATCAGGTGCTGGTCGGCCCCAGTTCTGATAACGACGTGCTGCTTAAGCGCGAGCTGGAGGTAGCCGCATTGGGCAATGGTTAATAGGAGTTTGCGCTGCACCCCGGCTCGTTGATCGGTACTCAGCAAGGCGCGATTCCCGCCCGTCCGGTGATCCGCCAGTTGGGACAGCCCCCCTGTACCGATAGCCGTGACACCAGCGCAGGAGCGACCGAGGGGTACGGCCAGTGGAGAAATCGCTATGACCTTGATGCTCAGGAACTACCACTTTCGCGGAGAAACGCAGGAGTTGGACGCCGCGGCGCGCGCGGATGCGCCGGGGCAGTTTGTCGCCTTGACGGAGGGTTTCACCCATTACGAACTGGCCGGGCCGCCGGATCGCCCTGTCGTGGCGCTTATTCACGGTTTCTCCACCCCTTACTTCATCTGGAACCCGACGTTTGCCGGGCTGATGGAGGCCGGTTTCCGCGTGCTGCGCTACGACCTGTTCGGGCGGGGCTACTCCGACCGACCGGATGTAGTCTATGACCCGGCGTTGTTTGAACGGCAACTAGGCGAATTGCTGGACGCGCTCGAATTGACCGCCCCCGTCCATCTCGCGGGGCTTTCTATGGGCGGCGCGATCGCGGTGGGCTTTACCGCCCGGCATCCGGCGCGCGTGCGCCGCTTGGCCCTTATCGATCCGGCAGGACTGCCGCTGAAAGAAGCGCTGGGAACGAAGCTGGCGCGCGCGCCGTGGTTGGGCGAGTGGCTGTTCAACCATCTGGGGGAACGGCTGATCGTCGCCGGGCTGGCGAAGGACTTCGCCGTGCGCGACCGGTTGGCCGAGTTCGCGGCGCGGTATCGCGTCCAGATGCAATATCGCGGCTTCCGGCGGGCGCTGCTGTCCACGCTCCGCCACGGCCCGATCACCACGATGGCGGCGGCCTACCAGGCAGTGGGGCAGCAAACCTGCCCGGTGCTGCTCATCTGGGGGCGCGAAGATCGCACCGTGCCCTTTCCCATCAGTGAAAAAGTCCGGGCCGCCATCCCGCGAGCCACATTCCACCCCATTGACCACTGCGGGCACATCCCGCACTACGAAAAGCCGGAGATTGTTAATCCCTTGTTGACGGCGTTTTTCAAAGCTGAAGAGCAATGAATTAGGACTTACGCAAAGACGGTTCTTTTGCACCGCAGAGCACGCTGAGGCGGCTGAGACTCCATAAAAATCTCTGCGATCTCTGCGGTAAATTTTCACGTGTTTGCGTAAGTCCTGCGAATCACATCGAGAACGTGCCCCCATGAAGAACAAAGCCCTATGGGAATCATTCGTACCGTAACGCCTCAATCGGGCTGAGTTTGGCCGCCTGGTTCGCCGGGTAGATGCCGAAGAACAGCCCGATGGCAAAGGAAAACCCCACCGCCAGCAGCACCGATTCCAGCGTCACCACCGAGGAAATCAGCCCCGTCAGGTTGATTAACTCCCCCACCCCGATCCCCAGCGCGATCCCGATGCCGCCGCCGATCAGGCTGAGGATGACCGCTTCCATCAGGAATTGCAGCAGCACGTCGCTGCGGCGTGCGCCGATGGACTTGCGCAGCCCAATCTCGCGGGTGCGCTCCGTCACCGAGACGAGCATGATGTTCATGATACCGATCCCGCCCACGACCAGCGAGATGCCCGCGACCGCTCCCAGGAACAGCGTCATGATGTCAGTCACGGTCGTCGCCATGTCCAGCATATCCGCCTGGTTAATGAGACGAAAGTCGGCGTCGTCGAGCGGCGTGAGGTTGTGCTCTTTCAGCAGCACCGCCTCCACCTGATCGTAAGCCGCATCCACCTGCGCCTCGGACGCCGCCATGATGTTGACGCGACTGACGGCGAGCTTGCCATAGACGTTGCGCGCGTTCGCCAGCTTGGTCTGCGCCGTCGAGAGCGGGATGAAAATGTTACTGTCCGCGTTGTTGAACATCGAGCCGCCCTGCTCCGCCAGAACGCCGATGACGGTCAGCGATGTTTTTTGCCCATTCGCCGTGGCGACTTTGATCTTCTGTCCCACCGGATCGAATTCCCCGAAGAGGTCTTGCGCCACCTGCCACCCCAGCACCACGACTTTGGCGCGTTTGTCCACGTCCTCCGCGCTGAGAAACTCCCCCTGCGCCAGCGACAAGTCGTTCAACGCCTGATAGTCCGGCGTCGTCCCCACCGCACTCACGCTGAAATTCGTGTCGCCGTAGATAATCTGTCCACTGACGCTGTATTCCGGCACAATGAGCTGTGCGTCGGGAACGGCGCCGGCGCGCGTCAGCGCGGCTACATCATCCAGCGTGAGTCCCTCGGCGCGGCCGCCGGAACTGCCATCCACCCGCCCGGTGCTTTGCGGCATCACGATCAACAAATTCGTCCCGATGCTGTTGATCTGCGCTGTGATCTGCTCCTGCGCTCCTGCCCCGATGGACATCAGCGCGATCACCGATCCCACCCCAATGATGACGCCTAGCATCGTCAGCGCCGCGCGCAGTTTATTCGCCGCCAACCCATCCAACGCCACCCGCACGTTTTCCCACAAATCAGATATTTGTGTCAACATCCAATCTTCCCCCTATTGCGAAAGACACAAGATACAAGATGCAAGAAACAGAACGCAAGAATCTTGCTTCTTGCCTCATGCCTCATGCCTCTTGTATTTCCCCATCCAACAGCCGCACCACGCGCCCGGCCTCCGCGCCGATCTTCTCGTCATGCGTGACCATGACGATGGTGATACCGTGTTCGGTATGCAGGCGGTGGAAAATGTCCAGCACCTCGCGGCCGGAGTGCGTGTCCAGGTTGCCCGTCGGCTCGTCGGCCATCAGGAT
>Ga0116144_10005519_pt1 | contig 11432 bp, 9 predicted proteins | sample AD_UKC035_MetaG_FD_89746 | JGI IMG/M metagenome (GOLD analysis project Ga0116144, IMG submission 89746) | Active sludge microbial communities of municipal wastewater-treating anaerobic digesters from USA - AD_UKC035_MetaG | ecosystem: Engineered > Bioreactor > Anaerobic > Digestate | place: USA... | reverse complement strand
CGTGTCCTGCAGCAGCATGTCGCCGGTATCGATCTCGTGCCGGATACGGAAGGTGGTGACACCGGTCTCCTTCTCCCCATTGATCACCGCCCAGTTGATGGGTGCGGCACCGCGATACGCAGGTAGGAGGGAACCATGCAGGTTGATGGTCCCCAGACGCGGCTTCGACCAGACCACTTCCGGCAACATCCGGAAGGCGACGACGACGAAGAGATCGGCATCCAAGCCGTCGAGTGCCTCAGCGAAGGCCGGATCCTTCAATCTTTCCGGCTGAAGCACGGGCAGTCCAAGTTCGAGCGCACGCTGCTTGACGGCGGACGCACGCAACTGACGGCCTCGTCCAGCGGGCCTGTCCGGAGCGGTGACCACCGCCACCACCTCCTGCCCATCGGCGATCAAGGCATCAAGAGTGGCCACCGCGAAATCGGGTGTGCCCATGAAGACGATGCGCGTGGGATCACTCATAGGATGAGCTGCGAAGGTGCGATGCGGAAGCGGTACGGCAAGAGGGCATCCTCACCCGCATAGTCGACCCCGATCCGTGGACCAATGAGAACATCCTGTTCGCGGACCTTCACGCCGACGTCCTCCAACCAGACGCGCTCCCCAGTCAGGTCCTCTCCATTGAGTTCGGTGCGGATGCCGAGCGCCTGGGTCAGGGTGCCGGGTCCGCCGGTGGTCAGGGTTCCCGTGCCGCGTCGTTCGCGCATCGCCTCTGTACCTATCAAAGGATGAACGGCGCGTACGAGAACCGCTTGTGGCTCATCCTTCTCCCGCACCACCACATTGAAGAGGTGGTGTATGCCATAGCACAGATACACATAGGCGATGCCACCAGCTGCGTACATCACCTCGTTGCGCTTGGTGCGGCGACCGCCACTGGCATGGGACGCCCTGTCCGGTTCTCCCATGTATGCCTCGGTCTCGGTGATGATGCCAGCGGTCCGGACCCCGCCGATGCAGGTGAACAGCGCTTTGCCGATCAGATCGCGGGCGGCGATCAGGGCGTCGCGCTCCCGGTAGAATCCAGCAGACAGCTTCATCGGACCCGATCCTCCTCGTCTAGTTCCCATCTCAGCACCTTCGCAGCCTCCGGAGATAGACCATCCGGTTCGGCCACGTCCGATCCACCGATGCTGGGTGCATAGGCCTTTCGTCGCCGACAGACATCGCACTGGCCGCAATCAGCGTCCACGTCCTCTCCGAAATAGTGGATCAGTGATCGGGACCGGCACTCCTCGGTCGCATCCACATACGCCAACATCGCTTCGAGCCGGGCTTCGGCACGTTGCCTGCGCAATGCCAGTGCGGCGGGATCCAGGACGAGGTGCTGTGCATCCCCCCGCGGTTGCAACAGGGTGGCCGATGGGGCGTCATTCCGGGCTTTGTATGAAAGGACCCGTTGCTGATGAAGGTCCTGCAAACGCTTTATCACCGTCTCCGCCTGCCACTTCAAGCCTTTGGCCAGACGAAGCTCATCGATCACCACGGGTTCCTCGAACAGGCCGCCATAGTTGCGCAACAGGGCTTCGAGCAGCGGACCATACCGGTCGTTGTTCACCCGCATGCCATAGATGAGCTGTTGATCGGCGATGAGGAGGACCCGCGAAGGACTGCGGACGCCATCCGAAAGGGTCAATCGACCATCCAGCTCCAGCGCCTTCAATGCGTTCGCCACCACCACGGGCGGCAATTTGGTACGGGCCGACAGCGCGCGATTGTCCACCTCATAGTTCTCCAGGAGGCCCGATCCGATGGCGATCGCATGCATGTCAGCGAATGCTTGGTAGACCTTCCGGACATCGGCCAGCGAAGGATACGAACCCACCTGTCGTTCGCGCAACCGCTGTGCGTCACCCGGACCGGTCAACAGGAATGCGTAGGAAGGCTTCCCGTCCCGACCGGCCCTGCCTGCTTCCTGATAATAGCTTTCCAGGTCGGGTGGCGGTTCCATGTGGATGACAACACGCACATCGGCCTTGTCGATGCCCATGCCGAAGGCATTCGTGGCCACCACGCACCGCAGGGAACCATCGGTCCAGCCTTGCTGGATGCGGTCCCTTTCCTCCAGTTCCATGCCGGCATGATAGGCGGCAGCTGAGAAGCCGTGATGCTGGAGCAGTCCTGCGATCCGCATGGTCGCCCTGCGTTCCCGCAGGTAGATGATGGCCGTGCCGCGCACATGGTCGAGTATGCGTAGCATGCGTCCCACCTTGTCCTCGCCCTTGCTGATCCATAGGGCGAGCTCGGGACGTTGGAAGGAACCGCGCATCACATGAGCTTCCTTGAAGGCGAGCCGGTCCATGATATCGTTGGCCACCTCCGGCGTGGCGGAAGCGGTGAGCGCCAACACGGGTACTTCGGGTCGCAGCTTGCGCACCTCAGCGATGTTGAGGTAGGCGGGTCGGAAGTCATAGCCCCATTGCGAGATGCAATGAGCCTCATCGATGGCGATGAGACCCAGCGGCAAACGGGGAAGGCGACCCAGGAAAAGGTCGGAGGCCAGTCGCTCCGGCGAGACGTATAGGAAGGCGTATTTACCGAGCGCAGCACTTTCCAGGGCGTTGTCGATCTCCTCGCGGGACATGGTGGAGATGATCGCACGGGCTGGAACCCCCAGTTTCTTCAGGCGCCCCACCTGGTCCTTCATCAAGGCGATCAGGGGGGATACCACGAGGCAGAGGCGACCCATGGCGATCGCCGGCACCTGGAAGCAGAGGCTCTTTCCACCTCCTGTGGGCAGCAGGGCAAGGGTGTCCTTCCCGGATAGTGCGGATCGGATGATGCGCTCCTGCTGCGGGCGGAAGCCATTATACCCCCATATCCGCTTGAGCACGGAACGGACATCCTCCACAGGGGCGGGCTTGCTGGACATCAGGCGGGCGACGTTGGTACGGGATCATGCCACGGTGGCAAAGGGCTACATTTGTTCCAACCCATAACGCGAGGCAATGATCACGACCGGCCAAAAGATAGCGACACAGCGGGTGGAGCGTTCGCGCCTGAACGATACCGACCTGGACAACATCAAGTTCGGCCGGGTGTTCAGCGATCACATGGTGGTGATGGATTACGAGGACGGCGCCTGGAAAGCCCCGAACATCGTTCCCTTCGGCGATCTGGAGTTGAGCCCCGCTGCGCTGGTGCTCCATTACAGTCAGACCATCTTCGAAGGACTGAAGGCCTACCGCATGCCCGACGGCGGGGTGAGCATCTTCCGGCCACAGGCGAACATCGCCCGGATGAACAGGAGCGCGAAGCGGATGTGCATGCCGGGGATCCCCGAGGACATCTTCCTGGATGCGATGACCGAACTGGTGCGGCTGGACAAGAACTGGTTGCCGAACGGGGATGAAGCATCGTTGTACATCCGGCCGTTCCTGTTCGCGAGCGACGAGTACATCGGCGTGAAGCCGAGCGACAATTACAAGTTCATCATCTTCACCTGTCCGGTGCGGGCATATTATAGCGAGCCCGTACGCGTGAAGATCGAGATGGATTACAGTCGAGCCTTTCCTGGAGGAACCGGGGAGGCGAAGTGCGGCGGCAACTATGCCGGTGGTCTCTATCCCGCCAAGCTCGGACAGGAGCAGGGTTTCCACCAGTTGATCTGGACCGATGGTCTCACGCACCAGTACATCGAGGAGAGCGGTACGATGAACGTCTTCTTCAACATCGAGGGCACCTTGATCACCCCGGCACTGGACGGCACGAGCCTTCAGGGGATCACCCGCGACAGGCTGATCCGGGTCGCGAAGGACGAGGGCATCAGGGTGGAGGAACGTCGGGTGAGCGTGGAGGAAGTGGTGAGCGCAGCGCGCAACGGTCGACTGCATTCGGCCTTCGGTGCGGGTACGGCCGCCACCATCGCGCACATCTCGAAGCTCGCCTTCGGCGATGAGGAGTTCAACCTGCCTGCGGTCGAGGATCGCAAGATCGCCAACCAGGTGGGCAAGCGCCTTGATGACATCCGGCGCGGACGCGTTGCCGATCCCTACGGTTGGGTGGTACCCGTTGCGTGAGGCACCGCGAAGGTGCTATTTCGATGTAGGTGACCGACGCAGCCCCGCAAGGCTGTCCGGAATCACCACGATGCCGGGCAGGCAGAAGACCAGCAGGTAGAGCGGCCAGTCCAGGAAGGTGATGCCGACCAGGATACCGGTGATGAGGATCACCCCGAAGCACAGACCAGTGACGTGGAGGCCGATGAAGGCGAAACGGTTCACGGGTCGATCGCCCCGCGTGGCATAACGCGCGCCTCCTTGCGCACGGGGTGGAGACCCATCCGCTGGTGGCGGCTGCACATGACGGTAACCCGAGAGCAGCGCATCATAGGTCCGGCGGAGTTCGCCATCACGCAAGGTCTCGTACGCCTCCTGTACGGCTTGGAACTGCCTGGCGGCCTCCGGTGATCCGTTGCGGTCCGGGTGGCAGAGCTTCACGCGTTCCCGATAAGCCTTCTTCACCTGATGCGTGGAGGCATCCCGCATGATGCCCAATACGCGGTAATGGTCATATCGAAGGCTTCCTCGCATCGGTGGTGGGGTGGATCCGGCCGTTGCCTGGAGTGAATGTATGCGATCCGCTCGTCCTGGGTATCTTACCTACGGGAACGCATGATGAGCCAACGAAGTATCGGGGTGCTGATCGCCGGGATGCTGGCTGTTGCGGCCATGTCCCAGGACCTCATGCTGCGCGGCCGTGTCATCGATGCCGCCACTGAACGCGGGATCGTGGATGCCCACATACGATCGAAGGGAACATCGAACATCGCTGTGTCGGATGCGAACGGTTCTTTCGAACTGGCCTGTCCCGGTCCGACGGCGGTGACCTTGGAGATAAGCCGGGTGGGATATGCCACCCTCGAATTGGAGGCAGGAACACATGCATGGACGGATCAGGAGCCATTGATCGTGCGCATGGTGGCGCGCGCGGTGGACCTGCCTGAGGTCACCATCGACCGCCCCAAGCCCGAAGTGGTGTATCAGCGCGATGATCTGCACGTAGGGGACTACTTCACCAAAGACGATGGGGTGTGGGTGCTCACCTACGAGCGTCCCAAATTGCTGCACCGTGAGGATGAGGCGGGGAAGCAGGTCTTCCGGGATGCGCGCCTGCATCTGCTCGGACACGATTTCGTGGAGCGGAGCAGCGTTCGCCTGCCTACCGATGTATGTCGCCTCCGGCATGATGCCGTTCATCGTGTGATCGTGGAGGGCACGGGCTCCGCCTGGGTCGCCATGCAGGAAGGGGGGGAGGTGTTCCTGTCAGCCATCGACCTCAAGACCCTGCACGAACAAGTGCTCCCTTGGACCGACAGCATCCCCGGCCAACTGCTTGGCAGTGATCTCGATCCGACCTTTCCCGCCTTCAAGCATGTGGCGTACGACCTCACGGCGCAGGCGAGCCAGACCATCTGTACGGTACAGGATGACTTCCGGATGGAGCTCTTCCGCAGCCAGTACAAGTACATGAGCGGCCATGACAAGGTGGTGGCGATGGACCTGGCCCTGGAGACCGGCGTGGATGCGGAGATCATCGCCGGGTACATGACAAGCTTCCACAAGCACCTGTACTTCCGTTCACCCTACGCGCCCCTGTTCGTGGTGAAGGACACGCTCTGCGTCTTTGATCATTACAAGGAACGGGTGCGTCGATATCTACCCGACCACACCGCCATTGATGAGGTGCCGATCACCTATCACCGCGACCGCAACTGGAAGCACCAGCTGTTGCAGGACCGTGACGATGGTGCAGTATACGTCCTCTACGCCCGGAACCTGAGGACCTGGCTGCGCCGTATCGATCCTTCAACAGGCCGGCTCGGGCCGGAGCGTGTCCTGGACCATCCCTTCCCCGAGGAGGTGCAGGTGCACGACGGGTACGCGTACTTCATCTATCGTCCGTACGGATCCCTGCAGCATCGCACGCTGTACCGGCAGGCGATCCGTTGATCATGCCTGACCGGGGTGGCGCTTCGGATAGTCGAACCAGACGAGCGTGCCACATCCCTTGGTCGCGTGCGGCCAATCCTCCACGGGCAGATCGATGCGGACCATGCCGCAGGTGGGCAGGTTGTCGATGCCTGCGTCGCTCAGGTGATCCGCGAGAAGGCTGAAGCCGGGGTTGTGCCCGAAGAGGATCACGCGGTCGGCCGCTGCGGGTAGTTCGCTCACGAGGTGCGAAAGCGTCGGACGCTCGGCGAGGTACATGTTCCTGTCCTGAACGACACGTTCTTCCGACACCTGCATGGACGCCGCGAAAGCGCGTGCGGTGGTGAGCGCCCTGTTCGCCGGGCTGGTCACGATCAGGTCGATGGGCTCACCACGTTCCCTGAACAGGTTGGCCATGAAGAGTGCGTTCCGCTGACCACGTTCATTGAGCGGCCGGTCGAAGTCGTCCATTCCCGGATCCGCCCAGCTGCTCTTCGCATGGCGGCAGAGATAGAGCGTCTTCATGAGCGAAGCCTCAATGCCCGAAACGGTTCAGGCCGTCGAGGATCGCCATCAGCAATCGGGTGGGATCCATGCTCACCCCGAGCGTCACGTGCGCCATGCGGGCATCGCTGAACTGTTCGGGTCGCCGGAAGCCTTTGGAGATGGTGAGATACAGCGTATCCGGGTATTCGCCGGTGAAGTGAAGGTTCAGCACCTCTCCACCTGCGAGTCGCAGGAGGTACAGTGGATAGTGGCTGACGGCATCCTTGAAGGTGGTGTCCTCCTCGAGCACATGGCCGTGGGCCTTGAGGTCCTTGGCCACTTCATCCATCACATAGTGCAGCACATCCTCCACGAAGATCTCGGGGTCGCGCGGGACCGTCACTTGCTGGGTATCGAAAGGGGCCAGCATGCGCGCGCGGGTGTGGCGCAACGCGGTCTGCAGCTGGTTCAATTGGGCGGTGAAGCTCATCCGAATGTCGGTTCTAACGGATGGCAAACTAGTCCCTCGGCGACATGATCTCCCCGATGTGACGGATGGGTTATGCACGATCCGATCAACGATCGGGGAAGTGAAAAGCCGCATCCACCAGGATGCGGCCTTCACTCATCTGTTCAGCGACCTGGATGCCCGACCCTCACTCACACCTCCGTCTTCTCCTTCTTCGCCTTTCCGTTCTCCTTCTCATCGATCGGCTTGCGGAACACGATCTTCCCGTCGAAAGTGTCCACGACCATGGGTGTGCCCGGTTCGATGGTGCCCGCGATGATCTGGCGGCTCAGCTCGTTGAGCAGCTCGCGCTGGATCATGCGCTTGATCGGGCGCGCACCGAACTGCGGGTCGAAGCCCACGTTGCTGATGTGCTCGATCAGCTCCTCGCTCGGGATGAGGTGGTAGTCCTTCTCCGCGAGCGTGTTCATCAGCAGGTGCAACTGCAGCTCCACGATGCTGCGCACGTCCTTCCTGCTCAGCGGGCGGAACATGATGGTCTCGTCCACGCGGTTCAGGAATTCGGGGCGCACGGTCTTGCGCAGGAGGTCCATCACCTGATCCTCGGTCCGCTCGGCGATCTCTTCCAGGTCCTTGTCGTTCACCTTCTCGAAGTTCTCCTGGATGATGTGTGAGCCGATGTTGCTCGTCATGATGATGATGGTGTTCTTGAAGTTCACCACGCGCCCCTTGTTGTCGGTGAGGCGGCCATCATCCAGTACCTGCAGCAGGATGTTCCACACGTCCGGGTGCGCCTTCTCGATCTCATCGAGCAGCACCACGCTGTACGGTTTGCGGCGCACGGCTTCCGTCAACTGGCCGCCTTCATCATACCCGACATAGCCCGGAGGCGCACCTACGAGCCGGGATACGCTGTGGCGTTCCTGGTACTCGCTCATGTCGATGCGCGTCATCGCGTTCTCGTCGTTGAAGAGGATCTCGCTCAGGGCCTTGGCCAGTTCGGTCTTGCCCACACCGGTCGTGCCAAGGAAGATGAAGGAACCGATGGGCCGTTTCTCATCGCCCATGCCGGCCCGGTTGCGGCGCACCGCATCGGCCACCGCGCGCACGGCGGCATCCTGACCGACCACGCGTTTGTGCAACTCGTCCTCCAGCTTCAGCAGTTTGGTGCGTTCAGCCTCCAGCATGCGCGTCACCGGGATGCCGGTCCAGCGGCTGACCACCGAGGCGATCTCCTCCACGTCCACCTCCTCCTTGATCATCTTGCTTTCGCTCTGCAAGGCGATCAGGTCCTGTTTGGCCGCTTCGAGCTCCTTTTCGGTCTCCTGGATCCGGCCATACCGGATCTCGGCCACCAGGGCGAGGTCCCCTTCACGTTCGGCTTGCTGGGCCTGGTGCTTCAGGTCCTCGATACGGTCCTTGGCACTGTTGATGCGGTCCACCAGCTGGCGCTCGCTTTCCCACCGCGCCTTGAGGGCGTCGCGTTGACCGCCGAGTTCCGCCAGTTCCTTGTTCAGTTCAACAAGCTTGGTCTCATCGTTCTCGCGCTTGATGGCCTCGCGCTCGATCTCCAGCTGCATGATGCGGCGGTCGATCTCGTCCAGCTCCTCGGGTTTGGAGTTGATCTCCATCCGCAATTTGCTCGCGGCTTCGTCGATCAGGTCGATGGCCTTGTCCGGCAGGAAACGATCGGCGATGTAACGCGTGCTCAGCTCCACGGCGGCGATGATCGCGGCATCCTTGATCAGCACCTTGTGGTGGCTCTCGTACTTCTCCTTCAGCCCGCGCAGGATGGAGATGGCATCCTCCCGTGAGGGCTCGTCCACCATCACCTTCTGGAACCGGCGCTCGAGGGCCTTGTCCTTCTCGAAGTACTTCTGGTATTCGTTCAGCGTGGTGGCTCCGATGCTGCGCAGTTCGCCGCGTGCCAGGGCGGGCTTCAGGATGTTGGCGGCGTCCATGGCGCCATCACCACCGCCGGCACCCACGAGGGTGTGGATCTCATCAATGAAGAGGATGATGTTGCCCTCCGCGGAGATCACCTCCTTCACCACGCTCTTCAAGCGTTCCTCGAATTCGCCCTTGTACTTGGCGCCCGCCACCAGCGCGCCCATGTCCAGGCTGTACACCTGCTTGTTCGCGAGGTCATCGGGGATGTCGCCACTGACGATGCGCTGGGCGATGCCTTCGGCGATGGCGGTCTTTCCTACGCCGGGCTCACCGATCAGGATCGGGTTGTTCTTGGTGCGGCGCGAAAGGATCTGCAGGACGCGCCGGATCTCCTCGTCGCGGCCGATCACCGGGTCGAGCTTGTTGTCCTTGGCCAGCTGGTTGAGGTTCTTCGCGTACTTGTTCAGCGCGTTGTAGGTGTCCTCCTGGCTCTGGCTGGTCACCCGTTGTCCCTTGCGCAATGCCTTGATGGCGGCCACCAGGTCCTTGTGGGTCACACCGGCATCCTTCAGCAGTTGCGATACGCTGTCGCCGCTTTCCAGGATGCCGATGAGCAGGTGTTCCACGCTGGCATACTCGTCGCCGAACTCCTTCAGCGACGCCAGTGCCTTGTTCAAGGTGGTGCCGGCCGACCGCGAGAGGGTGAGTTGCGCACCGCTTACCTTCGGATAGCCTTGCACGATCCGGTCCAGCGCCTGTTGGAGTACCGGGAGGTTCACGTTCAGTTTCTTCAGGAGGAAGGGAACCACATCGGTGTCCACTTCGAGGATGCCCTTGAGCAGATGCCCGTTCTCCACCTGCTGCTGACCAAAGCCTGTGGCAATGGTCTGCGCCTGTTGAATGGCCTGCTGGGAGCGTATGGTGAATTTGTTCAGGTCCATGTTGATCGGTTTGCTCACTATCAGGTGACCCGCCTTCTGCACAACTCACACACCATGGCGGCGAATCGGAAAGACTGGCAGCTACGGAGTTGTTCGCCGTGACGGAAAGTCGTGAACCTAAAGATGGACATGAAGTTATGTCGCGTCATCCGAGTATCCGATATCACAGTGGGACCTACTTTCGGGCCGCCATCCACATGGAATTCGCCCCCATCGCCGCTGGTGACCGCAGCGCCTTCGAGGCCTTGTTCCGACTGCACTACGGGCCGTTGTGTGCTTTCGCTGCACACTATGTGAAGGATGTGGACAAGGCGGAGGACCTCGTGCAGGACCTGTTCTTCCGGCTGTGGATGGACCGTGAGCGCATGAAGGTGACCAGCTCGTTGAAGGCCTATCTCTTCAGATCCGTCCGGAACCGTTGCCTGAACGCATTGAAGGTGCAGGGAAGGGTACGCAGCATCAATGATGAGGTGGACGTTCCCGCTGATCCTGAGGAACGGTCTGAAGAAGATTTCACCGAGCGCACGGCCCGGGTGCATGCGGCTATCGAGGGCCTGCCGGAGGAGCGAAGGAAGGTCTTCAAGCTAAGCCGTTACGAGGGATTGAAGTACCAGGAGATCGCGGATCGGTTGGGGATCTCGGTGAAGACGGTGGAGAACCAGATGGGGAAGGCGCTCAAGACCTTGCGCGAGGAGCTGGCCGACCTGATGCCGGTGACCATCCTCGGCTGGCTATGGTGGTTGTTGAACAGGTAGGATGGGGGTATCCGGGTAGATCGTTGTCATACGGACGAACACATTGAACGAGGAAGGTCATAGCACGAGCGTATCGCTGGTCCGATACCTGAGCGGGGAGGCCTCGCCGGAGGATCGACTGGCCGTGGAGGCGTGGGCCACCGCGGATCCGGCGAACGCGGCTGAACTGGAACGCCTGCGGACGATCTGGGACCTGGGTGCCGAAGCCGTACCGGCCACCGTGAACGTGGATAAGGCATGGATGCGCGTGCAGAGCCGGATCACGGAGGAGGAAGGTCGTGGTCGGGTGATCCTCATGCACCGCGGTCGAACGCTCACACGTTGGGTCGCGGCAGCGGCCGTTCTGATCGGGCTATTCGTCGGTGTTCGGTACTGGAACGAACAACGCCCCCAAGAGCTCATGGCAACGACTGAACACTTGCGAACGGTACTGAAGGACAGGAGCACCGTGGTCCTTTCGCCAGGCTCCCATGCGAACGTGCGCATGAGGGATGAACGCCGGATCACACTGCACGGCGAAGGATACTTCGAAGTGGAGCGGGATGAGGCGCGTCCATTCGTGGTCGCCACCGAAGCCGTTACGGTGACCGTGCTCGGAACGGCCTTCGAGGTCAGTGCCTTCGACACTTCGACCAGCGTGCTCGTGCGGGTGCGTCACGGCAAGGTGCGGGTGGAGGCGGAAGGGGATACGGTGTACCTGGAGGCTGGCGGGTATGCCCGCTTCAACAAGACCGCCCATCTCCTGGAACGGCTGCCTGCACCTCCGGCAGCGGTCTTCGGCGATCGCATCATCCAGTTCCAACAAGCACCCATGACCGCGGTCGTCGCGCAATTGGAGCAGCTTTTCAAGGTGCGCGTGCAGCTGGCGCATGAAGGCCTCGAGCGTTGTGTGCTCACGGCCACCTTCGAGGATGAACCGATCGACTACATCCTGCGTGTGATCGCTGACACCTATGGT
>Ga0116144_10005516_pt1 | contig 11438 bp, 10 predicted proteins | sample AD_UKC035_MetaG_FD_89746 | JGI IMG/M metagenome (GOLD analysis project Ga0116144, IMG submission 89746) | Active sludge microbial communities of municipal wastewater-treating anaerobic digesters from USA - AD_UKC035_MetaG | ecosystem: Engineered > Bioreactor > Anaerobic > Digestate | place: USA... | reverse complement strand
GGCTGGAGCAAGCTCACCGGCGAGTTCCTGACGAAGATCGCGGCGCAGCACTACGGGGTGCACGTCACCTGCATCCGGCCCTTCAGTGGCTACGGCGAGGACCAGGACCTCAGCTACCCCGTGCCTGCCATCGCTGCGCGTGCTGCGAAGAAGGAGAACCCCTTCGAGGTCTGGGGCACCGGCAAACAGGGACGCGACTTCGTCCATATCGACGACGTGCTCGATCTCACGCTGCTGGCCATGGACAAGATCAGCGACGGCCGCGCGATCAACATCGGCATGGGCAAACTCACGAGTTTCCTGGAATTGATCGAGGTCTTCACCGGCTTCGTGGGATACAGGCCCACCATCAAGCCGCTGCTCGACAAACCCGTGGGCGTCCACAGCCGCTACTGCGACATGAGCTGGGTGGAGGAGAACCTGGGCTGGAAAGCCAAGATCAGCATCGAAGAAGGGATGCAAAGGGTGTATGAGGCGGCGCTGAGGAAGATCTGAGAAATGCTTCACCACAGAGGCACAGGGACACGGAGAATGCTCTGTCCATGTAGGCGGTGGATGGTAGTCCTTGCCTTCCTCGCTAAAGGGCTACCTTCAATGGCCCAGCATGCTTGCGATAGCACCGATGTCATTGTCACGGACTTCCCTCGGATCTTTGGTGGGTACTCGGAGCCGTGGCAGCAATGTGGGGACACCATTCCTTTGACCGAAGTGTTCCTCATCTACTCCTACGCTCGATGCCAGGTTTGGGCTGAAGAGAAGGATCGGTCCGTCAAATGGTCCATTGACTTGCGGGAAAAGGGTGGCTGCAAGTTGATCGCGTTCCAGGAATTGGTAGAAGATCCGCCAAGGGGATGGAAGCGATCCGATGTGGTGCTTCAATTCATGGATAAGAAGATCTTTGGTTTGCGCTCCCGAGATGGAAGACTAATTCTCATCGACCCCGATCTCCCACCTTTTCGCAAGGCACATTCGCAATGAATGGGTTCCTCCGGCCTCTGTGTCTCCGTGCCTCTGTGGTAAAATGAGTTCACACATCATCTGCTTCGGCCCAGGCCCCAAGTTCAAAGGCGGCATTGCGCAGTACAACACGGCCTTGGCGCGGGCGCTGAAGGAAGAAGGGGCACAGGTCACGATCGTGAGTTGGACGCAACAGTATCCGGCCATCATCCCGCGCGAGTTCGTGGACAAGGCGAGCCGCAGCGACTTCCTGGAAGGCTATGACATTCCGGTGCAGTACCTCACCAACTGGAACGCACCGGGCACCTGGAAAGCGACCGCAAAGGCCATCGCCGCACTGAAGCCGGACAAGGTGGTCATCCAGTGGTACAACCCCACACAGGGCATTCCACTGAACACGATCGCGAAGTACCTGAAGAAACACACGAAGGCCGAGATCCTCTTCGACCTGCACTTCGTGGCCGCCAAGGAGCAGAGCAGCCTGGACGCACGGCTCACCCGCATGGCGCTGCGTCATGGGCACAGCTTCATCGTGCATGCGTACAAGACGGCGGAGGAGCTGAAGGCGCTCTTTGCCGGCGAGGATTTCCACCTGACGTTGGATGGCGCGCGGGCTTTACGGGCGCATCATGATGCGCCCCAGCGTGCCATCCTCAAACTCTACCACCCCATCTACTCCCTCTTCAAGCCCGATCCGGCGTTCGACAAGGAGGCGTGGAAGGCCCAACACGACTTACGGAAGCATGTGTTCCTCTTCTTCGGCTTCATCCGCAAATACAAGGGGCTGCACCACTGCATCGAGGCCTTCGCGGCGCTGGCGAAGCAGCGCGATGATGTGAGCCTGATGATCGTGGGCGAGCGCTTCTGGCAGACCGTGGACCAAAGCAAGCTGAGCACCAAATGGAAGAACGCGGTCTTCGGTACGTTGAAGAAGCTCTTCCTGAAGAAGGCGGCTGATGAGCGGAACTATGACCCCTTGGCGCTGGTCGAACAACTCGGGATCCAGGACCGCACGTTGGTGGTGGACCGCTTCATCCCGAACGAGGAAGTGCCACCGTACTTCCAGGCCGCCGATACCATCGTGCTCTTCTACGAGACCGCAACACCGAGCGGCGTGGAAAGTCTCAGCTACAACTTCAAGCTGCCGGCGGTAGCCACGCGCGTAGGGCACTTCCCCGAGACCATCACCGACGGCTTCAACGGCTACCTGGCCGCACCGAAGGACATCGCCGACATGGTGCGGGTGATGAACGCGAGCATCGAGCAGGCGATTCCGCGCGAGAACGTCGTGGAAGCCACCAAGACGATGAGCTGGGCGAATTATGCGAAGGCGGTGCTGAACGGGTGAGCATCGAGTGGCAGTAAGTTCGCCCGGAGATCCCGTACCGTCGATCCCCTGGACGACCCTTGCGGCACCGGTCATGCGTACCATCGGACTGCTCATCCTACTGAACACCACACGCCTTCTGGGGCAGGACATCCAGTTCCACTCAGACCCTGAGACTGCGATGACCTATTACGCGGAACAAGTCCCTCAAGTGATCGGATATTGCGTCGACAGCTTGCGCATCGACACGGTGTACACGGAGAATATCGCAAGTGGCGAACTGGATCTTGTGATCCAACGCTATCCGCTGGCCCGATACGAGTTCTACGTGAACGATGCGATGTATCGACGGATCGACCTTGGGCTACCGGAAGAACGCTACGACACGCTTATGGTCGAGGATCTGGATATCGGGGAAATGATGATCATTGTTCAAATAGTTCGGCTCGACATCCCCAACGGCGCCTATCACGAGTTCTTCCCCAACGGGAACATCCGCATCATGGGCACCCTCGATGGCTACAACCCGGACGGCACCTTGAAGAAGACCGGCGTATGGAAGGAGTGGAACGCGGAGGGGAAGGTGATCCGCGAGGAGAGCTATCCTTAGTCGCCTACCACCAACCGCCGCGTGCTGTGGTCAGCGGTTTGCACGAGGTAGATCCCGGGCGCGAGCTCCGCTGGAAGCTCCAGGAACGTGTCGCGTGATCGACCGGCGGCCACCAGGCTTCCGCGCGCGTCCATCACCCGCACAGCGCCAACCGGCACCTCGGCCACCAACCGGATGGAATGGCCGGTCCAGCTGACGCCCAGGTTGTCGGATGTGACCTCGTTCAACCCGGTGCCCGAGAAGTTCAAGGTCCCGTCGCAGGTGCTGTTCGCCGTGCTGCTGAACACCGTGAGCTGCGGCTGATAGGCACCAGGGTTCGCGTAACGCTTCCACGCCCAGCGCCGGGTGATCGTATGCCCGTCCCCGCAGCTGTGGGAATAGGTTGATGCGCCGATGGACAGGCACCAGAAGTAGGCAATATGCGGTGCGCCTGATCCTCCGACCTGTTCCGGGAAATAGATGCAGCGCACGGCGGTGTTCGCATTGCTCTGCCACTGGTTGGAAGCGGTGAATCCCTGCCGTTGCGCACCACTGTTGTTCGTCCAATGTACCGTCCCGTCAATGATGCTGAGCCCGGAGTTCTCCGCATTGAAGCTGAAGCTGCCATCGATCCATTGATCGTTGTTCCAGTTGTACGCCGCCGCACCGATGGTGCCACTGCCCGTACGCCAGGCCACCACGCCATCCTCCAGCATCACCGAGGTCCCCGAACTGAAGCTGAAGCTGTCGTCCATCCATTGACCATTGGAAGGATCGTAGACCGCGGCACCCACCGTACCCGAGCCGGTGACCCAGGCCACCACGCCATCCTTGTTGTACATCGTGGTTCCCGAGCTGAAGCTGAAACTATCGTCCATCCACTGCTGTGTGCCCGGGTCGAAGACCGCCGCCCCGACCGTGCCCGAACCAGTGACCCAGCTCACCACGCCATGCCGGTTGATGATGCTCGTGCCCGAGCTGAAGCTGAAAGTGTCATCCAGCCATTGCTGCGCGGCCGGGTTGTAGATCGCCGCGCCCACCGTGCCGCTGCCCGTCACCCAGGCGATGATGCCGTCCGCATTCGTCACCGTGGTACCGCTCACGAACGAGAAGTTGTCCTCTCGGAACTGGGACATATCGATGTCGTACACGATGCCGCGCACAACGCCGGAGCTCGACAAGGTGGCCACCACACCATCCACGCTGCTCCATTCCGCCACGCTGGAATAGCTCTGTGTCCGGCTCTGGTCCAGCAAGGGGTCCCACACGGTGCACGTGATCGTGCTGCCGTTCTGCGTCACGCTGATCGGTGGTCCCCAGCCCCAGTTGTAGAACTGGGCGTTCGCGCTGTGCAGAAGGAATACCGGGAGAAGGTGGAGAATGTGGCGCATAGGTGTGCGGATCGCCTCGAAGCTAGCAGGTGGGCTCGGATAATGAGGCGTTCATCGGGCGTTCCGCGCTGTTCATCCGGAACTTGATCCATTTAACATGCGTAGAAAGGGGTTGGAACCGTTAAGATGATAGTTTCACCGCCCCGTTGGCCTTACCGCGAACTGGAACCTCGCACGATGGGAGGGCAACGGACGAACCTGTAAGGAAGAATGGTGCAAGCACCCTTGCTCTTGGCATTGCTTTTCTCCTGGCTGATCGGCGGGACCGATGTGCCGGCGCCTTCAAGCTCGTCCTCTGCCGTGGAAGCGGTGGACGAGACGACCCATGCGGCGGCGGAGCTGTACGATGCGATCTGTCTTGAAGGGGAACTGAAGGAGAGCGTGTTCACGGCCTGTTACAAGCGTATGCAACGGAAGGGTGTCACCGGACATGTCATCGCGATCGCGGACATGACACAGCCCAGCACCGCCAAGCGCTTCTACGTGCTCGACCTGGAGCGCAAGGAACTACTGATGCGCACATACGTAGCCCATGGCCAGGGAAGCGGCGAACTGATGGCCACCCACTTCAGCAACCGCGAAGGCAGCCATCAGACGAGCCTGGGACTTTACCGCGTTGGCGCGGAGATCGTGAGCCCGAAGCATGGTGCTGCCCTGATGCTGCACGGCTTGGAAAAGGGGCTCAACTGCCAGGCGGAGAAGCGTGAGGTGATCATGCACGGCGCCGATTATGTGGGCGATTCCTTCATCCGCGAGCACGGTCGTTTGGGACGCAGCTGGGGTTGTCCGGCGGTGAGCCGGGCCGACATGCCCCGCATGCTTGAGCTGCTCGCTGACGGGGGGCTGCTCTACGTTCACGGCTGAGCAGCGAACTTTGCGACCGTCCGAACGTAAGTGAGGGTCCCGAGATGCGTCCTTTCACCCTGGTCATCCTTTTCCTGGCAGCGTTGGGCTGCACGCCCCCTTCCAAGCCGAAGACCCTCGCCGAAGAGACCCGCGAGATCGCCAAGGTCTTCGAGACGAAGGAAGAGATCACGGATCGGACGTTGGACAGTGCGACGATCGCCGATTTCCTCGCCAGACACCCCGATTCGAAGGGCGACAGTGCGGCCATCTTCAGCTTTTACAAGCGCCGCGGCTACCACTATGCATGGTTCGTGGATGACACGCTCTCCCATGCCGCCTTCGGCTTCGCCTCGCTCGTTCATGGCACGGACAAGGCACACCCGACCGTGGCCGCCCTGAGTGAACGCCTGCGCCAGTTGATGGAGCAGCCCACCCGCAACGGCCAACCACCATGCGACAGCTGTGGCCAGGACCTGGAACTCACGCTGACGGCCGAGTTCTTCCACTTCGCGAACAAGGAATACGGAGGCATGGTGGGCAAGGACCTGCGAGAACTGGATTGGTTCATCCCACGCACGAAGAAGAACTATGACCGTCTGCTGGATTCCATCGCGGCCGGTGGGATGGACCTGAGCGCCATCGAGCCCTTGCATCCCCAATATGGCAAGCTGAAGCAGCGACTGCGGAAGTACGTGATGCTGGACACCCTGGTCCGTTGGGACCCGCTCTCCCTGGGAGACCGCAAGAAGCTGGAGCCGGGCGATACCGCCAGTGTGGTCCCGGACATCCGTCAACGCCTGATGGTGCTTGGGGACCTGGTGACGGGCATGGACACGCTCGTCCTGCATTCCACCACCTATGACAGCGTGTTGGTGCATGCCGTTCAACGCTTCCAGGAGCGACACAGCCTGCTGCCCGACGGGGTGATCGGCACGAGCGTCATCCGTGCCTTGAACGTCACACCCGCGCAACGCGTCCGCACCATGCTCATCAACATGGAGCGCCTGCGCTGGGTACCCGAAGCGTATGCCCCGGACCTCATCCTGGTGAACATCCCGGAGTATAGGATGCACATCTTCGAGGATGGGAAGGAGGCTTGGAACATGAAGGTCGTCGTGGGCAATGTGGCCACGCGCACGGTCATCTTCAGCGATACGCTCACGAACATCGTCTTCAGCCCGTATTGGGGCGTGCCGCAGAGCATCGTGAAGAACGAGATCCTTCCGGAGCTGCGGAAGAACCCGAATTACCTGGCGAAGAAGGGCATGGAACGGATCGGTGGCACGGACGCGAACCCCGTGATCCGGCAGAAGCCCGGCCGAAGCAATGCCCTGGGCCTGGTGAAATTCCTCTTCCCGAACAACTACAGCATCTACTTCCACGACACCCCGAGCAAGGGCGGATTCGCCCGGGAGAGCAGGGCCTTCAGTCACGGCTGCATCCGGCTGAGCGAGCCGCAACGCCTGGCCGAGTACTTGCTGCGCAACGACACCACCTGGACCACTGAGAAGATCAAGGAGGCCATGAACAAGGGCTCGGAGACCTGGGTCACCTTGAAGGAGAAGCGTCCCGTGACGATCGGCTACTTCACGGCCTGGGTGGGTCCGGACGACCGGCTCTACTTCTGTGATGATGTGTACGGGCACGACGAGAAGCTGGCGGCCGAACGATTCTTCGACCCGACACCCACTCCTACGCCCTTGCCTATTGAGCCGGGGCTGGAGGTGTTGAACTGACGCGCACCGCAGGCACTCCGAAATAGCTGGCGTAGCTCCGGTTCATCCAATAGTCCGCATCGGTATCGAGCGGGAGGATCACCAGGCAGCGCGGATAGTTCACCGGGTCAAGCACCACCTCCTGCTCCCCTCCCTGCGCGGCTTGTCGCATGGTGGCGTAGCGCCGTATGATATCCGCATCATAGCGCGCCAGCTGGCCACCCAGAAGATCCGCGGTCACCAAGCCGTCGCGGCCGCTGAGGAGGAAGAGGCCACACACCACCGCGACCGACCAGGACCACCAAGGACGTTGGACCGCACGCGGTGTGGGCAGCATGCTGCGAAGTACGGCTCGATCCCAAACGGTGAGCGCTACGAACCAGCCCGGCAGGAAATAGAAGCAGGCCATGTTGAGGGTGCGGTATTGGCCGAGCAGACCGGTGGGCCAATAGGTCACCACCATGCTCACGAAGAGGCAGGCGAAGGGCAGGGCGAGCGCGACCCACTTGTTCCATCGAAGACCATCCCGCCCTATCAACCCTCGCTCCTCTCCTTGCCGAAGGAGGACCAGGAAGAGGATCGATGGAAGGATGATCGGCAATATCCAGTTGAGCGACCACCTGCCTGTCTGTGCCACGGCATAGACCAGGGTCCGTAACGCATCATGCCGCAAGGGGAACAGCGCCTCGCGCGTTGCATTGCCCGGTGCCAGGGCCACCACCAAGGAAGCGACCAGAGCCACACCGAGAAGTACGAAAGCCGCACGCCGACGCGGATCGTACTGCTTCCGGAACAGGAATACGAGCAAGCCGTGACCGATCACCAGGAAGGCCATGTGGACCTCGTTGCTTCCTGCCATCCAAAGGATCAGAAGGACTTGCACCACATACCAGCGTGCGTTCAATTCGTGCTGATCCCTCCAAGCCTGGATCCAATTCGCCAGGAAGAAGAGGCTGAGCGCATTGGCCAGCTGGTAGGTCATGGCGCCGGTGTACCAGTAGAAGCCCTCGCTGGCGTCGGGCATCACATGCAGGTAGAGCAGGAGGAAGACCAGCGCGATGGTCGCCGCCACGTGGGCACGGACCGCGGGCAGGATGACCTTCACCAGGCGGAAACCGGCGAACCAGGTGAATAGGATCAGGCCGATGGCGACCATGCGATAGAGCATGAGACCGATATCGATCCCCGATACCAGCGGACCCCGGAGCACAAGGATGTTGGAGGCATAGCGTCCGTTCCAGGAGGTGTATTCGCGCCAGAGCCCTTCGAGCAGCGGGGTGCTCATCCCGGAAACCGCATAGCTGTAGTCATCCGCATAGGGGTGCACGAAGAGCGCCAGCAGTAGGTGGCGGAGCAGTGCCAGCACCAGGATCACCTGGGCGACGCGGAACGGGAGAACTCCCTTCATCCCTTCAAAGATGAAGTCGGAGGCTCAAAGGCCGATGCGTTCACTCACCCGGTAGCGGTCGCGGTCGTCGCCATTGCGGCTCACGAGGTCGGCCACGAAGCCGGCGGTGAATAGCTGCACCCCGATCACCATGGCCGTGAGAGCCACGAAGAAGAGCCCGGAGCTGGTGACGCGCGGCGCGGCCACGTGGAGCACGTAGCTATACCACAACTTCTCACCGACCACCCAAGCCGCGCTGAAGAAGCCCACCACGAACATGATGGTGCCGAGCCCTCCGAAGAAGTGCATCGGCTTCTTGGCGAAGCGGAAGATGAAGGTGATGGTGAGGAGGTCCAGGAAGCCGTTGATGAAGCGGTCCAGGCCGAACTTGGTGCGACCGTACTGGCGAGGATGGTGCTTCACCACCTTCTCCCCGATCCGGTGGAAGCCTTCCTTCTTCGCGATGAAGGGGATGTAACGGTGCATCTCCCCGAAGACCTGGATGTTCTTCACCACCTCCTTGCGGTAGGCCTTCAGGCCGCAGTTGAAGTCGTGCAGCATCACCCCGCTCACCCGGCGTGTGGTCCAGTTGAACAGCTTGGTGGGGATGGTCTTGGTAAGGGGATCGTAGCGCTTCTTCTTCCAGCCGCTCACCAGGTCGAAGCCGTCCACGGTGATCATGCGGTAGAGCTCGGGGATCTCATCGGGGTCGTCCTGCAGGTCGGCGTCCATGGTGATCACCACCTCGCCTTGCGCGGCGATGAAGCCCTCGTTCAGTGCGGGGCTCTTGCCGTAGTTCCGTCCGAAGCGCACACCTTTCACGCGACCGTCCGCCTTTGAAAGCCGTTGGATCTCGTCCCAGGAGCCGTCCGAACTGCCATCATCCACCAGGATGATCTCATAGGCCTTGCCCATGCCGCCCAGCACCCGGTGAAGCCACTCGACCAGGTGTGGCAGCGATTCGCGCTCGTTCAGCAGGGGTACGACGATGGAGACGTCCATGGCGCTGCAAGGATACGGCTAGGGCAGCACCAAGCGATGGACTTGCCTCGACCCTTCCTGCTCCACCACGATGATCACCATGTTCCCGCTCCATTCGGACAAGGTGACCTCCATCCGACCTGCCCCCGTGCGTTGCAGCAGGGAACGGCCAAGCCCATCCATGACGGACACCGTACTGACACCCGTACCGGAAGGTCGCACAGACAGGTGATCACCATCGAACGAGATGGCACTGGAGCTCGATGGCACCGCCATGCTGGTCGGGAGCACCACGTTCACCACGCAACTCGCAGTGGATGAGTTCTCGCCAGCCGCATTGTACATGTTCAATGTGACGTCGTAGCAACCCGGTAGATCATACTGGACATCCATGGGGTCCCGTTCCAAACTGGTCCCGATGGTGCTGCCGGGCAGTTGCCAATAGAAGGCATAGACATCCGGAGAGGCATAGGCCGTCATATCAACGCTGCCTCCGGGGATGATGTCACCACCCTCTATTCCGAACGAGACATGCGGCAACTCCAGGCAAGTCAAGGTAGCCCCATCCACCAGGTCCCAGACCAGTTGTGCCTCGGACCCGCTCATATCGTAGTTGTCGATGAATAAGGCGAAGTGGTCTCCTGCGTTCACGTTCAAATAAGCCACCCAGCCATCGCCACCAGGACCTTCGCTGGCATCGATCGCCGCTCCTCCCATGCCCGTAAGCCCCGCGAGTGCGGAGTAGCTACATCGGACCGGCGGTGAGGAAAGAACATTCGGCCAGGTCGGGCTCGGCCCCCATACCGCGAAATCCAGGTCGGTCTGGGGCAGTGAGGGTATCACCGTGAATCCGACCATTCCCCCTGTGGCCACCTCGAAGATGGCCCAGGTACCGTTCCTTTCGTTCGACAGCAAGCAGCCGCGGTTGAGCGGGTCCAGATCGACCACATTTCCAACGAGGAGGTTCGGGAAAGAGATGGTCGTATCCGAGCAGATATTCCGGGCGTAGATCAAGTCCGCTGCGGGGAAGGGACCCGGTTGCCCCACCACCCCTGCACCAGGGATGACCAGAATCACAGCCGATAGGAACCGTGTTCGCATGGACCAAGATAGGTCGTCGTGTGGTACCGATCCAGGGATCCCTACCTTTGCACCTGGGGCAAGTCCTGTACGACCAGCTCCCGCCGAATCCCCCAGGGCTGGAAGGCAGCAAGGGTAGGCGGTCGTAGCGGTGCGATGCGGGTCGCTTGCCCCTCTTTTTTGCCTATTCTGACGGGCTACTACCTTGGCGCCGTGGCCGATATCCAACCCAAAGTCGTACTGATCACCGGTGCCAGCAGTGGCCTGGGCAAGGCCATCGGGTTACGGCTGGCCAAGGCTGGGCACAAGGTGTTCGGCACGAGCCGCAAGCCCCAGCAGAACGACGGCCCCAGCGCCTTCCCGCTCCTGGTCATGGACGTGACCGATGAGGCGTCGGTGAACGTGACGGTGGCCGAGGTGATCGAACGTGCGGGCCGTCTTGATGTGGTGATCAACAATGCAGGCCTTGGGATCCAAGGACCGGCCGAGGACATCACGCCCACCCTGGCCGCGCAACTGCTGGATACCAACGTGCTCGGCCCCCACCGCGTATGCCGCGCCGCGCTGCCGCAGATGCGCAAGCAGGGTGACGGCTATCTGATCAACATCACCAGCGTGGCGGGGAACTTCGGCCTTCCCTATCGCAGCTTCTACAGCGCCAGCAAGGCCGCACTCGAACGCTACACCGAGGCCCTGAGCACCGAAGCCGCGCGTTTCGGAGTGAAGGTGCTCACCGTCCAACCAGGGGAGTTCAACACGAACATCGCGGCGGCGCGCCTGCGTCCGGAGGTGATCAGCGAAGCGAACAGGCCCGGTTATGACAAGGCCATGGCGGAGCTGGGCGGAAGCATGCACTACAGCCGCGATCCGGACGAGCTCGCCAAGATCATCGAACGCATCATCGCCTCGAAGCACCCGAAGGCCACCTACATCGTGGCCCAGGGCATCCAGCGCGTAAGCATCCTGTTGAAGAAGGTCCTGCCCGGCCGGATGTTCGAGCGCCTCTTGCGCAAGCATTACGAATAGTCATGATCACCTACGACAGCCGGGATTGGTGGCGGGCGCTCGCCTTGCATCGCTCGGACACCGTGCGGAAGTTGCTGCCGCTCCTGATCCTCGTCGGGGTCTTCACCGCAGTGGTCAGCTATGTGGAAGTGCGCTACCT
>Ga0116144_10005514_pt1 | contig 11445 bp, 6 predicted proteins | sample AD_UKC035_MetaG_FD_89746 | JGI IMG/M metagenome (GOLD analysis project Ga0116144, IMG submission 89746) | Active sludge microbial communities of municipal wastewater-treating anaerobic digesters from USA - AD_UKC035_MetaG | ecosystem: Engineered > Bioreactor > Anaerobic > Digestate | place: USA... | reverse complement strand
GGCGGCCGCGCGAGCACGCGGGCGATCGCCCGCGTGCTCGCGCCCTGCAGCTTCATGCTCGCGATCACCATTCGCTCTTCAGGCCTGAGTTGCTTGTACGTCTTTCGTTGTTCTTCCATCGCAACACCTTACGCCAGGTGAGGTGTTGCACTTCAGATTTGAGGCCGCCAAACGGTCTGGAAGTTGCGATCAATCGCCCCTCCCCGCGTTCCGCCGATTGCCAATACAGAAACCCACCGAGCCATAGACCCGCAACTACAGACCGCGCCAACTGCCGCAAGAGCACGCGAAGTCCTCCCAGCTGCGGCATCCTGCGCGCCAGCGCCGGCGGCACAACCCTCATGCGGACGCATCGCTGCGGCAGGCTCGTAGACTCGGCCAGCACCGGGCTCGCCCTGCCCGTCGACTTCGAACCGATGCCCGCCCTCGCCCAGCTCCTGCTCCGCATCGCTGCCGTCCTGCTGCTGGCCGGCAGCATGGCGGCGCACGCGCAGCTCGCCGACCAGGCGCTGACGCTGGAGTCGCTGCCGCGGCCCGAGACGCCGCCGCCGGAGCGCGGGCCGGTCGTGCCCTCGCAGGTGGAGCGCTGGCGCAACGAGGCGCGTGCCTTCGAGTACGGCGAGGGCATCGAGCGCGACGCGGTGAAGGCGGCGCAGTTCTATTGCCGCGCCGCGCGCTACGGCGACGCCGAGGCGCAGTACAGCCTGGCCTGGATGCTGACGAACGCGCGCGGCATCGAGCGCGACGAGGCGCAGGCGGCGCATCTGTTCGCCGCCGCCGCCGAGCAGGGGCATCCACAGGCGACGGCGATGGCGCAGCGCCTGGGCACGCCGCTGGGCGAACCCCCGCCCTGCCTGCGCCCGCCCGATGAGGATCCGCCGCTGCTCGCGCAGAGCCGGCCGCCGCCGCCGCGCGAGCTGCTGCCGCGCGGCGGCGGGCGCCCGAGCCCCTTCCCGAGCCCGACGCTGCTGCCGCCCCCGCCGCCGCCGGCCGGTGCGCCGCCGCAGATCGTGCGCTTCGTCGAGCTCGTCGCGCCCGAGTACCAGCTGCATCCGCACCTGGTGCTGGCGGTGATCAAGCAGGAGTCGAACTTCGACCCGCTGGCGGTCTCGCCGAAGAACGCGCAGGGGCTGATGCAGCTGATCCCCGACACCGCGCGCCGCTTCAAGGTACGCAACATCATGGATCCGGCGCAGAACCTGCGCGGCGGCATGGCCTACCTGCAGTGGCTGCTCGCGACCTTCGAGGGCGACCTCTCGCTGGCGCTGGCCGCGTACAACGCCGGCGAGGGTGCGGTCGAGCGCTACCGCGGCATTCCGCCCTACGCCGAGACGCGGCTGTACGTGCGCAGGATCATCGCGTCGATCAACGGCCAGCGTTCGCACCCGTTCGACGCCAGCATCGCGCCGCCGTCGCAGATGCTGACCCTGCTCAAGGCGCGCGCCACGCTCGGCCTGAAGTAAGGGGCCGATCACGCAGGGGCTGATGCCAGGGATCTCCCTCGATCCTCCCTCGATCGATGGCGCCCCCCCTCGCGCAGCGAGGCAAGCGGTCCGCTCCCGGGTCGTTCCGGTTTGACCGCGCGGCGCGGCGCGGTCAAGATCGGCACGAGCGCCGCGCGCTCCGCCGGCCTTGCGGGGGCCGACGGGTGTGCGCCACACCGCAAGTCGTGAAGCCAGCCAGCCCAGAGCCCGGACGCAGGAGACGCCGACGATGAACCCCTTCAGACAACTGCTGCTGCGCGCCGGCCGGACGCCGCCGCTCGGCACCTGGCTGCTCTCGGGCAGCACGCTGCTGGCCGAGGCCGCGGGCTACGCCGGCTTCGACTTCGGCATCATCGACATGGAGCACGGCCCGTTGGACATGGCCGAGGCGGTGCAGCTGCTGCAGGCGGTGGCATCGACGCGCATGGTGCCGATGCTGCGCGTGCCCTGGAACGACACGGTCGCCATCAAGCGCGTGCTCGACGCCGGCGCGACGACGCTCGTCGTGCCCTTCGTGCAGAGCGCGGCACAGGCGGCAGCGGCCGTCGCGGCCACGCGCTACCCGCCGCAGGGCGTGCGCGGCATGGTCGGGATGAGCCGTGCCTCGCGCTTCGGCACGCAGGCCGATTACCTCGTCAGCGCCAACCGCGGCATCGCGCTGGTCGTGCAGATCGAGACCGAGGCCGCGGTTGCCGAGCTGCCGGCGATCGCCGCGGTCGATGGCGTCGACGCGATCTTCGTCGGCCCGGCGGACCTCTCGGCGTCGATGGACCTGACCGGGCAGCTGCGTCATCCGCGCGTGATCGAGGCGATGGTCGAGATCGCGCGGCGCTGCCGCGCGATCGGCAAGCCGGTGGGCAGCGTCGGCTCGGACCTCGAGGTGCTGGCGCAATACCGCGCCGCCGGCTACGACTTCCTGGCGATCGACTCGGACCTGGGCCTCTTCATGCAGGGTGCGCAGCAGGCGATCAGCGCGCTGCGCGGACGCGACGGCGAGCACGTGCACCGCATCGACGGCGGCACCCGCGAAGCCTGAACGAGCGCTGGCCAGGTCACGGGGCCGGCGGTGGCGGCCCTAAACTGGGCCTCATGAAGAAGCTCGCTCTCGCGCTGCTGGCCGCGCTGGCCTGCAGCCTGCCCTGGCATGGCCCGGCGCTGGCCCGGACCTCCCCCGACGCCACCCCGGCGGCCGAAACCGCCCTGCCCCCGATCCCGCCGCGCGAGGCTGCGCCGGGCGATACCGCGCAGTGGCGGCGGATGGTGCTGGCCAACGGCATCAAGGTGCTGCTGCTGTCGGACCCCAAGCTCAACGTCTCGTCGGCGGCGCTGGCGGTCGACGTCGGCTCGCTCGCCGACCCGGTCGATCGCCAGGGCCTGGCGCACTTCCTCGAGCACATGCTCTTCCTGGGCACCGAGAAGTACCCGGATGCAAGCGACTTCGGCGCCTACCTGCAGCAGAACGGCGGCTACAACAACGCCTACACCGCCGAGGACCGCACCAACTACTTCTTCGAGATCCGGCACGAGGCCTTCGAGGGCGCGCTCGACCGCTTCTCGCAGTTCTTCGTCGCGCCGCTGTTCGACGCCCGCTTCACCGAGCGCGAGATGCACGCGGTCGCCTCCGAGCACCAGAAGAACCTCGAGAACGACCTCTGGCGCGAGGAGCAGCTGCGCACGCTGGCGTTCACCCCGGGGCATCCGGCACGCCACTTCGGCACCGGCAGCACGCAGACCCTGGCCGGCGTGACGCGCGACGAACTGGTCGCCTTCTACCGCAGCCACTACGGCGCCGAGCGAATGACGCTCGTGCTCACCGGCCGCGCCGGGCCCGACGAGCTCGAGGCGCTGGCGCAGCGCTACTTCGCCGCGGTGCCGCGCCTGGCGCAGCCGCCGCTCAGCTACCCGCCCGACTTCCTGCCGCGCAAGGCGGCGCTGCGCATGCTGCGCATGGAGCCGATCAAGGACCTGCGCCAGCTGCACCTGCTGTTCCCGCTGCCGGCGCTGCAGGGCGACTGGCCGCACAAGTCGGCCGAGCTCCTGGGCTACGTGCTCGGCAACGAGGGGCCGGGCAGCCTGCTTGCGCGGCTCAAGGCCGAGGGACTTGCGACCAGCCTGTCGGCCGGCGCGAATTCGCCGACCGCGCAGTACGCGGCCTTCGAGCTGCAGATCGGCCTGACGCCGCAGGGGCTGCGCGAAGTGCCGCGGGTGCTGCAGATGGTCTTCGCGATGCTGCGCCTGATGCGCGAACAGGGTCTGCCCGCGCACGCCTTCGGCGAACGGCAGACCCTGGCGCGGCTGGACGAGCGCTACCGCGACAAGGGCGAGGGTGCCAACCTCGCCGCGGGGCTCGCAAGCCTCGCGATCGACTATCCGCTTGCGGTCGCCGAGCGCGTGCCCTACCTGTGGCTGCAGCAGGACCCGGCCGGCTACGAGGCGCTGCTGGCGCAGCTGCAGCCCGATCGCATGCTGGTGACGCTGGTCGCCAAGGGCGTGCCCACGGACCGCACCGAGCCCTATTACGGCACGCGCTACAGCTACAGCGAGGACGCGGGTCCGGCCTATACCGCGCTGCTCGATCCGCCGCGCGTCGCCGGGCTGGCGCTGCCCCCGCCCAACCCCTTCGTGCCGGCGCAGACCGAGCTGCAGCCGCTTCAGCCCGCGCGCCTGATCGACGAACCGGCCTTGACGCTCTACCACGCTCAGGACGGTGAGTTCCAGCGGCCGCAGGCCGCGGTGCTGATGCGGCTGCGTCTGCCGCGCAGCATCGCCAGCGCACGCAACGCGACGCTGCTGCGCTTCTACGAGGCCTGCGTGCGCGAGGCGCTCAACGAGACCACCTACGCCGCGGCCGAGGCGGGGCAGCGTTTCGTGCTCAGCGCCTCGCTGGACGGCGTGCTGCTCGTCACCGAAGGCTGGGACGAACCGAGCGCACGGCTGCTCGACGCCGTGATCCCGCAGCTGCCCGACTGCTCGCTGACGCAGGCGCGCTTTGCCGACCTGAAGGACCGGCTGCTGCGCGAGCTGGCCGCGTTCGAGACCGCCGACGCTTACCTCAGCGTGCGCGAGACGCGCCGCGCGCTGCTGCGCGAGTTCTACGCGACGCCCACCGAGATGCTGCCGCAGGCGCGCACGGTGACGCTGGACGAGCTGCGCGGCTTTGCCCGTAGCCTGTGGACGCGAGGCAGGATCGAGGCGCTGGCCTACGGCAACCTCACCGCGGCGCAGGCGCAGGAGCGCGTGCGCCGCGTCGCGTCGGCGCTCGGCACCCGGGCGCTGCCCGAGGCCGAGCTGCTGCGCCCGCGCCAGTGGATCGGCGTCCGCGGCCAGGACCTGCGCAGCAGCGAGTCGCTGCAGGTCAACAACGCGAGCTTGCGCCGCGAGTACCTGCTGGGTGATGACGGCCCGAAGGCGCGCGCGATCGCGCTGGTGCTCGCCTCGGCGATCGCCGAACCCTTCTTCGGCGAGATGCGCACCCATCAGCAGCTCGGCTACATCGTCCAGGCGACGGCCTTCGAGGACGAGCATGAGACCGCGGCGCTCTTCCTGCTCCAGTCGGGCGACTACGCGGCCGACGAACTCGAGCGCCGCGCCGACGCGTTCATCGCGACGCTGCCGGCGCTGGTCGCGCAACTGCCCGACGAGGCCTGGAAGCACATCGTCGCCGGGGCGCGCGCAAGGCTGCTGGAGCGCGACAAGAGCATCGCCGAGCGCGCGGCGCGGCTCTTCCGGCTCGCCTTCGACGAGGACGCCGACTGGGGCCGCACGCAGGAGACGGTGCAGGCGCTCGATGCGCTCACGCGCGAGCAGGCGGTGCAGGCGCTTTCCGTTGCGCTCGATCCCGGGACGCGGCAGATGCGCAACTTCCTCGGCTACGCGCGCGGCCAGTCGGCGCCGCCGGGGCTGCCGGTGACGGTGCCGGCCGAAGCCGCCGCGCGCGCGGCCTGGAAGGCGACGCAGCGCTACGAGTAGCGCATCATCGGCCGCGCGTGCGGCGGACCCGGCCGGCGTGCGGTCAGGCGATCAAGACCTCGCGCCTTCGGTCTGCGATGCCTTCGGCGATGACGCTTCGGATGCCAGCTCGGATGCAGCTTCCGATGCGCCCTGCGGCGGCATCGCGCCGCGCAGCGCCGCGGCCAGATCCGCGAGCCACTGCGCGAGCGCCTCGCCGTGCACGAAGCCGTGCTCGGCGCCCGCATCGAGCATGTCGGTCACCGGCACCTCGCGCCGCGGCGCCAGCAGGCGCAGGCTTGCCTGCTCGAAGCTGTCCTGCAGCAGCAGCTGGGTCACCGGGACGAGCTGCGCCTTGCCGCGCCTGTGCACACGGCCGAAGCGGCGCGAGAGCACGCGCGGATTCCACGGCGCATCCAGGTGCGCGACCTGCGCCTGCGGCACGCGCAGCTCGAGTGCACCGCTGCCGGGATCGGCCACCAGCAGCACGCGGCACGACGCCGCGTCGTGAAAGCGCCGCAGCGCCTCCTGGCGGGCGGGCGGCGCGTCTTCGGCACACCAGCAGGCGGCATCGACGCCGGCGGCCGTCAGCGCCTGCCGCACCGCGCGCAAGGCCTGCGGCCATTGCCCGAAGGCCACGAGCTTGGCAACCGGAACCTCGCCGCCATCGAGCAGACCCTGCAGTGCCGCGGCCTTGGCCTCGGCCACTGCCGGCGCGCCGTCCCCGGCGCACAGCCGCCGCAGGGCCTGCACCTGCGCGACGAGCCGGCGCTGCTTCAGGTCGGGCATCCAGCCCAGGCGCTGCCAACGTTCGACGAACGCGGCCAGCGCCGTGCACTGCGCCGCGTGCTCGGCGTCGACCGCCGCAGGCATCGGCACGCCGAGCGTCGTCTCGACGCGCTCGGGCAGTTCGCCGCGCACCTCGTCGAGCGTGCGCGCCAGCAGCACCGGCGCCAGCGTCTGCCGCAGCGCCTGCAGGTCGTGCAGGCCGCAGAGCGCGCCGCTGTCGTCCCGCGTTCCATGCGCCTGCAGCAGCGCCGCGTAAGGGCCGGAGCGCTGGTCGTCGACGAAGGCCACGCGCAGCGGCACCTCCGCCGGATGCTGGGTCCAGTCGGCCGCCGGCAGCACGATCGCCTGCGCGGCCGGCAGGCGCAGCAGCGCCGCCGCGCGCTCGGCATCGATCCACAGATCGCCTCCCGGTGCGCCGTGCGCGGCCTCGTGCACGATCACGAGTTCGGGGTCCAGCGCGCGCTGGCGCTGCCCATCCTCGGCCACGGTCTCGAGCGGCATCAGGCTCCAGCTGCCGGCATCGGCAGGCAGCGCGCGCTGCCAGGCCACCAGCTCCTGCCGCGGCGCCAGCACCAGCACGCGTTCGAGCCCGAAGTGCCGCTGCCACAGCAGCGCTGCCGCCAGCGCCTGGCGCATCGGCTGCAGCGGCGGCGCGTCGGCAAGGATCGCCCGCCCGGCACAGACTGCAAAGAGCGCGCCTTCCACCTGCAGCGGCAGCAGCGGCCGGTCGCCCGTGGCCACCAGCGCCTGCAGCTCGGTGCTCGCCGGCCCCTGGGGAAAGAGCGCCTCGAGCCGCTCGAGCCGCCAGCCCGCGTCGCGCACGAGCGCGAGCTGCGACCAGACCTCCTCGTCGACCTGCAGCTCGTGCCCGGCCTCGCGCGCCGCGCGCAGGAGGCGCGAGAGGAAGGCCTCGTCGGCCGGCGCGGCGTCCTCGGCCAGGCGCTGCCGGGCGAGCTCGTCGAGCGACGCCGGGCAATCCGTGCCCGGCAACCAGAACGGCCGCCGACGCGCGCCGTAACGCAGCGCCACGCGGCTGCCCGGGGCCTGCGGACCCGCTGCGAAGGCTGCGGCGCGCGCGGCATCGCCTTCGAGCTGCGCCATCAGCGCCTGCAGGTGCGGACAGTCGGCGCCGTCCGAGAGCGCGAAGTCCAGGCAGCTGCACACCGAGCTGCCCGGCTGCGGCGACCGCAGCCACAGTGTCGCCGCTTCCTCGCCGGGCAGGCGCACTGCGTAGCGGCCGAAGACCTCGCCGCCGTCGGTGCTGAGCTCGAAGTCGACGGCACCGCCATCCGCAGGCAAGGCGGACTGGAGCGCCGCAGGCTCCGGCGCAGCCGGCTTGCGCGCACGCTTGCGCGCCGCCGGTGCGGCGGCAGCGGCATTCTCGGCCGGCGGCACGGCACGCCTGGGGGCGCGCTTGGCAGCCGCCGGCGTCGCGATTTCCGGGCTCGGGGGGCTCTTCTTCTCGCCGGGCTCGGCGCTGGCGGCAGCAGCCTTGCCGGCACGCGTTGCGCGCTTGCGCGGCAGCGCCGGTTTTGAAGATGGCGCCGCTTGCGCCGCGGCGGCGGCGCCTGAGGTCTTGGTGGGCATGCGGGTTCTTCGGGAAAGAGGCCAACTGTAGCCGCAGGGCTGCGCGCCGGCCCTGCGGCCCTGCGGCGAACAGGCGCGCGGCGCCGCGCTGCGGCGGCTGCACGCAGCATTGCGTTGCATCAAGGCCTGCGCGCGCCGCCCGCGAAGCCGCTCGGGCGGGGGATGCGCCGTGGGGCGAGCGCGGCGTATGCTGGCGCAGCGCCTTTGCCGCGGGCGCCAGCACGCGCCTGCCGATCCCGATGGACCGCTCATCGACGCTCTGCCCCAAGTGCCACCGGCCACTCGAGAACCGGGACGGCCAATCCTCGGTCTGCTGCGCCGAGCAATCACTGCTGTGGCAGTGCCGCGCCTGCGGCATGCGCAGCGAGGGTTTCGCCTTTCCCTACGGACGCTGCCCGCATTGCGGCGGCAGGCTCGAGCGCGTCGACAGCCTGGGCGTCGCGCCGCATCGCGACCCGGCGGTGCTGGCCGCCGTGCGCACCGCCTTCGAGATCGAGCTCGGCGGCCGCGCGTTCTACCAGCGCGCCGCGCTCGATTGCGACGACGCCGAGCTGCGCGAGCTCTTCGGCCGCTTCGCGGTGATGGAGGGCGAGCACATGGAGACGCTCTCGCGCCGCTATCACCTGGACCTGCCCAACCCCTCGCCCGAGTTCCGGCTCGAGACCGCCGCGGTTCACGCCGGCATCGGGTCGGTTCCGCGCGATGCGCGCGGGCTCTTCGAACTCGCGATCACGCTCGAACAACGCGCGGCGGACTTCTACGCCGAGCGTGCGAAGCAGTGCGACGCCGGTTCGGTCGAGCGGCGGCTCTACGACGAGCTCGCCGCCGAGGAGCACGAGCACGCACAGCTGCTGCGCACCGGATTCGCGCGCTGGCGCGAGCACAAGGCCGGCCTCTTCAGCCAGGCGGCATCCGAGACCACCGGCGAGCCGCTCAACGCGGCTCAGCTGCTGCTGTCCGGCCACGAAGCGAACCGGATCGCGGTCGTCTGCGGCGACGAACAGCTCAGCTACGGCGAACTGCGCGATCGCGTCGGCCGTGCCGCGGCCGCTTGGCGCGCGCGCGGCCTGCGGCCGGGCGATCGCGTCGCGGTCAAGCTGCCCGACGGACTGGACTGGATCGTCTGCTGGCTCGGCACGATCTGGGCCGGCGGGGTCGCCGTCGGCGTCAATCCGCGCGTGCCGACGCCCGAGTGGCACTACATCCTCGAGGAAGCCGGTTTCAACGTCATCGTCGCGGAGTCCGACGCGGACACGCCCGAACCCTGGCGCTCGCGCCTGATCACGCTGGCGCAGGGGCGCCATCTCGTCGCCGCGGCCGCCCCGGTCGAGCCTGCGCTCGTCGACCCGCAGACGCCGGCCTTCTGGCTGCACACCTCGGGCACCTCGGGCAAGCCCAAGGCGGTGGTGCACGCGCACCGCTGCGTGCGCGAAGTCAGCCGCATCTCGGCCGAGCGCATGGGCATCCGCTCGGGCGACCGCCTCTTCGCCAGCTCCAAGCTCTTCTTCGCCTACCCGCTGGCCAACCTGCTGCTGGCCGGCCTGCGCATCTGCGCGACGCTGATCCTGGACCCGCAATGGCCGACGCCGGCGTCGGTCGCGGCGACGATCGCCGCGCAGCAACCGACCGTGCTCTTCAGCGTGCCCTCGCTCTACCGCGCGCTGCTGCACGATGGCCAGGCCGGCGCGGTCGCCGCGGCCGGCGTGCGCGTCTGCGTCTCGGCCGGCGAAGCCCTGCCGGCAAGCCTGCGCGCAGCCTGGCGCGATGCGACCGGGCTGCCGATGATCGACGGTTACGGCGCCTCCGAAGTGCTGGTGCTCGTGCTCACCGCGCTCGAAGACGACGACGCGCTGCGCGCCTCGCCCGGCACGCAGGTCGAGCCGCTGGATGCGCAGGCCGCAGCGGCGGGCGCGCCGACGCGGCTGCTGATCCGCAGCCCGATGCAGGCGCTCGGCTACCTGGACCGGCCCGCGGCACAGGCCGACAGCTTCCGCGACGGGCGCTTCTGCCCGGCCGACCTGTTCGTGCGCACCGACAGCGGCGGCTGGCGCTTCGCCGGGCGCGAGGACTCGATGGTCAAGGTCAAGGGCCGGTGGGTGAACCTCGTCGACCTCGAGGAGCACCTGGGCGCCCGCCTGCCCGGGCTGCGCGAGGGCGCCGCAGTGTGGGTCTCGGACGCCGACGGCATGGGCGCGATCGCCTACTTCTATGCCGCCGCACCGCTGGACGAGGAGGCGATGCTCGACGAGCTCCGCCGGCGCATCGCGGCGCTGCCGCCCTACCAGCGTCCGCTGCGCCTGCTGCCGATCGAGACGCTGCCGCGCACGCCCACCGGCAAGCTGCTGCGCCGCCGGCTGCAGGAGCTCGAGCGCGACGCTTTCTGAACACCCCCCTGGGCCGGGCTGCGCTTGGCGCCCCGGCTCAGTCGCCCGGCTCCTGGCAATCGAGCTCGTCGCGGTGGCCGAAGCCGAGCGAGTTGTCGATCAGGTACAGGCGCCGCGGCCGAAAGCGGTACCAGGCCACCAGCGCCAGCGCACGCGCGATCGTCGGCGGCGCCGACGCGGCACGGCCCACGAGCGGGAAGCGCTGGCCGTAGAGCGCGATCGCATGCTCGCGCTCGGCACCGAGCAGCTCGGTGCACAGGCCCTCGGCCTGGATGCCCTTGATCTGCGGCCAGTCGCTGTAGTCGCGCTGGATCGTGACCGCGCAGCGCGCGTTCGCCGCGAGATGGCGCGCGTGGCGGGTCTGCGGCTTCGAGAGGAAGACGAGGTCCAGGCCGTCGCTGGCGTAGAACACCGCCGCCGCCCACGGCGCCTCGCCGTCGAAGGTGGCCAGCGTCATCACATGGTGGTCCTGCAGCAGCGCGATCGCGCGCCGGCGCAGGTCGGCGTCCGGGCTCACCGCGGCGGCTCCGTCGCCTCGCCGGAGGCGGCGGCTTCGGCGCGGTTGCCGGCGTTGATCTCCTGCAGCCGCTTGAGCCGGTAGGCCAGCTGCGGCCGCGTCAGCCCGAGCAGGCGCGCCGCCGACGAGAGGTTGCCGCGCGCCTTGTCGACCGCGGTCTCGAGCAGCATCGCCTCCAGGCGGTCGAGCGTCATCACGCCGTTGAACACCGCCTCGCACAAGGCCCTGCCGGCCTCCCAGGCGCCGCCCCCGAGGCTGTCGACCATCTCCAGCCCGGCCTCGTGCAGCTGCTGCGTGCTGCTCGGGAAGAGGTGCTGCACCTCGATGCGCGAGCCCGCGGGCGCGAGGATGACGCCGCGCTCGACCATGTTCTGCAGCTCGCGCACGTTGCCCGGCCAGGCGTAGGAGAGCAGCGCGCGCTTGGCGAGGTCGGTGAAGCCGCGCAGCTTCTTGCCGTTGAGCGCGGCGTGCTTCTCGAGGAAGTGGCGCGCCAGCGGCGAAATGTCCTCCTTGCGCTCGCGCAGCGGCGGGATGTCGATCTGGTAGGCGTTGAGCCGGTAGTAGAGGTCGGAGCGGAAGCGCCCTTCCTTGACCGCCTCGGCGAGCTTCTGGTTCGTCGCCGCGACCAGGCGCACGTCGACCTTGCGCGGCTCGCCGCCGCCCAGGCGCTCGACCTCGCCCTCCTGCAGCACGCGCAGCAGCTTGCTCTGCGCGGGCAGCGGCAGGTCGCCGATCT
>Ga0116144_10005513_pt1 | contig 11452 bp, 7 predicted proteins | sample AD_UKC035_MetaG_FD_89746 | JGI IMG/M metagenome (GOLD analysis project Ga0116144, IMG submission 89746) | Active sludge microbial communities of municipal wastewater-treating anaerobic digesters from USA - AD_UKC035_MetaG | ecosystem: Engineered > Bioreactor > Anaerobic > Digestate | place: USA... | reverse complement strand
CTTCTCACCATAGCCGCTGTTCTTGTCCGAGCTGAAGTAGCCACGACGGCCATCAGCGGTGGTGACGAAGAACACGTCGTCGTCGGTGGTGTTGAGCGGGGAACCCAGGTTCTTAGGAGCGGTCCAGGTGCCGTCGTCGTTCATCTCCGTATAGAAGATGTCGAAGCCGCCCATGGAGTTGTGGCCCTTGGAACTGAAGTAGAGGGTGCGTCCGTTCGGGTGGATGAAAGGGCCGTCCTCGTCATACTGCGTGTTTATCACGGGGCTCAGGTTCTGCGCCTTGCTCCATTCCCCGTTCGGCAGGCGCACCACGCGATAGATGTCGCGCCCGCCGGGCCCGCCTTTGCGGTCGCTCACGAAGTAGAAGGTGTTGCCGTCCGCCGAGAGGGCGCCATGGGTCTCCCACGCCTTGGTGTTGATGTCGCTGCCCATGAGCACCGGGTCGCTCCAGATCTCACCCACGAGTTTGCTCTCGTAGATGTTCCCATCTCCACCGTCATCGCGGTAAACGAAGAGCGTTTGACCATCTGCCGCCACGTTGATGGTGGCAAGGTGGCCAACGGCCGGGTTGATGTTGAGCACTTCCGGCTTCTGCCAGTTGCCCTCGCGATCCTTGTAGCTCACATAAACGTTCTCATAGGGCTGGCCGGCGATCGGGTCGATGATGGCACTATTGGCGCTATCCGGGCGGATCCTGCGGCTCGTATAGAAGAGGGCATTGCCGTCCACGCTCAACACCGGGCTGAAGTCGGGACCAGCCCAGTTGATCACCTGGCCCACGTTGGAGATCTGGTAGTCCATGGGGGAGGCCTGGAGCACCCGCGCATTGGCGGTCTGTTCCTTGCCGCGCATGGCAAGCTCGCGCAGCTCATGCTTCGGGTCGCTCTCGTCCAGGAACTTCTGGTAGGCTGCATCCGCCTTGTCGAACTGGTTGTTCAAGTGGTAGGCACGCCCCAGGTAATAGTCCACCTCGGCCGGGGCATTGCGCTCACGCGGATCGAAGGGGTCGTAACCGGCGGTGTTGAACGAACCGAAGTTGCTCTTGCGCAAGGCTGCGGCACGCTCGAGGTAGGGCAGGGCCTTGGCCTTCTGGTTGTAGGACTGGAAATAAGAGGCTCCGAGCTTGTAGTTCAGGTTCGCATTCTCCCCATCCGTGGCCAGCAACTGGCTCCAGATGTCAGCGGCCTGGTTGAAGAACTTCTCCTCCATCAGCTTGGAGGCCTCTTCGAACTTCCAATTGAAGGAGGTGTTATCACCTTGGGCCAGCATGGGAGCTGCCAGGCCGAGGAAAATGGTCGTTAGGATCGCGTGACCGTACTTCATTGCAGGGCGCATTCGTTCTGGGCGGGTAGAGCCGCTAAATGTAGGATTTTCCACAACCTGAGGCTCATGGTCAGAAGGCCTGGTCGATCGACCAGCCCTCCAGGATATCCGCCACGCGCCGCACGAAGCGGCCGCCCAGCGCGCCATCCACCACCCGGTGGTCATAGCTGTGGCTCAGGAACATCATGTGCCGCACGGCGATCATGTCCCCCTCCGGGGTCTCGATCACGGCCGGTTTCTTGCGAATGGCACCGGTGGCCATGATCGCCACTTGCGGCTGGTTGATCACCGGCGTGCCAAGCACGTTCCCGAAGGTGCCCACGTTGGTGACGGTGTAGGTGCCTCCCTGGATCTCATCGGGTTGCAACTTGCCAGCACGTGCCCGCGCCGCCAGGTCGTTCACCTTCTTGGTCAAACCCACCAGGTTCAGCTGGTCCGCTTGTTTGATCACCGGAACGATCAGGTTACCGCTCGGCAAGGCCGCTGCCATGCCGATGTTGATGTCCTTCTTCTTGATGATGTTGTACCCGTCCACCTGCACGTTGATCATCGGCATCTCCTTGATCGCCTGGACGATGGCCATGATGAAGATCGGGGTGACCGTGATCTTCTCCCCCTCGCGTTGTTCGAAGGCCTTCTTCACCTTTTCCCGCCAGCGGACCAAATTGGTCACATCGGCTTCCACGAAGCTGGTGACATGCGGGCTGGTGCGCTTGCTCATCACCATGTGGTCCGCGATCAGCTTGCGCATGCGGTCCATCTCGATCAGTTCGTCGCCTTGGGCAGGAAGCACCTTCGGGGCCTGTGGTTCGGCTTTGACGGCAGTGGCCGGGGTGGTGGCTGCCACAGGCGATGGTGCGGGTGCAGCAGCTGGGGCCGCTGTCCCCGCACTCTGCGTTCCTCGGTTCGGCAGGTAGTCCAGCAGATCCTTCTTGGTCACGCGACCGCCCTGGCCCGATCCCGGGATCGACTCCAGTTCAGCCAAGCTGACGCCCTCGTTCTCAGCGATGTTGCGCACCAGCGGTGAATAGAACTTGCCGCTAGGGCCGGTGCGTGCGACAGGACCACTGACCGGTTGTGCCGGGGTGGACGCTGAAGCAACGACAGGTGCAGGGGATGGCGCCGTGGCGGATGCAGCCTTCGGTGCGCCGTTGGAGGCAGCGGCCGGGGTAGTGGTCGCTCCTCCCGCGCTCGACCCGATCTGGGCGATGGGTTGGCCCACCTTCACCACATCGCCGTCGTTCACCAGACGTTTCAACAGGATACCTGCCTCGGGCGCCGGCACCTCGCTGTCCACCTTGTCCGTGGCGATCTCCACGATGGGTTCATCGGCCTCCACGCGATCACCTTCGTTCTTCAACCATTTGATGATCGTGGCCTCCGCCACGCTCTCGCCCATCTTGGGCAGCAGGATCTCGATCTGGGACATGGTGCGGTCTTCGCCCAAGGGCGGTGGCCAAAGGTAGCCACGCGCGTCTACGGGTGTACCCGCGGTGGCGCGCCCAACCGGGACAGCCCGCTCCACACGGCGCGCAGGTCCGTCCACACCTTGTAATCCTTGGCGTAGGTGATGTTGGTGCGGTGCAGGGTCAGTGCGTCCTGGGGGCCCCTGCCACCGGTCGGATCAAGGATACCTGAACGGATGGCAGGCAGTTTCAGCGGGCTCTCCATCCCCGGTCCATAGCCCACCCAGCTCTTACGGCGTCGCAGCACCGCCCACCAGTTCTTCAGGAATCCCTTGCGGTCCTCCACCACCACCAGGACCAGTGGCATGGTGATGGCGAAGGCGAGCACGAGGCTGAGGTCGAGCAGACGTTTGCGGCGCCTGCCGGCTGAACTGTTCACAGCGAACCGACCCATGATGAAGAGATCGTTCAGGCTTTCGATGCTGTTGGGGCCGATGATGAACTCCCTTCCCGGCTGGGCGATCTTGAAGATGACCTTGGTGGAACGCAATTGTTCGATGAGTTCGATGATCCGGGCCCAGCGGAGGTCATGGGCACAGAAGACCACCTCATCAATGTCGTTCTTCAGGATGCGCTTCCGGATCCCGATGGCAGCATCGGGCGCATCGCTCTCCTCCAGGCTCAACTGTCGCTGGCGTCCCAGGCCGAAGTGGGTCTGCCACAACAGCGCCAGGGCGTGCCGCGTCTCCTCCGGGCCTCCGATGGCGAGCACGCGTTTCAAGTCGAGGTTGCGCAGGCTGTAGCCCTTGAAGCGGAGCAGGTGCATGACGATGCGCGCGGTCAATGGGGCGAGGGAGAGGAAGAGCACGGCACCGAGGTCCACCTGCCAGGCGCCCGGCATCCCGGCCAGTGCACGTCGCAGGGTGAAGAAGAGCAGCCAGAGCACCAGGCCCTTGGCCACGTTGAGCAGACGCACGGGTCGATCGTAGGCTCCGGTGAGCGCCATGAGGACCACCATCGTGGACACCACGATACCCAGTCCCGCAGGGGTCCGCGCCCCCACGCCATTGCCCACCCAGGTGGAGAAGGCCCAGGCCAGCCCGAACATGAGCACCATGTCAAGCATGGGTAGGAGGGCCCGCCTCAGGAATCGGGTGATGATGGCGCCCGCCGCGCTCAGGTAGATGCTGCCGTTGATGAGGAGACTGAAGATGTCCGTGCGGCGCCGCGTGAAGTGCTTCTGGGCGAAGATGGCCATGGCGTTGTAGAACACGAACACGTAGTTCACGCTGCTCTTCTTGGTGCTCTCCCCCTTGTAGTGGATGATGCGCGCTTCCGGAAAGTACCAGTTCTCGTAGCCTCCGAGCGTGATCCTGTAGCTCAGATCGATGTCCTCGCCGTACATGAAGAAGCTCTCATCCAGCAGACCCACCTTGTCCAAGGTCTCCTTCCGCAGGAACATGCACGCTCCGGAGAGGATCTCGATGGGCGCGGTCCCGTTCTCCGGAAGATGGCCGAGGTGGTAGCGGCCGAAGGTCTCGCTGTGTGGGAACAGGCGTGTGAGGCCGATGATCTTGTAGAAGGCCACGGCAGGCGTGGGCAGGCCGCGCTTGCTCTCGGGCAGGAAGGCACCGGTGCCGTCGATCATCTTCACCCCGAGGCCGCCGGCCTTCGGATGTGCGTCCATGAAGGCGATCACCTTGCGGAAGACGTCTTCACCGACCACCGTATCGGGGTTGAGGAGCAGCACATACTCCGCCTTGCTTAAGCGAATGGCCTGGTTGTTCGCCCGGCTGAAGCCCACGTTCTCGGTATTGGCGATGAGGACCACTTCCGGGAACTTCTCCCGCACCATCTCCACGCTGCCATCGGTGCTCAGGTTGTCCACCACGTACACCTCGCCATCAATGCCCTTCATGGCCTCGAACACCGTGCGCAGGCATTGTTCCAGGTAGGCCCGGACGTTATAGTTGACGATGATGACGGTGAGTTTCATCGTTTCATTCCCTGCTCATAAGGCTTCCGGTCCGCGATGCTACGTCCGAGGGTGAGTTCGTCGGTCATGCTCAGTTCGCCGCCCACACTGATGCCCCGCGCGAGCATGGTCACCGCCACGCCCCGTTCGTGCACCTTGCGGTTCAGGTAGAAGCCGGTCGTGTCGCCTTCGAGGGTGGTGCCCAGCGCCAGGATCACTTCGCGCACGATACCGTCCTGGATGCGCTCCATCAGTTGGCGCGTGTTCAGGTCATCCGGCCCGATGCCGTCCATGGGGCTGATCACGCCTCCGAGAACGTGGTAGCGCCCCTTGTATTGCCGGGTGTTCTCGATGGCGATCACATCCCGGATATCCTCCACCACACAGATCGTGGCCTGGTCGCGGTTCGGGTCGCGGCAGATGGCGCAGCGCGGCTCGTCGCTGATGTTGCAGCAGACCTCGCAGAAGCGCACGTCCTCGCGCATGCGACGGATGGCCTCGCTGAAGCGGGCCACTTCCTGCGGCTCGCGGCGCAGCAGGTCCAGCGCCAGCCGCATGGCCGTGCGACGACCGATGCCGGGCAGCGTGGCCAGCTGGTCCACGGCCGCTTCGAGCAGGGCGGAGGAGAGTGACATGGGGCGCAAAGGAAAGGGAAGAGGCTGTTAATTGTGGGAGACTGCAACTGACAACGGCCAACGGAGAACTCCACGGCCGGGATCCGAAAGCGACGATCCGGTCCCCTTCCTTCGCACCATGAGCCCAACGCTGCTCCTCTCCATCGTCTTCGGCTATTTCCTGCTGCTGCTCGGTATCGCCTGGTGGACGAGCCGGGGGGCGGGTGAACACGCCTTTTACAGCGGGGAGCGCAAGAGCCTCTGGTGGGTGGTGGCCTTCGGCATGATCGGCACGAGCCTCAGCGGCGTCACCTTCATCAGCGTGCCCGGCCAGGTGGCGGGCAAGGCCTGGACCTACTTCCAGCTCGTCTTGGGCTTCGCCATCGGCTATTGGATCGTGGCCGGGGTGCTGCTGCCGCTGTATTACCGGCTCGGGCTCACGAGCATCTACGGCTACCTGCGGGAACGCTTCGGCATGGTGAGCTATCGCACGGGCGCTTCCTTCTTCATTCTCTCACGCCTTGCGGGCGCCACCATTCGGATCTTCGTGGTGCTCAACGTGATCCAGCTCTTCGTGCTCGATGCCATGGGCGTGCCCTTCGAGCTGACCGCCTTCCTCGTGATGCTCATGATCGTGGGCTACACCTTGAAGGGTGGGGTGAAGACCATCGTATGGACGGACACCTTGCAGACGCTCTTCATGCTCGGTGCGCTCATCGGTACCATCCTCTACATCGTGAACAGTGCGGTGATGACCAACTGGGGCGCGGTGCTTTCCGAGAGCGGCATGAACCGCATCCTCGACCTCGACTGGCGCAGCGATGGCTTCCTGCTGAAGCAGGTGCTCGCCGGCATCTTCATCACCATCGCCATGACCGGACTGGACCAGGAGATGATGCAGAAGAACCTAAGCGTGTCCACGTTGGAGGGCAGCAAGAAGAACATGCGGGTCTTCAGCGTGATCCTGCTCGGCGCGAACCTGCTGTTCCTGTTGCTCGGTGCGCTCCTCTACCTCTACGCGGACAAGGTCGGCATCGCACTTCCCGAAAGGCCCGACGATGTGTTCCCCACACTTGCGCTCCAGCATTTTCCGGTCTGGCTGGGCCTCTTCTTCATCATCGGCCTCATCAGCGCGCTCTTCCCCAGTGCCGATGGCGCCTTGACCGCGCTCACAGCCAGCACCTGCATCGACCTCATCGGCATCCGCGATCGCGGCTGGGACGAAGCGAAGCAGAAGCGCGTGCGCCAGCGGGTACACCTGGGCATGGCCGCGCTCTTCATGGCCTTCATCCTGTACTTCCATTGGCTGGCCACACCCAGTGTGATCAAGACGCTTTTCGACATCGCGGGCTTCACCTATGGCCCCTTGCTCGGCCTTTTCGCTTATGGCCTCTTCTTCAAGGGGAAGCCGCTGGAGCGCTGGGTACCCGTGGTGTGCATCGCCGCGCCCATCATCACCTATTTCATCCGTGCCAATTCGGAGACCCTGCTCTTCGGTTACAAGATGGGCTTCGAGGTGCTGCTGGTGGTCGCGGGGTTGACCATGGCGGGATTGCGTCTGGTCGGACGACGTACCGCTTTAACGGACCGCGGCTAAGCCGTTACAGGCTCCTTCCGCTTCTCCAGCCCAAACACCTTCGTGAGCCACTTGCGGCCCTTGGTGTTGGCCGGGGCCTCGAATCGCAGGTGCACCTGGTTCGCCACGAACTGGATGGCCACGAACACCGCCACGAACCAGGGGATGTACAACCACACCGGCAGCGCGAAGTCCAGTTTCAGCAGGATCTGGCGGCTGTACCGGAGGAGGAGCTCGTGCACCATGTAGAAGGTGAAGCTCGCCTCGCCCAGGAAGACCATGCGGTCGCTGGCCAGGAACCAGCTCTTCGAATCTCGGCGGTAGGCGGTGCCAAGGACCACCATCACGCTGCCAGGCAGCATCCACAGGTTGTTGCCGCCCTGCTCGTCGTTGAGGTATTGCCAGGCCATCATGCCGCAGAACCAGAGGATGCCCATGGGCAACATGGCCCGCTTCCACCAGTCATCATAGGTCCTCGCGCGCTGGAAGAGCAGGAAGGCCAGGATGCCGAACACGTAATCCGTCAACCGGAAGGGTGCCCGCTCCACCTTGAGGACGGCGGCGGGGTCGTTGTGCGTGGTGAAGAAGCCCACGGTGAGCCCGGCCAGGAGCAGGAAGATGATCCCGAGGAGGATCGCCTTGCGCCGGCCCGCCTTCAACATGCCGGCGAAGAGCAGGGGGGTCATCACGTAGAAGAACATCTCCACGCTCAAGGTCCAGGACACCTTGTTGGGACCCTGACCAAAGAAGCCGAACGGGCTCCATTCCTGCACAAGGACGAGGTGGTAGGGCAGGTTCGCGGGATCCACCGGTGCCGTGGTGCTGTTGAGGCCGAGCGGCAGGCAGATCACCAAGGTGAGCAGGTGCAGGGGGAAGATGCGGGCCACACGGGCGATGAGGAAGCGGCCGGCGTTGGTGCGGGTGGGCTTCCAGCTGTCCTCCCCGTAATAGACGTAGGTCATGATGAAGCCGCTGAGCACGAAGAAGACCGAGACCCCGACACGCCCCTGCAATTCGGCATGCGGATGACCCAGCCATTCCAGGCCGGGCAGCATGCTGGCGTGCAACGAGAACACCACGAAGGCCGCATAGAACCGCAGGGCGGTGAGCGGACGGATCAGTTCCTTGTTCATCGGGCCCGGACAAAGGTCCGGTGAGGCGCGTTGTACGGTCCGGCGCCGTGCATGGTTCCTTTCACAGGATGCTGGGGAGAACCCTCAATCCTGCCGCTGCCAGTTGCGTTCGATCACTTCGAGCAATTCGTCGTGCACCGCCCGGTTGCTGGCCACAATCTCCTCATCGAAGAGCGGGTCCTTGCTCGGTGCGAAGCCGCTCACACGGCCACCCGCTTCGCGCACGAGGAGCACGCCGGCCGCCACGTCCCAGCTGTTCAACCCGTATTCATAGAAGGCTTCGAACCGTCCGCAGGCCACGTAGGCCAGGTCGGCCGCCGCGCTGCCCAGCCTGCGTATCCCCCGCGTGCGGTGCATCAGTTCGCGGAGCAGGTCCATGTATTCGGTCTCGTAGCCGAAGTCGTCGTACGGGAAGCCCGTGGCCAGCAGGCTTTCCACGAGCTCCTTGCGTGGCGATACCTGGATGCGCCTGCCGTTGAGGTAGGCGCCACCGCCCTTCCACGCGGTGAAGCGTTCATCTCGTGTGACCTCGTGCACCACACCCAGCAAGGGCTCGGTACCATCGACCAGCGCGATGCTGATGCAATAGCACGGGATACCGTGTACGAAGTTGGTGGTACCGTCCAGCGGGTCGATGATCCAGTTGAGGCCCTCGCCGCGCTCGCCGCTGCCCTCCTCGGCGATGAAGCCGGCCTGCGGCAGGATCTTCTCAAGTGCTTCCACGAGGCGGTCCTCCGCGGTGTGGTCCACGTGGGTCACCAGGTTGTTCGCGCTCTTCTCGGTTATGCCGGCGGCGGTGAGCTTGCCTGCTTCGCTGCGGATGAAGCCCGCGATCTCCACGCAGATGTCTTCGACCTGTTCGGTCAGTTTCTTCAGTTCCATGCCTTGTATCACGTAGTGGTCGCGTCGGCGGACCCCGGCCTTTCGTTGTTCCTGCCCCGCAACCAGATGATGCCCACGATGCCCACGATCACCAGGCCGAGCGAGATCACTTCGGCCTGGGTCCAGCTTCCGGCGAATGCCACGTTCACGCGGATCTTCTCGATGAAGAAGCGCTCGATGCCATTGAAGAGGAGGAAGGTGAAGAAGATGACGCCTGGAGCGGTGATGCGTTTGCGCAGGGCCCACAACACGAAGAAGAGACCGATGCAGACGACGGATTCATAGATCGGCGTGGGGAAGACCGGTTCGGGAAGCACGGTGCAGTATCCTTCGAAGCAGGGGGTGCCGGTGTATGGGATGCCTACTCCATTGACATTGTTGGGGTAGCTGTAGCTCCACAACCAGTCGGGTATCCATCCCGGTGCGGGCCTGTTGTTCACGATGCCCCAGTCGCCATCACCGCTCACCTGGCAGCCGATGCGGCCCACGCCATAGGCGAGCATCACACCGGGCGCGGCGCTGTCCATGCCATCCCACGCGGGTATGCCGTTGTTCCGAAAGTACCGGATCACCATGAAGCCGGCGACGATGAGACCGCCGTACATCGTGAGGCCGCTGAACACACCGTCGCCACCAGGATCCCTGATGAAGGAGACGAACTCATCCGGATTCTCCAGCCAATGGAAGGCTTTCGCGCCGATCAGGCCCCAAAGCGCGGCGACCATGGTGATGTTGCCGCCATGCTCGTGGGCCTCCATCCGCACTTCCTCGGTCCTCGGTTCGGATAGCTTGGTCTTCTGCTTCTCACGCCACTTCATCCAGGTCATCAGACCGCCCACCACCACGCCACCGATGAAGTTGCCTTTACCACTGAGCAGGAAGCCTTGCGGGTCTGCGGTGGACTCTGCGAAGTGAAGAAGGAGGTACAGCCCTTTCCACCCCAGGAGGAAGCCGAGCAGTGCGCTCCAGATCAACTCGCCGGGCGTGGCGGGCAGGCCGATGGTGACCTTGCGGGTGACCGGCTTCAACAGACCATGTCTTTCCTTCCGGCGTAGCTCCAGGCCCAGTGTCCAACTCGCGATGACGAAGGCCAGGGCGACGAAGAATCCGAAGCTGTTGAGGAAGCGGAGGAAAGGCAGATCCAGGCCGGTAAGGTCCAGGAGCGCGTGGTAGATGGTGGGATACATCAGTCGGCAGTGGCCAGTTCGGCGTGGGCGATCGTCAGTTCAGGTGAGGCGGATCGTTCGCCAACGATGTGGCCATCCCCATCCATGCGCGAGAGTTGCACCGGGATGATGCGGTTCACGAACACGGGGTCATAGGGCAGGGACACACGCAGGTAGTTGTCCGTGAAGCCGAGCATCCGGCCTTCGTTCTCCTCCGCCTCGAAAAGCACCGTGCGTGTGGTGCCGAGGTGCTGCTGATAGAACGCGCGTTGCAGCTTGTTGCTCAGGATCCGCAATTGCTTCGTCCGCTCGCGGCGCGCTTCCATCGGTACGCTGTCCTCCATCCGCACCGCCGTGGTGTTGGCCCGTTCGCTGTAGGTGAACACGTGCAGGTAGTCCACCGGGATGCTGCGCAGGAACTCATGGGTCCGCATGAATTCCTCCTCCGTCTCCCCGGGTGTTCCCGTGATCACGTCCACACCGATGCAGGCATGTGGCATGCGCTCCTTGATGCGACGGACACGGTCGGCATAGAGCGCGGTGTCATAGCGGCGACGCATCCGCTGAAGGATGACATCGCTTCCACTTTGCAGGGGCATGTGGAAGTGCGGGGCGAACCGCGTGCTTCCGGCAACGAAGTCGATCACCCCGTCGTGACAGAGGTTCGGTTCGATGCTGCTGATCCGGAACCGGTCGATGCCCTCCACCCGGTCCAGCACTTCGATCAGCTCGAGAAAGGTCTGGTCATGCTGACGCCCGAAGTCGCCGGTGTTCACCCCTGTAAGCACGATCTCCTTCACACCGCGTGCCGCGATCTCCTGCACCTGCGCCACCGTGTCAGCGATGGTGGCGCTGCGACTGCGGCCTCTCGCCAGTGGGATCGTGCAGAATGAACAGAAGTAGTCGCAGCCATCCTGTACCTTCAAGAAGGTGCGCGTGCGGTCGTTCACGTTGTAAGCCGGAACGAAATGCTTGAGGTCCTTGATGGGCGAGAAGACCGCTTGGCCTTTCGGCTCCTGGTGACCGGTCTCGGCTGAGGCCATGCGCCGGTCGATGTACGTGGCCAGATCGAACTTCTCGTTCGCCCCGAGCACCAGGTCCACGCCGGGGATGGATGCGATCTCATGCGGCTTCAACTGAGCGTAGCATCCGACCACCGCGATGAACGCTTCCGGGTTGATCCCGAGGAAGCGGCGCACGTGGCGGCGGCATTCCTTGTCCGCGTTCTCCGTCACGCTGCAGGTGTTCAACACGAACACGTCCGGCCGTTCCTCCTGCCGCACCTTCGCATAGCCGGCTTCTTCAGCGAGACCAGCACCCTGGCGCGTTCGCTGAAGTTGAGCTTGCAGCCCAGGGTGTGGAAGGCAACGGTGCGGG
>Ga0116144_10005510_pt1 | contig 11460 bp, 10 predicted proteins | sample AD_UKC035_MetaG_FD_89746 | JGI IMG/M metagenome (GOLD analysis project Ga0116144, IMG submission 89746) | Active sludge microbial communities of municipal wastewater-treating anaerobic digesters from USA - AD_UKC035_MetaG | ecosystem: Engineered > Bioreactor > Anaerobic > Digestate | place: USA... | reverse complement strand
TACCATGGGTGCTATTGCAACCCTGAGTCAGATGCAAACTGAAATTCTGGAATATGAAGTAACTGCGCTGGATACTTTAAATGCAGTTGCAGAGGGTGTACAAGTTAAGTTTGATAAAGTAGTTCCAATGGTACGGGCCGAGACCAATACGCTGGTGGCCGGTCAGGAATATACAGCTGATCTTTTTATTGCAGGAGCAACAGATGCAGAGTCTGAGATGTTCTACAACGGAACACCGGTAAAGGTAGAAAAGGATGCTTTAACGGGTATTAAGATGGGTAAAATCAAATTCAGAACTAGTGGAGGTACCTACGACAAGAATGGTATAGCCGAAGCTTCTTATAAGGTTAAGATCAACATTAAGGGTAAGCCCTATGAGGAAACAATTCGTTATAAAGTAGCCCGGCCAGTAGCCAAATTTGAATCAGAAAGCGCAAGTACCCTCTACTTAGATTGTGGTAACGAAATGTCGGTTAGTGTGCAAGGGCTTACTGAGTCGTCAGGAATTTCTTTAACAGCTCCAGCCGATCAGGGTAAAATCATTCCTCAGGGTTCTGGCAAGTTTGTATTAATTCCCACGCGCCCGCAAATGGATGTAAGGGTGTTGGTAAACGGAACACAAATAGAAGTAAAGCCATTCAAGGCTAAGGCAGTACCAATGCCGGTTGCTAAGCTGATGGTTGGTAATGGCGAGTATAACGTAAAGAGTGGCATTCCTCCCGGAACCTCCATTGTTCGTTTCGTGCCTGATATTTCTGACGAAACTTTTAAGCGTCAGAATGCGAAAGATGCTGGTTACCGCGTTACACAAATGACTTTGCAGATAACAGGAAAAACTCCTATTACCTTAACATCGGGTACAATCGAATTATCCAAATATGGACTTCGGCCAGGAGATAGTTTCTCGATTTACAATGTGCAGGTGGTACGTTCAACCTGGGATCCTAATGACAATGACCAGAAACCAGTAAACGCCAAGTTAGAAGGTGTTTACGTGATGGGTAAATAATAACTGAAGAAATGAAACTTGTAAAAATAGCAATTCTGTCTTTTGGCTTGGCGGGTGCAGTGTATGCTCAACCGGATACAATCTATAATCCGAACTCAACCGAGAAAATTCCTTACTACGAACAGCTTTACCGGTTCAGGGTTTGGAGAACAGTTGATCTTGGCGAAAAGCAAAATGCCGGCTTCAAATCAGCCCAGTCTGACTTAACCAATTTTTTGATTAAGAGTATTCAGGCAGGTACTATTGTAGCATATGATGACTCACTGAAGAATGTTCGGCCTGCAGAAGAAATCCTGGTAAGTAACCAGGCGGTAGCTGAGCCTGCTTACGACCCGAATAAGTCCTATTTCTCTAACGAGACCGCAAGTTATAGAGGTAAGAACTATCAATCGACCCGCAATGACAATAGAGGTAATTTGCCAACCGATAATCAATGGTGGGAATTAGCTGCTTCACAAACTGAATATTTTACCAAAGACAATATTGTTGCTATTCAGATTATTGAAGATGTAATTTTTGATAAGAGACGTTCGCGTTTATATTATGACATTGTATCCATCGGATTGCTGGCGCAGCGTTCGGGTGAAACAACGATAAATCCAATTGCATTCATAAACTACAGAGATTTCTTTAATGCAGTTGAAAAGACCGCGCACAGTAAAGACTATAAGGAACGTGAAAAGATTCTGTGGAGAAACCGATACAACCCGGCTGAGAACAGAACCTTTACCGATGCCTTTAAATTGCGATTATTCCATGGCATTATCGATAAAGTAGAGAACCCGGATGATCGCACGATACAACAGATATACGAGCGCAACGGAAGAAGTTATGGAGAGTCAGTATTTGCCCGCTGGGAAGAGGAGATGAAGCTAATGGAGAAGGAACATAACCTTTGGGAATACTAATCGAAATCTTAAAAATGAAAAGGGCCTGAATAGGCCCTTTTTTATTTCAGTAATATGATCATCAGAAAAGGAGAACAAAAGGATATACCCCGGGTATTTGAACTGGTTATGGAGCTGGCAATTTTTGAACGGGCTTCGCAAGAAGTAACAAACAGCATTGCGCAAATGGAACGGGATGGATTTGGAGAGAGACCTTTGTTCGGATTTTTTGTGGCTGAAGATGAAACCGGAATTCAAGGTCTTTCTTTGTACTACTACCGCTACTCCACCTGGAAAGGAAAGCGACTCTACCTGGAGGATATAATTGTAACGGAGAAGAAGCGGGGGAAGGGATTGGGAAAAGCCTTGTTTGATGCCACCATGAAGCAGGCACTTGATGATAATTGTACGGGCATGATGTGGCAGGTGCTTGATTGGAATGAACCGGCAATCGCGTTTTACAAATCGTATGGATCGCGATTAGACAATGAGTGGGTTAATTGCCACCTGGAAGCAGCACAAATCAGACAATTGCTCAACAAAAACTAAACTTCTTCCAGTAAGGTATTAAATGCTACGTGCTGATCTTTAAATCTGATTCGGTGTGCCTCTACCAGTTTAGGAGCAAATTCATTAAGGTATTGCAAAACGTGTTCAATAGAAGGGGCAAAGCATTGAACACTATAAGAAACACTGGCCTCCTCCTCATGGGTAAGTACTTTGTACATTTTATAGCTGATAAACGTTCCGGTGTTCATCATGGCCGGAATGTAATTTTCGCGCATCCACAGCAACCACTCTTGCTCAATTTGCTTATCAACACCAAAGGTTACATTATATAACAGCATAACAATCTAAACCTGTAAGTTCACATAGTCCTGTAAATAGGAAAATTCTTTCGTCAGTTTTCCATTCTCAGCAATAGTACCACGTCTAATTATTCCTTCGGGATCTTCAAACAAAAGGGGTTTTAATATCCGATCGATCAGGTCGCGGCCAAATTCTTCAGATGCGCTACGGGGTAGTTCGCAGGGAAGATTATCAACGGCCATTACGGTTACAAAATCCTTATGGCGGAACGCGGGCGAGTCGGAATTGGAATGCGGGTCGTAATCGTATAAAGGATCAGCGATTGAACTCGGCCGGATGGTACTTGGAATGGAGCCATTAATATCGCATGTGATGTCAGCAATAATTTTAATGTTGAAATCGGGAGCAAGCATTTCCTGTTTTGTAAAGAGAACTGGCGCTTTAGGATTCCAGAAAGCTCCGGCCATAAGAATATTGGTAACTTTTAAAAACCGGTTAAAGGTTGACCGATAACGTTCTGGCTCACGATGAAATTCATCCCGGTTGAAATGACCGCCTTCTTTACGTTCGTGGTAGTCGGCACTACTTAACTGGGTATAAACAGGTTCTGCATAGGTCTTGGTTAAAAAATCAATAGCATTAACCTTGCGAATACCCGCTGTATCCAATGTTTCCATCGCTCCTTTGCCCACACGTCCGGCTCCGGTTAGTACAATCTTAACAGGAGGCAATTTTACTTTTCTAAGTTCCAGTTTCAGGTCGTTGATATCAAAACAATCAAAGGCTCTTCGCAATTCAAACAGGTTAAATCTTTTTCCAAAGGCCCAAAGCCCATTGTAAGCTCCCACAATTCCGGCAAATCGGCCAAAGGCCACCAGCCGGTTGCCCTGTATGTCTTTCAGGGCTTCGTAGTCAATTAACCGGATGTTTTTTTGAAGTATAGCTTGTAATAATTTTCGGTTGTAAGGTTGCTTCTTGATGGTATGAGAGAAGAACAAGTACGTTTTATTTGGAATCAGCATGTCAACCGGTACCTCTTTAATGCCCATCAGAATGTCGCAATCTTCAAGTTTGGGTTGAACGGCAATACCTAAGGATTCATATTCAGCATCAGCAAAGCACCGGATCGGGCTCTGTTGGCAAACAACTTTCACTTGGGGAAACCGTTGTTCTATTTCTTCGGCCTGTAGGGGTGTAAAAGGTACTCGTTTGTCTGGCGGATTTTTTCCTTCACGGATCAGGCCAATTTTGATCAGACTCATAAATAGATTTTACCCACAAGGTAGTATTTTATTCGTTTCAATTAACCAAGTAAACCTTTTGGCTAAAGCAACGAATGTGCGCTAATGTGTTGGTTGTTTTGCGGAAGGGTTACTCCAGAAAATTACCCAGTATTGATCCGGATTCTTTTCTTGAGTTTCTGCCATAAGGCGATAAAGCCTGTACCAGTTTTCGAATAGGCATTGATTGCAACCACACTTTTCCGGTTCCGCGAAGGGTTGCTAAAAAGATACCTTCTCCACCAAAGATCATTGACTTCAAACTTCCTGTAGTTTCCACATCAAAATCAATGTGCGATTCAAATGCAACCACGCAGCCGGTATCTACCCGAAGCGTTTCGTTGTTTAATGTTCGCTCAATAACCGTTCCGCCTGCATGTACAAAAGCTTTTCCATCGCCCTGTAGTTTCTGCAGAATGAATCCTTCGCCCCCAACAAGCCCCGAACCAATTTTCCGATTAAATACAATGGAAAGTTTTGTTCCGAACGCTGCACAGAGAAATCCGTCTTTCTGAACAATCAGTTCGTTATTCCGGCTGGCTGCCAAATCAATTGGAATGATGGTGCCAGGATAAGGTGCAGAAAAGCCAACTTTTGCTTTGCGGTTGCCACGGTTGGTGAAATGCGTCATGAATAACGACTCGCCCGTTAACACCCGGCTGCCGGCAGATAGTAGTTTATCAAAGATGCTTTGATTGGGATTGGAGCCATCGCCCATCTTCGTATCAAATTGAATACCATCCTCCATAAACAACATGGCACCTGCTTCGGCAATTACGGTTTCCATGGGGTCTAGTTCAACTTCTACAATCTGAATACTTTCACCTTTTATCTGGTAGTCGATAACGTGTGATGTGGCCATGGTTATTTGGGTTTGTTGACGTACTTAAATACGGGAAATTCAACAGGTTTGTTTTCTACTTTATTCGCTTCTATGAATTCATCGAAAAAATTCCAGGTAAGCAATCCATCATCCGATTGAGGTTCTAACAGATAAAAAATCAGATTGGCTAATGGTTGGTTCATTTCTACTTTGAAGTCGCCTTTGGAAAATCGTTTAGAGCTACTTACAAATTCACCTTCGGCTTGAGCCATGGCATGGCCCTGAAACGCTTGTTTTGCTTTTTCGAACTTCTCGATCTGAAACACCTCACCGGTAAGGGTTACCGCCTTGGTTAGCGTCTCCACTTTAATTCCATGTTGCCTTAGATTTTCTGCAATTTTTGAAAACCGGGCTGGAATAATGTAGCCACTGGGGATTGTAGCATACGTGGTGGCTTCGAACTTTGCGTGGTAGGTAACATTTTCATAATTCACGATTTTTCCGGTACGGATGTTTTCCAGCGCACCATCGGCTTTTTGTTTTTGGATATAATCGTAGGTAAGGAAGGTATCTAGTTTTTTGAGTGGTACCATCTTAAAGCGAACCCCTTTTTTTGTTTTACCCGCTCCGGCCAGTATTTCTGTAATGGTTTCGGTTTCAGCACGCTTGTTTGTTTCAATGATTTCGGACGCGTGTGTATTGGTGTACTCCAGAATTTCTGAAACAAACCGATAGGTTGAATGAATTCGTTGATAGAACCGCTCGTGCGCAAAGGCTTCACTTAGAATTGACATGCGATTTCTCAGTCCGAATTGATTAACCAGGTAACGGGGTTGATGGTTGTAGGTATAAAAATTTTTGGGAGGCCAGCCTTCGCGTAAATAATAATCTCCAAACGGACCAAAATTCAGATCGTATTTTGATTTTATGGTTGATGTGATTTCAGGCAACAGGTTATTGTTCACATACTCATACAGAGCAGGGTGACCGCTGGTTTGATAACCAGGTGCCCATGTTAATGAATAGGCATGCCAGGTTCCGTTGGTTGTGTGTAAATCAACAAATACCTGCGGATCCCACGGAAGAAGCACGTTGGCAAATAACGATTGGGTTTCAATGGCCTCCATCTTCATTCCATCACGATTCAGATCTAGCCCCTGGCTGGTTTCGCGCAGGCCAACTTCCAGCGGGCTATCTTCCTGTGAAGGCCGCCTGCCCTTTTCCATTTTATCGTTACTATCGGTGTTATAAATCGGAGCGAAAAGCAGGATTTGGTTTTCGAGCAGGTAGTTTTTGTTGCCCAACAGAATTTCGCGCATGAGCAGCATCAACACTTCCTTTCCTTCTACTTCGCCCGCGTGAATATTTCCCTGAATGTAAATCACCGGTTTGCCCGATGCTTTTGCTTCGGCAGGAGTTTTGATTTTATCTTTTGATAAAACGACTACCGGAATTTCTTTACCTTCTTTGCTGATGCCCATCGGGAAGAGGAATGCATTTTCGGATTTTGAAATGATCGCATGAATAAACTCCATTACCTCCTTGTGGGTGGAAGTTTTTATATAGTTGGTTTTTTCAGGAGTGATGATGAGCTCATCAGGCCATACTTGTTGAGCTGATAAAGTCAAAACCGAGAAGAATAACAGAATCGAAGCCAGCGTGCGCATAAAAATATAGATTGGAGTGAGCGGAAAAGTTAAACGAGTTGATAAAATTTCAACCCTTTTTCTTCTTTGGTTTTTTCATTTCGTCATAATCGTTGCGTTCGGCAAGTTTCTTGTCGTCCACATTTTCATTCAGAAACTCATTCAGTTTTTCGATTGCCATGTTGGTTTTCAGTTCACCAAACTGATCAATCGAAACTTCAAAACCAGAAAGTTCTTTGTGAACCCGTGGCTTACCTTGTTTCTTGCTGGGCTTGTCGGATTTTTTAGCCATTATATTTTTTTAATGCTTGCGATTGCACGTTGAATTCGGGTTATAACCTCTTCGTTCCCTAAAATTTCCATGGAGCGCATCAGATCCGGACCTGACCCAGCACCCGTTACCGCAACACGAAGAGCCTGTAAAATTTTACCGGTGCCAATCCCTAACGAGGCGGTTACGTTTTCAAGCGTAGCTTTAATGGTTTCAGCGGTGGGAGTTGTAAGGGTAACTAACGCATCGCTAAATGCAGCAAGTACTTTAACGGCCTCATCGTTCCATTTTTTACTTATTACCTGGGTATCGTATTCGGCAGGTGCTTCAAAGAAGAAGCGCGCCTGGGTAGCAAGATCGTGTGTAAACGTAACGCGCTCTTTCAGCACACCACAAATTTTAGCTGCTTTCTCTTTCGAACAGGAGTTGGACGGTAAGGCTGCAAGTAAATATGCAGCCAGTTCATCGTCAGGCTTAGCTTTCAGGTATTGTTGGTTGTACCATTGCGCTTTCAGAATATCGAATCGTGCACCGGCTTTGCCAATACGTTCTACTGTAAAGGAATCAATCAGTTCATGCATGGAAAAAATTTCTTGTTCCGTGCCCGGGTTCCAACCCAAAAAAGCAAGGAAGTTGATCAGTGCATCGGGTAAGTAGCCCGATTCACAAAATCCTTTGGAAAGTTCACCTGTGTTTGGATCGGTCCAGTTGAGCGGGAACAACGGGAAGCCTGCTTTGTCGGCATCGCGCTTGCTGAGTTTGCCATTGCCATCGGGTTTTAACAACAAGGGTAAATGCGCAAACTGTGGCATCTGCTTTTCCCAACCCAAAAAGCGATACAACAAAACATGAAGCGGAGCAGAAGGAAGCCATTCTTCGCCCCGGATAACATGGGTGATCTGCATGAGGTAATCATCTACTACATTGGCAAGATGGTACGTAGGCATTCCATCCGACTTCATCAAAACCTTATCATCAATCTGCGATGAATGTACCTTTACCTCTCCGCGAATCAGGTCGTTTAACTCTATTTCCTCCGAGTCAGGAACTTTTAGCCGGATAACGTATGGATTTCCTGCTGCTAACTTTTGTGCTACTTCACTTTTTGAAAGAGTGAGTGAATTGTCCATCATCATTCGTGTAGTAGCACTATATTGCTGATGGGTTGAACCTGTTGCCTTCAGCCGGTTGCGCATCGCTTCCAATTCTTCTTCCGAATCAAAAGCGTAGTAGGCATTGCCTTCGTCAATTAATTTTTGTGCGTATTGTTTGTAAATCGCTTTCCGTTCGGATTGGCGATACGGGGCATGCGGCCCTCCCTGGGCTACACCCTCATCTATTTTTATTCCAACCCACTCCAGCGATTTAAGAATGTATTCCTCAGCGCCCGGTACATACCGGGTTTGGTCTGTATCTTCAATGCGCAGAATCATGGTGCCATTGGTTTTCTTAGCCAGCAGATAGTTGTAAAGTGCTGTGCGTACACCACCAATATGAAGGGCACCTGTAGGGCTGGGGGCAAAACGTACTCGTGCGGGAGGCATCATCCAATTGAAAAAATGAACTTCGAACTATTTAACGGCAATACAGGAAATTTCTACGTTTACATCTTTTGGTAAACGACTAACTTCTACCGTTTCGCGGGCTGGCGGATGGTGTGTAAATTTTTTAGCGTAGGCATCATTCACCACCGGAAATTGGCCCATGTCTTTTAAAAAAATTGAACACTTTACTACATGCGAAAAATCCATGCCGGCTGCCGCTAAAATTTCGCCAATGTTTTTTAACACCAGGTTGGTTTCTTCGGTAATGTTGCCGGTGAGTAATTTTCCGGAAGCCTTATCGATGGCAATTTGCCCGGAAACAAAAAGCATAGAACCAATTTTGATAGCCTGGCTATACGGGCCGATGGGTTCTGGTGCGTTGGCAGAATAAATAACTTCTTTTGACATAGGGCAGGGTATATTACTTTTGATTTCAAATATCGGTAATCCCCCACACAAACACATGAAGATTTTAGTAATTGGTACGGAGGAGAATAGTCTGGAATGTAAGCAGAAATTTGGCGATGCTCACCTTTACAGCACCGTTGAAAACGCAAAAGATGGCGCACCCCAACTTGCCTGGGCCGATGTGGTTTTTGATTTTTTACCAGTCCCTGAGGCCTTTGATTTGGCCATGTATGAGCACGCCAAACAACCCGTCTTTTTAAATTCTACTTTTAGTACACTTTCAGGGCTTATAGCCAACTATAGTGGGAAAGCTACTTTTATAGGGTTTTGCGGTTTGCCTACTTTTTTAAACCGCAAGATGCTTGAAGTTTGCGTGGCAAATGCGGATGCGAAGGTCGTTCTGGAAGACACCTGTAAAAAACTTAACACATCCTTTGGGCTTGTTGCCGACCAGGTAGGCTTTGTAACCCCGCGTATTATTTGTATGATCATTAATGAAGCTTATTGTACGGTAGAAGAAGGTACAGCAAGCCGTGAAGATATTGATGTGGCGATGAAGCTGGGCACCAATTATCCGTATGGACCCTTTGAATGGGCTGAAAGAATAGGCAAAAAAAATGTGGTTGCTTTGCTAAAGGGAGCTCAACACGCTACTGGCAACTTGCGCTATGCGGTTTGTAAGGTACTGGAGCACTAAACTTTTCATACGGAGTTCTTTTTTATTGAGTGAAGTGTGCTCGACCATGGATGAAAGACGAATTAAAATTAGCGGGAGATGAGGTTGTTGGTAACCCGATTCTTGCGGTAAAAAAATGGCGCGTAATCCACGCGCCAGAAGGTATAGTTGACAAAGTTTCGCAAAACTAATCCGTGGTGGTTACGCTTTTGGCCACCAGGTGTTCATCAATTATCTTCTCAAAAACATTTTTTGGAAACGCGCCTGGCTGCAACATAGGCTGCCCTACTGTTGGAATAAACAGGAAGGTAGGAATACTTCGAATATTAAAAACAGCCGATAGTTCCTGTTCAACCTCTGTATCAACCTTGTAGATAACAAGTTTGTCTTTATACGCTGCGGCAAGTTCTTCCAATATCGGGGCTACCATTTTACACGGGCCGCACCAGTCTGCATAAAAATCGATAATGGCCGGCAGGGTGCCTTTGTAATTCCACTCGGTTTCGGAGGTATAGTCAAAAACGAGTTGTTTAAAATCTTCCGTGGTGAGCTTCACAGTTTTCATAACGACAATTAAAAATCAAAGATTGGCTTTTTAATGGTATGCTTTTGTAACATGAGTTACATCCGTAAAGTTTCTTTTTTCGGAATAGGTTGCCTTTTATATTTTTTGGATTAGGGCGGCTACTCCACCGTTACCGACTTAGCCAGGTTACGCGGTTGATCAACGTTGCAACCCCGCATGACGGCAATGTGGTAGGAAAGCAGTTGCAGAGGTACTACCGAAACCAGGGGCACCAAAGCCTCTGCAACGGGCGGTATTTCAATTATAAACTCCGACATTTTTGGAATGAGTGTATCGCCTTCTGTTACAATAGAAATAACCCGGCCTTTACGGGCCTTTACCTCCTGAATGTTTGAAACAACTTTTTCGTACGAGCTGTCTTTTGTTGCAATAAACGCCACCGGCATTTCTGCATCAATCAATGCAATGGGACCGTGTTTCATTTCTGCAGCCGGATACCCTTCGGCATGGATGTAAGAAATTTCTTTCAGTTTTAGTGCCCCCTCCAGTGCCACGGGAAAGTTATAACCACGACCGAGGTACAGGAAATTGCGCGAGTCTTTAAACTCTTCGGCAATCTTTTTAATCTGGTCGTTGAGTTTTAATACTTTTTCAACCTTGGCGGGCAGGTTTTCCATTTCTACCAAAAGCTCGTTGAATTTCTGCTCGGTGATCGTGCCTTTCTTTTGAGCAACAATCAGTGCAATCATATTCAGCACGGTAAGTTGTGCCGTAAATGCTTTGGTACTGGCTACTCCAATTTCAGGACCGGCATGTGTATATGCCCCGGCATGTGTGGCCCGCGGAATGGATGAGCCAACTACATTACAAACACCAAAAATGATAGCTCCTTTTGCTTTGGCAAGTTCGATAGCCGCCAGCGTATCCGCAGTTTCGCCCGATTGAGAGATTGCAATTACTACATCGCCTTCGCGAACAATCGGGTTGCGGTACCGGAATTCAGAAGCATATTCTACCTCTACAGGAATGCGACAAAACTCTTCAAAGAAATACTCGGCCACTAAACCGGCATGCCAGGAAGTACCGCAGGCTATAATTATTATCCGATCGGCCTGAACCAATTTGTTAAGGTATTCGCGCAAGCCCCCTAAGATTAATCGGCCCGAAGCAGAATCTAAACGGCCACGCATACAATCTTTAATAGAGCGCGGTTGCTCAAAAATTTCTTTAAGCATGAAGTGTTCAAAGCCACCTTTTTCAATGGCTTCTAACTCCATGTCGATTGTTTGCACGTATGGCGTAAGCGGCAGGTTGGACGTATCTTTAATAGTTAATTTACCATTGTTGATAATGGCAATTTCCTGGTCGTTCAGGTAAACTACTTCGTTGGTGTACTCAATAATGGGGGTGGCATCCGAAGCCATAAAAAATTCACCACGACCAACACCCAAAACCAATGGGCTGCCCTTACGTGCGGCAATTAAAAGGTTAGGCTCGTGTACAGACATTACCACAATTGCATAGGCCCCCACAACTTTGGTTAGCGCCAGGCGCACAGCTTCATCTAAAGCACAATTTTC
>Ga0116144_10005504_pt1 | contig 11468 bp, 11 predicted proteins | sample AD_UKC035_MetaG_FD_89746 | JGI IMG/M metagenome (GOLD analysis project Ga0116144, IMG submission 89746) | Active sludge microbial communities of municipal wastewater-treating anaerobic digesters from USA - AD_UKC035_MetaG | ecosystem: Engineered > Bioreactor > Anaerobic > Digestate | place: USA... | reverse complement strand
TCAATAAATTGATAATCAAATTTTCCACCAGCGTTAGCTTTGTAATTCTCCAACAAGGTAAAGGCAGTTTCATTTGAGATCAGACCTGAAAAGAATGCCTGAGCAAACACCTCCTCATTCAATGATTTAAGAGTCATAATGGTCTGGTCTGCTAATGTGTTGCTTTTATCCTCAGTTAGGTCCCAACGAACCGTGTTGTGGAAGCCCAGCAAATTTATTACGATTAAAATTCCTAAAACGGCTATAGTTAAAACTACCGAATTGGATCCATATTTAGCTTGTCGCCCATGTAAGAATGTCTTTAAAGCATTTGGATTTATTATGGTAAACAATGCTAATGATATAACCAAAACAGCCAGGCTGATTTGAACGGGAAGTGTAAAGGTCTTAATAATTAAGGCAAGTACAATGCTTGCAAGAGCTGCACTAGCTGCAATTATCAACAAGAATTTTGAAAATACGGTGTTGTTAATTCTCATTATTTCCATCTCCTTGCCTCAATAACTCGAGTACCTAGAAATAAGGCAAAAATTGTGAGTGTTATATAATAAATTGCGTCTTTAAGATCGATAATCCCTCGATAGAATGAAGAATAATAATGCCCTGTCATACTTAGATAATCCAACAGATTGGATACAAAGCCTGAAGTGTAATTAGCAGGCGCTGAAATAATCCAGAAAAGGATCATCAGACCCAGGGTCGCTAAAAGAGCGGGAATAGGATTTTTAAAAATTGAAGAAATAAAAACCCCAATAGCAGTCATTGCCGCAGTAACGAGAGAAACACCGAAATAAGCTGCAATTAGCATTGTTTGGTCAATTCCTGGGTCGACCATTAGATTCAATACAAAGGGATAAATCCATGAAAGCGCTAAAATTGACAAAAAGAATAAATATGTACCCAACCACTTACCAACAATCAGTTCCCAATCTTTCACTGGCGCGGTCATAATTATTTCCAATGTGCCAGTTCTGTTTTCATCAGAGATTGTGCGCATCGCTAACACAGGTACTGAAATGAAAAAGAGAGGAAAAAGTATCCAATCTAATAATAAAGTTATTTCTGGAACATATGATTGATAGCGGACTCCGTAACTGAGTAATATGTAGAAATAGATGCCCAGTGAAAGGAAAATTACTACACCAATAACATAAGCGATTGCACTATGAAAGAAAGATTCGAATTCTTTTTTTGCTATTGTCCATAAATTACGCATAATTAGTTTTCCTTACTATTGTCTAGTGATTTTAAATAATTTTCTTGTGATTCAAGTTCCGAATTATTATCATGTAGTGCATATTCATTTCCAATGGAAGCGTTATTATTATCTGATTGAGTTAATTGCAAGAAAACATCTTCAAGATTAGCTTTTTCAATTTGCATTTCAATAAGACCTATGTCAGCTGATACCAAAGTTTTAGCAACAGTTGTCTTAAATCCTTATCAACTGGATTTTCAAATTCAATTTGATTTTTCTCATTAAGGCACGCTGTTTCAAGCGCTGGCAAAGTTCTTATTAAAGAAAGAGCCTTTGTAGGATTATCTACGACCCTAATATAGACCTTACGAGAACCAGATAATCTTTTTTGTAGGTGTTCAGGTGTATCTTCTGCTACAAGTCTACCGCGGTTTATAATCATTACGCGATCACAAATTTGCTGGGCTTCAGACAGAATATGCGTTGAGAGAAGCACTGTACGTTCTTTTCCAATTTGCTGAATTAATTTTCGTACTTCGATAATTTGAACAGGATCAAGTCCGATGGTGGGTTCATCGAGAATAAGAACCTCAGGTTTATGGATCAATGCTTGAGCTAATCCTACACGCTGTCGCATACCTTTAGATAATTTTTCTATATAACTATCCGCGCGATCTTTCATTCCTACCTCATCCAATATTTCATTAATACGGATGTCAATATTCTCGAGCTTACGAAGCTTTGACATAAATTTTAAGTATTCTTTTACTCTCATGTCTGCGTAGAGTGGTACAGATTCAGGAAGGTAACCCACAAGGCGTCTAACCTCAAGCGATTGGTCGATGACATCATATCCCCCGATGGTAACTTGACCTGATGTGGGAGGCATGTAACCAGTCAGTATTCGCATGGTTGTAGTCTTACCTGCACCATTTGGTCCTAAGAAGCCCAAGATCTCACCTTTTTTGGCGTTAAAAGATAAATTATCTACAGCGCAGTTTAAACCGTAATATTTCGTTAAGCCAATCGCGTTAATCATAGTTTCTCCCAGTCATTATTCTCTTCCTAATTTACAATTACGGATATAAATATATATAATTTTCCTTGTAAATGTCAAGTATTACAGAAAGATTCTTACATTTTGTTAATTTATAATCATAAATTTTGAACTTAAATTCAGAAAATTTTGTTTAAATGTGGTATAGATAAGAAAATTTTTATTATGTAACATTCTAAAATAGACTATCATTATGGAAAAATTATAAAAACATAAAAAAAAGGCTTTTGTGCGCAAAAAAAATTTTAGACCTTACATTTTTACATTTTTAGTTATAAGCTTATGCATTGGTTTATTAATGATAAATCAGTATATTGCTCAAAATTTCCATTTTCAGGATAAATTTGCATCACATTGGGTTGCAGCCAAGAACTGGATTGAAGATGGAATTTCACCCTATGATCAACAAATAAAAAACGAAACTGTAAAATTGTTATTTGAAAGCGAAATCACCGATCCTATCGATACCACTCAAAGCTTTTTAGAACCAGTTTTTAATCTACTAATTTATTTACCATTCGGGTTTATGCAGTATGAATTAGCTAGATCAGTCTATTTATTGATTTTAGAAATTTTAGTTGGAGCTAGTATCTTAATAAGTTTCAAACTTGCGGGATGGCAAATTCACTGGATAGAGACATCAATAATCATAATTCTTGGATTGTTATCTTATCCTAGTGTTAAAATCGTGCTATATGGGGATCCTTCTATAATTTATGTCTTTTCAATATTGCTGGCATGCTTATTAAGTATCAATAGAAATGGAACGGCTGCTGGATTTTTCCTTGCATTTGCATTTACAGGTAGTGAGGTAAGTGTTATTCCAGCAATTTTATTAATAACCTGGCATCTTTTTCTGAAAGACCCATCTATTTTGATCTCGTATCTTGCCGGCATCGGTTTTCAATTTTTAATTTCCTGGATATTATTTCCTGGCTGGTTCCAAGAGTGGTTTAGTGTGTTATTAGAATTATTCCAAGAAAAACAGATCATAGCAACGCCGTTAACACGTGTTAGTGGATTATTTACTGGAGCAGAACTTCCAATATCTATCATTCTTCATGCATTAATATTGTTGTTTATTTTATTGGAATGGTTTGGAGCTATCGGTAAAACTGGAAGGCCATTTGCGTGGAAGATTGCAATGACATTGGTTTTAGTTTACTTTTTGAATCTTCAATCGCAACTGGTTTACCTATTCCTCCTAACTCCAGCAATTTTATTCATAATGCGATTTTTCTCGGAAAGATGGAAAATATTTGGTAAAATTATAAGCTGGTTTTTGATTATTGGTTTGAACCTCCTCATTTATTACGTTTTTCGTATAAAAGGAAGTTGGGAACTTTCTGAGCCATCTTCGATACTTTTATTAGTTCCTTTGATAGCATTTATTGGAATGAATTGGGTCCGTTGGTGGGCGGTTCAAAAACCAGATCCATACTTTAAGTAAATATTTTTTTGTTAATCTTAATAATCAGGAGTAATTAAAATGGCGAAAAAAAGATTAGGAGTTTTAACTGGAGGAGGAGATGTTCCAGGTTTAAACCCAGCGATTAAAGCGGTTGTATTAAATGCATTGGATGCAGGATATGAAATTATTGGGATCCGCAGAGGGTGGGGAGGACTTTTAAGGTATGACATAAATAATTCTGAGACTCACAATCAATATATACGCTGCCTTGACAGACAAAGTGTCAGAAGAGTGGATCGACAGGGCGGTACCTTCCTACATACTTCACGCACCAATCCATCAAAGGTGAGACAAAATGATATCCCGGAATTTTTAAAGGGTTCAGAATATGGAAAAAAGGTCTCAGAAGATGGCGTCATGGATTATACAGATTACTGTTTGAAAGTCCTGGATCGTCTTGGAATAGATGCTTTAGTATCGATAGGAGGGGATGATACACTCAGCTATTCTGTAAGATTAAAGAAAGAAGGTTTTCCAATTGTCGCAATCCCCAAAACCATGGATAATGATGTCTTTGGTACAGACTACTGCATAGGGTTTTCAACTGCAATTACACGTACAGTTCAAATGATCACTGATTTGAGAACATCTATAGGTTCACACGAGAGAATTGGTGTTTTTGAATTATTTGGCAGGAACTCTGGCGAAACAAGTCTGATTAGTGCTTATCTTTCTTATGTGGATCGTGCTGTTATCTGTGAGGTACCGTTCAATTACGAAAAGCTTGCAAGATTATTAGTTAAGGATAAACGTGATAATCCTGCAAATTACTCCATTGTGACGATTTCAGAAGGCGCAGTTCCGGAAGGAGGTCAAGTCATCGAATCGGGTCCAGAAGATGCCTATGGTCATAGAAAATTGGGTGGTATTGGTGAAATTGTCGGTGAGCAAATCAAACAAATTACAGGTGAAAATATTATGTTCCAAAGGTTTGCATACCTAATGCGCTGTGGCGTCCCTGATTCATTGGATCGTATGGTTGCTACTTCCTATGGCTCATTAGCCATGCAGCTTATCCAGAGAGATGATTTTGGGCACATGGTTGCACTTCATGATGGGAAATATACAACTGTACCTCTGGAATATGTTTTGACCGGGAAAAAATTTGTTGATGTTGAACGTTTCTATGATAAAGAAAATTACCGCCCGAAAGTAAAGAACTTTATGGGCGTTCCAATGTTCCTTGCATAATTTATTTGTAAAAGCTCATAAAGGCATGGAAATTGTCTTTATGAGCTTTTTTTGATGCTTAAATGGGAAAAACTGATCAAGCAATTTCTATTGAAAGATACAAAATCATTCCCCGAGTTTTAATATTTTTATTTAATAAGGAGAATGAGGTTTTACTACTTAAGGGTTCGTCTACAAAAAAGATTTGGCCTAACTTGTGGAATGGTCTGGGTGGGCATGTCGAACCGGGTGAATCGACCTTAACGGCTGCAAAACGTGAGGTGTTTGAAGAATCAGGTTTGCTTTGCGAAAAATTAATATTCTGTGGTCAGGTGATCGTAAATTTGGGTACCGATTTTGGAATTGGTATCAATATCTTTAAAGCAGGCAAATTTAAAGGGTATCTCCAAAGTTCAAATGAAGGGGAATTAGGCTGGTTTTCAATGGAAACAGCGTTGAGACTGCCTTTAGTTGAGGACCTTTATACATTACTTCCAAAAGTCTTTGTGTTTAATAAAGGGGACGATCCACTTTTCGGAACTTACAGTTATGATTCTGAAGATCGCTTGGTTATTCGGTTTGAATGATCTTTTCAAAAAAGATTAACAATGTGTCGCCATAACGGCGCTGATTTACTATCTGAAAGTTTTTGTAGTTTTGCTCTTGCCATTCGATAGGATTAATCTGGACAATGATACTTCCATTCTCTGCTAAAAACGAGGGGTTGTCGTCTAATAGATTAACTGCTCTTAACCACATTTCTTTATACTGTGGGGGTGCTATATAAATGTAGTCAAATTCAGTGGAAATTTGATCTGAAATGTAATCAAAAGCATCCCTCTTTATGACCTCTGCAGAGTTTTCAAAATGGGTGGTTTGAAGGTTTTCCTTAATGACAGCGAAGGCACGATGGTTAACTTCAATAAATGTCACGAATTCTGCTCCACGGCTGAGTGCTTCAATACCCACAGCTCCCGTTCCGCCAAACAAGTCCAACCAAATAGATTCTTGAACATCAGTGCCTAAAATGTTAAATAGAGATTCTTTAACTTGATCTGTAATTGGTCTGGTCGAATTGCCTGGAACTGTTTTTAATCGAGATCCCTTTGCAATTCCTGATATTACTCTTAAGGTGCCCACAAGTTATTTTTCCTTAAAAACAAATATATTTTATAGTTGGAGTTTATCACGCATGTAAGTAATGGTTCTTAACAGACCATCTCTTAAGGAGATCTTTGGATTCCACTGAAGGAGGGTTTGAGCTTTTGTAATATCAGGTTGACGCATTTGAGGGTCATCACCTAGCCCTTCAGCATATTTAACGATTACTCCACTTGGATTTTGGCAGATGTCGTTGATTAGATCCGCAAATTCTTTTACGCTTACCTCGTGTGGATTACCAATATTAATCGGATCATGCGTCTCACTCATCATCAACCGATAAATACCTTCTATGAGATCATCAACATAACAAAAACTTCGTGTCTGCGAACCATCACCATAGATAGTTAGAGGTTCGCGTCTCAACGCTTGTTGAATGAAGTTTGGTACTACGCGACCATCATCTAAACGCATACGCGGACCGAAAGTATTGAATATTCGTACAATGCGTGTATCTACATGGTGAAAGCGGTGATAAGCCATTGTCAGGGCTTCTGCAAATCGTTTCGCTTCATCATAAACTGAGCGAGGACCGATCGGATCGCAATTGCCCCAGTATTCTTCTCGTTGTGGATGTTCTTTTGGATCGCCATACACTTCACTGGTTGAAGCAAGTAAAAATTTTGCATTATGAGCTTTTGCTAATCCAAGTGTATTGTGGGTTCCCAAAGCCCCAGCCTTCATGGTTTGGATTGGTAAGTTTGGGTAACCTAAAGGTGAAGCCGGGTTAGGGCTGGCAGGTGAGGCGAAGTGGAGAACAAAATCTAGTTTTTCTTTAATAGAGATGAAAAGAGACACATCTTGTTCGATAAATGAAAATTGAGGGTTATATTTTAGATGCGCAATATTGGCTAGATCTCCAGTGATCAAGTTGTCCATCCCAATGACATCATGACCCTCTAAGATCAATCGATCGCAAAGATGAGATCCTAGAAATCCAGCCACTCCTGAAATAAATATGCGCATAGTTGTTTTTCCTTTATGGTAGATGTTCATAACTAACTAAAACATCATATAAAATGAGTGTATAATCATTTGATTCAAAAAACAGGATTTATTATAGCATGTATGAATTTGAAAAACTAAATGAAGAAGAATTAGGAATAATCAAAAAAATTGAGGTTTTACTGTTTGTTGCACCAAATTTAACAGGCATTAATCAGTTGGCTTCTTTTCTAAAAATACACGAGGAGCAGCTAATCACATTCATCTCTGTGTTAAGTAAACACTACTTAGAAGCGCACGGAATTCGGATTCAAGTACTGAAGAATCAAGTACAACTGACTACAGCACCTGAATATGCTCAGCTAATTGAGGCATTTTTAGGGCTTGAAACAACCACAAGGTTAACTCAGGCAGCTCTTGAGGCCTTGGCCATTATTGCTTACAAACAACCAACTACGCGCCCGGAAATTGATTCCATACGAGGCGTAAACAGTGATGGCGTTATTAAGAGTTTATTATCAAAAGGACTAATTGAAGAATTAGGCCGATCTGATGCGGTGGGGAGACCTATATTTTATGGGGTTACAGCTGAGTTTCTTCAGCATTTTGGTCTATCTTCTTTAGAAGAATTGCCCAAAGTTAATTTCCAGGAGTTAGAAAATAAAACCATTTCACCAGAAGAAAGCAAGAAAATATTAAAGGATTAAGAAATGGAAAAAGAAAGAGTACAAAAGATTTTGGCAGCAGCTGGATATGGTTCAAGGCGCAACTGTGAATTGCTTATCGAGGCTGGTCGTGTACAGGTAAATGGAAAAACAATCCACTTAGGCGATAAAGCAGATGTGAACAACGACGATATAAGGGTTGATGGTGCAGCTATTAAAAAACCCGAACGCAAAATTTATATTGCGCTAAATAAACCGAAAGGGTATCTTTCCGATATAGATGAAACACATCCCCAACCTAATGTAAATGAATTAATAAATCTCCCTGAGCATTTATTCGCAGTAGGTAGATTAGATCTTGACAGTGAAGGCTTGATCTTGATGACAAATGATGGGGAACTGGCAAATCGCTTAACTCATCCTCGATATGAACACGACAAAGAATATGAAGTTTTCGTAATTACTGAACCGGATGCTGAGCAGCTTGAAATATGGCGACGCGGAGTTGTCCTGGAAGATGGATATCGAACAATGCCTGCTAGAGTGGAGTTAATTTCAAAAACAAATAAAGGGTCTTGGCTGCGGGTCATAATGCATGAAGGAAAAAAACGTCAGATACGAAAAGTGGGATCAAGAATAGGTCTTCCAGTTTCGAAAATCAAGAGGGTGCGCATAGGTACACTAAAATTAGGTACATTGAAGTCGGGAGAATGGCGTTATCTAACCTCGAAAGAAGTTAATCTATTAAAAGAATACGCCGGTCTATTGAACCGGCGCAATAAAGATAAATAAATATTTTTAAGAATTAATTATTACTTATTTTTCAACAAGGCGTTGTTTATAGAATCGATTATTTCTATCGAAAGTGGAGAAGTTACATGCCTGTCGTAGTGGCGGATGTATCTGCGTAGTTTGTCAGCTTTTACCATTGGGATCGGTGCATCCTCAACCTCACCAATTTCTGCATTTTTCATCATTAATACCAGGATAGGCTTCATTTCTGGAAGGTGGAACTCAGAGCCTAATTTTGCTAACAGATGTTTTGAAAGTGTCTTTTTATAATCTTCCGCATCAACAATTGGCTTACCTAAACCTTCCTGTCCAAATGCTTTCATCAAGAAGCCTGTACCTTGTTGACGCCAACGGCCTTTTATATAAGATATTTTTCCTGTAGCTGTGACAGGCATTGGAATCCAAATTGCAGCTGGCCCAATTAACAACAAGGGAATAGGTGAAGTGTAAACATAAAAAGTATATTCATTGGATAATTTTTCGAAATTGGCACTGATAATTTCATCCAAACGAGGCGTCCGTCCATAGCGGTTTGTGTAATAAATACCAACTTGGGACAAGATGAATCCAACTACCAGTGCAACATAGGAAAGTATCATTTTATTCGTATCATTTTTTGAAAAGGCTAGCACTAGCCCAATTAATAATACTGCAAGGCTTCCAAAAGTAGTTGCCTGCCCGATAATTTTGTTTCTTTTAATTAGTTTTTCATTTATAACAAGTTTCATTTTTTTCCTATCAATATATAAGTATTGGTATATTCTAATCTATAAGTTCTTTTCGAAGAGCATTAAGAAGATCCAACTCGACTGCTTGTTTTGCATTAACAATAGCGCTCACTAAGGCTTTTGCATCTGAACGTCCATGCCCAACAAAAACAAGACCATCAATACCAAGTAAAGGTGCAGCACCAATTTCAGATGGGTCCAGTAGTTTTTTTAAGTCTTGGAAAGCAGGTTTAGCAAGTAGTGCACCAATTTTTGTTCGGAATGATTTCATTAGGTTCTCTCTTAGCAAATCAACTATAAGTTTAGCCACTGCTTCTGTTGATTTAAGTATCACATTTCCAGTAAATCCATCAGTCACAGCCACATCAACTTTGCCACCAAAGAGTTCCTTGCCTTCAATGTTCCCTATAAAATTTTGAACTTTTTCTTTAAAAATAGGATTTGTTTCACGGACAAGATCATTTCCTTTACCTTCTTCTTCCCCGTTAGATATTAACCCTACTCGAGGAGTTTTTTTGTTTTGCATTATTCGAGCGTAAACAGATCCCATTTGTGCAAACTGAACCAGGAATTCGGGACGGCACTCAGCATTGGCACCTATATCCAAAACGACACATTTGCCATTTTTTACAGGAAATAATGAACACAAAGCAGGCCTATTTACATCCTGAATATTGCCAAAGGTTTTTGTTGCAAAGTACATTGCCATACCCGTATTACCAGCAGTAACAAAAGCTTGTCCCTCACCATTTTTAACTAGATCCATTCCTATCTTCATTGAGTTCTGCTTTTTTGCCCTGGCTTCTTGAATATGATCAGTCATATCTAACGCGTCCGGAGCGTGGATAATTTTGACTCTGGATTTATCTCCTTGAATTTTTGAAATATGGTTTACTAATTCTGGTTCATTACCAACCAGTAAAATTTCTATCCCTAATTGATTAGCTGAAATGACTGCTGCTTCAATTTCAGGGAGAGGGCGGTTATCACTGCCCATAGCATCTAAAACTATCGTGATCATTTTATTCTCTCCATAATTTGATTATCTGCTTGACAAGATCAATCAGACAGATATAATACTTATCTGCGCGCTGGTGCTGGAATTGGCAGACAGGCATGGTTGAGGGCCATGTGCCGCAAGGCGTGGGGGTTCAAGTCCCCCCCAGCGCAATAACAGGCAGATTTTCGCTGCCTGTTTTCTTTTTATGGGAACTCCTTAATAAGCCATGTTTCTGGGTTAACTGCAACGCCATTAACAATTAATTCAAAGTGTAAATGTGGTCCTGCGGATCTTCCAGTGTTGCCCATGTAGGCAATTAGCTGTCCTGGAGAAACAACATCACCCACATTAACAAGAAATTCATCTAAATGCCAATAACCAGTATAAACACCCCAGCCATGATCTATAATCAAAGCGTTTCCTCGTACTGTTAAATCAGATTCAGTTGCCACAACTATTCCTTTTGCAGGAGCGAAAACCTCAATTCCAGTACAATAGCCATAGTCAATTCCGGTATGATAGTAAAGCAATGCGCCATCATTGTATGAACGGCGATTTCCATAATAACCTACTATACAAGTTCGATCTCCTACCGGAGGCCAGAATATGTCATCCCAGTAGCGCGTAGGGGTATGACCGGAGATATATGACTCAAAAATGATTTCTTCTGCTGCTATGATATCTGGATCGACCGATTCAGGTGTCACATATATTTCAGGATCATTTATGAAACCTGCTTCTTGAAGGATAACCCATTGTTCAAACCGATAGGAGGTTTCATTTTGATTTTCAAATTCTAAAGTTAGAGGATATACGCCTGGATCAGCTATAGCGCTCACACCAAATAATGAAATATATTCGTTTTCATTTTCTGAATAGAAAGGCAAATCTTTTCCAAGCAGCTCTGCATGTGGAGTGATGGATTCAGATGTCCGAAATTTAATCCCAACTGTCGCTCCTTGAACAAGGGGCAAAGAATTAATTTCAAATTCTTCAATAAAAGGTACTCCAAGTGAGTTTTCTTCTTGTTCATCAGTTGAAACAAAGATGATTTCATTAGGCAGAAATTGCCAAGTAGAAGGAAGTGCGTTGTTTTTTTGAATGGTCCAAGGATTGATTTTGTTAATTGCGGCTAATTCAACTGAGGATAATTCAAATTTGTTATTATCGATTGGGATTTGGTCTATGGAATTATTTTGCAATGGGATAATTATTTGTGCTCCTGCGAAAACTTCCACTGGGCTTGTTAATTTATTTAAATTTGTAAGAGAGTCTATTTGA
>Ga0116144_10005503_pt1 | contig 11468 bp, 12 predicted proteins | sample AD_UKC035_MetaG_FD_89746 | JGI IMG/M metagenome (GOLD analysis project Ga0116144, IMG submission 89746) | Active sludge microbial communities of municipal wastewater-treating anaerobic digesters from USA - AD_UKC035_MetaG | ecosystem: Engineered > Bioreactor > Anaerobic > Digestate | place: USA... | reverse complement strand
TCCACCTCGGCCAGCAGCACGTTCATGTGCCCCGGCATCCGCCCTGCCACAGGGTGGATAGCCACCTTGACCTCCGCGCCGCCCGCCTCCAGCCGGTCCATAAGCGCCTTAACGTCCCCCTGCGCCTGCGCCAGCGCCATCCCGTACCCGGGAACCACGATCACGCTCTTCGCGGACCGGGCGAGCCTGATGTAGTTCCGCTCTCCTGCGGGCGTCGGTTCGCCGGTCGCGGGCGAGATCTGTATGGAGGCGCCGTCAGGTTGAACAGGCCGAGAAGGTTGAGCAGAGACTGCCGAGGCCTGCTGACCACCTGTCTTGTGGAGCACCGTCGTCTTGCCGGCTAGTACCTGACCCAGGGTACGGTTCATCGCCCGACACATTATCTGCGTCAGAATCAACCCCGACGCGCCTACCACGGCGCCGATGGCGATGAGAAGAGGGTTGCCGATGGCGAATCCCGAGATCGACGCCGCCACGCCCGAAAACGAGTTGAGAAGAGACACCGTTATCGGCATGTCGGCGCCGCCGACCTTGATCGTAAACAGCACTCCGTACGCCAGAGATCCGATCAACACGAGCACTGCATACACAACCATGGCGGTTCCCTCGGACACTACGGCCGAAACGCCCAGGACCATGGTGACAATGAGAGCTAGGTTGTTGATTGCCGACTGCCGTTCAAAGATGATCGGCCTCTGGTTGATCTTCCCGGCCAGCTTGCCGGCTGCCACCAGGCTCCCGGAAAAGGTGACGCCTCCCACGATCAGGCCCAGCACAGCTGTGACCTTCTCGAACGCCCCAAACGCGACCGCGCCGGTTGCCCACATCGTCGCAACCAACGTCATCAAGGAGACTATCGCCGAACTGCCGCCTCCGAACCCATTGAGCAAAGCCACCATTTGGGGCATCTGTATCATGGCCACCCGGGCCGCCATGACGTAGCCGAGCACCGTGCCCACGGCCATAGCCGCCCACAGGACGCCGATTCCGACTATGCCTTCGGATACGAGCGTCACGATGATCGCTCCGGCCATGCTGGCCGCGCCCAGAAGATTCCCGCTCACCGCCGTGGTGGGCGAGCTCATCATCTTGATTCCCCATACCGTGCCGATCACGCAGATCAAACCGAGTATATCTGCAAGGCCGAGCCCAAGAAAGACTGCTTCCTTCCAGCTCATTACATCATACAGCGGACGACGCCGCTCAGCGCGGGTTGCTCCGCTGAACCCTCCCTATCTAGCTACTTTCTGAACATCCTGAGCATTCTGTCGGTAACGAGGAACCCTCCGACAACGTTGACCATCGCCAGAACGATGGCCGCCGCGCCGAGAAGCTGCCCCATCGCAGAATTGCCCATCGTCTGAGCCATAGCAGTGACGGCTAGGGCTCCGAGCACGGTCACGCCCGACAAGGCGTTCGTGCCCGACATCAGCGGAGTATGCAACAGACTGGGGACGGCGCTGATCACCTTGTACCCCACGATTGTCGCAATGACAAACAGAATCACGAGAGAAAGCGGAGACACTATACTCACAACTCCCTACTGGTTCGCCCTATTACTTGCTCCCGCAATTGCACCCGCACTTCTTCTTGCCGCCGTCCGCGACGTTCATCGCCTCGAGCGCTCCAGCATGCACGAGAACTCCCTCTCGGGTGACCAGCGAAGATGCAGTGATCTCGTCAGACATGTCGACATCAATCTTGCCGTCCTTGACCAGGTTGGCTACGTAGTTGAAGATATTCTGCGCGAACATCCACGTAGACGCGGTAGGCACCATTCCGGGGATATTCTTGGTGCCGTCGATGCTGACGCCATACTTCTCTAGTATCACGCCGGACTCGCTCAGTTCGCAGTTTCCGCCCTGGTCGATGGAGATGTCGACAATGGCCGAGCCGGGCCGCATCGACTTGACCATCTCTTCAGTGATCAGGATCGGAGCTAGCTTGCCGGGGATCAGAGCCGCGCTGACCACGATATCCGCGTCGGCGACGATGGGCGCCAAAACCTCGCGCTCCTTGAGCAGCCACTCTTCGGGAAGCTTAAGCGCGTATCCGCCCTCGCCTATGGCGAGTTCCGCCGGGACGCCAAGGTCGACGACCTTCGCGCCCACGCTCTTGGCCTGTTCGCTCGCGGCAGGCCTGATATCGGCCGCGTAGACCACCGCGCCAAGCCGCTTCGCCGTTGCCACCGCCTGCAAACCGGCAACGCCGGTGCCTATGACCAGAACGTTGGAGGGCTTAATCATCCCCACTGCAGTGCCCACCATGGGCATGAACTTGGGCAGCCTGTTGGCCGCCATCAGCACCGCCTTGTAGCCTGCGACCGTGCTCATGGAGGTCAGAGCGTCCATAGCCTGGGCCCTGGATATTCGCGGGATGCCGTCGAGCGTAAACGCCAGTATCCCTTTGGCCGCCATGTTTCTTACCATCTTGTGGTTGCCCGGATACGCAGGATGCAGGAAGGTGATTATGCACTGCCCTGCATGCATCAGGTCGACCTCGTGCTTGCCGATGGCCTCGTTGAAGATAGGCTCCTTGACCTTCAAAATGATGTTCGCCTTGGCGAACACGTCCGCAGCGCTCTCGATGATCTCGGCGCCGGCCGCCGCATACTGATGGTCATGGAAATAGGAGCCCTCTCCGGCTCCCTTCTCCACCAGAACCTTCGCGCCCTCCGCTACCATCTTCTTGACGGTGTCGGGAACAGCGGATACCCTGCGCTCGCCCTTCATGATCTCCCTGGGGACCCCGATAACAAGACCTGTGAATTTCACGTGCAGACACTCCCTATTTCATGATCTTTGCCGTCTCAGATCCGACTTGAGGCGCCCGCGATCCGCACCAACTCGCTATCTATCGATACTGCAGGACCGGTGTTAATAATCGGAAGTGCGCACGCCGCCGTCAGTAAACGTACGCACTCCCGATAGCGTCGTCCCCTGCTACATCGTAAGGCTACATCTCCTGGCGCTAAGAGCGAAATTCCACGGGTGTATCGAGAATTCTCTTCACCGTGTCTCCTTCAGTGGTTCCTTTCCTGAGTACGACAACGACTGAGGCCGGCACTTCTACTCCCACAGCGCCTCCATGCCACACCTTGCTACGCACCGTAATGGCCTCTCCTGCATCAACCCTGACAAACTCTACCGCGGATGCTCTCGCTTCACTGGCGACTGGAACTGCTACGCTGCCTCTCACCACGGCATACACCTGCGGGCTCAGATCGTGAACTTCCAGCTTCTCGTAAGTCTTGTCAACCTTGTCCACATTGATGTGCTTGATCTCAACATCTGCGTCCTTGGCGCAGCATGAGAACACCCCGACAGCCCACGCAGTCTTCTGTTCGCTGGACCACTCTAGTGCACCCTCGGGCATGCGGCTCCACGAACCGCCAGCGCCTATCTCGCTTGCCTTCTTCAGCACCATAACCCGCCATTCTCCTTCATAGCTCACTTGCCGGGCCCCCACCCGATGGACTTCAGCCACTGGTCAAGTGCGTAGAGTACCGGGACAATTCTAGACATCTGGGCACTTGAACCCATATGACCTACGCGTATCGCTTTGCCGGCCCACTTGCCGAGTCCACCCGCCATCTGGATTCCCAAGGTATCGCGCACGTACGCAATCACCTCACGGTCGGTGTGGCCCTCCGGAACCCAGAATACGCCCACAGTGCCAGAAGCCTGATCATCGCGACCAATGGGTTCGAGCCCCAGCCTTCGTAGTCCATCGCGGAAAGCCCAGCCCACGGCGGTATGCCTCTTGAACCTGGGCTCGAGCCCTTCATCCAGCATCAGCTGCAGGGCCTTCTTGAGGGCAAGCACGTTATTCACCGCCATGGTCACGTAGTATGGCTGCGTGTCGCGCCCGGAGTCAGCGTGCTCTTTCCACTTGAGCAGGTTCATTGCCCAGCCCATGATGGGTTCCTTCCTTGAACGCATATGAGCGAATGCTCTGTCGCTAACCGACACCAATGCAAGCCCTGGAGGAGCTCCGATGCATTTCTGAGAAGCGGCAACGCATATGTCTATATCCCACTCGTCAACGCGGATATCCATGCCGCCTACTGACGACACTCCGTCTACCATGAGAATCCGATCACGTTCTCGGCACACCTGCGCTACTTCCCGAACAGGGTTGGCTAGGCCAGTCGATGTCTCACTCTGTACCATCACTACTACTCGTGCGTTGGGATACGCCGCTATGGCCTGCTCCACTTGACTCGGGCGCACGGTATCGCCCCATTCCACGTCAACTGCGCGCACGCGCACTCCGTGCGATTGTGCCAGCTCCACTGCTCTATGACCGAAGTGGCCATTGTCCACTATGATTGCTTCATCTCCGGGAGGCACGAGGCTGGCCAGGCTGGCCTCGACGCCCAGGTGACCGGACCCGGGCATGATAAACAGCTCGTCGCTAGTGCGAAACACCTGTTTGGCCAGTGATACCGTATCGTTGTACAGGGCGGCCCACTCCGGGCCGTAATGCGCCACTATGGGAGAGGCCATCTCCTTCAAGACCTCCCCATCCACTGCTATCGGGCCAGGTATCATGAGGTCATATTGCTTCGGGCCGACTGCCATGACGCTCACTCCTTCCGCGTGTATCCTGACATGAATGGCTACCTCTGCACCCTGCCGGATGCATCGCCTCCAGCGAGAGTACGCACTTCTGACGGGCCGACCAAGTTGAAGTCTCCGATTATGCTGTGCTTGAGACATGACGCAGCAGCAGCGAACTCCACCGCCTGCTGACCTGGCATGTCCTCAAGCAATGAGTAGATCAGAGCCCCTGCGAACGAGTCGCCGCCTCCCACCCTGTCCACAATGTGGACTTGGTACCTGCGCGATAGGTAGAACTCCGCGCCGTCATAGAGCATTCCCGACCAGTTATTGTCCGAGGCAGACAGGCTCTCTCTGAGTGTGATGGCGACCTTCTCAAATCCAAAGCGTTCTACTAGTTCGCGGGCCACTCCCCTATACCCTTCGTGCGAGAGCTCGCCCTTAGTCACATCGGAAGCTCCAGCCTTAATCCCGAATACCTTCTCAGCGTCTTCCTCATTGCCGACAGCCACGTCCACATACTCCATGAGCCCGCTCATCACTGCGTTAGCCTTCTCAGACGACCACAGCTTCTTGCGGTAGTTCAGATCGGCGCTCACCTTAACGCCGAGCCTCTTGGCAGCCTTGACAGCCTCGAGAGTAGCCCCGGCCGCGCCGTCGCCCAGCGCAGGCGTAATGCCTGTGAAGTGAAACCACGATGCGCCGCTAAGAATCGCGTCCCAGTCAAACTCGCCCGGTCTCACCTGGGAGATCGACGAGTTCGCCCGGTCGTATACAACCTTCGACGGTCTCTGCGACGCTCCGCTTTCACAGTAGTAGATGCCGAGACGATCGCCTCCGCGGGCAACGTACTCTGTGTGTACGCCAAGAGCGCGCAGGGCGTTAACGGCGCACTGTCCGATTTCGTGAGACGGAACTCTGGTTACGAAATGAGCCTCGCATCCGTAATTGGCCAGTGAAACAGCCACGTTGGCTTCGCCACCGCCGTAGATCACATCGAACGAGGTTGCCTGTGTGAACCTTTGGTGGCCAGGTGGCGACAGGCGCAGCATGATCTCGCCGAATGTAACAACTTTGTGTGCCATGTGCATTTCCTCCCCGGAGTTAGCTTTTCAGTATGTTGCGAGACTGCCTCAGCCGACTCGAGCAGCACGGGCCGCAGCCACATACTCAGCCGCGAGTTCTGAGAGTGCGTCCCAGTTCTTCTCGGCGACGTACTTCTTATTGACCAGCGCCGTACCAACTCCCACAAACACCGCGCCTGCTCTCAAGAACTCGCCTAGGTTGTTGATATCGACTCCGCCTGTCGGTGTCAACCTAACCTGCGGGAGAGGCCCTCTCACATCTTTGATGAACGATGGACCCAGCCTGGTAGCGGGAAATACCTTCACAACATCCGCTCCGGCCTGCCATGCGGTAAGTATCTCTGTAGGTGTGAACGCCCCTGGAATAACTGTGGTACCGTACCTCTTACACATCTTGATCGTGCCAAGGTTGATGATGGGGCTTACGATGAAGTCAGCACCGGCCAGAATGGCCATCCTGGCTGTCTCAGAATCCAGAACCGAACCCGCCCCGATAATCGCCCTGCCCTTGAGAGCTTTTGCAGCCGCATGAATGGCGTCCAGGGCTCCAGGCGATGTCATAGTGATCTCTACTCCCCGTACTCCGCCTGCCGCCATTGCCTCGCATATTCCGACCAGTTGATCTGCACTGTCCACCCTGATCACCGCTACAACTCCTGAGTCGATGATCTGTTGGAGTTGCTCTTCCTTGCCCACGGTACCCGCCTCCCACCCGATTCTCTGCAGCGTTCCAGGTCTCGTAGCGCCCCCTCAGGCGCACCGGATCCGGATCGTTGCGTAGGTAGCAACACTGTTTCCATTTTGCTTACTTCGACTATTCTACCTTGAATCCGATATTCCTGCCTCCTCTTCTCGATTGTTTTGCGCCGCCTTAAGTCCGGGAGTTGCATTTTGCAAATAGACGGTACCGCATCGCGCAACGATGCAGCTTCCCGCGACCCTGTACTAGTGCATCAGTGATGCGAATGTGGTAGAATAGCAACGTGGAGGTGTCAACGAGTTGGCAAGCAAGGAAGAAACTGGGAAGAAGACCGTAAGGCGTGTGGGCGCCACAGGCGGACACGCGTCAGTGCAGTCAGTGGTAAACGCCCTTGACATCCTGGACTATCTCTCATCATGCAAGGGCGAAGCCGGAGTGACGGAACTGGCCAATTCCCTTGGAATACATAAGAGCACCGCTTCTCGGTTGCTAGCAACACTGTTTGCGCGCGGTTACGTAGGCCGCAACCGCCAATCGGGGAGATACAGTCTTGGTATGCACATTGTCGAGCTCTCGCGCGCAAGGCTCGATCAGATCGACTTGCGTCAGATTGCTAAGCCCTACCTCGAGCAGCTCGTGGCGTCTACCGGTGAAACAGCCCACCTAGCCATTCTTGACCGCGGGCAAGTCGTGTATATTGACAAGGCGGATACACCCCAAACCCTCGGGATGCGTTCCAGTATAGGCTACAGGATAGCTGCGCATTGCACCGCTCTAGGGAAGGCGTTGCTCGCCGAGCTGCCTCCTGAGAAGCTAGACGACGTTTTCAGTCGTGATGAGCTGGTCCGCTTCACCCCTAACACAATCACTGACCCTGAGACTCTCAAGCTTCATCTCGCCTACGTTCGAGAGCGGGGGTACGCGATTGACGACGAGGAGCATGAAGACGGCATCCGCTGCGTTGCAGCAGCAATCAGGGACCACGCCGGCCGAGTAGTGGCCGCCATCAGCGTGTCAGGTCCTACGTTGAGAGTCACTCGGGAAAGAGCCGAAAGCATAGGCAAACTGGTGAAGGATGTGGCGAGTCAGCTGTCAGCAGCCTCTGGGTACGCTGGCCCCCACCCCAAGGTATAAAGGGCAAGGATAATCCGGCCTCGAAGCTCTTTCCGCACATGGAGCATAGCCAAGCAACAGCGTAACCTGGGTCGGTGATCTCATATTGACGTCTGCGTCGGTATGACTGCCGTCCGGCCGGGCGATCTGCTGAGCCATCCTTGCCACGAACCTCCTTCCATCGTGTGCTCCTGTGACAAACCAGACTCTTGAGCTCAAGGAAGATCGCCTAGCCAAGCGGTAGTTGTTGCTGCTGCTGCAACTATGTTGCTAATAGAGCTTATTCGCCTTTCACCACGTAACTCCTGCTGCTGTGAATAAAGTTTGGGCAGGGAGCGAAGAGAGTAGACGGTCAGAATGAGAAACATGCTCCTGCTATCGTGCATGCTCATCCAGTGGATAGTAGCCTTCTCAGCCGACACTACACCCTGGGTCCGGGAAGGGTCTGTGGCCCTCCCCGGATACCCTCACACCCATATTGGCGCGGGTTGGCATGGGATACAAGCGGCAAAGCTATACGGTCAGATGGTGTTTCGCGGAGCCAAGCAAATGGCATCTGGCTTTCCGCCCGCCATTGACCAGCTCTAGTGCAGGAGATTGTGCGGTCCTGCACCGGTCGCCCCTATTAGGACAACGTGCATAGAAGGCACAATGGGGAGGCACATGTCGCGGCGAAGGCGCGTCGCCCTTCAAGATGATCTCCGGAGGCAGTAGAGCACGTTCCTCTTCTGTGATAACAGGTATCGCCGACAGCAGCGCTCGTGTATATGGATGTAGGGGATCCTGGAAGACCTCATTGGTGCTGCCTTCCTCAACCACCTCACCAGCATACATGACCGCTACTCTGTCAGCCAAGCGATATACGATACTGAGGTCGTGAGTGATCAACATGATGGTCAGCTGTGTTTCTCGCTGTATCCTCTGCAGCAATTGCAGTACTTTTGCCTGTACCGACACGTCAAGGGCAGAAGTGGGCTCGTCCAGAATGAGCAATTCCGGATTCAGAGCTAGCGCTCTTGCAAGGGCAATCCGCTGCTTCTGACCGCCGCTCAGCGCTCCTGGGTGCCGCAGAGCGAATTCCTCCGGTAGTTCCACCTTGTTCAGAAGATCACGCACGCGATCCCGACGTTCGGCGGCGCTCAGGTTAGTGTGGATTTTCATTGGCAGTTCCAGGCTGGTTTCCGTGGTGTGCTTCGGGTTCAGCGAAGATCCGGGATCCTGGAAAACCATTTGCACTCTGCTTCGCAGTTTCCGCAGTTCACGCCCACACGCAGAGGAAATCTCAGTATCGCCAAGCCAGATCTTGCCCTTCGTGGGTGAATGGATCCTAGCGACCGTTCTCGCAAGCGTCGTCTTCCCAGAACCCGACTCGCCAACCACGGCAAAGATGGTCCCGCGAGTCACTTCGAGAGAGACATCGCGCACAGCGCCTACTTCCTGCGGTCGGTTGAAGAAACTTCCTTGTCTATCATAGAAGTACTTGCTCACATGCTCAGTCTTCAGAAGAATGCTATCCATTATCGCTCCCCATCTCTGAAACAAGGTGGCATGCTACACTACGCGTCTTGTGAAGAGAGCGCAGCGTTGGTCGGTCATTGATGCAGATCTCCTGGCGACGACTGCATCGTGGGTAGAATCTGCAGCCTGACGAGCGCTCAAGATAGTCAGGGATCTGCCCGTCAATGCCCGTGTACGCTTCCCCCGTCAGCTTTGGAATGGCGCCGACAAGGCCCTTGGTGTACGGGTGCAACGGATTGCGTAGCAGCGCGTCAGTTTCATCTGTCTCCACTACGGTGCCCGCATACATGACGTACGTTCGATGACACAGCTCCCGAGCGAGCCCCAGATTATGGGTGATGTACAGCCCACTCACATTGCTCATTCGTGTGCGCTCTATGAGCAGACGGAGAATGCTCTTCTGAACAGTCACATCGAGCGCCGTCGTGGGTTCGTCCGCGACGATCAAAGCAGGTCGCCCGCTCAACGCCATGGCTATCAGCACGCGCTGCCGCATTCCTCCACTCAGTTCGTAGGGGTATTTTGAGAGGAGCTGATCGGCGTCTGGCATGTGAACGCTGTTCAGCAGGTCTAGCGCCTCCTGGCGTATGCTTCGCCTCTTTGCAGACGATAGATTATCGAGCGCAAAGCGCCCAAGGCGCCCCTTTGCCTTCCTCCACCTGATGATGTCCATCAGCTGCTGTCCCACAGTAAACACAGGGTTAAGCGACGTCATGGGATCCTGAGGAACATAGGCTAGTCTGTTTTGGACCATGCCCTTTCTTTCCCTTGCATTCATGGCCAGAAGGTCCTGTCCGTCCAGGAGGATGTGGCCGCCGGCAATCCGGGCTGGAGGTGACGGCAGTACTCCCAACACGGTCTTGCTAGTTACACTCTTCCCGCATCCTGTCTCCCCTACTAGAGCAACACATTCTCCGGGGCCTACTGAAACGCTCACATTCTCCAGCACAGTCAGAACCCCGTCGATCGTCTCAAACTGCAAAGTGAGGTTATCGACTCGAAGGACGTCAGTCACACTAATTCACATCCACGTCAAAGAAATCTCGGAGTCCATCACCTATGAAGTTGAAACTCAACACGGTCACGAAGATAGCCAACCCAGGGAAGAGCGAAGGCCACCACGCAAACGGCAGATAGCCTCTTCCCTCCGAGATCATCACGCCCCATTCAGCAATTGGCGGCTGGGCGCCCAGCCCCAAGAAGCTAATCGCAGTACCGATCAGAATCGCGTACCCTGCATCGAGACTAATCTTTACCAGAATAGGCGAGGTCATGTTGGGTAGGATTTCCCTTATCATAATGTGCCAGTCTGAGGCGCCCAGTGATTTGCTGGCCTGAACGTAATCTTCCTGCTTCAGAGAGAGAGTCTCGCCATAGGCTAGACGACAGAAACCTCTCCACCAAACAAACGATATAGCCAGGATGCTCGACTGCAGGCTCGGCCTCAACACAGCACTGATTGCCAAAGCAAAGACCAAGGGCGGCAATGCCAGAAACATGTCGGTAACCCTCATGATCACTTGCTCAGCCCATCCGCCAAAGTAGCCGGCTGCAATCCCAAGCGGTACACCGATCAGGACAGCCACAATCAACACTGTTGCAGCAAGCTGGAGCGAGATTCGAGCTCCAAACAATACTCTGGAGAGCACATCGCGGCCTGCCTCATCTGTTCCAAACGGATGCTCTCTGCCAGGAGGCAAGAGCTGCTTGGCAAAGTCGACATTCTTGCCGGCATCTTCGGGATACGGAGCCAATACTGGCGCCAGCAGTGCTGCCAGGATCTCGATTGCAATAATGATGAGCCCGACGATAGCGAGCCTGTTCCTCCGGAATCTGTATAGCGCTCGCTCCAGTCCTTCTTTCCGTTTGGCCCTACTCATGATCGCACACCCTCATCCTCGGATCCAAAATCCCGTAAAGGACATCGATCACAAAGTTGATCACTACGAATCCCAAGCATACGACGATTGTTACGCCTACTATTCCGTTGAAGTCCTTGTTGAGAACTGCATCTGCGCCATACCTAGCCATGCCAGGCCATGCAAAGACTTTTTCGACAACGAAGGCTCCGCCCAACATCAGCCCGGCCGAGAGTCCTATCATGGTCAGCGTCGACGCAAATGCATTCTTGAGAATGTACTTCCCAACCACGATCGACTCCGGCATTCCACTAGCCCTGTTCACCAGAACATAGTCCTTGTGCGTCTCATCAATCACTCTTGCCCTGAGCACCCGGGTGATGTTTGCGAGAGGACTCAAGGACAGTACAACGGCGGGAAGAATGATGTGCTTCAGACTGTCCTGAAGAGCCCTCGCGTTCCCGGTCAGGATGCTATCTAGGACATACATTCCCGTTACATGATCAGGTGGCGCGCCGGTCACCCTGCCCGTCAACGGCAGCAATCCAAGCATGTACCCAAACGCCATCTGAAGCATGATCCCGATCCAGAACTCTGGAAACGATACTCCGGACAAGGCAATGATGCGACC
>Ga0116144_10005498_pt1 | contig 11472 bp, 9 predicted proteins | sample AD_UKC035_MetaG_FD_89746 | JGI IMG/M metagenome (GOLD analysis project Ga0116144, IMG submission 89746) | Active sludge microbial communities of municipal wastewater-treating anaerobic digesters from USA - AD_UKC035_MetaG | ecosystem: Engineered > Bioreactor > Anaerobic > Digestate | place: USA... | reverse complement strand
TTCCCGCGTTTTGGCGTCTCACCGGCTCGCTCACTCACCGCTCCGCTGACTCGCTGACTCGCCGATCCGCCGATCCGCTGATCTACCGTTCTCCCACTCGCCCACTCGCCCACTTCCCCGCTTGGCTGTCCCGCCAACAACTGGATCGTCGCGCGAGCGTAATCGGATTGCTGCGCCAGGAATTGCTTGTGGACGTCAAGGGTCTGCTCCTGCAAATCGTGGAAGCGCGCCATGCTGCGCGCCAGCGTCTCCAACACCGCCGCCGTCATCTCCGCCTGCTGAGGTGTGGTCGTTGCCTGCGCGAAAATCGCGCCCTGCTGCTGCATCAACTGCCCGAACAGCCGCGCATAATCCCCCTGATTGTTGAGATACTGCTCGTGGACGCGCATCGTCAGAGTTTGGTGCTCGTAGGACTGCGAGAGCGCGTAGCCGAGCGTTGCGAGTTGCGAGTTAGGAGTTGGGAGTTGCGAGTTAGGAGTTAGAGGTTGTGGGTTGTGGGCTGTGGGCTGATCCGCCGATCCACCGATCCGCTGATCCGCCGATCCGCCGATCCGCTGATTCTCGCTTCTTGCTTCTTGCTTCTTGCTTCTTGCTTCTCCCAACGCCTGTTCAAACGCCCCGCGCGTTTTGTCGCTCACAAAATTACTACCATTTAACGAAATACTTAGTACCATCATCCCCCTCCTTGAAAATTACGAATCACAAATTACGAATTGCGAATCAGCGGCTTGGCGATTTCCTAAATCTCCAAATCATCAATCTCCAAATCTTCGATTCATGCCTGATACGGGTCCAGATCCCCCAATGCCAGCCCCGCCACCTGCAACTGCACCACCCCCTCGCGCAACTGGCGATCACTGCATTTCTGACGGCTAGGATTGAGCGCGACGGCGACGTGCGGGCGATCTCCTAAAATATCCTCCACCAGCCCTGTGACCACCCGGCGCGGGCCGATCTCGACGAAGATGCTGGCCCCGGCTGCATAGAGATTCTCGATTTGTGAAGTAAAGCGGACCGGGTGCAGAATGTGCTGTGCCAGCAACTCTTTCGCGGCGTGTGCATCGGTGGGATAGGGTTCGCCGGTGGTATTAGAATAAACCGGCACGCGCGCCGGGTGAAAGTCCGCCGCCGCCACTGCCGCCGCAAAGGGCGCCGAGGCGTGGCCGACCAACGGGGTGTGAAACGCCGCCGACACCGGCAACAACGTCGCCGTGAAACCCTGCGCCTGCAAATCCGCTTGCGCCGCCTTAACCGCCGCCGTCGGGCCGGCCAGCACGCTCTGCGTGGGCGCGTTGAAATTGGCGACGACCACGTCGGGGTGGGCCGCGAGCGCGGCTTCAATATCGGCCAACACGCCCTTGACGGCCACCATGCCGCCGGCGTCGCCGCTGCCATTGCCGTTGTCCGGCGGCGTCATCGCCTGCCCGCGCGCCTTGACCAATGCGAAGAAATCTGCATCATTCAGTACGCCCCCCGCCCACAGCGCGGAAAGTTCCCCGAAACTGTGCCCGGCAGTGAAGTCCGGCGCAAATCCGGCCTGTCGCAGAATGGCGAACAGTCCCGCGCTGAAGACGCCAATCGCGGCCTGCGCGTAGGCCGTGCGGCGCAGCGCAGCCTCCTGCGTCTTCTCCTGCGCCGCATCGAAGACGGGGATGGGAAAGACCGTCTCGGAGAGCGGCGCCATGCCGGACTGCGCAAACAGCGCATCCATCTGCCCGTAAGCCGCGCGCAGCGGCGGGAAATTCAGCGCGATTTCGCGCCCCATAGCGACGTACTGCGAGCCCTGACCGGGGAACAAGGCGGCCACTTTGGCTTCCGCGAGCGCCCGCCGCCGGTACACGATGCCCTTCGGGTGCTCCCAGGCATCCGCGTCGGGCTGGCGCTCCAACGTCGCGTGGGCCGCGCGCAGCATGTCGGCGGCTTCAGCAGGCGATTCGGCCACGAAGCCGAGCCGGGCAGCGTCCGCCGGAATCTGCGGGGCGCGGCTGCGCGCCGTAAGAGCGGCGTAGGCGGTATCGGCGGCGTCCGCAAGGGCGGTCAGCGCGGACGCAACCGCGGCGCGCAATTGTGCGGGGGTCTCAGCGTGGAGTAGCACAGGTCGCGCGGTGCGATGGACGCGATACGCGCCAGTGTGTTCGGCGGTGTGTTCCTCCAGGACAACATGAAAGTTCGTGCCGCCGAAGCCAAAGGCGCTCACGCCCGCGCGGCGCGGCGTCCCGTTGGCGCGAATCCACGGGCGGCTCTCGGTGTTGAGGTAGAAGGGCGTCGCTTCGATCGCAAGTTGCGGATTGGGCTGCGTAACGTTCAACGTGGGCGGCAGAATCTTGTGATGTAGCGCCAGCGCGGCTTTGATCAGCCCGGCGGCGCCGGCGGCGGCCTTGGTATGGCCGATCTGCGATTTCACGCTACCAAGCGCAATGTGCTGCCCGCGCCCGTTGTTTTCAAACACAGTTTTCAATCCCTCAAATTCCGCCGGATCGCCGGCGCGCGTGCCGGTGCCATGCGCCTCGATGAGGCCGACGTCGGTGGGTGCGCAGCCGGCATCCCCATAGGCGCGGCGCAATGCGACCGCCTGCCCCTCCGGGCGGGGCGCATAGATACTCTTGAATTTGCCATCGCTGGACGCGCCGAGGCCCTTGATGATGGCATAAATCCGGTCGCCGTCACGCTCCGCATCGGCCAGCCGCTTGAGCAGCAACATCCCCACGCCCTCCCCGACGAGCATCCCGTCAGCGGCGGCGTCAAAGGGACGGCTCTCCCCGCGCCGCGAGAGGGCGGGCGTCTTGCTGAAGCAGAGGTACATGAACGGCGAGTTGTCGGTGTCCACGCCGCCGGTGATCATCATGTCGGCGCGGCCCTCAGTCAGTTCGCTGAGCGCCATACGAAGCGCGCTGAGGCTGCTGGCGCAGGCCGCGTCCACCGTGCAGTTCGCGCCGCCCAAGTCTAGCCGGTTCGCTACGCGGCCGGCGATGATGTTGCCGAGCAGGCCGGGGAAGGAATTCTCATTCCACGGGATGTAGGCCAGCTTGAGCTTCTCAATGAGGCGCTCGACCTCATCCTCCACGAGACCACTACTTAAAAGGACTTTGCGCCAAACAGGATATTGCAAACGGCTCGCCAGCGGGGTGATGAGCTTCTGACCACCGGCCACGCCCAGGATCACGCCGACACGCGAGCGGTCGAAGTCACGCCCGTCGGCGTAGCCGGCGTCAATCATCAGATCGCGGGCCACCACCAGCGCCAGCAGTTGGGAAACGTCGGTCACTTCGAGGATGTTGGGAGGCAGGCCGAATTCCAGCGGGTCGAAGGCAATGTCGGGGATGAAGCCGCCGCGTTTGGCGTAGGTTTTGTCGGGCGCGCTGGGGTCTGGATCGTAATAGTCGTCCACGTTCCAGCGGGACGGCGGCACGTCCGTGATGCAGTCAATTTTGTGTAGGATATTATCCCAATATTCCGGCGCGTTGTGCGCCTGAGGGAAAATCCCCGCCACGCCGATGATGGCGATGGGGGTCGTGCATAAAGGTGTTGGTTCCATAGGTTACTCCTTTGTCAGCAGATTTCGCGGATTGAGCAGATTTTTGAGAGTTTGTCGTCCCGCCGACTGGTTGCACTACTCACCCACTGCCCTACACGCGCGCTTGCTTGTTTATACCAGATAGCTTTAACACCTCCCTGGGCCAAAAGTTGCGCAGTTTGATAAAAATTTTAGGGATAAGAACACGACCGGCAGTACGCCGGCTTCAAACGCTTGCCAAAGTGCCGGTACCCACTGGCGCAGACGGCGTCGAATGACGCTCTCGCCAGTGCAGCCACATCCACATACCCCCCACGACCCAAAGCAATCCACCACCAACCAAACCGGCGACCCCCAGCCAGCGCCAGGGATAAAGCGGATAGTGATATTGACGGCGCGCCTCAGCAAGTAATTCCTGCTCCAACTCGGCCACAAAAGTCTCAGCGGGCGCGGTCGTCGCGAGGGTTTCACAGATAGAACGTTCCAGGGTGCGTTGTTCCTGGGGAGAAACTCGTTGCGCCAAAGGGATATAAGCCTTTTTAAAGTAACTCATCCGCAAATTCTCCTTGTTCGATCAGTTCGCGCAGGCCCGACAGCGTGCGGTGATAGAGCGATTTAATAGCGCCCTCAGTCCTGCCCAACACGTTGGCAATCTCCTCGTTGGACATTTTTTCCACAAACTTCAAAATCAACAATGTTTTACGCTCTTCCGGAAGAGTGTTCAAGAGCTGCGACAGCCATGCCTGACGCTCAGAATGAATCACTGTCTCGTGGGGTTCATCGCGCAAACGCCCGCCGTGAGGCGTATGAACGTCACCGGGGGCCACTTCCAAGGATACCACGCGGCGACGCCCTTCGTCTCGATACCAGTTGACCAACAAATTATGGGCAATGCGAAACAACCACGCCTGGAAAGACCCGCCGGTGTCTCTGTAACTGTGGAGGCTGCGCAGCGCGCGGTAAAACGTCCGCGAAGTCAAATCTTCAGCCTCCACAGCATTGCCGGTATGGCGATATTGGTAGCTATAAATTCGCGCCACGTAACGCCGGTACAAGTCGCCAAAGGCTTCAGCATCCCGCTTGGCGCGTTCAATGAGAGCATGTTCACCCTGGCGCTGCTCTACACCATCCCCCCCTACAACTCCGCCCCGGCCATCCAGCCCGGCCTCACCTTCAAACACCAGCTCCGTCTGGAGCGTCCCCCGCTTTTTTGAGGCGCCTTTCTCCGCCCCAAGGATCCCCATATCCCGCATTATTGTTACCCCCTGTGAAATGAGAACACTGCTTTCAGGTAAAAGTTGCGCCGGGCCAGCAAGGCGCGCCCCCGCAACTTTTACCGCGATAGAGTGTTAGAGTGTGAGGTAGGGCGGATGAGCAATCCGCGCCATTTCACACGGATGGAGCAAAAAAAATCATGACATCTCCTACAACCCTAGAAATGCGTCGCGCCGAAGCACAAATGGGCGGCGGGGCGGCGCGACTCGCGGCGCAGCATGCCAAGGGCAAGCACACTGCGCGCGAGCGGCTCGCGGCGCTGTTGGACCCCGACTCTTTTGATGAGATAGGTATGTTCGTGACCCACCGCGCGACCGGCTTTGGAGTAGAAAATGAACACCCACCTGGCGATGGCGTCATCATCGGAACCGGCAAAATTGAAGACCGACCGGTCTGCGTCTTTGCCCAGGATTTCACCGTGTTGGGCGGCTCTGTGGGAGAAGCGCACGGACGCAAGATCGCCCGGGTGATGGACATCGCTTTGCAAAACGGCGTCCCGCTCATCGGCCTGAACGACTCCGGCGGCGCGCGCATCCAGGAAGGGGTGGATGCGCTGGCGGCCTATGGCGACATCTTCTACCACAACGTTCAGGCGTCCGGCGTGATCCCACAGATTTCGGTCATCCTCGGTCCGTGCGCGGGCGGCGCGGTCTATTCCCCCGCTATCACCGATTTTGTGTTCATGGTCGAGGAGTTGGCGCACATGTTCATCACCGGGCCGGACGTCATTCGCGCTGTAACCCACGAGGAAGTGGATTTTGAGACGCTCGGCGGCGCGGGCGTCCACGCGGGACGCAGTGGGGTGGCGCACTTCACGGCGGCTGACGAGGAAGCCGTTTTCGCCCAGGTGCGCTGGCTGCTGACCTTTTTGCCGGCCAATAATCTCGCGCCGCCGCCCCACCTCCCGGCCAACGACGATCCGCGCCGCGCCACACCGGAGCTGGCAGCCATTGTCCCTGCCGATCCGCAGCAGCCCTACGATGTCCGCGCTGTCATTGAGGCGCTGGTGGATAGCGGGGAGTTGCTCGAAGTCCAGCCCGCCTTCGCGCAAAACCTCGTGGTGGGGTTCGCGCGGCTGGACGGTCACCCGGTAGGCGTCATCGCCAACCAGCCGGCAGTGCTGGCGGGTGTGCTCGACATTGACGCGGGCGACAAAGGCGCGCGCTTCATCCGCTTCTGCGACGCCTTCCACATCCCGCTGCTGACATTGGTGGACACACCGGGCTTCTTGCCGGGCGCCGATCAGGAACATGCCGGCATCATCCGCCACGGCGCCAAGTTGATTTATGCCTACGCCGAGGCAACCGTCCCCAAAGTCACACTCATCCTGCGCAAAGCCTATGGCGGCGCGTACATCGTGATGGGTTCCAAACATCTCGCCGGCGACGTGAACCTGGCCTGGCCCGCCGCCGAGATCGCTGTGATGGGGCCGGAGAGTGCGGTCAACGTTGTCTTCCGCAAAGACCTCGCCGCCGCCACCGATCCAGACGCCGCCCGCACCGACCTGATCCGCCGCTACCGCGAAGAGTTGGCGATGCCATTTGTCGCGGCCGCGCGCGGCTATGTGGATGACGTGATCGCGCCAGATGAAAGCCGCGCCCGCCTCATCGCCGCCCTGGGTTTTCTGCGTGACAAGCGGCAGAGAACGCCGAAACGGAAGCATGGAAACATCCCTTTATAGTCAAGTAGTCGGGTAGTCGAATAGTCAGATGCTCTTTGACTACAAGACTAAGGACTATAAGACTAACTGACAGGAGATTTGATGAAAGTTCTTGTTGCCAACCGAGGTGAAATTGCCGTCCGCATCTTGCGCGCGTGCCGAGATTTGGGGCTGCCGAGCGTGGCTGTCTATTCGGAGGCGGACCGCGAGGCGCTGCACACCCGCTATGCTGACGAAGCTGTCTATCTGGGGCCAACGCCGGCAGCGCAAAGCTATCTCAACATCCCGGCGGTGCTGGATGCGGCGCGGCGCAGCGGCGCGCGCGCGATCCATCCGGGCTACGGCTTTCTCTCGGAGAACGCCGACTTCGCCCGCGCCGTCGAGGACGCCGGGCTGACCTTCATCGGCCCGCGCCCGGAGACGATCGCGCTCACCGGCGACAAGCTGGCCGCCCGCCGCGCCGCCCGTGACGCCGGCCTGCCGGTGCTCCCCGGCCCGGATACGCCGCTCACCGAGGCTATCGCCGCCGACATGGCTATGCAGGTGCAGTATCCCGTATTGGTCAAGGCGACGGCAGGGGGCGGGGGGCGCGGCATCCGCCTGGCGCGCAACCCCGATGAGCTGGCGGCCATGGTGACGGCGGCGCGCAAGGAGGCGCAGGCGGCCTTCGGCGACGACACGGTCTACCTGGAGCCGCTGGTGCAGCGCGCGCGGCACATTGAGGTGCAAATCCTCGGCGACGGCGCCGGGCGCATCCTCTGCCTGGGGGAACGGGAGTGTTCCATTCAACGGCGGCGACAGAAGCTCATTGAAGAAGCGCCGGCTCACGGCCTGAGCGCAGCGCAGCGCGCTTTTCTCTACGATGCGGCGGCGCGCGTGGGGCGCGCGCTCGGCTATCGGAGTCTGGGCACCGTAGAGTTTTTGCTGGATGAACGAGGAGCGTTTCATTTCATCGAGATTAACCCACGCATCCAGGTCGAACACCCGGTCACGGAAATGATCACGGGCCTGGATTTGGTCAAGGAACAGTTGCGGCTGGCCGCCGGACGTCCCCTGCGCCTGGTTCAGGACGCGGTGGAGTTGCGCGGCGCGGCCATCGAAGCGCGAGTGCTGGCGGAAGACCCGCAGGCAGGCTTTTTGCCGGCCACCGGCAACATCGCGCATCTCAAGGAGCCGGGCGGGCCGGGCATCCGGGTGGATAGTGCGCTGTATGCGGGAATGACGGTCACGGCGGATTATGACTCACTGCTGGCAAAGGTCAGCGCGTGGGGCGAAAATCGCGCCGGCGCCATCTTACGTTTGCGCCGCGCGCTGCGGGAATTTCAGATCGGCGGGGTTGCCACCGACCTGGAGCTTTTGCTGCAAATCGTGGAAAGTCCTCCTTTCCAGGCCGGGAACTTTGACACAACGTACCTCGACAAATTCGACCCACCGGAGGCCAGGGGCAAAGCGGCCCTGGAACGCGACGCGGCGCTGGCGGCGGCGCTGGTGGCGCACCGGAAAAAATCGGGGGCGCTACACCGACAGGAAGAAAATGCGTGGCGCACGATAGCCTGGCGCGAGCAGATGTGAAAACGAAGGGAGGGAATCATGTCTATCTATTACGTATCCATTGGCGAGCGGGAATACAATGTGCAGATTACCAATTCGCATGTGCTGGTTGATGGGGAACCCATCAAGGCGGACCTAACGCCGCTGAATGAGAACGGGCTGCATGTTTTCCGCCAAGGGAACTGCAATCGAGACTTTTACCTGAATCCACAGGCGCAGGGAATTTATGAGGTGTTGGCCGAAGGACGGCGCGTTCTGGCCCGCGTAGGGCCGGCCGGCCGCCGGGCCAATGCTAAGGGCGCGGCACAAGCCGGCGACATCGTCGCGCCGATGCCCGGTTTGGTAGTTATGGTAGGGATCAAGGTAGGCGACTGTGTGGAGGCGGAACAGGTGCTGATGGTGCTCGAATCTATGAAGATGCAGATGCAGTTGAAAGCGCCTTTTGCCGGACAGGTCAAGCAGCTAACCGTAGCCGCCGGCGCCCAAGTGGAAAAAGGGGCGCTCCTGGTAAAAATCCGAGAAGCCACTGAATAATCACAACGGCCAATTTCACAACCCCTCCGCAAGCTCTTCATCATTTCTTCACAATCCTCTGGCATAGTAAGAGCGTAACGGGGAGACATCCCCACCCTATTCTAATCAATGGAGGTGTTGTGATGATGGACAAAAAATGGTTGGTGGTGGGCGGCATTGCCGTGATGTTCTTTATGTGTGCGGGCATGACCTTTATCCCCCTGGCATTGGGGATGGGACGTCAGATGGTATACTACCCGCCAGTAGCCTCAAATGGGGAAGCGCCGGCGCAACCCTATCCGATGATGCCCATGCACGGAGGGTATTGGGGCGGACATAGGATCCTGATGCTCTTGCCAATGTTGGCGTGCGGCGCCTTCCCGTTGATTCTGCTGGCGCTGGGCGGCCTGTTGATGGCGCGGCGTCACGGCTGGACCGCGATGCATGGCGAGGGAGCGGAAGCGCATTGGCGTCGCCATCATCATCACTGGCGCCACTTCTGCGATCCGGCGCCCCAGCCCGCCGCCGAGACAGAGTCCGCCGTCGAAGACAGACCAGAAGGATAAAGGCCGGTCAGGATAGAGGGGGGGCGTTGACAGAGATACTTTGTCAACGCCCCCCTTGTTCTTTTGACACGACTGTGATACAACTACCGTATGAACGAGACCATTTTGGTTGTGGACGACGAACCCCAAATTGTGAAGCAGGCCCGCGATTATTTGGCGCAAGGTGGGTTCCGCGTGGTGATCGCGGGCAATGGCCCTACAGCGCTGGCTCAGGCGCGGACGGAGCACCCCGATTTGATTGTCCTCGACCTTAACCTGCCGGGAATGGATGGACTGGATGTCTGCCGCGCGCTGCGCCGCGAGTCGGACGTGCCGATCATCATGCTCACGGCACGCGTAGATGAAACCGACCGCCTGATCGGCCTGGAATTGGGCGCAGACGACTACATCCCCAAGCCCTTTTCGCCGCGCGAGCTGGTGGCGCGGGTGCGCGCCGTGTTGCGGCGCGCGCAGGGCGGCGTGCAGACTTCTGGCCTGCTGCGCGCAGGAGACCTGGAGATCAACCTCAACGGGCATACCGTCGCGCGCGCCGGGACGCCGCTGCATCTCACCTACACCGAATTCAATCTGCTGGCGACGCTGGCGCAGTATCCGGGGCAGACCTTCACGCGCGCGCAATTGCTGGATCGGCTGCACGGGCTGAGCGTGGACACCGGTTTTGACCGCAGCGTAGACGCCCACATCAAAAATTTGCGCCGCAAACTCGAACCGGACCCGGCAGCGCCCCTCTACGTACTGACGATATACGGCGTGGGGTATAAATTCAATGACGAACTGTGAACCGCCACATCTGCCGCCCTCGGGCCATGAGGCGCGGTCATACTGGCGTGAGTTTTTGCAAGCGCGCCAGCATGGCGGGCGCTGGCGCCCCCCCTACCCGCACACTTTCGACCCTCGAGTCGGCGCGCGGCGCAAACACCGGTTCTTGTTAGTGCGTTTCCTCTTTTTGATGGGTTTTCTGGCTATCTTTCTATGCATGGCGTTGGCTTTTTTGCTGGTCGCGCTGCGGCACGCGCCCGAAGCCCTGCCGCTCCCTACCCCACCCCTCGCGCTCCGCGAATATCGCTTTCTGCTGTTTCCGCTCCTCATCCTGATCGTGGGCGGCGGATTGGCCGTTCGAGCATTTCAACACTTCACCGCGCCGCTCGCCGAGGTGATGATGGCGGCAGACGCCGTCGCCGACGGGGATTTCCAGGTGCGGGTGCGGGAACGGGGGTCGCCGGAATTTGCGCGCATGGCCGCCTCCTTCAACCGTATGACAGAAGCCTTGCAGCGCGCCGATCAGCAACGGCGCAACCTCACGGCGGACGTGGCGCACGAGCTGCGCACCCCGCTGCAAATCATCCAGGGGAACCTGGAAGGCGTGCTCGATGGCGTGTACAACCCCACCCCAGGGCACATCACCGCCACGCTGGATGAAACGCGCCTGTTAGCCCGATTGGTGGAGGATTTGCGCACCCTCTCGCTGGCAGAGGCCGGGCAACTGCCGTTGCATCTGGCCCCGGTGGACGTTTGCGATGTGCTGGCGGACGCCGCGACCAGCTTCAGCGGCCCGGCGGAGGCGGCAGGTATCACGCTGGAAACGCGGTGCGATCCCGCCGCAGCGCTCATCGTCCAGGCGGACGTGGCACGGCTGAACCAAATCCTGGGGAATTTGCTCTCCAATGCGCTGCGCTACACGCCCGAAGGCGGGCGCATCACACTGTGCGCCGCGCAGGAAGCGGAGGGCGTGTGCCTCCAGGTGCAGGACACCGGCAGCGGCATCCCACCGGACGACCTGCCCTACATCTTCGACCGCTTCTGGCGCGGCGACCGCTCCCGCACGCACATCCCAGGCGTAGGCAGCGGGTTGGGCTTGGCGATTGCGCGGCAGCTCGTTCACGCGCATGGGGGACGCATCACCGTCCAAAGCGTAGTCGGGCAAGGAACCCGGTTTCAGATTTTTCTGCCCCTTTAGCGCGCGCCCAAAGCGTTCGGAATAAGATCGTTTCCCTCCTTGACACCACCCTTCTACCCTCATAGAATAGAGGCAGATTCTACAGCGATGAAAACTCTTTAACACAAAGGACACAAAGGGATTTCTCTGGGAACTCTGGGCTATTTTCAAGGAAGAAAATGCCATGAAAACCATTATCAGATGCAGTCATACTGATTCGATCCCCGCTATTGGATATGGACGCACATGCATAGGGCTGATTCTCATAACGCTCCTCATCGCATGTTCAGCCCCTTCCCCAACAACTCCACCGACGCCCCCCCCCTCTCCCACCGCCACACCGTCGCCAAGCTCCACGCCAAGCCTCTCGGCGACTTCCACTTCACTGCCAAGCCCTACTGCCAGCTCTACGCCTACCCTCACGGCAACGCCCAAACCCACCCCGAGGCCCACCGCC
>Ga0116144_10005496_pt1 | contig 11474 bp, 8 predicted proteins | sample AD_UKC035_MetaG_FD_89746 | JGI IMG/M metagenome (GOLD analysis project Ga0116144, IMG submission 89746) | Active sludge microbial communities of municipal wastewater-treating anaerobic digesters from USA - AD_UKC035_MetaG | ecosystem: Engineered > Bioreactor > Anaerobic > Digestate | place: USA... | reverse complement strand
TTGCAGCCTGGCATGCCGGTCGAAGTCATCGTCAAGACCGGCGAGCGTTCGATGCTGACCTACCTGCTCAACCCGCTCACCAAGCGTCTCGCAGCTTCAATGAAGGAGGAATAGGCATGCGCGCACCTCGCTTCTTGCTGGTGGCGGCGCTGGCTGGACTGCTTGGTCCGTTCAGCGCCCCGGCCTGGAGTCTGGACCTGATGGAGGCCTACCAGGCTGCCCTCGCCCAGGATGCCCGCATCCGCGCCGCGCGTGCAGCACGGGATTCGGCCATCGAGCGCCTGCCCCAGGCTCGCGCCCAGCTGATGCCCAATATCGCCATCAATCTTGGCCGCAACAAGAACAACATCGAACGTACGCAGGAAAACGCGCTCGGTCAGGACGTCAAATTCAACGAGGAATACTTTAGCTATAACCAGACCTTGCAACTGCGCCAGCCGCTGTTTCGCATGCCGCTAATTGCCGGCCTGCGCCAAGCTGGTTATGTGGTTGATGATGCCGAAGCCACGCTCGAGCGAGAGCTGCAGGACCTTGGGGTCCGCGTCACCGGCGCCTACATGGAGGCTTTGCTCGCGCAAGATGCGCTTGAGCTCGCGCTCAAGCAGAAGGCGGTGACCACCACGCAGCTCGACGCAGCGCATAAGTCGCTCGCTGCCGGTTTCGGCACTCGCACCGATATCGATGAAGCGCAGGCCCGGCTCGACATGAACGTCGCCGAGGAACTGAGCGCCCGCCAGCACGTGGAGTTCACCCGCCGTCAGCTTGAGATACTGATCGACCAGCCAGTCGATATGTTGGCCAGAGTCGACATGACTAGCCTGCCGCTTTTGCCGCCGAAGCCCGCGGATGTGGCCGAGTGGGTCCGCATGGCCGACGAGCATAGCCCCGAGGTGCGCGCGCTACAGGCTCGTGTTGATGCCGCCAAGGCCGAGATCGCCAAGGCCCGCGGCGGCCATTACCCCACCGTGGATGCTGTGGCGCAGATTTCCAAGAGCGGGAGCGAGAATGTCACCTCGCCCCGTTCTAGCTACACCAACCACCTGATCGGTCTGCAGGTGAGCATCCCACTTTTTGCCGGCGGCTATGTGAACTCCTCCGTGCGCCAGGCGATTGCTGAACAGGTCCGTGCCCAGGAAAACCTTGAGGCCAGCCGTCGTGACCTCGCCGTACGCGTGCATCACGAGTATCGCGGCGTGACCGAGGGCGTGCTCAGAGTGCGCGCCCTAGAGCAGGCGGTGCGTTCGGCGCAGCAATTGGTCATCTCAAGCAAGCGTTCTTTTGAGGCAGGCAGTCGCACCATGGTCGACGTGCTCGATGCTGAGAAGCGACTGCAGGTGGCGCTCCGCGACCTGGCCGAGGCGCGTTATCTGTACCTTGTGTCGCGGGTGCGGCTGAAGGCGCTGGTAGGAATGGATCGAGAGCAGAGTATCGAAGAAGTGAACGGCTGGTTGGGTGTTGCTTACTGAGTAGTCCGTTACTCATCACATTACAAGGCGCTAAAAATCTCGATGGGAGTGTTCATGCCACGCAAGGTGATCGATCCCATCGATCGCGTCTTATGCTGTCTCAGGCGGGCGTTTGCGCATGGGCCCATGACGATATCGGTGGGTAAGTTGCGCGCGGCTTCCTCAAGGCGTGAAGCAAAGTTGATGCAGTCGCCCACTGCCGTATAAGTGCTTCTGAAGTCTGTACCGAGATCTCCGACTAACGCCGTACCACTCTCGATACCAATCCGAACCCTAAGTGGCGTGTGATCTGCAGACCGCCATCGTGTGTTGAAGGCGGAGACCTCGGCGAGCATCTTCTTTGCTGCTTCAAGGGCGCGGTCCGCTTGGTCTGCACATGGGAGCGGCGCGCCCCAGAACGCAACGAGGCCGTCCCCGGTGTATTTGTCCAGGGTGCCGTCTCCTCCCAGTACTGGACGCGTCAAGCAGCCCAGGAAGTCCTTTGTCAGTATCGCAGCCTCCGAAAGTGGTAGCGATGAGATCGTAGCCGTATAGTTTTCCATGTCCGCAACGAGAACAGTCACTTGACACAGTCTGGGCTCCAGGCTGTGGGCCATGTTGCGCCGCAGGATCTCATGGAGCACCGGCCGTGCCACGTAGTGCGATAGCATGCTCAACAACCCGCGACTGCGTCGTTGTGTTTGCCACCATTCGAAAGGCACGCCAACCAGCAACAACATGAAATATGCCCAAAGCGGGGCGCTCAAAGACCACTCTGCTCCACGCATGAGAGACAAAGCCGCAATAACTCCCCATGCGCCAGCGAAGCCAATCAGAAGTAGCACGCTGCCCCATGCTGAAAAGCGTGCAATACAGATCATCGCGACCACCATGCTGAAGACACACCAGATCACGAAAAATGCGTGGTTTGGAGATGACTTAGGCTTGCCAGCCTCGGCCAGATCCAGCAAACCGCTCAGGTTAACAGCGTGCACCATGACTCCCGCTGTAATTGGCGCAAGTGGCGTAATGACGCGGTCACCTAAACTCAATGATGAAGAGCCCACCAGCACATAGCGCCCCCTGATCAACTCAGGGGGCGCTTGTTCAGTCAGCACCTCCACAGCGGGGATGACCGTATAAGAAGACATCGTACGGCTGTAGGGTATTCGCCACTGTCCGTGTATGTCAGTAGCTGGAGAAATGAAGTGACCTTCAACTCCACAAGTGATCATCGCTTGAGCTAAGTGTGGGAAGTCCAAGCCAGCGTATCTCGTCCGGATCGGAATGCGGCGCAAGACGCCATCCGAGTCCGGTCGATAACCAATATTGCCCACGCAGGCCGCACGTGAGAATCCAGGGTTGTTGCCAATGTAGCCTTGGGCAAGCAGTGCCGGCTGGCTATCCTTGGGCTTTGTGCCCGCAAGCGGCTTGCCTTGCAGGATGAGGGCATTTCGAGCCGTGTAGTCGAACACCTGTGCGAGAACTACCGGCGCGTGTTCGGCGAGAGACGCCAGTCGGCTATCGCCCTCGACGGCTCCAGTAGTTGGAAACACGATATCAAGACCCACAGCCTTTGCGCCATAGGTGTCGAGCAAAATCTCGACCAAGTCGGCAATGCGCGACCTCGGCCAAGGCCAGGGGCCGACCTCGTCCAGTGAGCCCTCGGTAATATCGATGATTACGATACGGTTTTCTGGTTGGGTGCTGGCGGTAACCTGAAGAAGCCGGTCGCGCAGCGACTCATCGATCCGGTTGGCGAATTCTGGCCGCTCCCACTCGATAAAAAACGCTAGCGTACACGCCAGCATGGCTACCATGCTGCGCACCAGGCGTGGGGTCGCAAGGCCTTCCATTGCGCTGTTTGTTCAATAACGAAGGGCTGAAAACGCTGCGCTCGAGCGTGAAAATTTCCGCAGCTTGCAGTGGGTTAGTCTGTTCGTCTTCTTCATGCTGGCATCGCCAGAAGTCCGATTTGCCACGCTAATTGGCCTGCCCCAATGCCGATGAGGTTGCCCGCCATATCGAACATGCAAAAGCCGCTGCCAAACCGGAAATCCCAGCACTCCTTCGCGAGACCAATCAGCAGGACAATTGCCAGCGCTGAGAGCGCTGGCATTGTCGAAAGTGCTGCTAAAGTGAGCCAGAAGCTCCAGGTCATGTGCTTGCCCTTGTCCTCTTCCTTGAGCTTTCCTGGAAGCTCAAGGAAGAACCGGCGTATTGCTTCTGTCATGGCCAGTTGAGTCTCAGTATCATGTAATCTCGCTGCTGCAAGGAAGCGTTGACGCGAAGTTACATCGTAAGCGATGCGTCGCCATTGATCGCGTCTCGTAGTTTACTTGGATGTCGTACGATTAGTCTGCGCATGTCCTTCTCAACGATGCCTCTCTGGATCAAGAGATGAAGCGCCCGCGAAACTGTCTCTCGGCTCGTGTTGGCCATGATCGCGATTTCCTGCTGGGTTGGCATTCGGTCGATGGTGATCATGTCGCCATGGCCTTTTTCGGCGAATCGATGGATCAACGCGAATACCCGCTGAAACGCGTTCGGGATCCCGAGTATGGTGCGGTAGTCTGCTGCTCGCCGTATTGAAGCAGCCATTCTCTTGAGTAGCCGCTCGGCTATCAGCGGATTGTTGTAAATCAAAGCCTGCGCTTGGGGTTTAGGCAGGAGCGCGACCAATGACGTCTCTGAGGCCATCACTGATGCCGATCGTGGTAAGTCGTCGATGATCGACAACTCCCCAAAATACTCTCCAGGAGTGATGATCGACAGCCCCACTTCACGTCCTTCGTCTGTGACGTCTACTGCTTGCAGACGCCCTGAAAGCAGAAACAACAGGCAGTCGCCCAGCGTCCCCTTGTGCAGGACATACTGGCCTTTTGAGACCGTGCGAATGTGAAGCGCAGCTCCGACCTCGCTCAAGACTTTTGGGTCCAAGCCTGAAAGTAAGGGCACTTTGTGCAGTGCGACCTCAATGACTGGTCGCTTGGCCGTTCTGCTGCCAACCTGTACGACCTGAGAGGGGAGACCTTTCTCACTCATCTTGAAGTTATGCCGTTACATGAGTTCTCGATACAAAGCGAACGCCGAGCGTTGCTTGTCAGGGTGGCTTTATCGCACCCCTTCCCTTATCCAGTACAGCACGACTGACTCGCTGTTGAAACGGTGAAGGGGGATCGTGTCGAGGTTTTGTGAGTGTTGATATTCCATGCGAATTGAGCTCTCGCGAGATACTCGCCTTTCCCACCCTGCTGCCAGCGTTTGGCGGCGCTGCCGTTGGGTCATGGTGAGCAGTGGCGGCGCATACGGTGTCTCCCCCTGCAAAATACGCGCTTTCCAGGATGCATAGACCTGCCAATCGTAAGCCGGACGGTGGAGCCAGTCGATCGTGACCGATGGGCCGGTTCGATTCCCGCCCGGACGGCTATTCAGGGCAATGTCAAGGAGCCACCCGGCTGACGCATGAACTGAAGTTTTGGTCGAAAGCTGCCACAGCATGCGGGTGCTTATTGCAGTCTCCCAGTTGTCGAATGCCGCTCGTGTTGGGTAATGCACATAGGTTGTTTGGGCCTCCAGGCTAAACATGAAACTGCCCTGTTGTGCGCGAGGCGGTGCCGACTGAATTCGCGCAGACAAGGTTTGCTGGTAAAGGCGCCCTCCGAGCGTGCGCAGGGTGGCGCTCACATCGCTTAAGCTCGCCCAAGGTGCATCAGGCACCGAACGTTCGTAGCCGATAAGTGCGAGGGCGTCGTCGAACTCTTCAACCGAGGCGTACCTGCGAGCGTATAGCGCACCATAAAGCCGATCTTGGTTGTTTGTTTTGCTGCTCACCTGCAGTTGAACGGCTGCGAAAGCGCTTGCTTGTGGCAGAAATTCATCGTCAAGCGTTACATAAAATGGCGAGTTGCTATCACCGAACGAGAATGAACGCTGGGCACTGCCCTGGTTGGCATTTGTCTCGCGGCCGACAGTAAAGATCGCACTCCAATGTGTGCTCGCATCTGCGCGGGGACAGGGGCGCAAACGGAGCTCCCTTATCAAGGGGGCAAGCGCAGCAGGCAGTTCGAACGCGCCCTCAAGTGTGTCGAGCGCAGCATCGGTTTTTGCTGCGTTGCCTATGTTGCAGTACAAAATTGCCAAATCGACCAAAGCACCCGCATGTTGCGGGTACTCATGGCGGATCGCTTCGAGTCGAGCGATGGCATCCTGCCAGTTTTCGGCCTTGATGGCCGCCTGCGCCTGTTCATAGGCCTCGTCGTCTCGATCACCCGCTACCGCGATACTGAGCACGCTCAAAAACGCGAGACCCAAAAAAAAGCGTATGAGCCTTCGTGCGACCCAGGCAAGGGCGCCCAGGGTCATCGCGTCCAGGACGTTGCGCCGTAGGCTGTGATGTGGTCATTCACCCTGTGATTGAAAAGCAGGCCAGCCTGACTGGCATCCTCTCCCGCCAAGGCGCCGCTCACCGCCGCATTAGACGAAATGACGCTCGACACGAAACGTCCGTCAGGGAAAAGCCCGCCGTTTGCAGAGACGGTTGCATTCAGATTTTCAGCGCGCACATTAAAGCTGGTCGCAAAGGTTTGCCGCCCAAAGTCCACCGAGAGCCTGCCCCCATCGATCGCTGCGGGCAGGGTCAGCCCCCGCCTCTGGTCACGAAAATAGCTTTCCTGGTCCTTCAGCTGAAAGCTTGCCACGCCCTCATTCGGCATCGTGAAAGCAGGCGAGATGTCACGATAAAGGGCGAAATGCCCGTTTGAGGCGACACGCTCGCGGCCCGCCCGGATGTCACCGGGGTTGGCCGGATCCAGTAGCGTGGACCAGCGTCCCCACTTCACTAGGGGCTGGGCCGGGCTGGATTGAGTGAGCTTGGCCCCCGCGAGTTCATTCTTGTCAAGCGTGTCGGCCGAGAGTGCGGTCTGATCCTTGCGGTCCCTTGGGTTGTTTAACCCCTGGGTGGCGTCTGGCGCGGGCTCTGCGGGAGATGGTGGCGCAGCAGCGTCGGGGTGAATACCTGGGCTGTGACCATCGAGGATCTCCGGCTTGCTGCCGTTCGCGGTCGCCTGCAGCACGAAACGCTGGCTGTTTGCGAACAACTCGGTTGCTAGCGCCCCTTCGCATGGACCGAGCGCGTCGGTTTGGCAGTCGTCCCCGATTGGTGTCATCACGATACCGCCCGCGGCGACCGCCGCACGCGTGACCGCCGGGTCTGCAAAAATGGTAAAGTCCGTGCCTCGCACGCCCAGCGCTGCCACGGGGGTGTTGACACGAAACTGCTCTGGCCTCCTCTTCGCCCATTCGCCAGTGATATGGCGGACCACGCCGCTCGATACCTCGATGCGGATGCGCGTCCTCGACCGGTCGGACTCGTCGCTTGCGTAGTCGGACACGACCACGCGCGAATTGGGCCTTAGAATCAGCAGCCCTCGATCGGGAAATTTGACATGTAAATACCCGTTCGCGCCGGTCTCGAGGACAGCGCCCTCGCGGATCTGCGTTCCTGCCGAAACGCCCCCGGGTGCGGAGTTGTCGACGCGAACCTGGCCGCCGGCAAAGGTGACCACCCCCGCTCCGCCAGCCATCACGGGGCCGTGAACCAAGCCGGCCGCGGCCACGGCGAGTAGAGCGAATCGTTTCATCGCGATCTCTGGAGAAGCACGTAAATAGAGCATGTCATCCGATAGGACGGAAAATCGTCCGAGCGTATAATTCTTCGAATGTTCAAAGTCTACATCGAAACCCTGGAGCCCGCTCAGCTTCAGTCTCGGCTTGAAACACTTCTGCAGGAGGGCGGGACCCGAGTTTCCGTCAATCGCTACCTCGCCGTGCAGTCGCAGCAAACGCGCGTTCGCCGTCTTCTGCGGCGATGGAGCTGGCTGCGCGACCTGCAGAAGGGGTTCATGACCTGGAGGCTCACCGGTTGGTCGCTGCGCTGGATCGTTCGGCGCATTCCGGTGCTCGGGCCGCTTGCGTGGAAGGTTTATGGGGTCATCACTCAGCGGGATTTTCGCCTCCATGTATTGGGAGAGCTTGCGCAGCTTTCCGATAGCCTGCAACGCCTGCAGCGCGAGGCATCCAGGCTTGATGCGACCACCGTCGGTACGCTTCTCCCGATTGCCGCTCATCTGCAGACAGAACAGGCGCTGCTTCGCGATCAGATCGCGCGTGCCTCCAATCGTTTTAGCGCCATCGAGCAGCGTATTGCGGCAGTGCCGCCCGCTCCTGGTTCTTCGGCAACGCATGAGCCTGACTCAAGCCTTTTCCCGTCCTGGTACCTCGCGCTCGAGAACAGCCTGCGTGGCGGCATGAGCGACATCGAGGCGCGGCTTGAGCGCTATCTGCCCTATCTTGCTTGCGCTCAGGTTGGTCAGCCTGGCTGGCCGGTGCTCGATCTGGGTTGTGGGCGTGGAGAATGGCTCAGACTACTCAGGAAGCGCGGCCTGTTGGCTCGCGGAGTCGATACCAACCCAGCCATGCTCGATGAGGCTCGCAAAGAGGGGCTGGATGTCAGCAATGTCGACCTGATCACGGCGCTACGAAGTGCCGAGGCATCCAGTGTCGGTGCGGTCACCGCTTTTCAGGTCGTCGAGCACCTCGACCAGAACACATTACTGGCCTTGTTCCAGCAGGCTTTGCGTGTGCTGCAACCCGGCGGTGTGCTGTTGCTCGAAACGCCCAACCCCGAAAACCTTCAGGTGGGCGCCTACAGCTTCTGGCTCGACCCTACGCATGTGCGCCCGATCCCGCCTCCGTTGCTCGCTCACAGCGCCAGCTACTTCGGCTTCATCGATGTCGCCATTGTGCGCAGCAACCCTTGGCGGGAGGATTTACGTCTCGACGCCGAAGGGGATGCCGCCCGACATTTTGATAAACTCATGTTCAGCGCCCAAGACTACGCCTTGATCGCACGCAAACCCTATGCCTAACACGCTGTGCTTGCACTGGCCAACAACTGAGCCAGGCAGCGAGGCGTCGCGCTATGCTCACGCACTCGAAACCCGCCTGCGACAACTCGGCGTGATCTTGACTGGCGACAACGCCCATTGTCTCGAACTTGCCCCGCTCGGTTTTCTCACTGATCCGGCCAAGAGCGAGCCGCCGCTGGTCAGCAACCTCGCGCCTCTCATGGACGCGGCTGGGGGTGCATTGGCGTGCAGACCCGATCCTGCCTTGATCACCGTGTTGGCCTTCAGCGACACCCTCGATGAGAGCGAATCTCACCTTCTTGGTGAAGTCTGCGCCGAACTGGCCCGCCTGGCTCCATATCCAGTGCGGTTCGTCGTCGTCAGCACCGCTAAGTCAACAACTGGGGCAGCAAGCTTGGGCGTCGGTCTGAGCCGCTGTGCTATCGATGATCCCGAGCTGCCGCGCCTGCTGCTTGCCGCAGATGCTGCGCTCGCCTCGGGTGATTGGCCGCGACAAAACCTACTGTCGGCAGTTTGCATGGGCATTCCCGCCGTGGTCCGGTGGCCCGAGGCCTCGCAGCCTGCTCCCGCGGAGCTCGGGCTGGCCGTGTCCGGTGCCACGCCGCAGCAACTGGCCGGCTTGCTGCTGCTGCTGATTATCGAGCCGGGCGTCAGGCGCAAAGTGCTCGACGCCCAGGAGGCGCTCCGCCAGTCTCAGCGCCCGGAGGCGCAACTGAGGCAGGTGGCTGGGTGGCTGGCTGCGCAGGGTGTCCCGGCGCCTCAATCGTTTGTCATTATGTCTGACGAAGAGTCGCGGCAAACTGCCGCCCAGGCCTTTCGCGTCGAAGGCGTGTTCGATTCAAGCTACAGCCTTGCCATTGTCAATCGCCGCCTTGCCCTGGCCTTGCAGGACGAGGGCGAAACGGTGTCGCTGTATTCCTACGAACAAGGCGATGATCCGCAGCCAGCCTGGCATGGCCTGGAAGCGCCCGATCGCCTCCAGGCCATGTGGACGCTTGGTCAGGTTCCCTGTCATCCCGCCGTGTCGCTGCGCAATGCCTGGCCGCCATTGGTGCGTGACATGCGCGCCCGGCGCCGCGTGCTCGCTTCGTACGCATGGGAAGAAACCTCTTTCCCCCGGGCATTCGCCGAGGAGTTCAACCTCACCCTCGACCTCATTACGGTTGTGTCTAACCAAACTGCGCGCTTCCTGCGTGATGCCGGGGTCCACACGCCGCTGGCGGTCGTCGGTAATGGCGTAGACCACCTTCTCGACGTACAGCCCCAGCCCCTGCCGCGCCCGCTCCCAGCGGCGCGGTTTCGCTTCCTGCATGTGTCCTCGTGTTTTCCGCGCAAGGGTGTCGATGTGCTGCTGAAGGCCTACGGCGAAGCTTTCAGTGCCGATGATGATGTTGCGCTCGTCATCAAGACCTTTCCCAACCCGCACAACGACGTCAAGGCCCAACTCGAACGCTGCCGCCATGACCGCCCACGATATCCGCAGGTCGAGCTCATCGAAGACGACTGGACGCCGGGGCAGATCGCCGCGCTGTATCAGAACTGCCATGCGCTGGTTGCGCCCAGCCGCGGCGAAGGTTTCGGTTTGCCGATTGCAGAGGCCATGCTCTACGGCTTGCCGGTCATCGCCACGGGCTGGGGCGGACACATGGATTTCTGCAGCGACGACACCTGCTGGCTGATCGACTACGCGCCGCAGCTTGCCCAGACACACCTCAGCCAGACCGATTCGCTTTGGGCCGAGCCCAGCGCGGCCCACCTTGGCAGGCTGATGAAAACGCTGTCAGGCCTGCCCGCCGGCACCGTTGGCGCAAAAACAGTGCGTGCGCGCCAGAAGGTGCTTAACAAATACACCTGGCGACAGGTCGCTGCGCGCACCCGTGCTGCACTGCAGGCGGTTGACGCGCGTCCTGGCCTGACGCCTGCGCTGCGCGTTGGCTGGATGACGACCTGGGGTAGCCGCTGCGGCATCGCGGCCTACTCGCAGCATCTGGTTGGCGCCTTCTCGGCGGACGAGCTCCATATTTTCGCCCCCTCGGGCGAAGACACCGATCAGGGCGATCTCCCCAACGTGCACCGCAACTGGGCGCTCGAGGCGGCCAATCTCGACCGCGTCATCGCCGATGCCCGCAAACTCGCGCTCGATGCGCTGGTCGTGCAGTTTCACTGGGGGTTCTTCGGTCTGGGGGCGCTGACTACGCTGATGCGCGAGATGCGCACCGCCGGCATCCGCGTTGTCATCGACTTTCACAATACGCGCAGCGCGCCAGTTGCCGTCGCGGCAGACGAGGTCGTGCAAGCCCTCGCCAGTGCCGAGCGTTTGCTCGTGCACACACTCGACGACATGCAGCGGCTAAAGGTTTTGGGTCTATCGGCGAACCTTGCGCTGTTCCCGCTTGCGGTTTATCCGATTGCACAGCCGACGCCGGCCGTGGTCGAGGCTGCGCGTCAGCGCCTCGGCCTGCAGGGGCGGCAAATCATTGCCAGTTATGGTTTTCTGTTGCCCCACAAAGGCCTGCTGCAGTTGATCGAGGCCATGCCCGCCTTGCTCGCCAAGCGCCGCGATGTGCACCTGCTGATGGTCAATGCCCTGTACTCGCCCGAGCGCTCGGGCGCCGAGCATCGCCGCTTGCTCGCGCGCATCACCGAGCTTGATCTCGGCGACCGGGTCACCCTGATCACCGACTTTCTGCCCGAGAAGGAATGCGTCACCTTGCTCAAGCTTGCCGACCTCGTGGTCTTCCCGTACCAGTGCACCGAAGAATCGTCCTCTGCTGCGGTGCGCATGGCCCTGGTGGCCAACCGCCCCACGGCTGTAACCCCGTTGCCGATCTTCGCCGATGTCGCCGCGGCCGTTTCCACCCTGCCCGGCATCGATGCGGGCAGCATCGCGACCGGCGTTGAAAGCCTACTGATGGCATTCAAGAACCCCGACACCCAGTCGGCCGCCTGCGCACGCGCCACCAGTTTCGTCGCCGAGCGCGACGCGGCCCTGCTGTCGCGCCGCCTGCGCGGACTTCTCCTTGGCGCGCGCAACCACGTCCCTGTCGAGGTCGAGCCAACATGTTGATGCGGGCCGGCCGCGAGTTGTGGGCCTATCGCG
>Ga0116144_10005495_pt1 | contig 11476 bp, 9 predicted proteins | sample AD_UKC035_MetaG_FD_89746 | JGI IMG/M metagenome (GOLD analysis project Ga0116144, IMG submission 89746) | Active sludge microbial communities of municipal wastewater-treating anaerobic digesters from USA - AD_UKC035_MetaG | ecosystem: Engineered > Bioreactor > Anaerobic > Digestate | place: USA... | reverse complement strand
TTACGCCCGGTATCTGGTCCGGGTCCAGGAGATGCACGAGTCGCTCAAGATCATCCGGCAGGCCTTGGACCGGTTGCCCTATGGCCCGGTGCGCACCAACAACCGTAAATTTGTCCCGCCGCCGCGTTCCGAACTTGGCACCAGCATGGAGGCTGTGATCCACCACTTTAAGCTCTGGACGGAAGGCTTTGCCCTGCCCCGGGGTGCGGTCTATGTGGCCACGGAATCCCCGCGCGGTGAACTGGGTGTTTATCTGGAAAGCGACGGCGGCCCCAAACCCTATCGCGTCCACTTCAACACCCCCACCTTTGCCAATCTCCAGGCCCTGCCGCTGATGGTTCGCCGGGCATTTGTGGCCGATGTCGTCGGCGTGATTGGCAGTATAGACATTGTCCTGGGAGATGCGGATCGATGAACCTTCTATTACAACAATCCTCCGCCGAAGTCGAGCAAATTCTGGTCCGCTATCCGGCCGAGCACCGCCGGGCGGCGGTCATGCCACTGCTGTTTCTGGCCCAGCGCACCACCGGCCGCATCGATTCTCAGGCGCTGGCGGATATTGCCGAAATCACCGGCCTGTCGACCACTGATGTGGCCTCCATCATGGGGTTCTACACCCTCTTCCATGCGGAGGAGGATGGCGGGGGGCGCTTCCGGATCCAGGTTTGCACCGACATGCCCTGTGCGCTGCGCGGCGCGCGCCAGTTTCTGGCGGCCTTTTGTGAAGCTCTGGGCATTCAGCCGGGCCAAACCACGCCGGACGGTTTGATCACCGTTGAAGAGGTCAAATGCCTGGCCGCTTGTGACCATGCCCCATTTTTACAGGTGCAGGGTGACGGTGAACTGGTGGATTATCCGGACCAGACCGTTGAGTCGGCCCTGGCCCTGGTTGAAACGTTGCGCCAGAAGCCCTGGGCGCGCTACTAAAGGGATGCAGCCATGACTGAATACCTGCTTCTTCGCCATCGCGATATTCCTGCCATTGATCAATTGGCCGTCTACCGGGAAAACGGCGGCTTTGCCGCGTTTGAGAAGGCCTTGAAACAACTCCAGCCGGGGGATGTCCTGACGGCCGTCAAGGCCTCCGGGCTGCGCGGCCGGGGCGGGGCCGGTTTTCCAACCGGCACCAAGTGGAGTTTTCTGCCGGAAACGATCTGGCCCCATTACGTGGTGGCCAATGCCGATGAATCCGAGCCGGGAACCTTCAAGGATCGTGAAATCCTGGAGCGCAACCCCTTTCAGTTCCTGGAAGGACTAATGCTGGCCTGTTTTGCGGTCCAGGCCCGGGTGGGGTATGTCTATTTACGGGGGGAATTCTGGCCCCTGACGCAAAAACTGAATCGGTGCATCCTTGAACTGGAGCAGGCCGGCCTGCTTGGTGACCATGTTTTGGGAACCGATGTCTCGCTGCGCATTTACACCCATCTGGGCGCGGGAGCCTACATTTGTGGGGAGGAAACCGCCCTGCTGGAATCCATCGAAGGGAAACTGGGCCAGCCCCGGCTGCGTCCCCCCTTCCCGGCGGTTTCCGGTTTGTTCGCCCGCCCCACCGTGATCAACAATGTTGAAACCTTGACCAACGTGCCGCTGATTATTGCCCGCGGCGCGGACTGGTTCAGAACGTTGGGGACCGAGGACAGTCCGGGGGTGAAGATCTTCTCGCTTTCCGGCTGCGTCAATCACCCGGGAAATTACGAACTCCCCTTTGGCACCACTTTTCGCACCCTGATTGAACAGTATGGCGGGGGCACACCGGATGGCAGGGCGATCAAGGCCATCATGCCCGCCGGGGCCTCCTCCACCATCCTGGTTGCCGATGCGCAGACGCTGGACACTCCGATGGACTACAAGTCGGTGGCAGCCATTGGCGGCCAGCTGGGCTCGGCCTCGGTCATCGTTGTGGATGACAGTGTCAACATGGCTGACCTGGTCAACCAGACGGTTCACTTCTTCAAACATGAATCGTGCGGCAAATGCACCCCCTGCCGGGAAGGCACCTATTGGATGGCGCACATCACTGCCCGGTTGGCCGGCGACCAGCCGGACGCCCAGGATGCCGCCCTGCTGGGTTCGGTGGCGCGCCAGATGCAGAACAAATGCCTGTGTGCCCTGGGTGAATTCTCCACCATGGCGGTCGTCAGTGCCCTGGAAAAATTCCCCCAGGATTTTGGGATTTCATAGAGGAGCGGCACAGATGGCCAAACAGATTTCGCTCACCATAGACAATCAGGTGATTACCGCCCCCGAGGGCATGTTAATTGTGGATGCCGCCAAGCAGGCCGGGGTGAATATTCCGGTGTTTTGTTACCATCCTAAGATGGAACCGGTTGGCATGTGCCGCATGTGTCTGGTGGATGTTGGCCGGGTGCAGGTGGATCGTGCCACCGGCCAGGTGGTGTTTGACGCGGAGGGTCGGCCCAAGATTGGCTTTGGCCCCAAACTGGAGACCGCCTGTACGACCCCGGTAGCTGAAGGCATGGTGGTGGTGACGGACAGCGAAAAGGTCAAAGCGGCCCGGAAGGATGTGCTTGAATTCCTCCTGACGTCCCATCCACTGGACTGCCCGGTCTGTGACAAGGGTGGGGAATGCCCGCTCCAAAACCTGACCCTGGCCCACGGGCCTGGTGAGAGTCGGTTTCTGTATGCCGACAAGCAGCATCTCAACAAACGAGTGCCGCTGGGCGAACTGATCTTTTTGGATCGGGAGCGCTGCATTCAATGCGGCCGCTGCACCCGTTTCCAGCATGATGTGGTGGATGATCCTGTCATCGGCTTTTACCAGCGCGGGCGGGCGCTTGAAATTGTGACCCTGTCCGAACCCGGCTTTGACTCCATCTTTTCTGGCAATACAACCGATATTTGCCCGGTTGGGGCCCTGACCACGGCAGATTTCCGCTTTGGTGCCCGGCCCTGGGAGTTGAAATCGGCCGCCTCCATTTGCAATCACTGCCCGGTCGGCTGCAATCTCACCTTTGATGTCCGCCGGGAGGCGGCTGCCAACGGCCGCACCGTCATCAAGCGGGTGATGCCGCGCCAGAACGAACAAGTCAATGAAATCTGGATCTGTGATCGGGGGCGGTTTGGCCACCATTACACGGAAAGCCCCGCCAGGCTGACCCGACCCTTGGTGCGCCGGAACGATGAACTCGTGGCGGCAACCTGGGATGAGGCGCTGGCTCTGGCGGCCGCAGCACTGAAGGATGCCCCGCCCCTCCTGCTGGCGGGGGGCCGGCTATCCAATGAAGCGCTGTTCAATTTGCGGCAGTTGACCGAAGCCCGGGCCGGACAGGCCCGCCTCTACACCCCCATGTCCGGTGGCGCGGTGGCTATTCAGGCTGGGCTGAGCGCGGGCAGCAATCTGGGTGAGCTGGGCAAAGGCGATGCCATTCTGGTGGTGGCCAGTGATTTGCATGAAGAAGCACCGCTCTGGTGGCTGCGTCTCAAGCAGGCTGCCGGGCGGGGGGCCGGACTGATTGTCCTGGCGGCGCGGCCCACTCGGTTGGACAAGTTTGCCCGGTTTGTCATCCGTTATGCCCCGGGTGGGGAACAGGCGGCCCTGGCGGGGCTGCTGGCCGGGGAGGGGGAGGCGGCCGCTGCTTTTGCCGCGGCGCGGAATGCGGTCGTTTTTTACGGTTCGGATGGGTTGGATCTGGTGGGATCGGAACAACTGGCCTGGTTGTGTGCCGAACTGCTGGCCAAAACCGGACATCTGGGACGTCCCAACAACGGCCTGGTGCCGGTCTGGCCGCGGGCCAATGACCAAGGCGCTGTTGAGCTGGGATATTCCCCGGCCGAGAATCTGCCGGCTGCCCTGCGCTCAGCCGGGCTGGTCTGGATTGCCGGAGCCGATCCGGCTGGCGATGACCCGGAGCTCGCGGCCGCCCTGGATGGGGCCGGCTTTGTGATTGTGCAGGAACTGTTCCTGACAGAAACCGCCCGCCGCGCGGATATTGTCTTCCCGGTGCAAGCTGTCACTGAACAGGAGGGCAGCTTTACCTCTGGTGAGCGCCGGGTCCAGCGTTTTTACCCGGCGACAGCCCCGCTGGGGGAGGCCCGCCCGGATTATGCAGTTGCCGCCGGCTTGGGGCAGCGGCTGGGCCTGGCGTTAGCGGACCAGAGCGCGGCCCAGGTGTTTGACCAGCTGGCCCAAATTGTCCCGGCTTTCCAAGGGTTGACTTTCCCGGCTCTGGCGGAAGCTGGACCGCAGTGGCCTGAGATTGGACGGGCCGACCTCTATTACGGCGGCACCAGTTATGACAATCACCAGGGCCTGGGGGCTCATTTGGCCGCTCCGGCTGTGCCCTTGCGCCTTCCTGAGATGAAACCGACGCCGGCCGCGGCTGCGGCTGGGGAATGGACGGCGCTTCCCGTGACCCGGCTGTATGATCAGGGGGCTCTGCTGGCCCATTCGGAGCTGCTGCGCGGCCGGCTGGCCCCGGCGGCAGTCTGGATGCACCCGGCGACGGCGGACCAGCGCGGCCTTGCGCCGGGCCAGATGGTTGAGGTTCTGCTGTCCGGGCGGAAAGTCACGCGTCAGGTCTGCCTGGATGCCGACCTGCCCCAAGGTTTACTGATTGCACTGCGTTGATTGAGGTGAACATGGAATCTGGCGTGCTCTGGGAATGGCTGATCAAAGCGGCGCTTTTGCTCCTGATTATGACGGGCGGTTTTGCCTATGTCACCTGGTACGAGCGCAAGGTGCTGGCCCATATGCAGGTGCGCATCGGCCCCAACCGGGCCGGGCCGTTGGGCCTGCTGCAGCCAGTGGCTGATGGCATCAAACTCATTTTCAAGGAAGAATTGATCCCGGCCGGAGCCGACAAGCTTTTGTTTGTCCTGGCCCCGATCATCACCGTCATCCCCGCCCTGACGGTGACCGCGGTGATCCCCTGGGGCGAGACAATCAATCTGTTTGGCCGTCCGGTGGCGCTGCACATCGCAGATGTGAATGTCGCCACCCTGTACATCATGGCGGTGACGTCCATCTCGGTCTACGGCATCACACTGGCAGGCTGGTCTTCCAATAATAAATACGCCACCTTGGGCGGGCTGCGCGCCACCGCCCAGATGATCAGCTATGAACTGGCACTGGGACTGTCCTTTGTGGGCCCGATCATCATTGCCGGGTCCATGAGCATGCTGGACATTGTCCGCACCCAGCAGGAAACCGTCTGGTTCGCAGTGCTGCAGCCGCTGGCTTTTGGCATTTACTTCGTCGCCTCGATTGCCGAGATCAACCGTTCCCCCTTTGACATGCCGGAAGCAGAGCAGGAACTGACGGCTGGTTATCATACCGAATATTCCGGCATGAAATTTGCGCTGTTCTTCATGGCGGAATATATCAAAATGATTGCCATCTCGATGATCGGGGCCTCCCTCTTCTTGGGGGGCTTTGATGGGCCTTTTGTGGACCGGCTCCCGGGCCTGGGCCCACTCTGGCTCTTCCTTAAAGTTGTGCTTTGGTTGTTTGTGCTGATCTGGATTCGGGCTACCCTGCCGCGCATCCGGTATGATCGTCTGATGGCTTTTGGGTGGAAGATCCTCTTCCCACTGGCTTTATTGAACGTCCTGATTACCTCGGTTGTGGTTGTATTGTTCGGATAAGGAGCAGGCGATGCTGAAAGGATTGCTCACAACACTCAAGTCTCTGCTGGAAAAACCGGTGACGGTGCAGTATCCCCAGGAAAAACGCCCGGTCCGCCCGCGATTTAAAGGCCGCCATGTGCTGAAGCGCTACGACAACGGCCTGGAAAAATGCATTGGCTGCGCCCTGTGCGCGGCAGCCTGCCCGGCTGACGCTATTTTTGTCGAGGCGGCGGAAAACACCGATGCCGAACGCTACTCGCCGGGTGAACGGTACTCCCGGGTCTATGAGATCAACCTGTTGCGCTGCATTTACTGCGGCTTTTGCGAGGATGCCTGTCCGACGGAGGCAATTGTCCTGGGCCACGACTATGAGCTGGCTTTTGCCGACCGCCGGGATGCGGTGTACACCAAGGAGTTGCTGCTGGAAAAACCGCCGCAGGATCAACCCGGCACACCGCAGCGCACCCCGCCAGGGGCCTTCCTGCGGCCCATCCCGGATATGAAAGATCCAGAGTAGGAGCCCGACCATGCCTGTTATTCAAATCGTGATTTTTATCATCCTGGGAGTGGTGGCGGTGGGAACCGCGGTGGGCATGCTGTTGAGCCGCAATGCGGTCTATGCCGCGCTTTTCTTGGTGCTCAACTTTGCCACCATTGCCATCCTGTACCTGATCCTGGGTGCCCCCTTTATCGCCTTGGCCCAGATCACGGTATACGCCGGTGCGATCATGGTGCTGTTCCTGTTTGTCATCATGCTGCTGGGGGTGGAAAAACTGCCCTTCAAGGAGCGGCTGCGCGGCCAGCGCCTGATTGCGATTCTGTTGGGGGTGGTTTTTCTGGGAGAGACGGTTCTTTACCTGGTCTATCATGGTCAGGCTGGCCAGCTGCCCGCCCCCGCATCCATTCAGTTTGTTTCCCCGGCGGATTTGGGCCACGTGCTGTTCAACGAGTACATGCTCCCCTTTGAGGTCACCTCGGTCATCCTGCTGGTGGCCCTAGTTGGGGCCATTGTGCTGACGCATCGAGAAAAATCTGCAGCCGCGGCAGAACAGGTCTGAGGAGGTTGCCATGCCAGTTACTTACTATCTTGTTCTCTCAGCCATCATGTTCGTCTTGGGGGTTGTCGGGGTGGTGGTGCGCCGCAACGCCATTGTCATCTTCATGTCCCTGGAGCTGATGTTCAATGCCGCCAATCTGTTGTTTGTCGCCTTTGCGGCGTATTACCAGATTGTCACCGGGCAACTCTTCGTCTTTTTTGTCATGACCGTTGCCGCGGCAGAAGTTGCGGTGGGCCTGGCCTTGATGGTGGCCATCTTCCGGGCCAAGCACAGCATTGATGTTGATCAGATGAACAGCCTGAAGGGATAAACCATGGAAACAATCTTTGCCTGGGTCCCTTGGGTGGTGTTTGCCCCGGTGTTGGGCATTTTGATCAATCTGCTTTTTGGCCGGCGGCTGGGCGAAAAAGTCGTGGGCCTGATTGGCAGCCTGGCTTCCGGGGCGGCATTTGTCATTGCGGTCATGCTGGCCGTGGCTCTGGGGCAGCATCCCGAAGGCGCTGTCCATCCTCTGGCGGCGTGGATGCGCGTGGGCGATTTTTCTGTGGGCTGGTCCTTCCAGGTGGATACGCTTTCGACCACGATGATGTTGGTGGTCAGCGGTGTCGGCACCCTGATCCACATTTATTCCATTGGCTACATGCACGCCGATACCCATCACCACGGTGATCCGGGCCGCTTCCGCCGTTTCTTTGTCTACCTGAACTTGTTCATCGCCATGATGATGGTCCTGGTGACCGCTGACAGTTACCTGATGCTCTTCGTGGGCTGGGAGGGCGTCGGACTTTGTTCCTACCTGTTAATTGGCTTCTGGTACGAAAAAGGGGAACAGGGGCTGGGCAACGCCCGTGCCGGGCGCAAGGCCTTCATCGTTAATCGGGTGGGCGATTTCGGTTTACTGATGGCGATGTTTGTCATGTTTTGGGCGTTTGGCTCGCTTGATTTTGCCACCGTATTTGCCAAAGTGGGTACCGTCGCCTCCGGAGCCCTGCTGGCGATCACGCTGTTCATGCTGTTGGCTGTCACCGGCAAGTCAGCCCAACTGCCGCTGTATGTCTGGCTGCCGGATGCCATGGCAGGCCCGACCCCGGTCTCCGCTCTCATCCATGCCGCGACCATGGTCACGGCCGGCGTTTATCTGGTGGCGCGCTCCCAACCTCTGTTTGTCCTGGTCCCCGCGGCCCAAAGCGCAGTGACCTGGGTGGGAGCCGCAACCGCTCTGTTTGCCGCCACGATTGCCGTGGGGCAATATGACATCAAGAAAGTCCTGGCCTACTCCACCATCAGCCAGCTTGGCTTCATGGTGGCGGCCGTGGGTATGGGGGCGACGGTGGCTGGCATGTTCCACCTGATCACCCATGCCTTTTTCAAGGCCCTGCTCTTCCTGGCCGCCGGCTCGGTGATCCTGGGCATGGAACGCGGCCACGAGGTTGCCCTGCATGGTCAGCATCTGCGTAAGGATCCCTTTGATCCCCAAGACATGCGCAATATGGGCGGGCTGCGTCCCCGCATGCGCACCACCTATTGGGTTTATCTGATCGGCGCCCTGGCATTGGCGGGAATTGCCCCGCTGGCGGGCTTCTTTTCCAAGGATGAAATCCTGGCTGCCGCCAGTGAACAATCCCTGGCCGTGTTCATTGTCCTGGCCGCGGCCGCCTTCTTCACAGCATTTTACATGGGCCGTCAGTTGATCCTGGTTTTTGGCGGCAAGCCGCGCACCCGGGCTGCGGAAGGCGCTGCGGAAAATCCCCCGATCATCACCGTACCACTGATCATTCTGGCCGTGCTGGCAGCCTTGGGCGGCCTGCTCAACCTGCCCGGGCTTCACTGGCTGGAAACCTGGCTGGAACACAGTCTGGAGGGTCTGGCTGCTGGTCATTTCATCCTCTGGGTGGCGTTGCTTTCACTGGGGGTGGCGCTTTTGGGATTCTGGTTTGCCTGGCTGATTTATGGCCGCAAGCCGCGGCAGAAACCGGCCGAGGCCGACCCACTGGCGGCCCCATTGGGGGATGTCTACCGGGGTATGGAGCGGAAGTGGTGGGTGGATGAGTTTTACTGGGCGATCCTGCTCCGCCCGGCTGCCTGGCTGGCTAATTTGCTGGCCGGTGTGGTGGATCAGGGCGGCATCGATGGTGCTGTCATGGGGACGGGCCGGCTGGCCCGCTTGGCGGCGCGCGGGCTCAGCCTGCTGGAAAATGGTTTTGTGCGCGGTTATGCCCTGGTCATGCTGCTGGGCGTTGTTGCCATTCTGACTTATCTGGTGTTGCGGTAATGCATACCTCATCCCTGACCGATACGGCCCAATTCGAAAGGAGGGCGGCTCTGCCCGCAAGGGCGTCCACCCGCTAACGCGGGCTGGTCTCCGTCGCAAAGAATTATGAACTGGTGGACTAACCCCCTCGTCATTCTCATTGTCTTTCCCCTGGCTGGTGCGGCGCTGATTGCCCTGGTCGGCAGTCGGCAAACCCGTCTGATCCGTACTCTGGCACTGGCTGTGACGGTGATTGAATTCGGCCTGGCCATCTGGCTGCTGACACAATTCGATCCAGCGCTGGGTACACTGCAGCTTCTGGTGGACCAACCCTGGGTGAACCTGTTCGGCCTGCGGGTGCGGCTGCTGCTGGGAGTCGATGGGCTCAGCCTGTTGATGTTGCTGCTGACCACTCTGCTGACACCGATTGCGATCCTCTCCACCTGGAATGCCGTTGTAGACCGGGTCAAACCTTTTATGCTCTTTTTCCTGTTGCTGGAAGCCGCCATGCTGGGCGTTTTCCTGGCATTGGACCTGGTGCTCTTTTTCCTTTTCTGGGAACTGACCCTGATACCGATGTATTTTCTCATCGGCATCTGGGGCGGTGAGCGCCGGATCATGGCCGCGGTCAAATTCTTCCTGTTCACCATGGCCGGATCCATTTTGATGCTGGTGGCCATTCTCTACATCACCAATCTTTCCGGCACAGCCGCCCTGCCCGAACTGATGCAGCAGCGGGCCCTTTTCTCTGATGCGGCCTTATGGCTCTTCCTGGCCTTTGGCATCGCCTTTGCCATCAAGGTACCGATGTGGCCCTTGCACACCTGGCTGCCGGACGCCCATGTCGAAGCCCCCACGGCCGGTTCAGTCATACTAGCTGCCGTACTGCTGAAGATGGGCGCTTATGGCTTTCTGCGCTTCAACCTGGCGCTGTTCCCACAGACTTTTGTCCAACTGGCTCCCTGGATTGGAGGGCTCGCGGTGGTGGGCATCCTGTATGGGGCGGCGGTGGCCTACGCCCAGAAAGACTTGAAAAAATTGGTGGCCTATTCCTCGGTCAGCCATCTGGGTTTTGTGATGCTGGGCATCGCGGCACTTAATCCTCAAGGGGTGGCGGGGGCGGTCCTGCAGATGGTCAACCACGGCATCAGCACCGGGGCCCTGTTCCTGTTTGTGGGCCTGCTCTATGAACGCCGCCATACCCGCCAGCTGGCTGATTTTGGCGGTCTCTGGAAGGTCATGCCGGTGCTGGGTACATTGACCCTGGTGATCATGCTCTCCTCTGTGGGGCTGCCGGGACTGAACGGGTTTGTGGGTGAGTTTAATATTCTGCTGGGGGCCTTCGGTTCCAGCGCCCTGGGTAGTTTCTGGTTTGCCGCGTTGGCCGGTCTGGGTGTGGTTCTGGCGGCGGCCTATCTCCTCAAGATGTTTGAACAGGTCTTTCTCGGTCCGGTGAACCACGAGGAAAATCGGACCCTGCTGGATCTCAATGCCCGCGAAATCATCACCCTGGTGCCCCTGTTGGTGTTGATGTTCTGGATTGGCCTTTATCCCAATTCCTTCCTCAACCTGCTGAACCCCACGGTGATGCAGATTCTCAGCCAGTTGACGGTTCCCTAGCGGAGGTAGTGCATGATCCAAACTGACCTTTACGTTCTCCTCCCCATCATTGTGGTCATTGCCTGGGCCCTGGCGCTGCTGCTGGTGGACCTCTGGATTCCAACCCAGCGCAAGGGGATCACGGCCATGCTGGCGGCATTTGGGCTGGCGGTTGCCTTGGGCTTGTCACTGGCGCAATCCGGCGATCCGCTGGCGGGTTTCGGGGGCATGGTGATCCTGGATCCCTTCGCCCGTTTTCTCAACGTCATCATCCTCGGCAGCGGCCTGGCAGCCATTGCCTTGGCCTATGATTACCTGAAACGCCTGGGGTTGGAACGCGGCGAGTATTACGTCCTGCTGCTGCTGTCTGTCAGCGGCATGATGTTGATGGCCCAGGCGCACGATTTGATCATCGTCTTCCTGGCCCTGGAACTGCTGTCGATCCCACTTTATGTCCTGGCCGGTTTTGCCCGCCCGCGCCTGGAGTCGGAGGAGGCAGCCCTGAAGTACTTCCTGCTGGGGGCCTTTGCCTCGGGCTTCGTGTTATACGGCGTGGCGCTGATCTTCGGCGCCACCGGTTCGACCAATTTCGAAACCATCTTCAATTCAATGGGCACGGCCAATCCGGCCATGCTGCTGATTGGTGCTGGATTGCTCCTGGTTGGGTTCGGTTTCAAGGTGGCTGCCGTGCCGTTTCATATGTGGGCGCCGGATGTTTACCAAGGTGCCCCCAGCCCGGTCAGTGGATTCATGTCGGTGGGTGTCAAAGCGGCCGGTCTGGCGGCCCTGCTGCGGGTCTTTATTGTGGCCCTGCCCGGAGTCGCTGCTGATCTGACCCCGCTGCTTTATGGTCTCGCCATCCTGACCATGGTGGTGGGAAATCTGCTGGCGGTGGCCCAAAGCAACATCAAGCGTTTGCTGGCCTATTCCAGCATTGCCAATGCCGGCTACCTGTTGATGGCTTTTGTCCCGTACGGCAACC
>Ga0116144_10005491_pt1 | contig 11482 bp, 3 predicted proteins | sample AD_UKC035_MetaG_FD_89746 | JGI IMG/M metagenome (GOLD analysis project Ga0116144, IMG submission 89746) | Active sludge microbial communities of municipal wastewater-treating anaerobic digesters from USA - AD_UKC035_MetaG | ecosystem: Engineered > Bioreactor > Anaerobic > Digestate | place: USA... | reverse complement strand
CTTGAAAAAAATATCAAAGAAGAGTTCGGGGTAAACGGGGGAAAAATCTCAAAAGAGGTGAATCATAACCCCTCACCTTGAAAAAAATATCAAAGAAGAGTTCGGGGTAAAGGAGTCTCCGATGGAAATGCACATAAGGGAATACAACAGTTCCGTAGATAAAAACCTGAAGCTTACAGATGAATTCCACGTTCCTTCAAAACCGAAACCCCTCTGCCTCTTTTTCCACGGATGGCACATGACGGCTGCGGCTTCAAGGCTGCAGAAGGGCACCATTGAACCCCTGGTGGACGAATTCTTTCTTGTAAACGTGGACATGCGAGGAAGAGGCGGCAGTTCCGGCAAGCCGGATGCATCCGGACACGAGCTTATCGATGGCCTTGACGGCCTGGAGTATGCAAGGGAAAACTGGGGTGACAGGATTTCTCCCCGGGGATTGTACGCTGTGGGAGGTTCGGGAGGTGGAGGAAACGTTCTTGCTCTTGCAGGCAAGTCTCCGGATATCTTCAGCGCGGCGGTGTCCTGGGCGGGAATAAGCGATTATGCGCTTCTTTACAGCCTGGATGCCCGGGGCAGGATACGGGACGAGATGGAAGAGAAGGGATGGATAGGGGGCAGTCCTGACACGAACCCCGAGGGATACCGGTCAAGGAGCGGCGTATGTATTATTGAGAATGTATTCACCCGCCTGCTCGCAATCCAGGGAAGGAAGGATGCCACTGTACCCGTAATCCTGGCAGAGCAGTACGAAGCAAGAGCCGCAGAGCTTAAAAAGGATAATATAAAAGTTGTCTACAACGACATGGGACATTCTTCCATGGAATGGCCTCTTGCAATGTGCCATCTCAAACAACATGCAAAACTTCCTGAAATTCCTGGCAAAGGAAGGCTGCTGGTTTACAGTTTCCTTGCCCTTCGTTCCTTCTGGATTATCCTTGAAAGTCCTTCGGACATGGGGTATGCGGACTACGTGCTTGACAGCGGAGGAAACCTGGAAAGCCTTTCGTTCCACAGGACTTACAGCATGAGAGAGGAAAGCGATTGCCGTATCAGGCTCTTCTCCACGGTAAGAGAGTTGGAGGTCAGAGATGGAGCGGGCAAAAAGCTCGTTTACGGATGCGAGGTAAAGGAGCCGGGAAGAAACATCGATTTTTCATTCAGGTGCAAAGGTGATTTTACCCTGCGGGTTCAAGCGTAAACTCACGGTTTTGTACCAAGCTGCCTTATGGCAAATGATAGGAGGTCCAATATGAAAAAAACGGGAAGAATTATCATGCACGGATTAGTATTCTTATACCTGCTGGCTTTTCCCGGTTGGGCCCAACTGGACAATGCGGGTTTTGAGGATGTTAAAGAAGCAGGGCAATACAGTAAGAACATGAAAGATAACGGGTGGAAATTCGACGAGCCGCTCGTTTTTCCCGCGGGATGGGGAATAAATGCCGGCTCAATTAAGAACGGCGAGTACAGGTTGATTAATGACAGCAGCAAGGCCCACGGAGGCAGCAGATGCATATACCTCAGGGGTCACATCATGCATTCCCGCAGCATAGACGTAACGGCGGGAGACAGGATAGAAATAAACTTTTACGTGAAAGACCCTGAGAAAAAAGAAGCAGGCGGGGCTTTATACCTGTATTACAAAGATGAAAAAGGCGTACGAAGGTTCACGGACACGTTCCAGTTTTCCGTCCAGACGGAACCTTCGTGGAGCTTGCGTAAAGGGACGATAGAAATACCTGAAGAACACAAGGGACATCGGGTCAACTCTGTGATAGCCGCACTCTTCAGCAAAACGGGCGTATATTTTGATGACGCCGGGATGGTACACCTGAGAACCTCCATGTGGAAGAATTACTACGATGCTTATACGGAGGCAAACAGGAAGATTTCACGGGACATGTTTGCCCAGGCCCGCGAAGATTTTGAGGCTGCCATGGAGCTGTCCGGCAGCAAGCAGGAGAGGATAGATGTTCTGCTCAGGATTGCGCAGTCGTACCTAAGTGAGAAAAATTACAGGGGTGCGGTTGAGAGCTTTGGAAGGGTGCTTGAAGAAGAGCCGGACGGCAAATTGAAAGCGGAAATCAAGATGAAGACGGCCGACTCGTACGTGAACCTGAAGGAGTTTTCCATGGCAAGGGAAACGCTTGCAGGCATCCTGGAAATGGGAAAAGATGCGGACGGTTTGAAGGTTGAAGCACAGTTCAGGACAGCCGATACCTACATGACAGAAAAAAAATACATGGATGCAGTAAAGGCTTTTGATGCAATCTTCGGCATGAAACAGGCAGGGAATATAGAGAGGCTGTCCGCGCAGATGAAAAAAGGAGACGCTTATGTTTCTGCCGGAGATAACGATATGGCAAGACGGGAATATGAAAAAGTTCTTTACATGCCTGCGGCGAGCTTTTCTGAAAAATTTGACGTCCACAGGAAAACAGGAGATATATACAGGAATGAAAAAGACTACGGGAAAGCCAGGGAATCATACCACAATGCGTTGAAGGTAGGGCTTGTCAATCCATGGAACAAAGCATCTGTTTTGTCTTCTGTCGCCGGCACCTTCGTAACGCAGGAGAAGTTTGAAGAAGCGAGAGGTATTTATGCAAGAATCATAAACGAAATGGATTCCCTCCTTTTCAGGGAAAAGAGGAACGCATACGCGCAGATAGGAGCAACCTACAGGAAAGAAGGCAGGTACGAAGAAGAAAGGAAGATGTATGACGAGCTGGAAAAGTGGGCGGAAAAAGGAATACCTTCCTTTGCTACCGACCATATCTCCGCGACGATTGCCGAGGCGTCCCGCCTGCGTGGGGAAAGCTGCCGGGCGGAAGGCAAAAATCAGGAAGCGACAGAACATTACATTCTCTTCCTTGAAAGGGGATGGATATCAACTCCCGAACGTACTATAATGGAAGTGGAAGGAATAATCGGGAAAAATATTCCTGCAATGCATATCAGGAGCGCGCAAAAACTCTTTTACGAGAGAAAATACGGGGAAGCGGAAAAGGAATACGATGCCGTTCTGAAATCTGGCGACGCAATGCCGCGCCAGAAAGCCGCCGCGTTGATGGGCATGGGAGATATCCACCTGAGGAACCAGGAGTATGACAGGGCAAGGGCCTTCTACACGGAGGTTTTCAGGTTGAAGGCTGTGCAGCCGCGGGAAATTTCCGGAGCCGCACTGCTTATTGCAGATGCCTATTGCGCGGAGAGGCAATATTCAAAGGCGGTAAAAGAATATACGAAGGTGCTCGGGATGAAAGAATCCGATTTTGCCCGGAAGCTGGAAGCCCAGGAAAAAATAGCCGATGCATACAGGGCTGACTTTAATTATTCACAGGCAAGGAAGGAGTATGAAAAACTTCTCGGAATGGAAGGTCTGACTGCCTTGCAGAAAGAAGAGATAAAACAGCGTATCCGTACTATCTACCATTAAATATGGCGGGCATAAGGGATTGGTGCCGGGCGGAAGGGGACTGGCTCCGAGCGCTTTTTGCGAGGTGCCTGTCCCCGTGTATACGTTAAAGGTGTAAATGAAAAGGGGGCCGCAGATGAAAGGTATAAGATATGCATTTATACTGTCAGCACTTCTGGTTTTAAATACACAGGCAGAAAATCCCGGTTCCGGGGTGCGCCATGTACAGAAGTCTGCGGTGATGCAGGATGGAAGGGTGGCGAGGTATTACTCGTTTGGGGACGTGAAAGACAGCAAAAGTGCGGTTAAGGACCTGAAGGGCAGCGGCGCCGACCTTGTCTTTATGCCTTACAGGGAAGGTGACAGAACCGTGGATGACCTGAAGGTGGTAGAAGGACGTGTTGAAGGTAGAAATGCCGTCCGTCTTGACCGCGGGTGGTACCAGGGACCGCCTGTAGATATAAAGGAGAAACAGTTTGCTTTCTGCTGCTGGTTCCGCAGGACTGGAGCAGGAAGTATCATGTCTTCAAGCGGCGTTGAAGAAGGGCATATAGTTTCTGTTTCGGGCTGGAAGAGAGGTTGGTGCGTAGCTACCGTATACGATGAAATCAATACCCTGCGTTTCTGTATGGGGAAACAGGGCGGTTGCGAGAAAGCCATGAGCGATATCTCCGTGGCGGACAATGTCTGGTACCATCTTGCGGTTACGTGGGACGGGAAGGAAATGCTTCTCTATTTCAACGGAGTCCTTGCAGGAAAGAAAAAATATGAAGGCGGCTATATCCCTGCAGGAAAGGAAGATTACCTGAGGATAGGTTATGCCGGCGGAGAAACAGGCAGTGTTATACTGGACATAGACGAGGTTGCGATATACAGCCGTGCACTGGACGGCAACGAGTTAAGAAAACTCGCACAGGGAAGGATTAGCCTTGAAAACAGGCTCTTTTCTTCGGCAGACGAATCTCTCAGGAGAGGCGACTACAGGCAGGCACGGAATAATTACGAAAAGCTCATGGAACTTCCTTATGTGGAAGACGCAAGAGAACTGGCTTTGTTCAATATAGCCGAGAGCTTCCGGCTGGAGAAGGACTATGCTTCAGCCCACAGGACATACGGGGAAATACTGTCTCTTGCTGACCTTGGTATCAATTACCGGTTATACGGTTTATTCAGGCAGGCCGAGGTGTACCTTGAGCAGAAGAACTACAATGGCGCGCGGAAGCTATACTCAGAGATAACCGGAACAAAACAGGTCTCAGCAAACCATCTCTTCCGGGCGCAGATGCTGACGGGGGATACATACCGTTTTGAAAGAAAGTACGGGCAGGCGCGGACCATATACGAAAAACTGCTTGAGGAACAGTACCGTGCCCGCAATCCTCACGAGAACTGCAGGCTGGAACTCCTTGACAGGCTTGATATACTGGAAGGATTGAAAGACGGGCAGGCGGAAAAAAGCATTCAACAGAAGCGCGCGGATTGGGTGAACAGTCCGAAATACGGGATATACGTTTCCCTGCATGGCAGCGATGAAAACGAGGGTTCGAAAGAAAGACCTTTTGCGACGATAAAAAGGGCACAGGAAGAGGTAAGAAAAATAAAAGCAAAAGGGATGCCCGAAGGCGGCATAGCCGTATACCTGAGGGGAGGGAAATATTTTATCACCGAGGGAATTTCTTTCGGGCAGGAAGATTCCGGTTCGGCTGATGCGCCCGTGGTCTACAGGAGTTATCCCGGAGAATATGTGCGGCTCATAGGGGGCAGGCAGATTACCAACTTCAAGCCTCTTGCCGACCCGGATATATTGAGACGTCTGCCTGAAGAGTCAGGAGGCAAGGTGTGGGTATCAGACCTGAAGGAAGCCGGGATAACCGACTTCGGTCACATTCGCAATCGAGGCACTCACCACCATCTTGACCAGCCTGGTGCTATAGAGCTATTTTTTGACACAAAACCCATGCAGCTGTCGCGCTGGCCGGATGCTTGTCTCAACCGCATGCCGAATGAAGGCTGGGCTTGGACAGGTCTCGTGAATCCCGAAGGAGACGGGAAAGCGTCTTATTATACTTACAATCTGGGCAGGTTCAGGTATTCGGAAGACAGGCCGGAGAGGTGGAAGGAAGAAAAGGATATCTGGGCTTCGGGTTACTTTATCAGCACTTACGTAAAAAACCACTTAAGGGTAATAGATATAGACACTGAAAATCGCACAGCATACCTCGACAAGGATATACGCTGGCATCCGTCGGAGGGACTATATAATACCCGCGTCCGTCCCGGCATGCCGTACTATTTCTACAACATACTGGGCGAGATTTCATTGCCGGGAGAGTTTTATGTTGACAGGGAAAAAGGCAGGCTCTATTTCTATCCTCCCGGAGAAATTGAAGGAAGCGAGGTTATTGTTTCCACTCTTGATGCTCCCGTAATTACCTCAGAAGGAACCTCCAACCTGGCCTTTTTTGGACTTACTCTCGAGTGCACATGGCACAGCGCCGTTACACTGAAAGAATGCAGGAACATCCTCGTTGCGGGATGTACGATTAGAAACACGGGCAACCAGGCCGTACTGGTAGACGGCGGAATGAATAACGGCGTTTCCGGGTGCGACATATACGATACAGGCGATGGAGGTATTGATATCAGGGGAGGGGACAGGAACAAACTGATGCCCTCCGGCAATTATGCCGAGAATAACCATATATACAGGTTCAACAGGTTCAGTTTCAGCTCAAGGTATGCCGTCAACCTGCATGGAACAGGAAACAGGGCGTCCCATAATCTCATACACGACGCTCCGTACCTTTCGGTATATTTCAGGGGATGGGACAATGTTATTGAATACAACGAGATTTACGATGTTACTTGCGAGGGGAAGGACGGCGGGGCCATATATACTCAGGACGGTCCCTATATGGCGGGGCGCGGCAACATGATAAGGTACAATTTCATACACCATGTAACCGAACATTCTTCCGAGGTGCCGTATGATAACCCGGGTATAAACGGGATATATCTTGACGGCCTGACAGGAGGGGTTACGATGACGGGCAACGTTATATACCGCTGTACAGGAACGGCTCTTTACACCCACGGTCCTGATTGCAGGGTTGAGAACAACATTTTTTTCGATAACCGCCTGGGCATACACCAGGGCGACAGGACAGCCATTCTCATCCAGCCGCTCAGGATAAAGCAGTGGGAAGACGGCATCATTTACGGAGGAATTAGGTATAACCTGCCTCCCTGGGCGACAAGGTACCCGCGCCTGCCTTTGTTCAAGAGCGAGAAATGGGAAAAACCTGTGGGATGGCCCAGGGACGTTTTCATAGAGAAAAACATAAATGCGGGAGGCCGTTTCCTCTTTATCCAGAGCAAGAAGATAGAGGAAGACATTGCCGTAAAAGACAACATGGACGGGTTCAATCCGATGCTTGTGAATCCTGAAAAGCTCGATTTCAGGCTCAGGCCCGGTTCACCTGTTTACCGAAAGCCTGCCTTTGACCCTGTTCCGTTCGGACAGATAGGTTTGTACGAAGACCCTCTGCGTGCCAGCTGGCCCGTGGTGAAAACTCCGGCAGGCAGGTACTACAAACCGGAAAAACTGGCGGTACTGCCCCCCGAAAGCCGGAGCAGGAAACAGCCGCTTTCCGAAACCAAGGTCAAGCCTGTCGAGTACGAGGTGGCAAAGAAAACATCCCCCATAAATATAGACGGCAGGCTTGAGAAGGAAGAATGGATGGGTTTGGACAGGAAGAAAGCCCTGGTGATAGAACATCTTGTGGGCAGCGAGGGCTTTAATGACAGAAGCTACGCGTGGTTGCTTCATGACGGCGAATATCTCTACTTAGGGATTGAAAATGGACCCAACCCGTTTTGCCCCGGAATGGACGAAAAATACCGGAAACTTTCCAAGGTAATGAACGAACTCGCCATTGAAGGCGTTCACAGCGAGAGCACCTGGTGGTGGCAGGAGAATATCGACACGGGGCCCGTGTACATATTCGGCGGTTACAGCGACGGGCGGCTGGATGTATTGAATAATTTCGGTATGCCCCGCAAAATCCTCGATTACCTTGGCAAAGCGGTTGAATACAAAGCCGTTATGCTCAATGCGGAAGAATACCGCTGGACGGCTGAGTGGAAGATACCTTTTGCCGCCCTGAATATTCGTTCCGGGGTTCCCGGCGCCCTCAAGTTCAACATCGGAGGTCCCAGAAGGGGCGGGTGGACGGCATGGGCAAATACCGGCTGGCAGGTTGACAGGGCAGGTATTCTCAGGTTTATCAGGTAAATCCAGGAGACGATTTTTGTAAATTTCACAAAAATTTTGAGAGATATGGATTTGTGAAAAAACATATATAAAATTTAATGAAAGTAAAAAGGAGAGTTACAATTGGTGTTACGAAATTTTTAAAACAGGGGGGACATGTGAAAAAAAGATATCTGTTGTGTTTATTGTTGGGTTTACTTTTCTGGGGTTATTCTGAAAGCTGCAGTCTAAAGGAAGAAGGAGAAAAAAACAGATATATTCTATCAAACAGATTTTTGACAGTGGAGATAAATGCCGATAAAGGCGGGGGTATAGAGAATATCAGTTACAGTCCGAAAGATATCAGTCTGACAGACACATCTGCTGATATGATATCTTTTGAAGACAGGATATACAGTCAGAGTCAGAAAGAGAGTGGAAAGGCAGTGGATGTGGAATATTTTGCCAAGTATCCCTATACGGCAAGGGTTTTGAAGAATACCGAAAGAGAAGTGAGCGTAGAGGTTTCCGCCACTGCATTAAGCGAGGCTTTTCCCGGACTGACGGTCCGCAAGATATACAGTTTGAAGGAAGACGCATGCGCCCTTTTTGTTGAGCATATCCTTGAAAACACTTCGGATTCAGCAGTTGAGGCAGGTATATGGTCAACAAATTTTTTCAGGATAATGGGCGGACTTGGTGAGAGGAACATATTCTATACTCCCGCAGAGGACGGACTGAGGGCAGTATTGCATCCAGGAAAAGATGTAAAGGCAGGAGGCAACTGGACACTTTATCCATCTGAGAATTGGAAAGGACTGACGGGGGAATTGTCAAAGGATGGACTGGTTGTGATATTTGAATACCGGCATTTATCGTGTTTTTATGACTGGTCCTCCGAAAAAAGCAAGGTTTCAACTTTTGAGTGGATGATAAAAGAGCAAAGGATAGAACCTAAAAAGAGCTTCAGCACGAAATACGTAATAATGCCTGTAAGCGAGTGCGATAGGATAGACAGTGTGATAGGAAACAGGGTGGCCTGCGGGATAGAGTATCAGCCCGGAAAGGTTAAATTAGGGGATGATGTTGATGTGAGGTACTGTCTGTCAGGTTATGAAAAGCAGAAGGTAACGGTAAAGGCAAAGATAGAGAGCGAAGGGAGAATTGTCAAGGAATTTTTGAGAGAAGAGATAGTTCTGGAGGCAGGAAAAACCCATTCAGATTCTCTGTCTTTCAGGATAGAAAAAGAAGGTGTGTACCGGGCAGAGATAGAGGTATTGGAGGGCAATAAGGTTATTGGGCAGGCAGAACGGCAGATATTTGCAGGTAATTTTACTGTTGATGCAAAACCTGAGACTGGGGCGGGAAAGAAACCGGAAGAGCTTTTCTGGATGGGGATGAAAACGGCAGGGTTGTCCGAATGGCAGGATGTGAAAATTTCGCAATACCGAATAAATCCTGCCATGATGAAAAAGGATTCAGAAAAGAACATGGTTGCTCTGGGAGATTTTGAAGAAACAGACGAAAAGAAGTACGCAGAACAGAAATGGACTATAGGACTGGGGAAGGGAGCGGTTCTGACAGATGAGTCGGCCCACGGCGGCAGGTACTCTTTGAAGATGCAGGTGCCTGCAGGGGCAAAGAGTCCTGTTTTTGAGATAGGCACGCCTTTGTGCAAGGTGGAGGCGGGCAGGGAATACAGGGTGACATTCTGGGCAAAGGCAAGCAATGCCGGGGGCGGCAAGTATGTTCTTTTTCCTTCCTATTACTTTTATAAGGGAAGCATGGAAAAACCGGAATATACAGGAAGACTTTTCCAGATGATACAAACACCGGATTTTGACTGGAAAGAGATAGAAAGGATTATTGTTATACCTGAAGGAGTTGAATGGCTAAGGTTTTTCGCTGCCACTCGTGCCACAAAGGGAGATATTTATATAGACGATGTGAAGATAGTTCCTGTTGCTTTGTCCGACAAGCAGGAGAGGAAAGAAAGGGCTTTTCATTTCTACAAGGACCTTGACATATATTTCAATGTAAGCGAAGAATATGTTACTCCCCATGTCAGATGGTTGAAGCCTTACACTGAAGGCAAGATAAAGGTGCTGTACCTGGCATACATGGACAGGCTGGATAGTACTAACAAGAGGGACGTGGTGGAATTAAACCAGAGGATGGATATGGACTACAAGTTTATCCCTCTTATCAACAGAAAGACGGGAGAGAGAAGATCTTTCACGAAAGAGGTGGAGCCGTACATACTGGATGTTGTAAATGAGGAGTTGGAGAAGGACTGGGAGGTTGTGGTGGTAAACAACCTGGATTTCAAGGGAGTGCAGGACCAGCTGGCAATCGATTTACTGGAAGCAGTGAAGAGAGGCAAAGGGCTGGTTCTGACAGGATGCAAAAATCTTCCGGAAGATATGAACAAGGCATTAACAGGCGCAGATAAGATAAAAATACCAGCAAACTTCTACTGCATACCCGAGGTCAACAAAACCCTGAGGCAGGAAAAACAGATACCGCAGATAGTCAGTATACGGCAGGTTGGAAAAGGCAGGATAGCAATAATAAATGAAAAAAAAGGTTTGTATCCATGTATTCCCGCGGATAAAACCGGTGAATTGTCCCCCAATAATTACGGGAGGGAAATTCCCTACTGGGAATACAGGATGTTTCCGGTAATAAAGAGCGCGGTATTTACTTCAGGAAGGGAAAGCGAAGCAAGGATAAACAGTATTGCATGCAGCGGCAATCTTCTTGAGGCAAAAATCGAGAGCGGCACAGAGGTTAACGGATACATGGAAGTAAGTTTCAATGATGTTTACGGGCAGGCGGAAAAGAGAGAGAAATACCCTGTAAAGCTGACAGCCGGCAGCAACGAATTGCAGTTCTCCCTGCCGGTATTGCCCGGAGGCGACCACATAGCGGACTGTAAGCTGACAGACAGTAAAAGCAGGATATACGATTTCTGGAGCTTCAGTTTCAGTGTTCCTTTTATATCAAAGGTAACAGGCATAAGTTTTGCCCGTCCATATTACAGCAAGACGGAAGAAATAAAGGCACATGTGAAATTTGAGAATGTGACAGAAGGAACTCTGTTAAGCTGGTATGTAGAGGATACTTATGAAAGGGTAATCAGAAAAGGAAGAGCAGAACTGAAAGCAGGGGATTTGAAATCAGATATAAATTTCATGATAGACAATCCTTTAACCATACTGTACAGGTTGTTTGTCAGTTTAGAGAAAGAGAATAAAACTTTAAGCACAAAAATGGAAGAGTTCTCCATGCCTTTCAATCTTCCTGCGGATGATGAGCTTGTGGGATACGGCTGGTTTGCACACCAGGGAGCTCATGCCTACAGGGCCTGGAAAGAAAATGGATTTGGTTCATTGGTGAACTCCACTTATTGGACAGGTACAGCTGGTGTATTTAAACAATTGTGCAATGTGAATATGAGGCCCTGTCTATACGGCCAGCTTTACAGTGCCGGAAATCCGGACCCCGGAGATAAATTCCGCGGTGACAGGGCGACACCTGAAGACTCGGTGAGAAAACCATGTTTCTCCGACCCTGACTGGTGGAGCAAGATAAAAGAGGAATCTGTAAAGAGGATGAAAGACAATAAAATGGTTTACTACGGAATAAAGGACCATTCGTTGGGAGACGAGTGTTTTCTCGGTGCGGATGTGTGTTTTTCAGAGTGGTGTTTGAAAGATTTCAGGGAATATCTCAAAAAGCAATACAGGGATTTGAAGGCGTTGAATAAAGTATGGCAGACAGACTATAAAAATTGGGAAGAAGTAATGCCG
>Ga0116144_10005490_pt1 | contig 11483 bp, 9 predicted proteins | sample AD_UKC035_MetaG_FD_89746 | JGI IMG/M metagenome (GOLD analysis project Ga0116144, IMG submission 89746) | Active sludge microbial communities of municipal wastewater-treating anaerobic digesters from USA - AD_UKC035_MetaG | ecosystem: Engineered > Bioreactor > Anaerobic > Digestate | place: USA... | reverse complement strand
TTGCGCACCTCGCACAGCGGGATCTGCGAGCCGGTCAGGATGACGGGCTTGCCCAGGCCCTCCAGCAAAAAGGCCAGCGCCGAAGCACTGTAAGCCATGGTATCGGTGCCGTGCACCACCACGAAACCATCGTAGTGCGCGTATTGCTCTTGGATGCAGCCGGCGATCTTCAGCCAGTCATCGGGGCGCATATTGGACGAATCGAGCAGCGGCTCGAACTCAATGATCTCGTATTCGGGCAGCGCGGGGTTGTTAAATTCATTCAGCACGGTCATCTGTGCTGCCAGGTAACCGGGCGCGGGCAGGTACCCATCGGGTGTCTTGCGCATGCCGATCGTGCCGCCGGTGTATAAGATGCAAACCCGCGCTGGCGAAGCTGAAGCAGATTGGTCGTTGGGCATTGAGATCACTGTACCCTCCAGGTGAATGAATTATATCGCGTTGCCCCTGCTTGGGACGAGTGACCGGCAGGCTGGCTTGCCCGGCAATGACAGGCCAAAGGTTGTATAATTTCTCAACAAAGGAGTGCCCTATGTTGACCAAACGCCTGCTGCCCCTGGTTTTATCTGCCTCTGTGATCTTCCTGGCCCTGGCCTGCCTGGCCAATGCCACACTCACCCCGGCCCGGGCCGCCGCAGACCTGGTCATTTACGGCGATGCGCTGGCGGCGGATTGGGGCGATTGGTCTTGGGATACGAGCGCTAATTTGAATAACCCTTCCCCTACCCACAGCGGCAGCGCCTCCATTGCTGCGACCTACCTGGCTGGATGGGGCGGGCTGTACCTGGGGAACAACACGCCACTTGGCACCAGCGGTTACGCGGGGGTCAGTTTTTGGGTTCACGGCGGCAGCTCAGGCGGGCAAAGCATTGTCTTTGGCTTGAATAACAACGGCCAAACCTATGCCTTTACCGCCCCGGCAGGTGCCTGGAGCCAGGTCACCATCCCTTTTGCAGACCTGGGAGCCCCGGCGGAAATTGACAGCCTGGTATGGCAAGACGCCACCGGCGAGGCGCAGCCCACCTTCTACCTGGATGACATCATCCTGCTGGGCGATGACAGCCCTCCCACCTCGCCACCGCCGCCGGGTGCGGGCCCGGCCCTGAGCGTCAACGCGGCCGCCGACCGGCACGCCATCAGCCCTTACATCTACGGCATGAACTTCGCCAATGAAGACCTGGCACAAGAGCTGGACCTGCCGCTGCGGCGTTGGGGCGGCAACCACACCTCGCGTTACAACTGGCAGCTCGATATCACCAACCAGGGCATGGACTGGTACTTCGAAAATTATCAAGAAGACCCCGCCCACACCCGCCTGGAGCAGTTCCTCGAGCAAGACCTGCGCACCGGCGCGCGTTCGTTGGTGACCATGCCATTGATCGGCTGGACGCCCAAAGATGACCCGCTGGCCTGCGGCTTCAGCATCACCAAGTACGGGGCGCAGGAGGATGCCGATTGGCAGTGGCGGCCCGACTGCGGCAGCGGCGAAGTGGACGGTGTGCCTATTACCGGCAATGACCCACACGATACTTCTTTCGAGACGCCGCCCACTTATGTGACAGATTGGGTCAACAACCTGGTTGCCACGCATGGCACGGCGGCGCAGGGCGGGGTGCTGTTCTATGGGCTGGATAACGAGCCCATGCTGTGGTCTGACACGCACCGCGACGTGCACCCCCAGCCCACCAGCTATGATGAGCTGCGCGACAGCACCTATGCCGTGGCGGCAGCTATCAAGGCGGCTGACCCCTCGGCCCAAACCGTGGGGCCTGTGCTGTGGGGCTGGACGGCTTACTTCTGGTCGGCCCTGGATTGGGAGTCGGGCGGGAACTGGTGGGAACACCCCCAAGACCGCAACGCCCACGGCGGCCTGGCTTTTACCCCCTGGTATTTACAGCAGATGCAAGCTTATGAGGCTCAGCATGGCGTGCGCCTCTTGGATTACCTGGACCTGCACTATTACCCCCAGGCCAATGGCGTCAGCCTCTCGCCTGCAGGTGGCGCCGCTACCCAGGCGCTGCGCCTGCGTTCCACCCGTTCGCTATGGGACCCTACCTATACAGACGAAAGCTGGATCGGCGAGCCGGTGTACCTGATCCCGCGCATGCAGGCCTGGGTCGATGAATATTATCCCGGCACCCAATTGGCCATCACCGAGTACAACTGGGGCGGATTGGAAGCGCTTAATGGAGCATTGGCCCAGGCGGATGTGCTGGGCATCTTTGGCAGCCAGGGGTTGGGCCTGGCTACGCTGTGGGGACCGCCCTCCAGCGCGCAGCCGGGGGCTTATGCCTTCCGCATGTACCTGAATTACGACGGGCATGGGCGCGGCTTTGGCGAGACGAGCGTGCAAGCCAGCAGCGCCGACCAGGGGCAGTTGTCCATCTACGCCGCTGAGCGGGCCGGTGATGGGGCTTTGACCCTGATGATCATTAACAAGACTGCCGCTGCCCTCACCAGCACGCTGAGCCTGGCGGGTTTTGAGCCAGCTTCCAGCGCCCAGATGTACCGCTACAGCGGCGAGTATCTGAATGCCATCCGCCAGCAGCCCGACCAGGCACTCACGCCAGGCGGATTCAGCGCTACCTTCCCGGCCAATTCGATCACACTGGTGATCATCCCGCCATCTAACGCCGCACCGCCAACGGCGAGGATGTTCTTACCGCTGGCGGTGCGCTAACTTCCGTCACTGCTTGAATTGCGCTTTCTGTCAATTCTTCCCATTCTCGGCCGTCTGCCAGAGATGGCGCATCTCTGCGCTGGTTTCTAGCAGCTCGTCGAGCGTACCCTCGGCCTCGATCTTTCCATCTTTCAGCACAATGATATGGTCGGCCCGGCGCAGCACAGGCCGGCGGTGCGAAACCGCCAGGCAGGTGCCGCCCGGGTTGGCAAAGATGCGTTCCCAAAGCAGTTGCTCTGTTTCGATGTCCAGGGCACTGGATAGGTCATCAAAGACCAACAGCTCGGGCCGGCGGATGAACATGCGCGCCGCCGCGGCGCGCTGGGCTTGCCCGCCCGAGAGCTTGACCCCGCGCGAACCGACCAGGGTCTCGAACCTGGCTTCCAGGGTATCCAGGTCGCGCTCCATCACTGCCAGGTGAGCGGCTTGCAGCAGATCGTCTTCTGTGCCGGGCAGGCCGAGCAAGATGTTGTTGCGCAGGGTGTTGCTGAACAGGTGCGGCGATTGGGCCGTGTAAGCGCAGCGCGGCGGCACCAAGAAGTCTCCTGGCGCGCTCAGCGGCATGCCGTTCCAGCGGACCTGGCCGTGTTGGCGCGGCAGCAGGCCCAGCAAGGTGCGCAGCAGGGTGGTCTTGCCAGAGCCAATGCGCCCGGTAACCACCATCAGTGAGCCGCGCTGCAGGCGCAGGTCGACGCCTGTGATGCCGTTCTCGGTTCCGGGGAAGTGATAGGTGAGACCGGCTGCTTCCAGGCTGTCCAGGCGGTCGGCGGCGGTGGGCGCCGGGTAATGGACTTCGGGCAGGGGGCCATCCAGGTTCACCGGGCTGGGTTCTACCAACGCGTTGAGCGAGGCTCCTTCCATCAGGCGGTACATGCGCTGTACCGATACATTCAACTGCTTGTAACGCGCCGATACCATCCCAGCAAAGGTTGCCAGGTTGCCCACGCTTTGCAGCAAGTAAACGAAGAACGAGAAATCGCCGATGCTGAGGCTGCCGGTGTTCATCGAGCGGCCTGCCAGGATGAGCACGATGCCCGTTCCCAGGGTAGACATGTTGTTGTATAGAGAATTCAGCACTTCGCCGAACAAGCGCTCCTTGAGGGTCAGGCGGCGGCGTTCGTCATTGAGCTGGTGGAAATGACCAATGACGTGCTTTTCGGCGGTGGCAACTTTGACTGCCTGCACTGCCCCGAAAAACTCACCGATGAAGCCAGTTACCCGGCCGGTAGCCCGGCGGCTGGAGCGGCGGTACTGTTCGATGCGCCCTGCCGCCAGGTTGGCAATTACCCCGACCACCAGCAAGGGGACCAGTGCCAGCAGGGTGATCGAGAGGCTGATGCGCATCAACAGCACCAACGATACCAGGATGATGATCAGGCCGACCAGGATATCGTTGAACCACAGCACGAAGAGCGGGATCTCTACCACATCGTTGCGAAAGCGGCTGACGGCCTCACCGGGAGAATCGGGCAGCGACGCGGCACCAGGGCGGCGCAAGATGTGCTGCAGCAAGTTCTTGCGCAGCAGGGTAGGTTGGTCGGCGAAGATGGGCACGTCGGCATAGTAAAAGCCATAACTGCCCAAGACGCGCCCCAACCACGAAGCCACCAGGAAAGCCAGGATGGCCCAAATGCCCCCGGTCAGCGCGGTCTCGCCGGTGAGCATATCAAAGAAGGCTTTGATAATGAATGCCGGTGCTACCTGCCAGAAAAAGCGCATGATCGATACGCTCAGCAGGTCAACCAGCCAGAGCCAGGGGCGGAAGCGCACCATGGCCCAGATGACACGCCAGGCGGGCAGGGCGGGGATTTTTTCGTTTTGATCGATGTTAGAAACCTGGGCACTCATGCGAGCACCTCCTCCAGGCCGGTTTGTAAAAGCTGGTAGAAACGTGAGGCCGGGTCGCCGGCAAGCTGTTGGCGGTTGCCGTACTCTTGCACGCGGCCCTCATCCAGGATCATGATCTCATCCGCCCGGTGGACGGTGCCCAGGCGGTGGGCGATGATGATGGCGGTGCGGTCTTGGATCAACCTGTCGATGGCGCGCTCCAGGCGCTGTTCGGTGGCTGGGTCCAGGCGCGAAGATGCTTCGTCCAGGATGACCAGGCCGGGGCTGCGCAAGAAGACGCGCGTAAAGGCCAATAGCTGCGCCTCGCCGGCTGAGAGGCTGTGGCTGCCGGCCTCCAACTCGGTATCCAGGCCTTCGGGCAGAGAACGCAGCCAGTCGCCCATTTCCAATTCTTCCAATATCGCCAGGATGCGTTCGTCAGCGATGGAGCGGTCGAAGAAGGTCAGGTTATCGCGCACCGAGGCTCTGAAAAGCTGCACATCTTGGGTCACCATACCCACCTGGCGGCGCAGGGTCTCCAGGCGGGCGGTGCGCAGATCGGCACCTGCCAGAGCAACCCGCCCGGCGTTGGGGTCATATAAGCGAAAGATGAGCCGGGCCAGTGTGGTCTTGCCGCTGCCGGTGCGCCCAAGCAGCCCCAAAACTTTGCCCGGCTGGAGATCGAAGGATAACCCTTTCAACACAGGCTCGCCGCCGTTGTAGGCAAAGGTGACCTCGTCAAAGCGCAAGCCCAGCGCTTCGGTGGGCAGCTCAATGCCAGGCCCATCTTTGAGCGCTGGCTGGACCTGGCGGAATTCTGCCAGCCTTTCTACGCAGGCCCCAATGGTTTGGAAGGTCTCGATCTCGTGTGTCAGGGCCCAGAATGGGTCTTCCAGCAGGACCATATAGTTGATGAACAGGTACACCGTGCCCAGCGTCACCGCGCCCAACTGGTACAGCCAGTAGCCGCTGCCAAAGGCCAGCAGGCTGCCGATGGTCAGGGCCAGGCCCATGGCGTTTTCGATGATCCAACGCTTGAAGTGAGCCTTGCGGCTGTGGATCAGGATCTGGGCCTGGAAACGGAAGAGCTCGCGGATCGAGAAGCCCACCGCCCCGCTGGAGCGGATATCTTCCATGCTGTTCAACTGCTCTTCAATAAAGCCAAACAGGTCGGCCTCCGCCTGGCGGCGGGCCTTTTGATGGGGGACGGCAATATCTTTAAAACGGTTGAGCACCAGCAGGGTAGCCGCGGCAAAAAGGGTAAAACCCAGGCCAACCCGCCAGTCTTCAAGGAAGAGAGCAACCAAGACCCCTAGCAACAGCAGCACATTGCCCAACATGGTGACGATGAATTGAGAGAAGAAGGTGGCCATTTCCGTGACATCGCCATCGATGCGCTCAATCAGCTCGCCGGGGGTGTGGTCGTTGTGAAAGCGCATATCCAGGTTCAGGGCGTGCCAGGCCAGTTCAGCGCGCAGGGCATTGGTGGCGGTCCAGGCGACATTTTCGCCTAGGTAGGTCAGGCTGACCGATACCACTTGCTGTAAGATGACGATGGCAATAAAGACCAGCGCTGTGATCGACAGGGTGCGCAGGGCACTGCCCGCCAGGGCTTCGTCAATGAATGTGCGCATTACCTGTGGGTTGGCCAGGCGCAGCAAGATATTGACCAGCAGCAGGATCAGCAGCAGGGCAAAGCGCCCTCTTTGGGGGCGGATATGTTGGGAGAGTAACTCCCAGTAGGCTTTGAAAGGCAGGTTCATCAGGTTACCAAAAATCGCATAAAAAAAGCCACGGTGCAGGAGGCACCGTGGCTGAAACAGCATCGATGGATAGCCTTAGCAGGCTATAGGCGCACTCCGAGAAGGTAGGTATTCTGGCTAACTTTGGAGATGAGGAAGATCATCGAATCCGTTTCCTTTCTTGGGTGCGAGCCTGATAAGTTTACATCAGGGTGAGATGTGCGTCAATGGGGAAAATGTGAATTCCAGGCAAGTATTGCCAAGCTCACCTTCGTGGGCTAGAATCGTCATATGGATACCAAACCTAAACCCCCGAATCCTTATCTTGCCGCCCTGTTACCCTTGCTGGGGGTGATTGGCCTGGCGCTGGTTGGTTTATTAATCGTAGCTGGGCCGGTGATCTTTGGTGGTGCCCCGGCCGGGATGCTGCTGTTGGGCGGGCTGCCGCTGGCTGTTTTTGTGCTGGTCGCTGTCATCCTGGTCTGGGTGGGGAGACGCCGGGCCCAGGCGGGCCAGGAATACCTGGACAGCGGGCGTGCCCGGGTGCAATGGACTTACGATGCCCTGGAATGGGCCGCCCTGCGTGAGGCAGCCTGGGAAGAAGCCAAAGGGTCTTGGAAGCTGCCTACCGGATGCATGGCGATCTTGCTTGGGCTGGCCGGGTTGTTGGCCGGGGGGATGGTGGCGGCAGATGATGCTTTTGTGGGGGCGGTGGATGCCGAGATGCTCTTAGCGGTTGCCGGTGGAGCCTTGCTGGGTGCCCTGGTGGGTGCGGTGGCAGGCCTGCTGATCGGTGCGGTGGTAGCCTTGGGCAACTGGCTGGCGGCACGGCATAATTACCGCCAGGCCGTACCCGGGCAGGTGGCTTTGAGCGCGCAAGAGCTGTTCGTGCTGGGTGACTATATCAAGCTCGATGGCAAAGCCGCCCGCCTGGCGCAAGTAGAATGGGAGCGCGGCCGCCCAATGAAGCTGTTATTGACCCTGAATGTGAATAATCCGCGTATCAGCGAGCAGGTCTGGACGATCGATGTGCCTGAGCGGATGTTGGAGGCGGTGGAAGAGCTGGCGAGGGAGATGGTAGCGGATCCTGTTGGCGTAAACTCATAGAGTAAGTCATGCAGTTGCAGAGAAACCATAATTTGAACATCCCCTCCTCTACCCTCGATTGGCTGCTTTCCGGCGACCCGGCCATCCGCTGGCAGGTGCAGCGCGACCTGCTGGGCGCGCCGGAGATGGTCTATAGCCCTGAGCAGCAGCGCGTGGCAAGCGAAGGCTGGGGGGCACAGCTCCTGGCCTTGCAAGACCCAGATGGCCGGTGGGGCAGCGGGCTTTATTCTCCCAAGTGGATCTCCACCACTTACACCCTGCTGCTCCTGTGCCAGATGGGCCTGCCGCCTGAAAACCCGCAGGCCCGGCGCGGCTGCGAGCACTTCTGGCGTCGAGATCTGTACCGCGATGGCGGACTCAACATCTTCCGCAGCATCGATTACAGTGAGGTCTGCGTCAACGGCATGATCCTGGGACTTTCGTGCTATTTCCAATATTCTGATCAGCGCATCCACAACGTGGCTGAATACCTGCTGACCCAGCAGATGGTGGATGGGGGTTGGAATTGCGAGCGCATTCACGGCGCCACGCACGCTTCATTCCATACCACCATTATGGTGCTGGAAGGGTTGGCCGAATATCGTCAGGCGTTTCCTGGGCAGGTCGACCGGGTGCGCCAGGCTGAGCAGCGCGCCTGGGAATTCTTGTTGCAGCACCGCTTATACCATTCGCATCGCACCGGTCAGGTGATCCATCCATCCATGACACGCCTCAACTTCCCGACACGCTGGCATTACGATTTCCTGCGTGCCCTGGATTACTTTCGGGCCGTGGGAGCGTCTTACGATGAACGCATGGCAGATGGCATCGAGTTGTTGAAAAAGAAGCGAACTACTGATGGCCTTTGGCTGGCTTACAGGCCCTTCCCCGGGCGAAGTTTCTTTGAATTAGAAGAGACCGGCCAGCCCAGCCGGTGGAACACCCTGCGCGCCTTGCGTGTGCTGGGTTGTTATGCTGTATAAACAGCGTTCTGGCGCTGCTTGTGCAGCATCATACCATGTGTGTGTACAGCACACGCAGACCAATGAAGATTAGCAGCAGCCCGCCGACGATCTCTACGCGCGGGCCGAATTTTTCTCCCAACCGGCAGCCGGCAAACAACCCTACTGCCGAAAGCCCAAACGCTACCACGCCAATGATCAGCGAAGGGATCCACACCGAGCTTCCCAGCAGCCCCATGCTTAATCCGACTGCCAGGGCGTCCAGGCTGGTAGCCACGCTTAGCATCACCATGGTGTGGCCCTTGGTGGGGTTGCTTGTATAACGCTCATTGTCTTCGCCTTTGATCCCTGAGTGGATCATGTTAACGCCCACGTAGGCCAGCAGGCCAAATGCCAGCCAGTGATCCCAGCCTTCAATAAAATGTACCACTGTGCTCCCAGCCAGCCAGCCCAGCACCGTCATGCCCATTTGGAAGATGCCAAAATGAAAAGCCAGGCGGTTTTTTGAGCGCAAATCGGGCGCATGACCACTGGTGCCGACCCCCAGCGAAACGGCAAAGGCATCCATTGCCAGGCCGACCGCAATTAATAACGATGTCCCTAGATCCATACCTGAACATACTCCTCAAAGATAAAAAAAAGACCACCCTGAACCAGGATTACCCGTGTGGTGGTCTTGCGATTATATCAAACAGCTTTCAATTGAGCTATTGGTTGACCAGCACCAGGGCGCTGCGCGGCGGCAGTGCCAGCTTTAACAGGCCGTTTTCGGCTTTTGGGGCCGCCTGGCTGCCGGTGGGCCATGCAGTTTGCCACTGTGCCGCTGCCAACTCGGCGGGCAGGGCTATGCTGACCTGTAACTCTTCCGGTGAGGTGTTGAAGGCCGCGATGGCGTGTTGGCCTTCCAGGCTGCGCAGCAGGGCATACACATCACCGGCGGCATACAGCGTCTCGAAGCTGCCGGTGCGCAGTGCGGGATAGCGGTGGCGCAGGGCAGTGATCTGTTGGTAGAAGGCCAGCAGGTCGCGGTCCCAGCTTTCTTCGGCCTGCCAGGGGAAGGCCCCGCGGCAGCCCGGATCATCCGGCCCCGTCATGCCCACCTCATCGCCGTAATAGATGCACGGCGCGCCCGGCATCACCATCTGGAACAGGGCCGCCAGGCGCAGGGCGCTCGGGTCGCCGTTCACCATCCAGTGGAAGCGGGCGGTATCGTGGCTGTCAATCAGGTTGAGCTGGGCCAGGGTGATCTCCCAGTTATAAGTGCGGTACAGCGTTTCAAGATACTGGGCAAAGGTGACGGCATTGCGCACCCGCAGGCCGTAGCGGCGGGCCTTCTCGTAACTGCGGTGATAGGTCTTTTTACCGAAGAACTGCACAGCCAGGGCCAGGAAAACGTAATTCATGATGGCGTCAAACTGGTCGCCCTGCAGCCAGCGGCTGCCATCGCCCCAGATCTCGCCCACGATGTAGGCCTCAGGATTGGCCTGGTGCACCCGGCGGCGGAATTCTTGCCAGAAGGAGTCGTCATCGATCTCATTGGGCACATCCAGCCGCCAACCATCGATGCCGAAATCCACCCAGTAGCGGGCCACATCCAGCAGATAGGCGCGCACACCAGGGTTATTGGTGTTGAACTTGGGCAGCCCGGCCAGATTGGCCCAGCCGGTGTAATTCAGGCGCTCGCGGCGTTTACGCGGATAAGGGTTGAGCGGCCAATCTTGCACAAAGAACCAATCTAGATAGGGCGAGTTGCCACCGCATTCCAGGATGTGGTGGAAAGCCCAAAAACCACGGCTGGCGTGATTGAAGACCCCATCCAACACTACCTTGATGCCCAGGGCATGGGCTTCATCCAGCAGAGTGCGCAGGGCCGCATTGCCGCCCAGCAGAGGGTCCACCTGGTAATAGTCAAAGGTGTGGTAACGATGGTTGGCCGCCGAGGCAAAGATGGGATTTAAATACAGGGCTGTAATGCCCAGGTCTTTTAAATAGCCCAGCTTATCAGCGATGCCATACAGGTCGCCGCCCTGGAAGCCCTGTTCATCGGGCGGGCTGCCCCAGGGCTTAAAGGCCACCCCGGGGAGCTGAGGGGCGCGCGGGCTGCGCGCAAAGCGATCTGGGAAGATCTGGTAAAAGATGGCGTTCTTAACCCAATCAGGGGTATGAATGTCAGTCATAGATACAATTATAGCGCATAAGTTAGTAGATCATACCTGTCTTTGCATCAAGAGGTCGTGCTGCAGCTCCTCGCCCATTTGAAAGCCTTGTTCGCCGACCACTGTAAAGCCCCACTTGTGGTAAAAGGCGATGGCGCGCGGGTTCTTCTCCCACACATCCAACCACAGCACATCGGCGCGGCGCTGTTTGGCCTCATCGATGCAGGTTTGCATCAGCCTCGCGCCAACTCCCTTGCCGATCCATTCCCGGCAGGCATAAAAACGCACAATCTCCAGCGGGCGGGTGCCACTGATGCAGGCGGGGGCGGGGCCGGCCTTCAGGCGGGCATAACCGGCGGTTTGACCATCGTCTTCAACGATCAGGAACAACATGCTCGGGTCAGCCAGCTCTGCGGCTTGCTTTTTGGGGCTGAAGGCCCCAGCCAGGTAGGCAGCCATCGTTTCGGGCGTGTTATCGGCTGCAAAACTGTCATAAAAGGTGCGCCGGCCCAGCCCGGCAAGCAAGGCGGCATCGGTAGGTGTGGCATGACGGATGCTAAGCATAAATCTATTGTAATCCCAAAACCCGGTGCCTAAACACTTTTCTGATTTGACAAATTTATAATTGTATGTAATAATTTTGATTATAAAATATTCTAATCAAATATAGATATTTTGATTAGAATATAATCTTGGTGCGGCGGCTGTGCCGCTGGCATGATTTATGAGGTGCAACATGGATGATTACCGTCACATCTTCGAAACCGATTTATCCGAGCTAGAAAAACTGTCCCAGGGCTTTCGGTGGGCCATCGATCAGATGATCCGCTACAGCGAAGCGGAGCTTGAGGTGCAGCGTGCCCTGGGCGACCAGCAAGAGCTGGTCAAGACCCAGATCAAGATCAGTACGCTCAAGTTTGCCCAGCGTGTTTTTATGGATAACTACCTGATGGCAACTGGAAGGAAGGCCTGGAATGAGTAATATCGAATCTGGTTTGGAAGAACGCGCCCGGCTGTTCAAGGCCCTGGG
>Ga0116144_10005487_pt1 | contig 11485 bp, 9 predicted proteins | sample AD_UKC035_MetaG_FD_89746 | JGI IMG/M metagenome (GOLD analysis project Ga0116144, IMG submission 89746) | Active sludge microbial communities of municipal wastewater-treating anaerobic digesters from USA - AD_UKC035_MetaG | ecosystem: Engineered > Bioreactor > Anaerobic > Digestate | place: USA... | reverse complement strand
CGGCGGCGGCGGCACCCAGCGCGTTTCGCGCCTGGTCGGCATCCAGGCGGCGATGCCGGTGGTGATGGAAGGCCAGGCGCTGTCGGCCGAAAAGGCGCTGAAGATGGGGCTGGTGCACAAGGTCGTACCCGCCGACCAGCTGCTCGCCGAGGCGAAGCGCTGGCTCGTCGAGGAAGGCGACCCGGTGCAGCCCTGGGACAAGAAGGGCTTCAGGATCCCTGGTGGCGCCGGCCCGTCCTCACCCGCCGTGGCGCAGATGCTGGTGGTGAGCAACGCCATGCTGCAGGCCAGGACCTTCCACAACCTGCCCGCCCCCAAGGCCATCCTGTCCTGCCTGTACGAAGGCCCGCAACTGCCGATGGACAAGGCGCTGGACGTCGAGGCCAAGTACTTCACCCTGCTCCAGCTCGACCCGGTGTCACGCAACATGATCCGCACGCTCTTCATCAACAAGGGCAAGGCGGACAAGCTGATGCACCGTCCCGAAGGCGTGCCGAAGACGACCTTCCGCAAGATCGGCGTGGTCGGCGCCGGCCTGATGGGCGCGGGCATCGCCTACCACTGCGCCAAGCTCGGCATCGAGACGGTGCTGATCGACCGCGACCAGGCCGCTGCCGACAAGGGCAAGGCCTACTCCGCCAAGCGCCTGGAGAAGGACATCGCCAAGGGCCGCATGACGCAGGACAAGGCCGACGCCATCCTCGCCCGCATCCACCCCACCACCGACTACGCCGGGCTGGCCGACGTGGAGCTGGTGGTGGAGGCGGTGTTCGAGGACCGCGGCATCAAGGCCGAGATCACGCGCAAGCTCGACGCCGTGCTGCCGGCGCATGCGGTGATCGCCTCCAACACCTCGGCGCTGCCGATCAGCGAGCTGGCCGAGGCCGGCGCCCACCCGGAGAACTTCATCGGCATGCACTTCTTCTCGCCGGTCGAGCGCATGCCGCTGGTCGAGATCATCCGCGGCCGCAAGACGTCGCCCGAGACCCTGGCGCGCGCGCTCGACCTCGTGCAGGCGATGAAGAAGACGCCGATCGTGGTCAACGACGGCCCGGGCTTCTTCACCAGCCGCTTCATCGGTGCCTACATCAACGAGAGCCTGGCGATGGTCACCGAAGGCGTGAATCCGGCGCTGATCGAGAACGCAGCGAAGATGGCCGGCATTCCGGTCGGCCCGCTCACCGTCTCCGACGAGATCGGCCTGGACACTGCCTGGCACGCCAGCCAGCAGCGCAAGAAGGACGAGGGCGACGCCTTCAAGCCGACGCCCACCTTCCGCCTGGTCGAGAAGCTGGTCGGCGAACTCGGCCGCCACGGGCGCAAGAACGGCAAGGGCTTCTTCGAATACGCTGCGGACGGCAGCAAGAAGCTGTGGCCGGGCCTCGCCGAACTGTTCCCGCCGCTCGCCGAGCAGCCAACCGTCGATGAGGTGAAGGCGCGCATGCTCTACGCCCAGCTCGTCGATGCCGCCAAGGCGATGGCCGAGGGCGTGCTGATCGATCCCGCCGACGGCGACGTCGGCTCCATCCTCGGCGTCGGCTTCCCCGCCTACCTCGGCGGCCCGTTCTCGATGATGGACACGATCGGCATCGACAAGGTCGTCGCCGAATGCGACCGCCTCGCCGCACGCTATGGCGCGCAGTACGCGGCGCCGCAGCTGCTGCGCGACATGGCGGCCGAGGGCAGGACCTTCTACGGCGCCCGTCGCGTCACACCGCCCGCAGCCGTGCGCTGACCCGCCCGCCTCACCGCCACGAACCCCGCCGCCACCTCCTCCGGAGCTGGCGGCGCAGTCCCAAGGAGTCTCTGCGTGAATTTCGACTTTTCCGACGACCAGCGCCTGCTGCAGGACGCAGTGCGCACCATGCTGGCCGAGACCAGCACCTCGCAAGCGGTACGCGAGGTGCTGGAGGGCCGGGCCAGCCATGCCGAGGCCGTATGGCATAACCTGATCGAAATGGGCGCGGCCGCCGCCGCGATCCCCGAGCAGTACGGCGGCGCCGGGCTCGGCTACCTGGCGCTATGCCTGGTCGCCGAGGAAGCCGGCCGCCACCTCGCCGCCGTCCCCCTGGCCTCGAGCTTCTACCTCGCCGCCGAAGCGATCCAGCGCGCCGGCAGCGAGGCGCAAAAGCAGCACTGGCTGCCGAAGATTGCCAGCGGCGAAGTGGTCGCCACCGCCGCACTGGGCAGCCGCGAACGCTACCGCCCCGCCGCCCCGCTCGCCTTCGACGGACAAACGCTCACTGGCGCCAGCCCGGCGCTGGTCGACGGCGGCATCGCCGGGCTGGCGGTGCTGCGCGTCGGCGATGACCTGGTGCTGGTCGAGCTCGCGGGAACCGGCGTCAGCCGCAACCCGCTTCCCTCGCTCGACCCCACCCGCCCGCTCGCCGAGCTCCGTTTCGATCGCACCCCGGCCGAGCGCCTGGCGGGCGCCAATGGCGCAGCCGTCGCCAGCCGCGTGCTCGACGGCGCTGCGGTGCTGCTCGCCTTCGAGCAGGTCGGCGGCGCCACCTGCATCCTCGAGGCGACACGCGACTACTCGCTCGAGCGCAAGGCCTTCGGCCGCCAGATCGGCAGCTTCCAGGCCATGAAGCACAAGATGGCCGAGATCTACACTGCCATCGAGCTGGCCCGGGTGCACGCCTACTACGGCGCCTGGGCGCTGTCATCGGACGCTCCCGAACTGCCCAAGGCGGCCGCCGCCGCGCGCGTGGCCGCCACCCGCGCCTACACCGTCGCCGCCGAGGAAGGCATCGAGCTGCACGGCGGCATCGGCTTCACCTGGGAGATGGACTGCCACCTCCACTATCGCCGCGCCCGTCATCTCGGTCAGATCATCGGCAGCGAACACGCCTGGCGCGCACGCCTGGCCGACGAACTCATCAAGGAGGCCGCGTAAGCGGAACACGCCCACATGGACTTCAGAGACACCCCCGAAGAAGCCGCCTTCCGCGCCGAAGTGCGCGCCTGGCTGGAAGCCAACGGCCAGAAGCGAACCCGCCCCGACGAGGTCTTCGGCGAAGGCCTGGACGATGCGGCCAAGCTCGCCGCCGCCAAGGCCTGGCAGGCGAAGAAGGCCGCCGCCGGCTATGCCGCGATCACCTGGCCGAAGGCGGCCGGCGGCCGCGGCGGCACGGCCATGCAGCAGGTGATCTACCAGCAGGAAGAAGCGGCCTACCTGGTGCCGGGCATGATCTTCGAGGTCAGCATCGGCATGGGCCTGCCCACGGTGATGACCTGGGCCGCGCCCGAGCTCAAGGCCCGCTTCCTGCGCCCCGGCCTCGCCGGCGAGGAGATCTGGTGCCAGCTCTTCTCCGAGCCCGGCGCCGGCTCCGACACCGGCGGCGTGCGCACGCGCGCAGTGCGCGACGGTGACGACTGGATCATCAACGGCCAGAAGGTGTGGACCTCGGGCGCGCACTTCTGCGACTACGGCATCCTGCTCACCCGCAGCGACTGGGACAAGCCCAAGCAGGAGGGCCTGACCATGTTCATCGTCGACATGAAGGCCCCCGGCGTCGAAGTGCGCCCCATCCACCAGATGTCGGGCGACGCGGAGTTCAACGAGGTCTTCTTCACCGACGTACGCATCCCCGACAGCTACCGCCTCGGTCCCGAATGCGGCGGCTGGAAGGTGATGCTGAGCACGCTGATGCAGGAGCGCCTGTCGGTCGGCGGCAACCTGCCCACCGACCTCCACGCCCACCTCATCGCGCTGGCGCAGCAGTGCGCATGGGACGAGCGCCCGGCGATCGAGGACGACCGCGTGCGTGCCCGCATTGCCGACGCCTACCTGCAGCAGAAAGGCGTGGAGCTGGTCATCGCCCGCGGCCTCACCGCGATCTCGAAGGGCAAGGCGCCCGGCCCCGAAATGGCCATCACCAAGCTGGTCGCCGCCAAGGCGATGCAGGACATCGCCGCCTTCGCGATCGAGCTCGCCGGCCCCGAGGGCCTGCTCGGCTTCGAGGCCCTCGGCGGGGATTGGCGCTACATGCAGCGCCTGTGGCTGGGCGCGCCCGGTGCGCGCATCGCCGGCGGCACCGACGAGATCCTGAAGAACGTGATCGCAGAACGCGTGCTCGGCCTGCCCGGCGAGATCCGCAGCGACCGCAAGGTCCCGTTCCGCGACCTGGAAAGCGCCTGAAGCGCCGCACGGAGGAGACAGTACGATGGCAAGCAAACCCCTCAGCGGCGTGAAGGTGCTCGACTTCACCCAGCTCCTGCCCGGGCCGATGTGCACCCTGCACCTGGCCGACATGGGCGCCGACGTGATCAAGATCGAGCCGCCCGGCGGCGAAGCCGGGCGTGGCCCGGCCGGCACGCCGATTTCGCACTTCTTCCTGGCGGTGAACCGCAACAAGCGCTCGCTGGCGATCAACCTGCGCGCCGACGGCGCGCGCGAGATCATCCATTCGTTGGCCAAGGACGCCGACGTCGTGGTCGAGGGCTTCCGCCCCGGCGTGATGCGCCGGCTCGGCATCGGCTATGACGACCTCAAGGCGATCAACCCGAAGCTGGTGTACTGCGCGATCAGCGGCTACGGCCAGGACGGCCCGCTCGCCGAGCTCGGCGGCCACGACATCAACTACCAGAGCTACGCCGGCATCCTGGAACAGAGCGCCGCACCGGGCGGCAAGCCGCATCCGGGCAACTTCCCGATCGCCGACCTTGCCGGCGGCGCGCTGTCGGCGGCGATGGCAGTCCTCGCCGCCCTCTTCGACGCCCAGCGCAGCGGCCAGGGCCGCTTCATCGACGTGTCGATGACCGACTGCGCGATGGCGCTCAACGTCCAGCCGCTGGCCAGCCTGCACACCTGGAAGCAGCCGGTTCCCGCCGGCCACGACACCTTGTCCGGCGGCCTGCCCTGCTACGGCACCTACGAGACCGCCGATGGCCGCCATCTGGCGGTCGGCGCGCTCGAACCGAAATTCTGGCAGGCCTTCTGCGCCGCTGCCGGTTGCCCGGAGCTGAGCAAGAGCGGCTGGGCGGCAGGCAAATCCGGCGCAGCGGTGAAAACCCAGGTCGCACAGATCATCAAGGCGCGCACCCTGGCGGAATGGACCGCAGCGCTGGCCGGCGTGGACGCCTGCGTGAGCCCGGTGCTGCGCATCGACGAGGTGCTCGCCCACCCCCTCACCGCCGCGCGCGCCATGACGGTGGACACGCCGCTGCCCGACGGCGGCAACGCACCCTACTTCGCCTTCCCGGTAAAGATGAGCGACTACGCCTTCTCGCTCGACCGCCCGCCGCCCGCGGTCGGCGAACACAGCGAGACGGTGCTGCGCGAACTCGGTCACGGCGAGGACGCCATCGCGGCGCTCAGGGCCGCCGGCGCGATCTGAACCCGCCGCCGTCCCGCGCATGGTCATGCCAGTCGGGACGATCACACGACAACCACACGACGGAGACATCATGAATCCACGCAGCTTCAGCCTCGCGGACCTGTTCGCGATCACCGCCGAGACCGTACCCGAGCGCGACGCGCTCATCATCGGCGACAACCGCCGCAGCTACCGCGAGATGGCCGAACGCGTTGACCAGCTCGCCGCCTGGCTGCACGCCCAGGGCATCGGCCAGGGCGACGTCGTCGGCCTGCAGATGTACAACTCGCCGGAGTACCTCGAGGCCTTCCTCGCCGCCTGCCGTGTGCGCGCAGTACCGGCCAACATCAACTACCGCTACGTCGCCGACGAGCTGCGCTACATCTACGACAACGCCGGCATCAAGGCCTTGTTCTACAGCGCCGAACTCGAACCCGCCGTGACCGAGGTGCTCGACGCCGCACCGGGCCTGACCGTGAAGGTGCGCACCGGCGGCGGCACGCCGGCGCTCGCCGGCGCCGTCGCCTACGAGAACGCGCTGCTCGATGACACCCGCGCCTTGCAGGGGATCCGCTGCAGCGACGACGACCTCTCGCTGCTCTACACCGGCGGCACTACCGGCAAGCCCAAGGGCGTGATGTGGCCGCACAAGGATCTCTTCTTCGGCAGCCTGGGTGGCGGCGGCTTCTACGCCCCCGCCGACGGCCCGGTCAAGACCCCCGAAGAGCTCGCCGACCGCATCCGCAAGGCGCATCCGATGCGCTTCATGCCGGTCGCCCCGCTGATGCACGGCGCTGCGCACTGGGCAACCATGGTGTCACTGTTCGCCGGCCACACCGTGGTGCTCAACGACCAGCACCACTTCAATGCAGAGCACGTGCTCGACATCGCCGCGACACAGAAGCTCAACGGCATCACCCTCGTCGGCGACGCCATGGCGCTGCCCATCCTCGACGCCCTCAAGGCCCACCCCGGGCGCTGGGACCTGTCCACCCTGTTCCTGTTCGGCAACGGCGGCGCCGTAATGTCGGCCCACATCAAGGAGGCGCTCAAGCCCTTCCTGCCCGCCAACGTGTACTTCAGCGACGGCATCGGCTCGTCCGAGGGCGGCCAGCTCGGCATGGGCGCCAAGCCGATCGAGGGCGGCATGATCAAGATCGCCGCCCGCCCCGACCTCAAGGTCGTCGTCGACGGCAAGCGCATCGCCGCTGCCGGCGAGTCCGGCATCCTCGCCCGCAGCGGCTACCTGCCCCTGGGCTACTACCGCGACCCGGTCAAGACTGCCGAGACCTTCGTCACCATTGACGGTACCCGCTACGCGATCACCGGCGACGCCGCCAAGCTCGCCGACGACGGTGCGATCATCGTCTTCGGGCGCGGCAACAACTGCATCAACACCGGCGGCGAGAAAGTCTTTCCGGAGGAGGTGGAGGAGACGCTGCGCATGAGCCCGCAGATCCTCGACGCCGTCGTCGTCGGCCTGCCCGACCCGCGCTGGGGCCAGAAGGTGACCGCGGTGGTGTCGGTGCGGCCCGGAATGTCGCTCGACCTGGATGCGCTGAAGGCGCTGTGCCATGCCCACCTGGCCGGCTACAAGGTGCCCAAGGAGATCGTGACCGTGCCCGAGGTGATGCGCTCGGCCGCAGGCAAGGCGAACTACGTCTGGGCCAAGGAAGTCGCCCAGCGCGCGCTCGACACCCCCGCCACCGCCTGACGCCGTACTCCCGGCAGGCACCGCGCGCGCCTGCCGGGAGATTGTTTCAGCGAAAGCGTCAGGGCCCTGCATCCAGCGGGAATGTCGCGCTGGCCGTGCGGTACGCGCCAGACCTCTGCCAGACACCGGGGTGCCATCGGAGCTTTCCTCTACATGGCATTTCAATCCCGTAGGCGACTGAACACGTAGTCGTGGTCCTTCTGCGGCTCGTGGCAAGCGAAGCAGGCGCTGGCTGCATTGCCCCCCACGACCCGATTTGCTCGGTCGCCACCGCCAAAGCCCTCGAACCCCCAGCCGCCTGTCGCCGCATATTCCCTCGCGTCCCGGTGCATCACACCGACGACCTTTCGCGTCCCCTCCGTGACGGCATTGTCGGCTGGAATCGCTTCCAGAAGATCAAACACGATGACGGCACCATCCGGGAACGTCCCGGACTGGTAGCCGGCCACGGCTTTCGGGTTCGCGTAAATGTGATGGATGCCGCCGAAGGCCTCATAGAGCGGATGGCCTTCGTCGATGACCATGGTCTTGACGTGATGCCAGCCGCGATACTCCTCCGGGTATGGCACGAGCGGTTCGGCCGAGATAGCCGGCAGAGCGAGCGCCATCGAAGATAGAAAGCTCAGGATGCGTTTCATCTTGGATACCCCCTATTTCAGATCGGCCAGCGCAGCGCCAAAGTTGATGTGGAACGGCTGCCCGTCGATGACCAGCGCGGGCACCGATACCACGCCGTAGCGCTCGGCCTGAGCAATACGATTCTTCTGCTTGCCCAGATCGACGACCTCTACCGCGTATCGCGCCGGATCGAGCGCCTGAATGAAGTGCTGCTCGGCGGATACACACACTGGACAACCAGCCTGGAAGAACACGGCTTCGCTCATGATTGACTCCTCAGGGCTATCGGTCACATGCATCGAGGCGATGCATAATGCAGAGTAGAGTGACCACATCCTGCTTGTCAAGAAATGCATCGAGGCGATACATTACAAGCATGAATCAGACCTCTCTCCTGCTCGAGCGCCTGGGGGCACTCGTGCAGCAGTCCGTCCGCGACGAAGCGACGCGCCACGGCCTGCTGCCGATCCACATTCAGGTCTTGCACTACCTCAAACTGGCCAACCGCTACAGCGACCTGCCCATCGCCATTGCGGAGTACTTCGGCATCACCCGCGGGACGGTCTCGCAGACGCTCGCGGTGCTTGAACGCAAGGGATTGCTGACCAAGGAGCCGGATGCGCGTCACGGCAAGCGCGTGCACCTGAAATTGACCCCCGCAGGCGAGTCTGTCTTGAGGGATAGTTGGGTAGAGCGTGTGGAGCAGTTGCTCTGCGAACGAACGGGTGAGGCCGATGCACTCGAGAGCACGCTACGCAAACTGCTTTCAGCCATGCAGCGCGTGAATGGACAGCGTGCCTTCGGCCTATGCCATCAATGCGCTCACTTTCTGAAAGAGGAAGGCGGCGCACGCTGCGGACTCACTCGCGAGCCGCTCGCCACCGAGCACACCATTCGCATCTGTCGTGAATGGACAGCAGCAACACCGAAGTGCGCTTGATTACATGGCTGCCCCAGATTAACAGCCACCCTAGGATCTCGCGCAGCAGGTTTCCAATTGCTCAGCCGCCAAGAGTGATGAACAGGGCATCTGTCCCTTGTGGGTCGGGTTGCGACCGACACCTCACCCGACTCGTCGGAGGAAAGCCGCCGTTTGAGGTTCGCTTCCGGCAAACTGCCGCTCGCCAACGAGTCCTGCGGACCCAGGCTGTCATTGCCTTCCGGCTAGATTGCTATGGATCTTGTGAGCAATTTCGACCCTTTCGGCATTGGGGTAGTTTTTATTGGCCAGCAACACAACCCCAAAGCGCTCTTCAGGCACAAACGCAACGTAAGCACCGAAGCCGTTGGTGGCACCAGTCTTGTTAACCCACACATTGCTGTCAGGTGTGGCTGCAGGAACCTTAGCGCTTACTGGGGTCGGATTCAGGATAAGCTTGGGAGCATTGCCTTCTTGCAGCGTAGGCAAGTCAACAGGCATCGCGTATTCCTCCCAGATGAGGCCTTGAGTCATCTGGCCTACGCTGAAATAGCGCTTGCGGGTATTGTTTAAAGCCGCTTGCAGCATGCTATCCAAGGGCAACATGCCCATGTTGGCCTTCAAAAAGGTGCTCAGGTCAGAAGCCGTGGTTTTGATGCCGTAGGCTTCACTGTCCAACATACTTGGATTGACACGCACAGGCTTCTTATCCTTGTTGTAGCCCCAAGCGTAGCTGGACATCTTCTGTGCAGGGACGCTCAGATAAGTGCTCGTGAGACCAAGGGGCTGGAAAATGGCTTGAGTCATGGCGGTGCTGAAATCTTGCCCCAGACTTTTCGCCGTGATCCACCCTAAAGCACCGATGCTCGGGTTTGCATAAGTACGCATCGTGCCGGCTCTGAATGCAGGCTTCCAGGTGCGGAAGTATTCCAGAAGCTGCTCCCGAGTTTGGACCTCATCAGGCACCTGCAGAGGAATGCCGCCAAGGGTGTGCGTTCCAAGATGGAAAAGCTGCAAGTTGCCGAAGTCCGTGCCAGCCAACTCCGGTAAGTAACTTGCTGCGGTATCGGTCAGCTTCAGCTTCCCCGTGGCTTCTGCGTGCGTCGCCAGTGTGGCTGTGAAGGTCTTGCTGATAGAGCCAATCTCAAAAATCGTCTCGTCAGTTACTGGTGTTTGTTTCTCAACATCTGACACGCCATAGTTAAAGACATACGTCTTTTCCCCCAAGACCAATGCCACGGCCATACCAGGAATCTGGTTCTTTTCCATGGCAGGCAGCACGACTGCAGAGATGGCTTTCATTGCTTCAGCATCGGAAATCTCAGCAGCATTGACAGCCGAGCTCAGACCAAAGACAGCGGCTGTCAGAAGGACAGTAAACAGACGGTTTTTCAATCTTTACCTTACGGGTGAAGGAGGAAAGCCAACGCTGGCAGTTACGATGCAATTGAGTGCTGTAGCGCTACGAGCTGGGCATTCTAAAGAATCTGATAGCAAATTGGCTCGGCATCGCAGAGCGATGAGTGACTGATTCTGGCCGGACTGAGACCTTCACCAGTGATGCGACCTGGCCCACCACCCCCGGAGCGTCTCGACCCGCCCCAAAGCCGCTAGAGAGCTTTTCTTAGAGCTGTCGTTTAACGTTGGCCTTCAGCGGACGGCGAGAAGCGCAGCTTCTTGACGGTCCGCTGCAAGCACTCGTTAGCCGTCATTTGTTCCGTAGCAACTGCAAATAGCTCTTCCCAGAATTTCTAGAATCCCACGCTCCTTGTATATGTTTGGCGAGCTTCGGTAGATCTTGCTCCAAAGTCGACTTCCAAAGACGTGGATCGTAGGAAAAGACGCGCAAGAGATTGTCTACATCGAAAATTTGAGAGGTTCCTACCGCTCGGATTAGTGCAATCGGCTTTTCGAAGACAATGCGCATCCCCAGCTCAAAGAGAACGTTTGGATTGTGCTCGGTAAGATCAACAATAACCAAGTCTGCATCCGCAAGATCATTAACGATAGTTGCGTGAATTAGATCGCTGCCATCCCGCCGCGCCGTTTCAACTTTAAACCCCGCGGAAACTGCCGCAGGCGTTATTAGGCTCCTCAAGACTTCGTCAAAAAAACCTTTCGGATAAGAAGGGGTTTTCTCCGAAAACGGCATTACGACAAATGCCCTTAGTGTTGTGCTGACATCCGGTTGGCCCAACGTGACGTGGGAGGCTGGAGAATCCGCGCCCTTCGGGCCTGTCACTTGAGGCCCGGATGACTGGGAAAGCCTTTTTACATAAGAAACGTTCTTCTGAAAGACTTCGTAGAAGTCTTCGACGTACTCTTCAGAGACTTGGAATTCAGTGATAAGGGTGTTTTTTAGGTATTTAAGCTCCGGCAACTGTCCGCCGGAGTAGTGCTCATAAACCGCCTTGAATAGGTCAACATTGAAAAACGCACGACCCATTGAATCAGCTTCAGCGGATTGCGATGTTGGATAAACAATTTGTTTTCCGAGATTTGTTAGCTCAATCTTGTCAGAGCCACGAATTCCGGTTGTTAGTCCATAGTCGCGAGACGATGCGGTTAGATAATAAAATTTATTTCCTTTCTCTCCGACGCCGATTGCATGGGCGACATTACTTGGAGACCAAGGGTTTCCGCCGTTGTACTCTTTGAGCGCCCGAGGAATCTGCATAGCTTCCTCAAGCGAATTCATCGGAAATGGGCGTGGAGCAGTTTTCACCTTTCGCCTTGAGCCATTACCCTCTGCGCCAGATTGCTCGGGCATGGCGTCATTCAGGGCAAGCGGCAGATCGGACGTTTCTTGATTCATTGTTCTCTCCGACATTCGGTTGGAAGGCTAACGTGCTAGCTCAGGGGCGCGAAGCCGGCTTGCCGGCGTAGCGTCCCTCTGGAGCGGAAGGTTAGATT
>Ga0116144_10005480_pt1 | contig 11497 bp, 6 predicted proteins | sample AD_UKC035_MetaG_FD_89746 | JGI IMG/M metagenome (GOLD analysis project Ga0116144, IMG submission 89746) | Active sludge microbial communities of municipal wastewater-treating anaerobic digesters from USA - AD_UKC035_MetaG | ecosystem: Engineered > Bioreactor > Anaerobic > Digestate | place: USA... | reverse complement strand
TGCTCGTCTGCAATGATCAAAGAAAAATCTGGTGCGCCAGCTTCTGCCCAGGCTAGGGCATCATCGTTGGTAGAGTCGGTAACTTTTTTATAAGCCCATTTATTTAACGGCAGATGCTCAAGGCGTGAAATCAACGATTTAGGTTCATCTTGCATGAAGTGCTCTTACCTAGGGATCGAAAAGCAGATACGGGCACCTTTTTGATAGTTAGAATCCACCCAAATGCGCCCGTTGTGGGCTTCAATAATAGCCCTGGAAAGATACAGTCCTAAACCAGAGCCTTTTGTATTGCGGGACATTTCCGGAGCGCGATAAAAACGCTCAAAAATATACGGCATATCACCAGGCTCTATGCCGGGGCCTTCGTCTGAAACACAGATGATCACTTCGTTTGCCCTGGATGTACCATCTATGTGAATTTTTCCAGAAGAAGCATATTTAATCGAGTTACTTATCAGATTTGAGAGTACTTGCTCAATCCTTTCTTCATCAGCCATGATGGTTGGGAAATCTTCATCAATGGTTATCTCAATCAAGTGATTATTAGTCTGCACTTCAAATCGTTCTGCTAACCTTTTAGCTAGGTGATAAAAAGACATCTCGGATTTCTTTAGCTCAAAAGCGCCTGCTTGCAGGCGAGAAGCGTCCAATAAATTTTCAATTAACTCGGTCAACCGATCAGCTTCATCTTCAATCACTGCCAAACTTTCGTTGACAATTCTGCGGTCCCAGTGGGCATCTTCTCTTCTCAAGGTGCTGACGTAACCCTTAATAAGTGCTACAGGTGTTTTAAGTTCATGACTGACAATCGAAATAAAAGTGCTTTTTAATTCCTCGGCCTGCCTGAACCTAGTGATATCGCGGACGGTGGCAATAATATTTAATAAAACCCCATCCACTGAAAACAAAGGCGCATAGGTGATACCAATGGGTAAGGGATGGCGATCTCCAGTCCGGATGAGATCACCTTCTACGTAAAGTTGGGCTTGCGGGGTTAGAGGCCAACCATCAGCTTCAGCCGCTTCGAGGGTAGTACCGTGAGGTGTTTTTGCCCATCTTAAGATTTCATCGTGCTTCTTGCCGGTAATCGACTCCTGTTCCAGGCCGAACATGCGCGCAAAGGCAGGGTTAGTTCTTTCTATAACGTGATCAGGCGTCAATATCAACATGCCATCCGCAGCGGAATCAAGCAACGCATCCATGCGCCTTTTTTCATTTTTGGTTTCAGTGTATAGCCTGGCGTTGCGCACCACAATAGCAGCCTGGTTGGCAAAACTGCTTAGAAGTGAGCGATCGTTGTTTGAGTATAAGCCGGGGTAATTTCTGAAAATATAAATTAACCCAATTACCTCTTCCTGTGCAATCAGTGGTAAGCCTACCCCGCTCAAAACCCCCATGCTGATATCTTGCAGAAATCGGTTTATTTCAGGAATTTGTGCGATGCTCGGCTCAGAACTTGTCGGGAGTTTCTTGACCCAATCTTGTAAATAGCGCAATAATGCCTCTGGGATGCCTTGATTTACAGCAATATCCCACCCTTTATTTTTTTCATGCAAGGCAATTAAGCCAGCCTGGCCTGCCAGCATTTCAATGCTGATCCTTAAGATGCGGCTTAACAGTTTATCCAGGTCAAGCTCTTCGGTTATTGCCCTAGATATCTCCAGTAAGTAATCACGTTGGCGGACTCGAAAATCAGGTAGCATGCTGTTATTTTATCGCAAGTTTATTTGAACTCTATAAGTGGGCGCAGTGTAACAAAAAAAGCACCACTCGTAAGTGATGCTTTCATGAGTTTCTGTCGGCTCTGTTTTCTTAATCAACCAACTTGTGTTTCTTCTCTGCCAGGGTAATTGCTTCCTCAAAAATTGCTAAGCCTTCAATAACCTCTGGTTTGCTGGTGCAAAGCGGTGGGGCGATGCGAATGACGCTCTTACCACATCCTAAAGTGAGCAAACCTCTTTCAAAAGCAAGATCAACCACATCATCCCGTAGATCGCTGGCTGGGGTTTTAATGCTTTTTTCTTTAACAAACTCTACCCCAATCATGAAGCCCAAACCGCGCACGTCACCTATGCTGGGATGTCGCTTTGCCATGTCTGCTAAAGCTTCTAGGGTGTAACTTCCGACCACACGGGTATTTTCGAGGTATTGTTCTTCTATTAATTTTATGGTCGCCAAAGCAGCAGCACATGATATCGGGTTACCCCCATATGTATTGCCGTGAGAGCCTTTTGGCCAAGTCATGTGTTTTTTCTTCGTAATCATAGCCCCGAGTGGCATACCAGATGCAACGCCTTTTGCGGTTAGGATGATGTCGGGTTCTACGCCAAAGTTTTCAATAGCCCACCACTTACCGGTGCGCCCCATACCAGATTGCACTTCATCAGCAATGAGTAATATGCCGTATTTATCACAAAGGTCACGTAGTGCAGGGAAGAAATCTACTGGAGGAACGATGTACCCCCCCTCCCCTTGAATCGGCTCAACCAGGATCCCAGCAACATCATCGCCTGGAACCAAGCGGCCAAGAATTTCTTCCTCAATATAGTGCACCACAGTCTCGCCATAACCCTTACCGGGAATTCTTTCTAGAAGAGGCCTGTATTCATAAGGGAATGGAACATGCAGGACGCCGTTCATCAAGGGGAAGAAGCCCCCTTTGTAATTTGCTTTGCTGGCAGTAAATGTGACTGCGCCAATGGTGCGGCCGTGAAAAGCCCCTAAAAAGCCGATGAATTGACTTCGGCCAGTACTGTAACGGGCTAACTTAATGGCTGCTTCAACACTTTCTGTGCCAGAATTGGTCATAAAAGAGGAAGTTGATTCATGCCAAGGTGCAATTTCGGAAAATTTTTCGCCTAAGGCTATCCAGTTTTCGTGGTAGTAATCTGATGAGATATGAATGAACTTCTCAGCTTGCTGTTGAATCGCCTGGACGACTTCTGGGTGAGCGTGACCGGTTGAAGTGACGGCAATGCCCGCAGCAAAATCAAGAAAGCGGTTGCCGTCCACATCCCAAACTTCTGTACCTTTGCCATGATCCATAACAAAAGGATAACCCCTTGGATATGAGGGCGAGATAACCTTTTTATCCCTCTCAATCATTTTTTTTGCCTTTGGACCTGGCAAGTTCAGCTTTTTCATAAAAAAGATCTCCTTTCTGTTAAATTAAACAGTCCACTCGTCCTGTATAAAGAGCAGACTGCCAGTTTCCCATGCGCAGATTATAACACAGTAAGGAGGCGGGGATTTTCTCCTAGTGGATTACTAAATTCAACTATTGAGCGCTTATTGCTCAATCAGTTCGAAAATCTCGACGTTGTTTAATCGATCTATGTATTTATAATTGCTGCAGGTAAAGTGAATAATTTTATCCAGGTCAGACCCATCTTCTGGGTGAGCAGACAGGCATTCTTCCATGCTTCTTCCATCAACAAGAGGATACTCTGGATTCCGCATATCCAGGATAAACTTTGGAGGAGCTGATGTTATGTCATTAAGAATGGTGGCTGTTGCTTCACTTTGAATTGGGGAACGATAATAAACCGGATCAATATATGAATATTTCGAGGGGGCATCGCGTTCAGCAAGGTAGTTGATTAATGTTTCCAATCCCCAGACTAGAACAGTATCGTCCTCTTGTGAATTGTCCTTAATAAATTGTACTAATTCCCTATAAGGATTGTAGGAGTAAGGACCACCAAGGCCTCTTTGGATCTTAATAAATGGCTGAAACATACCAATAGAAAATATAACGATAAAGAGCACTGAATTAAGGATTGGTTTAATTCTTACAGAAATTTTTTGACGGAAGACTAAATAGGTTCCGTAGAAAATAAGAAAGAACGATGAGTAAAAAGGGATGAAATAATGTGGATAATTTCGGCCTGATGCTGTTGCTAGAAACAGAACAATGGGCAGATGAATGATGCCGATGATGAAGGGATCTTTGGTGTTAATGTTTTCTGTATTTAAGTTTGAGGGTTCAGGAGTGATGCTAATTTGTTTTAATCTTTGGGCCGGGTCAATTTTTAAAACTTTATTGAACAGAAAAAACATGATAAATGAGAGGGCAGCCAGGGATATAACGATCGATTCGATAATACCAATACCCGGCCTTGTCCCCATAAATTGTCCTGCAATCAAGAGGCCTAGAAATGAAAAACCAAAGAGTAACAAAAGCCGCTTTCCTAATTTACTATTTAAGAAATGAAATATGTGAAGTAAGCTGATGTGCGCGAGGTATAAGAAACCTATAAGCCATGCAATCCACAACATTACAAAGAATGGATACTTAGTATTGACCCTAAAAATATCTACCCCGGCTTTTATCCTTTCTAGAGGTCCGATATCGGAATAAGCAAAATTAAAGACATAAGCGGTATTCCACCAATCTCTAATTACGTTGTTAACTGCCATAACAACAAATACAACCAAGTTAGGGATAAGGAAACCTAGACCTAGAATGAAAAAATATTTCAAATTTTTCCAATTGCGGCTGGAAAGCATTGCGATAAATTGGATGATGACAATGGCAATGGTTACATCAATATAAGTTTGTTTGATATTAAAAAGGATGCCGCTCAGGATGCCGATGATAAAAAACTGTAGCGGCTCTCGTTTTTTGAACCAGTTAGATAAATAAACGAAAATCGTTGCTGCCTGGAACAACAGGGCATACTCTTCCGTGAAATTGCCACTCATATATTGAAAAGTTGCGGAATAAACAGCTGCGGTAATAACCAGGCTGGGTAGGGGCTTGATTTTGCTTCTTAATGTGAAGTAACTAATAATAACGGTTAAAAATAGAAATACAACTTCTACCCCCCATACTCCCCAACCAGAGCTACCACCAAGCCAAAGTCCAAAAGCATTAATGTAAAAAATGAACGGGGGTTTGTGTTCCCAAATCTCTGCGTAAATGGTTTTTCCACTTAACAATTGCTTGCCTAAATAAAGATAAATTCCAGAATCTCTATGGGGAACTTCCATGGCATATGGATAGAAATACAGCGCAGATAAGACAACTAAGGTCAGTAATAATATGATGAAAAATGATTCTAAGTAAATTGAATATTTCTTCATGATGCTTTGTAAGATCTTATTCGTTTAGAGGGCCTAAATATAATTTTATTTCACCAAATTTTTTGTAGTTAACTGCAATTAATGCTGCCAGGAACGTTGTCAACGGGACTGCTGCAAAGAGACCTAAAGATCCTACTAAGGTGCGTACTATTTCTTCTGCCAAGAACTCAAGGTTAACAATCAAGCCATAATCGATGTTGTGAAATGAGAAAAGCAACAGCATTGGCAAAGATGCCCCTGCATATGCAAGAACCAGTGTATTCACCGTGGCAGCAATATGATCTTTCCCAATGTTCATGCCTGATTTGAATAAAGGTATCAACTCTAAATCAGGATTTTGTCGGAATAGCTCAAATATGGCTGATGATTGAGAAATCACCAGGTCATCCAATACGCCTAAGGTGCCGATCAGAATACCAGCTAAAAGCAGGTTACGGAAATCCAACTGAAAGGAAGTTAGTTGGGCAATGTAAAACACGTTTTCATCGCCGAAGCCGGTCAAGCGCGTGCTGTTCACGAACACTAAAGCTAATAAACCTGTGATTGTGACGGAGATTAATGAACCAATGAATGCAGTATGTGTTTTGATATTCCAGCCGTAAATGATGTACATGCTCAGCGAGATAAACAAAGCCGCACCTAGTATGGTAACTAGGAGTGGGTCCCTGCCATCCCGAATGCCTGGCAAAATGATAAAAATAATAACAAAAAGGCTTAGCAATATGCCAATAAGCGACCTGAGACCTTTCCAACCGCTGATGACCACACTGACAATGCAAAATATAATAAACAGCCACAGTAAGGCTGGGCTGCGGACGAAGTCAGTAAAGTATGCTGAGTACTCATTGTTGACCGGGTTTTGCGATATGGTAACTAAGATTTGGTCCCCAACATTGATGTGGATTTTTTCATTACGGACTTGGCGGGTGCCGTAATCTATTTGATAAATTTGTCCCTGTTGGGCGCCATCTAAAATCTCCACGAGCATAATCTGGTAAGGTTGCGTAACCTCCCCCAGGGTTATTTGGCCCTCTTCAATAATTTGCTCCACCCGCGCATAGGCTGTCGAGGCGTTGTATCCGATAATGGTCTCTTCTTGCACGGCCTGGCCAAAATAATCTATGATAATGGGTAACATTATGGCTACTATGATGATAACAAGCACGATTCGCAGTGCTAAGAAAAAATACTTTCGTTTATTCATAAGTCAATTTTGTAGTATTAATAATTATTATTAACAATAACCGTCCTGAATAAGATAACCTGGAAAATTAATTACTAAAAAAACCTCATTCTTCATTATTGAAATTGAATGTCAGGCTACTCAAGCGGTCGCGTTCTTTGTAATCGGTTAAATCTAACTGGAGCGGCGTAATAGAGACAAAACCATCCTGCAAGGCGCCGAAGTCTGTACCATCTTCATGTTTGCCTGTTGGTGCTTGCCCGCCAATCCAATAATACGGCCGCCCGCGAGGGTCAAGCCTTTTGACCAATTCATCCCGGTAAATTCTTAACCCTTGGCGGGTGATCAAGATGCCCTTAAACGATTCATAAGGCAAGTAAGGCACATTGATGTTATAAATCAAGCTGCCAAGTTCCTTAGAATTTTCGTAGATTAAGGCTTCCACAATTTTCCGGGCAATTTTTGCGGCAGCACTAAAATCAAGGTGACCAACATGATGTTCTGGCGCATCTAATGAGACAGCAATACCAGGTTTGCCGGAAATAGCTGCTTCCATGGCGGCGGTGACCGTGCCTGAATAGGTAACATCATGCCCGATATTCGCATTTGGATTAATCCCTGAGACGACCAAATCGATCGACTCGGGAAATACGCCCATCATCGCTAAGGCCACGCAGTCTGAGGGTGCCCCGTCGCTTTTCCAAGCTTGGCTGCCATCAGCCAAAATTGTCTCTGAAACGCGCATCGGCCGGTGCATTGTTTTCACATGCCCTGAGGCTGACCAATTGTGATCTGGCGCGAGAACAGTTACCTTGGCATCTAACTTGCGAATTTCTTGTACCAGTGCAAGTAAGCCGGGGGCTGTAACGCCGTCATCATTTGTCACGAGGATATGCATGGTGGTGTTCCTTTTATAATTAATGTCTTTTTCTCTTTTTGCGCTTTACTTGTGCTTCTGCGGGTTTTGTTTGGTCAATACTGCTTTCACCAGAAGAGCTTGGTATGCTACGTAGTGCTTGAGTTTCTTTGCTTTGCGTTGGTCGATATCGAAACATGCGACTGATCACACCTGCACGCACTTCGGAGAGCAACTCGGTAAACATGCTTGAGGCCTGGCTTTTGTATTGTACCAGGGGGTCTCTTTGCGCATAGGATTCCATACTGATTGATACGCGTAGCGCTTCCATGCGGGTCAGGTATTCTACCCAGGCTTCTGTAATTGTGCTCAGTAAAAGACGCCGATAGATGCGGTTTTGAGTTTGTTCACCCAGGTAAGGTACGATTTTTCCTTTTAGTTGGGCATCAATTTCCGTTACAGGTGTATCTTGAATCGCTAAATAATTCGGTTCACCGAGCAGCTGCGTTAGACCAGCTTTGGTTGTCTCTGGCAGGGCAGATAAGGTAAAGTTATTCGTGCTAAGATGCTCCCATTCTGAGTAGCCGAACACCTTTGTAAATACTTGTTGTGCTTCTTCAAGGTGAGTTAAGACAGAAGCCGTTATGTCTTGGGTGGTTTTTCCCTGCAGCCAATTTGCAGCCAGGAAAATGTAATTGATTCTGTTAACAGGTTTTATCACTCTTTGATGCGATTTGGTGTCAAAGCCCAATACAGTGCCTTGGGTCATCAGCATTAACAAACGCATCAATTCACCCCGGTCATCAACCGCGTTCATCACATGTTCCAGGTTGGCATTCAGGTCTTTTGCGATTTCACCACTTTCTCCTAAAAGGCGCTCCGACTTGCGTGAAAGGCTGTCATTGACCTGGTTGATGAGCACGTTATTTATTTCATCCCAAGGTTTTGTTGAAAGATCATTCACTTTAAGAGTCCAACTCTCATTAAGTCTTTTCTCGAAAGTGAGGATGAGCCGCTTGACGGTTATTAATGTCAGCGCTGACCGGATGGCATCCTTTAAGGGCTGTCGGTAAGTTTCAGGTGCCTCCAGTAATTTTCTTGAATCCGCAGGGCTTAAACGGATGGGGATATGAACCAGGCCTGAAATTTCGCTGCCGATGTCACGTTGTCCAACCGGTTCGCCTTCCGATATGGTGTCAAGATATGTATCGATGGTCTCGAAGCGTTCGTCTAATTGTGCTTCTAAGCTTGACTGCGAGCGCGCCATCACTGATTGGATATTGCTCACCAGGTGATCATTCTCTGCCTGGGTTGCTAATTCTGCTAGGGATAATAATTTTTCAAGAAGTCCATCCTGGCTATTTACTTTACCAATATGGTCCATAACCATTTTTAATGTATAGGAGGGATGGCTTGCCCAATCGTAATTAATGGGCGGTTGCACGTCTTCAAGATATGCCAGTAGCTTCCAAGGGCCTTCTTCATCCGCAAGGGCATTCTTGATACGGCTGGTTAGCTCAGTCCTGAGCATCTCAGTGACATCCTCGCGCAGGTCTTCTTTAGTGAAAATCCGATCACGCTGGGTGTAGATGCGCCGGCGTTGTTCGTTCAAGACATCATCGTACTCTAGTAAATGCTTGCGCATATCAAAGTTGGAGCCTTCCACGCGCGTTTGGGATTGCTCGACGAGTCTGCCAACCAAACTGCTTTCAATTGGGATGTTCTCATCAATATTAAAGCGCGAAAGCATGCTTTCCACCTGTGCCCCGCCAAATAAGCGCATTAATTCATCATCTAAGGCCAAGTAAAACCGTGATGACCCAGGGTCGCCCTGGCGTGCTGCACGGCCGCGTAATTGGTTGTCAATACGCCGTGCTTCGTGTCGCTCTGAACCGATGACATGCAATCCCCCCAACTCGCGTACTTTTGCCATCTCATCCATATACCTGGTAAATGCCTCAATATCATCGGCATAATCACCGTGCTCATCTGAGGGGGTCAATTTGACCATCTCAAAGCGTTCTTGCATGGTCATGTTATAAGGATCTTTGGTCTCTTTTAAGCTCAAATAACGATTGACACTTGCCAAAACATCTTCTGATAATTCGCCGCCCAGTTTGATGTCCACACCACGGCCCGCCATGTTCGTGGCTATGGTCACTGCGCCAAATGCGCCAGCACTGGCGATAATTAATGACTCCTCGGTGTGTTTCCTGGCGTTTAATACCTTGTGCGGGATTCCGCTTTCTAATAAAGGCAGCAGCCTAGGCAGGTGTTCTGAGCTTAAGCCTAAGACCTGCAGCAAGTTTGTTTGGTTACTAGCGTCGGATGGGTCTAAAGAGTCTAATCCGAATTGCGCACCCAACTTACGCAGTTCAGGCATGCGCAGCTTTTCAAGAGGTTCATAAATTTGACTTAGCTCTGGGGCGTTTTTTATCTCAGCATCTGAAATATTATTGCGGCGCATCCAAGCATTGCGAATTAATAAAGTCTGCACTAACCTGCGGAGTGATTCCGGGGTTAAGCGCTCTGATAACTGTTCGGAGCTTTCAACTGATGTGGTACCAACCAGCTGCGGCCTTCCCAATACGTGAAAATAGATTATTTCCTGTACGATGGCGCGCAGCTTGCCTTCCTTGCTGCGGTAAACGATATCCGGGTAATCTTTTCGTTTGAAGAAGACCGGCTTCCTGAGCTCATCATCCGGCCTGGTGTAGTAAGTATACCGATAACCATCGGGGTCTTTTGCGTCGACAGCCTCGAGGTCCGTACCAGGTTTCATGGCTAGGTATTCCAAATTAGTAGGAATAGCCAGAACCTCTAAACCATAAATGCGGAAAAACTCTTCTTCTTCGGTGAGTGCTGTGCCCGTCATACCGGCTAACTTTTCATACATGCGGAAGTAATTTTGGATGGTAATCGTGGCATGGGTAATATTTTCCGGCTGGACGTTCACGCCTTCTTTGGCTTCGACAGATTGGTGTAAACCATCTGACCAGCGCCTGCCGGGCATTAGCCTGCCTGTAAATTCATCAACAATGATTACCTGCCCATTTTGAACGATATACTCTTTGTTGCGGTGATAAAGAAAATGAGCCCTAAGGGCTTGTTCTAAAAAGCCAAGCTGCCTGGCTTGTTCGGGGGTGATATCCTCTGGCCGTTCAGGATCACGCAGCGCAGAACCTAATAGCTCCTCCACGTGGGCAATACCGAGTTCGGTTAGCGTGACGGTATGATCCTTCTCGCTTACTTCATAATCTTCAGGAACTAGGGCGCGCACAACTTGGGCCATGCGCAGGTAGTTTTCAGAATCTTCATGGGATGGCCCAGAAATGATCAGTGGCGTTCTGGACTCATCAATTAGGATATTGTCGACCTCATCAATGATGGCATAGTGATGTCCCCGTTGTACGCGCTGTTCCCAATTCATGGTGATATTGTCGCGCAGGTAATCAAAGCCAAACTCGCTATTGGTGCCGTAGGTAATATCAGCCGCGTATGCATTAGCGCGAAATACGGGCCTTAAGTGGTTTAGTTCCTCTTTTAATGAGCTTTCATCAGGGTCGTAAACATAAGCAACCTGGTTGCCATCGGCTGAGTTGGACATTTGCAATATGCCTACAGACATTCCCAGTAGGTGGAAAATGGCACCCATCCAGCGACCATCACGGCGAGCAAGATAATCATTTACGGTGACCAGGTGAACGCCTTTGCCAGTCAGGGCGTTTAGATACAAAGGTAAAGTGGCTGCCAGGGTCTTGCCCTCACCAGTACGCATTTCTGATATTGAGCCACGATGTAAGTTGATGCCACAAATTAATTGAACATCATAATGGCGCTGCCCCAAGACTCTTTTACTGGCTTCCCGGACTGTTGCAAACGCTTCGGGTAAGAGGTCGTCTAATTTCTCCCCTTTGTTTAATCGGCGACGGAAAGACTCGGTTTTGCCATGCAATTCATCCAAGCTCAAGGATTCATATTGGGTTTCAAGGGCATTTATCTGATCGACAAGGGCGATCATGCCTTCGATCTTTTTTTGATGTGGATCACCGCTGAATAAGCGGGTTATTTTCTTAAACATATCGTAAATTCACCTAAGCAATTTCTTTTTTGCCATATCTAAAATTAGCTAAGGTTTGATTATAGCATGTCAGAATCCATTCACTGGTTTTTTTATAATCTTTCAGAGCATGACTTAAGTTTTAATATGGATAAAAATTTGGAGAATTTAGGTAAAAACGAAGCGTTCAAACCTTCTATTATCCCTGGAGAGAGGAAAAATTCTCTCCCCAGGGATAAGTGCAAAACCAATAAATTAAATTTTGAGGGCTGCCTAATAAATCGGACAGCCACGCAGCTGGTTAAACGTTAAT
>Ga0116144_10005479_pt1 | contig 11499 bp, 5 predicted proteins | sample AD_UKC035_MetaG_FD_89746 | JGI IMG/M metagenome (GOLD analysis project Ga0116144, IMG submission 89746) | Active sludge microbial communities of municipal wastewater-treating anaerobic digesters from USA - AD_UKC035_MetaG | ecosystem: Engineered > Bioreactor > Anaerobic > Digestate | place: USA... | reverse complement strand
TGAATACCTGGAAGAGAAATTCAATTCAATTAACGTAGGATATTCTGCCGGAGGTGAATACCACCTGATTGTTGCAAAAGCAATTTGTTATAGTGCATTAGATGATAAAAAAAAGGCTATTGATATTCTGGAAGATCTGTTTGCGAATAAGGAATACAACGTTGGTCTTTTTGACTATTATCAACTAGCTGTTACATATTTTCAAGTAAGGGACTATATAAATGCTTCTAAGTATTTGGTAAAACAAAGTGAGATAAACGAGATAGCCGAAAACGCATACTATAAAGCCAAAATCGCCAAACTGAATGGAAACGATGAAATTTATTTAAGGGAGAAAAACAAGGCAATTCAACTTTATAAGGACCGCAGAATGCTCTTTGATGATTATACGGAACCTTTTAACAAAGTTTATTTAGCCACGATTATGAAGGACTAAGAAATGGCAATCGATGAAGAGCACTCTGGGACAGGAATTTGAAATCCGGCTGGGTGATTACACCATAGTGCTACAAACCTTGAATTCCTTCAACCTGTAAAATGAATTTATGTTTTGTGCAGACTGACCCTTCAGCCTTTGGCCGGATAAATTATGTGATTATTAGCTATCTTCTTCGATAATTCAATAAGCCTGACTTCCTCAATTTTCCGGCTTCATGCAAAAGTACATTTTGATCTCACGGCCTTCCTTATTGCTTACCCTTTTTCCGTTTTTGTTCTTTGCATACCAGGAAAAGCAAATCTGATCTTTGCCCTCGTCTTTCACTTCGATCACGCCGTATTGTCCCTCCTCTGTACTGTAGCCTTCTGAATATGGGCCTCCCTTGTAAGATCCGGTTCTGTCTATGGCGGCGGCATGGAATACGCGTATGGGCGCTCCGCCTTCTGTGGCATAGTCGCTGTGGCTTCCATCGTCCATGGCTACCATGTGCGCATCGCCACTCAAGATGAAGAGCGGAATATTATTTTTCCTGATAAAGTCAGCGATCCTTTTTCTCTCCTCCGGATAGCCCCCCCAGTTGTCCGTTTCTGCGCATTTGTAGTTGGGGCCGCCCGGTGCATTGATCCAGGAATAGCTGCTGATCCATGCTACGATGTGTCCTTTCTTTTTGGCGTTCAGAAGGGTTTGGAAAAACCAGTCCAGGTGTTTTTCGCTGCCAAAGTTGCTTCCCGGCTGAATGCGATCACAGTCGGAGTATTGTGGTTTTATTTTTTGCGACCTCAGATCGGCCAATACATAAGTGACTCTGCCGATCTCAAAACTCTGGCTGATCGGTCCCTGCACTTCATCAAAGGCCATCGGGTAATGGGGAAAATATTTTTTGTACTGCCGGACTGCGGTGCTGCGGCAGGGATTGTCGGCTCCGGCATTGTTGGGTCCAAAGTCGTGATCGTCCCACATGTAAATCAATGGCGTGTTCTGATATAGGGCGGCTTGCCTTTGGGAAGAAAAAATGCGGTGGTAGGCGCTGTCAAATCTTGGCTGGCAATTCTGATCGATGTTTTCGTAATGAAGGTCCCCGATTTGCATAAATGCAAGTGCTTCCTCCTGCCTGATCTGATCGAAGATACTGCTTTCTGATCCGGTATTCTGGCAGCTTCCAAATACCAGTTTGTAGGAAGCTGATTTTTCCGGAAAAGTTTGAAATCTTCCCTGGACCCATTTTTCTTCCTGGGGGCCATTCAGGAAATATTGGTATGGGGTATGGGGATTCAAACCTTTGATTAAAATTGTCTGTATGGGTTTGGGATCTCCGGATGTTTTGATTTTTTTTGAAAACACCATTTTACCGGATCCTTGTTCGCGGACCGACAACTGAAAGGATACTTCCCCCATAGTTTGTATTGAGAGAGTCGCCTGACGGGACGCTACAGCTCCACAGAGTACATGGTGAATCGGGTTTTGGGTTTCGTTTTGTACCGCGACACGGGGCGCTGCGCAGGATAAGGTAAGGCAGCAGAATAAGATCAGATAGTAGCCTGTATGATTCATGGATTGGAAAAAGGCTGCAATTTAGGATCTATTTTTTGATTCCATTGGGTGCTTTGAACAATTCGCTTCCTGCCAGATCTTCCCAGCGATAGTATTGGAATGTACCATCGGTACTCATGGCTACGAACAAGCCGCTTGGAAAATTGGAATTAAAGGAAACATTGGAGACTTCGCTCCCGTCACTTTCTTTGGTAGATGTATAAATTTTTTTAATCAACGGATGATCATGAGGTCCCTTGTTGCTTCCCTCTCTTGGGAAAATCTGAAAGGCATTGGCCTGTTGGTCCGAAAGTAAAATATAACCCGTCCCGTCGTTGGCTTTGTAAATCGATATGCCCTCGTGATCCTGACGCACGCCACTTGTAGCAAACAAGGCTAACTCTGTGCCACTGCTGTCCGGATGAGCATGATATTTTCGGACGCCCACTCTTTCATCAGAATAGTAGACAAAACCCAGTTCGTTGTCCACCGCAATGGACTCTATTTCTTTTTTTCCGCTGTATTTTCCAAATTTTCTAACCAATTTCGCCGATATTTTTCCGGAAGGATCTGTGTCCAGTTTGTATTGATACAGATAGTTTTCGGTGGGACCTGATTTTCTGCCTACGATGGCGTAGATTTCTCCTCTTGGATCTGTATAGAGGGCGATACCCATGGGTGATTTCGCATCGCTGTCTTCGAAAACCGGAATCCCTGTTTCATCAATCGCTTTCATCTCAGGCAAGGTAAAAATGCGGATGGAGTTTGTATTCCTTTCTGTACATACCGCAATGTCTTTTTTCTCCCCGAGGTAGCTGAAATCATAGGCTATATCTACATTATTGGGTCGTTTGAGTGGTACGGTTTTGGAGGTGTCGATTTTTCCATCCAGATCAAATATATATAAGCCACCCATCCCGGAATCACCGCCCTTGTCGGTTCCTATGATCAGACTTTTGGAGGGGTCCTTCCGATTGATCCAGATGGCGGGATCATCACTGTCTGATTTTACGCGCTCGGTGACTACGATCGGTCTGATCGCATCCTTTGATAGTGGCTGAAAGGCGCAGGAGGTGAACAGGCCGGTCGAAAGGAAAACGTATAATAATTTTTGAAATGCCATGCGCAAGGGTTTTTACAGACCACAAACATTACACTCTTTCTATGAGCGAAAGTTAAGCGAATATTAATTTACCATTAATTACAAAATAAGTCTTCTGTCGCGATGTGTCGCAATATATATAAGGTGGATTGGTAAATTTTCTTTTCTTAATTTCAGGTGTAATTGTTCTTTTTTAATTCCTCTTATAAATTTTTTAATTTTCAATAGAGTTGATTAATTGCGTTGGTAATATTTTGATAATCCTCAATTAACATTCCGGTTAGACAGGGGTCCTAATCTTGCAGATAATTTATTTAAAAATTAATTTATGTTGAGATCAGTACTTCTTTTTGCACTTATCTTTTTCAGCTGCACGTTTTCTTTCGCACAGAAGGGCAGCATCTATGGTAAAGTAATCGATGATCTGGGTCTGGTGATGCCTGGTGCCAATATTGCGATCAATACGAATCCATCACAGGGCACCTATTCCGACAACAACGGAAAGTACCAGTTTTCATTGATTCCTGAGGGATCTTATACCATTCAGGTATCCTATCTGGGTTACAAGACGCTCAGTTTTCAGGTATCTGTCGAGTCAGGGCGCAGTACGGAGCTCAATATTACTCTGGAGGAAAAATCCATCGTAGGTGACGAAGTAATCATATTGGGAGACCGCTTGTTGGGACAGGCGAAAGCACTCAACAAGCAAAAGAACAATGCCAACATCACCAATGTGGTGGCAGCGGATCAGATCGGTAAATTTCCGGATGCCAATATAGGAGATGCTGTAAAAAGAATCCCGGGCATCACCATGCAGAATGATCAGGGTGAAGCGAGAAACATCATCATCAGAGGCATGGCACCCCAACTGAATTCCGTCATGATCAATGGCGAAAGAATTCCATCGGCTGAAGGGGACAACCGGAATATTCAGATGGATCTGATCCCTGCGGATATGGTACAGGCTGTGGAAGTAAACAAAGCCGTGCTGCCCAATATGGATGCCGATGCAATCGGTGGTGCCGTCAATCTGGTGACACGGCGCGCACCCGATGGATTCAGGGTTTCCGGCACATTGGGATCCGGATTGAATTTCCTCTCCGACAAGCCCATTCTGAACGGTTCTTTGGTTTTGGGTAACCGTTTGCTCAATAAAAACCTGGGCGTGGTTTTTTCGGCTTCTTACAACAATCATATTTTTGGATCAGATAATTTTGAAGGAGTCTGGGCAGAAACCGATAATCCGGACTATCCGGTGGTATTGAGTAATTTCGATCTTAGAAAATACGATGTGCAAAGGGTGAGAAGAAGTGCTTCCCTTTCTCTGGACTATAAATTGGCCAAGGGTCATAACATCTACTTTAACTCCATGTACAACTGGAGAGATGACTGGGAAAATCGTTACAGGTTTCGCGTAGACCGAATGGACAGACCTATCGAGCCCGGTAATTTTACCAAAATAGCAGATGGTATCCTTGAGCTGCAAGGCCGTGTAGCCATTCAGACCAAGGGAGGTATCGACAACAACAGAAACAAGGGCGCAAGGCTCGAAGACCAGCGCGTGAGCAATTTCAGTCTGGGCGGAGAACATTACTTTGGAAAGTTGAAAATGGATTGGTCCGGTACTTATAACACCGCACTGGAAGATCGTCCCAATGAAAGATACATCACGCACAGGAGCAATAAAACGGTGATCGTCGATACCCGTGATCCCCGCAAGTACGTAGTGAATTTGAAAAACTACGACGATGAGTTGACTTTGTCACTGAATGAAATATACGAATCGAACAACAACACAAACGAACAGGATCTGAACGGACGTTTGGATTTTGAATTGCCCATAGCAAACAACAAGGGAAAAATCTATCTGGGTGCCCGTTACCGCGGAAAGACAAAGGAAAGAAACAATACGTATGATATTTATGACCCGATTCAGGATTTGTCTCCGAATGGAAACAATCTGGGAAGTCTGGCTATTTCCAGACAGAATGAACGCGAATTCCTGAACGGAGATCAATACGTGCCCGGGCGTTTTGTTAATAAGGACTATCTCGGAGGATTGAATTTATACGATACCAGCCTGTTCGCAAAAGAAGACGCTCTGGCAGAATACATCACGACCAACTACGATGCATCTGAAGACATAGTCGGTGCCTACCTGATGGCCGATTACAAGATCACCCATAAGTTAATGGCCATCGTAGGACTCAGGATGGAAAATACCAGCATTCGTTATACTGGTTTTGAATTTGATGAAGACAATGAAGAGGCGATCCCCACTCCTGAGATCAAATCATCCTATCTCAATATCCTGCCGGGAGCACATCTCAAGTACAATTTTTCTAATACTTCCATTTTGAGATTTGCCTGGACCAACACCATGGCGAGACCTAATTATTACGACCTGGTGCCATACGCTACCTACAGCCCGGATAACATGACCCTCCAGAGAGGAAATCCGGATTTGAAAGCAACCACCTCCATGAATTTTGACCTGATGTATGAAAAGTATTTTTCATCTGTGGGTGTGTTGTCTGCCGGAACCTTCTATAAAAACATCGACAATTTTATTTATTCCAGGACGGATCTGAATTACACTGATCCCAAATTCGGACAATTGATTTCTTATACCAGACCTGAAAACGGTGGCACTGCAGATGTGTATGGTTTTGAAGTAGCCTTGCAAAGGCAGCTGGATTTTCTGCCTGGTGCTTTAAGAGGATTGGGTGTTTATCTGAATTATACTTTTACGGAATCCACCACTACCGGGATCCAGGAGCGTGAGAACGACGATCTGGGACTGACGGGTACTGCTAAGAATATGTTCAATGCTTCTTTGTCGTATGAAAACAAAAGGCTCGTCATCAGGGCTTCCCTGAACTATGCAAGCGATTACATCGATCTGATCGGCGGGTCTTCGTTCAACGATATCTACTACGACAAACAAACCTTTTTAGATGTGAATGCATCTTATGCGGTGACGCCCAAATGGAGGGTTTACTTTGAAGCAAACAATTTAACCAATCAGCCACTGCGCTATTACCAGGGTATTTCTGAAAGAACCTACCAGGAGGAATTTTACAACTCGCGCATCAGTGCAGGTATAAAATTCGACCTGTTCGCCAAATAATTTTTTCATTGATTCAAAATGTGGATGACCCGTCTCGCAAGGGACGGGTTTTTTATTTGATTGAGTGAAGGGTATAGAAATTTATTTTGTTTCTCACTTTAATCGTATGGATTCAAATTATTATACCCAATGGTGTGTCAAATTTCATTTATGAGCTCCTCCAATCGGTTGCAAACAAAATGCACATCCTCTTGCGTCATGTGAGTGTGGATGGGCAGTCGGATTAATTTTTGCGACCAGCTTTCCGCATGAGGACATGGATCGGTTTGCTGATCTTTCATATAAGGGCTTTGGTGCAGACAGGGGTAGTGGTAAGCCGCCTGGATGCCGGATTGTCTCATCCCGTTCCAGAAAAAGCCGGCTGTTTCCCCATTTTCGCATTCCAGATAGAAAACGGAGCTGTTGTGAGCGGAATAATTTCTTTTTACGGGCAAGCTATATCTATTGGAATGAAGACTCAATTGAGATTCATAGGTTTGCCAGATCTGATTTCTGATCTGGAGGATCTCCTGCATTTGTTGTAATTGTGCCATGAGCACTGCAGACTGCAGTTGTGAAGCAGCAAAAGAGGAACCCAGACTTTGCCATTGATAGGAACCCGCTTCGCCTCTCAGGAAGGCCATTCGGTTGGTCCCTTTTTCGAGTATGGTTTCGCAAGGTTTGACTCTGTCCTGATCCCGGATGCAGAGCATACCGCCTTCTCCGCAGGAAACCGGTTTGGTGTCGTGAAACGAAAAACATGAATAATCTCCAAAGCTGCCCAGGGGAGTGCCCTTGTAAACCGATCCGATGGCGTGTGCGGCGTCTTCGATCAAAGTAATCTGTCTTTCATGGCAAAGAGCCAGTATGGGATCCAGATCCACAGCCATTCCGCCATAGTGTACGACGACGATGGCGCGGGTTCGGGGACTGACCAGAGGCAGGATGGTGTCGATCCCGATGTTGGGATGATCGGGCAGGGAATCTGCAAAGCGAAGCCGGGCTCCGCGCAGGGCAAACGCATTGGCTGTGGAGACAAAAGTGTAAGAGGGGAGGATCACTTCATCTCCCGGCTTCAGATCCAGCGACAAGGCAGTCATTTCGAGCGCGGCCGTGCAGGAATGCGTCATCAGGGCAGAGGCTGTGCCCAGATTTTGTACAAACCAGGATTCGCACATTTTACTCCAGCGACCACCTGCCATCAGATTTCCATCGGCCAGGGCCTGTTCGACGTAGGACCTTTCCCGATCTGTGTAAAACCGCTGATGCAATGAAATGTGACGATAGGGCAGCAAGGCTTGATTTTGTTGCAAAGAAAGTGATTATGAAGGGCAGCTGATGAAAATTTTCATTTCTTTGCCGGTATGAGTTCGGGCAGGGTTGTCTCTGAAAGTCTGGGTTATACCATCATTTACTACACGGGCGTGCTGATTGGTATGGCCTCTACTTTATTTGTCTATCCAAGGGATTTTGCCCTGTATGGACTTTATGGATTTCTGACGAATGCAGCTTCCCTTTTCACACCCTTCATTACACTGGGTTTCGGCTCGGTATTGATCCGGTATTTCCCTGCCCACAGTCAGGCAGACCGGGGAGGAGGACCGTTGTTCACTTTGGTGGCACTGGGCTACCTATCCGGCATGATTTTTTTTGCGGGCCTTTTCTGGGGATTGGGCCACCGGCTGGTCAGCTGGATGCCGGGCATGGATCCGGAAGCCCGGGTTTACATCCTGTGGCTTTTACCGCTTACCCTTTTGTATGTTATCTACGATCTGATCCAAACCTGTTCGGTCAATCACCGCAGGATCGTGATGCCTGCCAGTCTGGTCAATGCATTCAAGATCCTCCTGCCTGTCATTTTTTTGCTTACCCTTTCCGGATTGCTGAACAGGACGGGTTTCATAATATGCGTATTGTGTTATTATGCTCTGATCACTTTGTTTCTGATCGCCTACATCCGCCGGATCAATCCTGATTTTTTTCGTCTGGATTTTTCACTGCTCAGATCAGAAGCAAGCCGGGGGATGTGGAAGTTTGCAGCATTCAACATCATCAGCGGAGTTTCCGCTGTACTGGCTCTGCGCATTGACGCCCTGATGGTCACTGCCTGGTTGGGTACAGTCTCAGCCGGCATGTACGTCATGGCCCTCTTTATGTCCAATGCGGTATATATCCCGGCGCAATCCTTGACTGAGATCCTGAACCCATTCGTAGCAGAAGCCTCCAAATCCGAGGATCGGCAGGGCTTGTTGAATTATTACAGAAAATCCGTGGTCACCATGCTCCTGCCCACGCTTTGGCTGAGCATGATCCTTTGGTTTGCTTTTGAGGGCCTGTCCGGGTGGATGCCCAACAGCCAGGCTGTCATGGACTCGCGCGGCACATTGGGTTTTTTGTTGTTGGCCCGGATCGTGGATGCCTCCACGGGCGTGAACCACCACATCATCAATTATTCTAAATATTATAAGCTCGAAAGCATTTTGTTGTTGTTGCTTGCCTTCAGCAACGTTTTGCTCAATTTGCTGCTGATACCCGTCATGGGAATGGCTGGTGCCGCCTTGGGTACGCTGATCTCTGTGGGGGCCTATAATCTGATCAAATCAGCGGCCATATGGAGTCTCATGGGCCTGAATCCTTTTGGAAGAGAATGGGTTCAGATCATTGCGACGGGATTTACGATCTTTCTTTTGCTGACCCTGCTGCCTGCGTGGGGTGCCTCCTGGATGAATATGCTGCTGCGCAGCGGTCTCATCAGTGTGGTGTTTTTTTGGTTGATCCTGTACCGGGGAGTTTCGCCGGACATCCGTTCCTTCATATTTAAAAAATGGAATCAGATCTGTCGCATGGTTTCGGGATGAAAGTGATTTTCCGGAGTTATATCCGATCGTATAAAAAATAAAAGTCCGGCCTTTGGGCAGCCGGACTTTTCATCATAAAACCAAAACCTATTGGAGTTTCTATTCGGATTTGATCACCTTGTGAATTTTCACCTCTTCGCCGTTCTCTACTTTGACGAGGTAGCTGGCAGGAGCCAGGTTCTCAGATGATATTTCGAGTGTATTTTTTCCTTTGAGGACCTGATGTATGGATGAATGCTGGGTCCTGCCCATCAGATCGAGGATGGATACCGTAATTTCCCTGTCTGTCGCACTTTCGTAATCCATAAACAGGTAGCCGTTGAATGGATTGGGATAGACTTCCAGATCGCGGACGGAGCTTTCTCCGGAGATCAGCGTACCGGCTACTTTCAGGTTTACCGTATAGTCTTCCACTTCCCCATAGCTGAAGGTTTCACAGGATGTGGGAAATCCTCCATATTTGACTGACACCCTCATTCTGGCTGTGCCGGTTGCCGCTCCGGTAGGAACGGTAAACGTCGTGGCAAGCAGGCTCGTACTGGCTGTGGCTACAGAGACCACCTGTTCGCCTGCATCGAGAAAGTCGTTGTCTCGGTTGTAGTCGATCCACACTCTCCAATAAAGGGTACCGGAACTTCCCGAAGTGCCTGCCTGATAGTTGATCGTGTAGCTGGTTCCTTTGTTGAGGTCAGTGACCAGGCCAGTGCCATTGTAGTAACCTCCGTCTTTGCCGGAGATCCGGTCGATGGTACCCAGTTTCACACGTGCCACCCACTCATAGTTGGCGTTGTTTCCTTTGGAATTACAATACCCTGCAGAAAGGGTCGTAAAGCTGACTGTGGCGGTGAAGGATCCGTTCGTACTGCCGCATACTGCCCTGACGCGCACATTGTAGGTCGTGTTAGGGGTCATATTGGTCATGTTGACGGTCGTGGAGTAAACTGTTGCCTGCTGCCATGTTCCGGAGCTTGCGAGTTTGTATTGAAAATGATAAGCCGTTGCACCTGATACTGCACCCCATGTCACGGTTGCAGTGGTAGTGGTGATATTGCTCACAGCCAGATTGGTCGGAGTACCGCAACCGCCGCCTCCGCCGGTGGTGGTGAAGTTAACCTGTGCGGAATAAGTGCTTTCACCGCTGGAGCAAACTGCCTTCACACGGGTATTGTATTGGGTGCCGGCAGTCAGGCCGGTCATACTGTAGTTGGGATTGGTAGTGGTCACCTCTGTCCAGGTCTGATCGGTGGATTTTTTGTATTCAAACTTGTAGGATGTGGCACCGCTCACAGTATTCCAGGCCGCATTTGCGGTAGTGTTGGTGATGTTGCTGATATTGAGTCCGGTGGGGACCCCGCAATCTCCGCCTCCGCCACAGCTCGTACCCAGGCAGGTTGCAGCCGCCACGCGGTTTCTGATCTTGTCTCCGGGCTGAACCCCAAAACCATTGTTGAAGTTGATACCATATTGGGTCAGGTGACAATAGCTCATGATGGTTCCTCCATTGTTGGGGGGTGGGCCAGGCTGGCAATTTCCTTCCGGAGTGTAACAGTTGTCCAATGCTCCTCCGGACCAGCCGCACCATTGGGTGTGGTTGGAGCCGATGTTGTGTCCCATCTCATGGGTCATCACCTCTACGGTCCAGGAGTAGGTGGGTACATCCGCATAGCTGGAAGAAATATTGCTGTAGGCATATTTGTAAGAAGTGCAGAGTACGTCGAGCCAGGCCACACCACCGATGTTCTGACCGCCGAGCGCAGCCAGATGGGCCAGGTCACCGTTGAAGGTTCCCCTCAGGTTTCTAAACTGGTTGAGGGCAGTCACGGAATTGGTCTTGCTGTAGGTATCGGCGGTGGTCCAGACAAAGACCTCTGAAATGGTGGTGTTGATGCTTTCGTTGGTGTACAGGGTCTTGACGTTGTTGTAGACCGCTGTGATCCAGTTGACTGTATTGCTTACGCCCCCTTTATTTTGGTTGAGCGCGTAATCGCATTCAATATATGCTCTGATGCAATCTCCGGGTGCGGATTCTGCCAGGTCGGGATTCTGATCGTTGCGAAAACTGTTTTCCAGCTCGTCTGCTCGACATTCAAATCCTTTGGATGCATAAATATCCCGGTCGTCGTACAATAAAAGATGGCCATAATGGGCCCTGGAAGGCTGGAATACCAGATTGTGGTCATCCAGGCTGATCATACCGATGACCTGGTCTTCAAAAAAGCTGATGGCTGCCAGGTGCTGGCTTTGTCCATTGACCACACCCTGGTAATAAAGACCAGGTGTATAGTCTGCCTGCCCATTGCCTGAGGTGTTCACGACGAATTGCTCATCGAGTAATCGAACGCGAACCAGGTCCAGATGGAGGGTTTTGCCATCCTTTTTTCTGAAGCTGAAGCTAACCGCCTCCGGTGCATTTCTCAGCAGAGCCGTGAGTTGGTTGAAGTCCAAGGCATACATGGACGCT
>Ga0116144_10005478_pt1 | contig 11502 bp, 8 predicted proteins | sample AD_UKC035_MetaG_FD_89746 | JGI IMG/M metagenome (GOLD analysis project Ga0116144, IMG submission 89746) | Active sludge microbial communities of municipal wastewater-treating anaerobic digesters from USA - AD_UKC035_MetaG | ecosystem: Engineered > Bioreactor > Anaerobic > Digestate | place: USA... | reverse complement strand
CTTCCACGGCCACGTCGCGCCGGGCATGATCATCGGCGGGTTCATGGTCGACAAGGCCCTGAACAACAGGCCGGAAGGTGAATTCTTTGACGCCCTCTGCGAGACGGCGAGCTGCCTTCCCGATGCCGTTCAGCTTCTCACGCCCTGCACGGTGGGAAACGGGTGGCTCCGGATCGTCAATGTCGGCCGATACGCCGTCACCCTTTATGAAAAATACGGGGGAAAGGGCGTGCGGGTCTCTCTCGATGCCGCCACCCTGGAGCCGTGGCCGAACATCAGGGAGTGGTTTCTCAAGCTCAAGCCGAAGAAGGAGCAGGATTCGAAAACGCTTTACGAGGAGATCAGGAAAGCGGGAACGGACATCTGCAGGGTCCAGAGCGTTCACATACAGCCCCGTTTCATTGGAAAACACTCGAAGGGAAGCATCACCATCTGTCCCCTCTGCGGCGAGGCCTACCCCTCGAAAGACGGCGAGATCTGTCTCGGCTGCGGCGACCAGAACCCCTATCGGGATGTCGCCATTATCCGGGACGAACGGCCTGCGGAAAGGCCGGAGATCGAGGCCCTGGCGGTGGAGGACGCCGTCGGGCGCTCCACCCTTCACGACATGACCCGCATCGTGCCGGGAAACGCAAAAGGCCCCGCCTTCCGGAACGGTCACAGGCTGGAAGCGGGCGACATCGATCTGCTTCTGTCCATGGGGAAGAAAACCGTTTACGTCAGGGGCGCCGCTTTACCCGACGATGGGTGGATCCATGAAGACGAAGCGGCTCTCAAGCTCGCCGGGGCCATGGCCGGTGACGGCGTCGCCTTTACGGGCGCGCCGAGCGAGGGGAAGGTCACCTTCAAGGCGGAAAGGGACGGTCTTCTCGTCGTCGATGAAAAACGCCTCGTCCACTTCAACAGCATTCCCGACGTCATGTGCGCGAGCCGGCAGAGCTTTTCCGTCGTGTCCGCCGATGACCGGATCGGGGGAACCCGGGCGATCCCCCTTTATCTTTCCCGGGCCGTCCTCGACAAGGCCCTGGGGATGTTCAGGGACAACCCGCTTTTCACGGTGCGGCCCATGCGGGAACCCCGGGTGGGGATTCTCGTGACGGGAACGGAAGTCTTCGAGGGACGGGTGGAGGACGCCTTCATTCCCCTCATCACCGGAAAACTGGAGAAATTCAAGGCCCGTTCCTTTCACTCCCGCATCGTTCCCGACGACCGCGGCGCCATCGCCGGGGCGGTCCGGGATCTGATCGGGAAAGACATCGACCTTCTCGTCACGACGGGCGGGCTCTCCGTCGATCCCGACGATGTCACCCGGGCGGGGCTGGAGGACGCCGGCGCGACGGATATGCTGTACGGCGCCCCCATACTTCCGGGAGCGATGACGCTCCTTGCCCGCATCGGGGACATCCAGGTCATCGGCGTTCCCGCCGGGGCCCTGTATTTCAAGGCAACGAGTTTTGATCTTCTCGTTCCCCGGCTTCTTGCCGGCCTCTCCATCTCCCGGTATGACCTGGCACGAATGAGCCACGGGGCCTTCTGTCTCGAATGCCCGAAGTGCACCTTTCCCCTGTGCCCCTTCGGCCGGTAGAAACCGCTTTTTCACGGGCTTTTGAAATCACCGGAACAACGATCCCGAGCCACCGCCGGCCCGTTCAGGTCAGGGGGCCCTGCCCCCTTGCGGGGAATATGAAAGTATTCTATAAAGCACATGAATGATGCGGGAACACGCAGGGGGTCGGGGCGATCGAAATCAAGAGCAAAATATGGCTGGAAAAGGACGGCCGCGTCATTTTCGGGCAGGGGCGCAGCGAGCTCCTGCGGGCCATCGACGAGTGCAAGAGCCTGAATGCGGCCGCCAAAAAACTCCAGATGTCCTACCGGGCGGCCTGGGGGCGGCTGAAAGCGTCGGAAGACCGGATGGGAATAAAGCTCGTTGAACACGTCCAGGGCAGGAACATGCATCTCACCCCGCAGGCCAAGGACCTTCTCGACCGGTACGACAAGATCGAGAGAGAAATCGAGTCGGTCATCGAGACGGCGCGGAACGACTTTCAGCACATGACCGAGGAGTGAAAGCCACTCCAACGAAGACCTTTTACTGTCAGAAGCTCGCGGCAAGACGGAAGCCCAGCCCGTCGCCGCGGTGGCTCGGGCCGTTCCTGCCTCGATTGGCGGAGCGGCAGAACCGGGGTCGATCGGACCAGGAACTGCCGCGGCACACATGGCTCGAGCCCGTTGACGGGCCTTCGGGGTCCGTAACGGAGCCGGCGGGATAGTCCCCATACCAGTCCAGGCACCACTCCCAGACATTCCCGTGCATGTCGTACAGCCCCCAGGCGCTGGGCGCCTTCAGGGCCACCGGTTTCGTTCCGCCGCCGCTGTTTCCCCCGTGCCATCCCACGCGGTCCAGTTCGTCGTAATAAGGGCCCGCCGTCCCCGACCGGCAGGCATACTCCCACTCCGCTTCCGTGGGAAAACGGTATCTGGACGTCCCCTCCTTCCCGTTCAGCCTTCGGGCGAATTCCTGGCAGTCCATCCAGGACACCCTTTCCACGGGGCACCCGTCACCGCAGCCGCCGAACCGGGACGGGCTGTTCCCCATGACGGCCCGCCACTGACCCTGGGTCACCTCCGTGGTCTGAAGGTAGAAGGCCCGCGTGAGCGTCACCCGGTGCTGCGTTTCGTCGCTGTCCCGGCCCGGCTCGGTCTCGGGGCTCCCCATGACGAATGACCCCGGGGAAATCCGGACAAAGGTCATCCCCACGGTGTTCGTGAAAGCCGGGCCGCTGTCTTCCCATTCCGGATATTTCTCCAGCCGGATGTCCACCTGCCTGTCCTCTCCGGGGGCCAGTATCACCCAGCGCTTCTTCGTTTCGTAGCCGTCCTTCGACACCTCGACGGCGTAGCTTCCCGGGTCGAGGATCATCCCCCGGCGATAGAGCGGCACGATGTTGAGGATTCGAATTCGCCCATCGGGCGGCGTTGCGTTCACGTATATTCTTGACTTCAAACTATTTTTTGTCGTGGCCTGGGCTTCCTCTGCGGCCTTTCCACCGTTTTCCCGGGAATCGGTAAAACGGCCGCCGTCTTCCTTTCCGGCCGCCGAGGCGCGGGCCTCCCCCGGCTGGCCGTTCTGTCCCCCGTCCGCCCTGTTTACGGGGATCGGCCCGAAAGCAATGGCGGCATGAATCGAAAAAAGGACGAAAAGCCACCGAGCCGTGGGTAAAAACTTTTTCCCCCATTTCTTTTTCGATGTATTCACTTTTGAACCCATGCTGGTTTGCGGCGTGGAATGATCGGCCCTGGAAACAGCTAACACGATATCGCGAGCCGAGTCAACGGGGTTGGCCTGGTCAGCCGGCGGCGGCGGGAAGCGTCCGCGGTGGGGCGTTCGATCCTGTGACATCCCTGCCGTCATATCCGTTTTTGTTTTTCCCGGAAGTGTGATAGTGTCAGGAACTTTCAGAGATACGGTCCTTTGCCGCGCTTTTGCTGTATCGGCCGTGTGATTCGAAGACGGCCACGAGGTGTCTTTGCCGATGGAAAGCATCGACGGGGGAATCTTCCCCGCCCCGGTCAGGAAATGGTTCGCATCGGTTATCCCCGAGAGGGTCCGGACGGAACGGGCGGCGGCTTACCTCGGTCTCGCCTTCGCCGTCCTGTGCTGGGCGGGAAACACCGTCCTCGCCCGGGGGGTCGTTCATGAAACCGGCCCCATGGCCCTGTCCTTCTGGCGGTGGGTCGTGGCCTGGCTCATCATCCTTCCCTTCAGCCTTCCCCACGTGAAAAGAGAGAGGGGCACCCTCCTGGAAAACAAGGGGAAACTCGTCATCCTGGCCCTCTTCAGCGTGGCCATGTACAATTCGCTGCTCTATGTGGCCGCCCAGTACACCACGGCGATGAACATGTCCATCGTGACGGCGGCCTTCCCGGCGATCACGATCCTCTTCGCCTGGCTCCTGATCAGAGAGGTCCCCGACAGGACCCAGGTGACCGGCGTCTTCATAGCGGCCATGGGGATGCTCGCCATCATTTTCCGGGGGTCCCTGGCGAACGTCTTCTCTCTCGCCTTCAATGCCGGGGATCTTCTCGTCGTCGCCGCCGTTCTCAGCTGGGCGATCTATTCCGTCTTTCTCCGGAAGTTTCGCCTCCCCGTCCACCCCCTGACGCTCCTGACGCTGACGGTCTCTCTCGGCGTCGTCATGATCTTCCCCTTCTACCTTCTCGAAACGCTCCGGGCGGACCTGTTCCGGTTCACCCTGAAGAACGCTTACATCCTTCTCTTCCTTGCCCTCTTCCCCTCCCTCCTCGCCTATCTCTTCTGGAACCAGGGGGTCCTCAAGGTCGGCCCCGGGCGGGCGGCCTTTTTCCTATACCTTCTGCCCGTCTTCGGGTCTCTTCTCGCCTACCTGTTCCTCGGGGAGGAATTTCAGCTCTACCACCTGGCGGGAAGCCTTCTCATCTTCGTCGGGCTTTACCTGGCCATCAAGAGATAGGCGGGAGAGCGCCTTTCACACCCTGTGCCGTTTTCGGGAACCCCTCGGCGGGAAATCAGGTTAAACTTTAAACTACTGCCCCAGTCCAAGCAACCCCAGGATCCCCAGTTCCTCCCGGCAGTCCGGGCAGATGTCATCAACACTTTCGATACCGAGACTCGGAAGAAGAATGTCCACCAGTTCCTCCGCCGGACTGTAATCCCGGATGGCTTCTTCATCGAATTCCCGGTGGCACACTCGGCAGATTTTCATGATAGTGGATTGACGGCGATTCGTTTTTATTCTTTACCCGTTTAAGATGATTGCACTTTCTCCCGAGGTTCCGGAAACGCCTCTGTTGTCAGGCTCAAAAACAGAAAACTCGGGGTTAAAACGAGGTAAATCAATGAGAGGGCTCCCTGGTTCAATACCGCTGAACTCAATAAAAACAAGAGGCATAATTCCAAAAAGCCGCAAATGCGGGTACGTTCATCTCGGAAGCACGTGGATAACCTGGCCCCTTGAAGTGAAAGAAATTCCCCGTTGTATCTGCGAGCCGATCATGATCGCTTCGATGATGGGCGGGTTGACTTCTATGTCGGCGGCCCATCGGACGATGAAATTCGCTCCCGAACCGCCGGCCTTGTCCGAGGCTTTCACAACATATCTCATGGACGCCATGGCGTTCAACCTGACGGGGTTCTCCAAATACTTCGTCACAAGAACCCCTTTACTATCAAAATAATTCGCCTCAAGCACGGTGTTCGGGTGCGTCGGGTCGGTATTTCGTATACGCAGCGTTGCGGCCAGGTAAAAACGATGCTCCCAGTCACCTCCATAGATATGGGACTACACGGGGTCATAAACGGTCTGTCCTTTCGACAGGGAAACGTCAGTCTCTGCCGTTAGCTCTGTTCCCCACAGGCAAAAGGTCAGAAAAACCGCGACGGGAAGCAGCCGGCATAGCAGTCTCAACGGAAGATTTATATTTCACCCCCGAAATTTCTCTTACATTTCGTAATCCTGCGATGAGGGAAAAAGAAACTGATGAATGAGCACCCTGTCGGTCTATCTTCCTGAAAGTGAGTATTCCATCTTTTTTCCGGGCCTGCTTCCTTACAAACCGTAACGGACAGGCATGAAGATGGAAGGCCTGTGCAATCATCCCATCTTCTCGTTCTTTTCGTGATCAGCCCCCTCGGTAAGCGCTTATTTTAGACGAACTTCAAAATAACCCCTTCATTATTTTATAAAATTATCCCGATAATTTTACTTGCCAATATCGACAACCCACGGCATATTATTTTCGGGGGAACGCTTTTCTGGGTTCACTTTTCATCTTCAGGCGCAATCTTCACGCATCCTTTCCATTCCCGGGACCCCTGAACCGACGCGAGCAGGAAGGGTTCCTCTTCACGAATAAAGCAGAATACAAAACAGGTCGTTTTTCAGGGTTTCAATCTTTTTTTGGGGAAGAACAAGGGGGATGCCATGAAACGGTCCGGAAAAACGTCTGCTTTCCTCTGGTCCTGTTTGATCCTGTCCTTAATCTTTTACCTTATGGGGTGCAACGGGGGATCCTTCTCCGACAGTGCGGCCCCGGTCCCGGAAACGACTTCAAAGATCGGGTCAAAGGGGGGAACCGTCACCGACGAAGGCGGGTCTTCCGTCGTCATCCCGCCGGGCGCTTTGTCTAAAGAAACGGAAATCACCGTCATTACCTACCGGGACGGCACCGCCCTGCCGGATGACATGTGGTCCTCCCTTTTCGGCGAAAACGGGGCGGCGGAATTTCTCCCCGACGGTCTCACCTTCGCCCTCCCGGTGACCATCACCGTCCCGTCGGCCGTCCCCCTCACCCCGGGGGATGAGATACCCCTCTTCCAGTGGAACGACCCGGAGGGCGCCTGGGAGCAGACGGAATTCACGGCCCGGGTCAATCCCGACGGGCTTTCCTGGAGCGCCGAGGTAACCCACTTCACCACCTTTTCCACCGGCGGGTGGGGGAACTTCCCCTCGCCGGGGCTGGGAGACCTCGACGACCCTGGCTCGATCGACCCCGATGAGGCAAGAGCGGCCCTGGAAGGCCGGTTCACCGAGTGGATTGACGAATTCGAATCGAAGGTTCACCGCCTTGGCGAAGTTAAGCGGAAGAACGACTGCGTCATGGAAATACAGGGGCTGAAGTATCACATGGACTATGAGCAGGGAAAATTCCATTACGGCAGCGACCGGACGAAGGGGAAGACGGACGGCTGCCATGCCTGGGAAACTCTCAAATACAAATACGGCCCGCCAGACGGATCCTACCGGTATTTCTTCACCGTGGAGATCTGCTGGATGCGGCTTTTGGCCCGGGTCACCGTGACGGCGACCCCGGACACCATTGAAATCCCCCCGGAAGGGCCGGACCACGCCCCGAAGGCGAAGGTCGAGGCGACGGTGGAATTCCTGAAAAAAGACGGCGGGACGCTGACCTACCCTGGTTTTCTTTTTGAGTTTACACTTCAAGAATGGCGGACCTTTTACTATGATCCTGTCGGAGAGCTCTTTCCGGACTGCTGTCCAACCGACGACTTGGGAAAGGCGGTCGTTTTCTTCCATCCCAAAAACCCGGGAACCGCCCAGGTGACCGCCACGGTCTCGACGGGTGGTTGCCCAGGGGATCCCGCGATACTGGATAGCAAGGGACAGACGGAAAAAATTGTTGTGACCCGAAACGCATGGGTCGCAAATGCCTGCATCGAGTTTGAAGAGGTCGGGGCAATTACAGGAAATGAATATTACATGTTTAATTACAAGGACGCTGTGAAATTAGTCGTACCCTTCACTCTTGATGAAGAGGGCATTGTCCAGTGCGATCCCGATTGCTCGTACGGAGACCATGATTGGTGTTTGAACGATCCTATATCAGGCGACTCCGAGCCGCTTCCGAAAAGAGAAATACCCTTCATCGAGGCCACCAGAAGTGAGTGCAGCATTCGAAACATCCACCCTGGCCCCGGCCAGGGCTTGTTTAGAGTTACAGTTTCCGGCCGCCTGAACGGAAACATTCTCACCCTCAACATTTATCCCGTGGAACCTCTGACCATTACATTCGATATCTTCTGCAAGGGGGATGACTGGGAACAGACAATTCCTTGGCCGAATATGTATGGCGTGAATGAATGGGGTATCATGCAGGATAAATTAAAGGTGGAGCTCCCCCTGGTGGATGGCGCCAATAACGCTCCGGGCGAAGAGGGAACGGTGACCTTTGGAGACACGACCCTGAGATATCGGTTCAGTGTCATTTTAAAAAATGAATATTTCTGCTCAGGCTTCTGGCCCGCAAATTAAAACGGACATTCATTTCCATACCTATTGAGGAGAAACATGCCATGAAAGACACTTCAAGGACCCTGACCCCCGGCTTTTGGATCGTCTTTGCGGTTTTTGTTCTTATGGTAACCGGAAACGGCGGCACCGCCTTGGCCGAAGACGGTCCTTTTCCCTGGATTTACGGCGGCTACACGGACATCGATGAGGTCCATCTCCGGTACTGGACAGCCGACCGGGATGCCCTGGAAAACGTGGAGAACCTTCGGGACGGCCGGGTCGAGGGGGAAATCTGCGACATCTGGTACCGCAAGTCCCCGCCGTCTTTCAGGATGGACCGGTACGTCCCGGAAAACAGGATTGTGTGCAACCAGTTCAAGGGAAAAGAATGGGAAAAAATGGAATCCGGCGGGAAGACCTGGGTCCTGAAGGAGCGGACGGTCCAGAAAATGGACCGGCGGGCTTCGTGGACCCTTCAGAATATCGCTTCCGGCGGTGGCCGTGAGCTTTGCGAATACAGGAAATTCGAAGGAACCCGGCGGACGCCCGGGTCGGTGAAGAATACCCTGTCCCTTCTTTCCGTCGTCCCCTACGCCGCCGATCCCGAATCGAAGGAACTCGATGAGATGGGTCTCGAGATGGAAAAGCTCCTCGACCCGGGAAAATACGAAGCCAGGCTCAAGGATCTTCGAAAGCGGCACGAAAAGGCCGGCCGGCCGTCGGCCCGATACGAGACGACCCACGGGATCATCCGGTTTCCCGCCCGAGGCTTCGCTTTTGTCGATCTTGCCTGGGGCATCGGCCTGGAGGGATACCTGACCGGCGGCGGGAGTCTCGAATTCCCGGAACCGGTGTGCATCTACCGGGTCCTGGCGATTGATACGGCCATAAAGGACCAGGGGGTTTTTGAAGACCGTTAGACCTGCTTCCGGGAAGTCGGCCTTGCTGATGTCATGTTCGATAGCACGGGATTTGAGTGAGGCCCGTCAAGCTCTCTGCCCAACACCGAATGAGGTCCCGCAGCACGGAGGGTGCAGGCTTTCGCCTGTAACGTTTCAGAAACTCTCTTTCAAATGGATATCTTAGTGAAATTTCCGGATTCACTTTTGCGATTATGTAGGTGGAAGAAATGATTCTGCCGATCGGGTGATCTTGAAAAGCCGGCGGTTGGAATTTTTACTGACACCTTCCTGAACTGTTGATTTTCTATTCGTGATAGTTCATCCAGCATTTTGAATGTAAATCTTCGATTCGGATTGAAAAGGAAGGCCATTATTTCCTCTTGACTTCCCATTAGCATAAAAGCATTATTTAGTTATCTTTTCTCTTTTTGCTCAATAAACTCATCAACCTTACCAACGGCTTCCATGAGGACGAATTTTCAGAAGGTGCCCATGCGATCATAAGAGTTTTGATATGATGCTTATAGGAAAGCAATCTTTCAGAAACATGGAAGGTATTGAACAATTGAAAGACATTCCCTCCACTCGGTCCAGACGTCCCCTCCACTCGGTCCGAATGAGATCAGTCACGCTGCTCCTTTTCACAATATTTTTTCTTTTTTCCGTCGCCTGCCAAGGGGAGCAGGGTACAGACACCACAACGGTACTTATCGAAGGACTCGGTCTGACCGAACAGGAAGTTATAGACAGCTGGGTATATGCGATTGCACGCTATCTGGTTATCCGGCAGGAGCATATCGACCTTTCCGAGGAAGGCATCGATTACAATGTCATCAAATTTAATGAGCTTGGAAAAGCCGATTTTGTAAATCCTAACCTGGACGTGGCCTATCTCGAGGCGTGGCTCGGCGTTGATGGGCAGTCGCCCGTGATTCTGGAGATTCCAAGGATCGAGGGTAGGTACTACACGGTTCAGATCATGGATGAATGGGGCGACATCCTTTACAATATCAATGAGCGGAACTTTCCAATGTATCCGCATGGCAGGTACTCGTTATGCCTGAAGGGGTCCGATCCGCTGATTCCGGCAGATGCCCTGAGACTTGATCTGCCTTCACAAAAGGTAAAAATGGTGGCCCGTATCGAGCGCGGGGGAGATGACGAGGGTGCCGTAAGGCTGCAGCGCGAGTTTAAGATCACAACCCCTCGGGAGCCGAATATCGCTCCTGCAGTCGTGATCCCCATGTTTTCAAACGCAAATCTTCTCACCGTCGACGCCTTTGATCAGCCGATGCTCAATGCCGTCCTGTCAAGCGCGCCCGACGCAATGTCTGTTGCTCCGGAGATGCAGGAAAAGGCTCGGGCCGTTGCCGGTTTCATAGCGAAAGACGAGGCCAATCGGGCGATCATTGAGAATATTATTGAGCAAAACGCCGTGCTCAGCGTAGCCCAGTACCTGCGCAGCTCCGGAGATGCCTGGGGCGGATGGCTCGCTACGACGGGCAAACCCACGGGCTTCGGTGATGATTTCCGGTTTCGGGCGGCCGTTAATTACGCGGGCATCTGGTGGAACAACAATGAGGAGGCGGTTTATTATATTGGTCAGACAGACAGTTCTGGAAACACCCTCAACGGAGACAACGTCTACGTCTTACACATCAAGGAAGAAGAGCTTCCACAGAGACACGTCAATGCCTTCTGGTCCCTCACACTGCTAAGCCTCCCCGACTATCGCGTCGTGCCCAATATCTTGGACCGTTACCATTTCAACAATCTGTCAGACTTAAGTTACGAACCTGACGGCTCCCTGAAACTCTATGTAGCGGCCGTCCCGCCCGGGGACGCACCGACCACGAACTGGCTCCCGGCACCCAAGGACCGGTCGTTCACCCTCACCCTGCGGATGTATGCTCCGAAAGAAGAAGTCATTTCGGGAGAATACTATGCACCGCCAATCGAGAAATCTCTTTAATTCATCTTCATGATCAACAACCGTTCACTTCAATTCGTAATCATCAATTTTGATCACTGCCTACCGCTGAACAGTTGTAGGTGTAAGGCAGAATCAAGTGATTTTTTATTTGATTTGATACAACCCCGATGTCGAGGGGGTGACAATTTTCTGAGGGGAAAATTCGTCACCCTTTTTTCAATACAGCGATGTTGTGACCACCAACTGCCAGAATCTGTCGGTTTCTTCATCATAAGCTGACTAAAGCAAAGGAAAAGGCCTCTTCCACATTGTGATTTTTCTTAACTCGGTAAAAAATCGAAATGGGTGGCAAAAAAGTGGGGGGATAGCACAGAAAAAACAAGGGGGTTACGATCTGTCTTCGTAACCCCCTGTTATAATTTGGTAGCGGGGAGAGGATTCGAACCTCTGACCTTTGGGTTATGAGCCCAACGAGCTACCGGACTGCTCCACCCCGCGTCAAGGTTTTATATGCGAAACTGATCCTTCCTTATATTCCAGGAGCCCGGAAATGTCAAGGGCCCTCTCTTTTCAAAAAACAAAGACCGCCGCCGCAAGAACCGTGGTATACCCCGTGTTCGAAGCGAGGGTGGACTGGGTCATGTTTCTCGTCTTGACGATTTTCCCGCTGATCTTGAAAAGGTCTTCCTTTTCGTTCCAGGCCGCGTCAATGTCGAAGTCGATTCCGAGGGTCGATGCCAGCATGGCCGCGGCAAGGTCTTCCGCGTAATCCCCCGCCTGTTTTTCCGTCTGCCCGAAGGCGTGGTGCTCGCTTATGTACCCGTAAGCTTTCTTGTCGGTGGGTATGGCGCAGCCCACGGTGGCGGCGATGAGCCTT
>Ga0116144_10005476_pt1 | contig 11503 bp, 11 predicted proteins | sample AD_UKC035_MetaG_FD_89746 | JGI IMG/M metagenome (GOLD analysis project Ga0116144, IMG submission 89746) | Active sludge microbial communities of municipal wastewater-treating anaerobic digesters from USA - AD_UKC035_MetaG | ecosystem: Engineered > Bioreactor > Anaerobic > Digestate | place: USA... | reverse complement strand
TTTGCGGTCAGCCATTTTGTAATCCCCATAGATTTAATCCATGAGCAAATGTCGCAGGAACAATAGACTTTGTCCTTTGTGTCAAGTAGCCCCAAACGAACCCAAGTGGAATTATTTGAATGCAATAAACCAGTGTTCCTGTTAAGTCAGCTCCTTTGAAAAATGTCACAGGAAAATGCATAAATGCCCATATTGTAGTTGCGAATAAAATATTAATTCCATTCGATTTAATAACTTTTTCAAATCTTGATTGAATTACAAACCGACTAAACTCCTCAAATAATGCTGCTCCAATAACACCTTGTATTATTATTCCAAATACTCCGCCCAATTCTTGATATGCTTTTGACCAACGCATACCTTCTGGGTAGAAGAAATATGCAAAAAGACCCGTTAAACCCCAAATAATCAAACCAAGTAAAATGCTTATTATGGGTTTAGTTGTAATTCCAAGTTTAATAAGTCTGTATCGCTTGTACAATAAGTAAATTATAATTCCTATTGGCGTAGCAAACAATAAGTTGCCAATTCCAATTGGTATCTTCATATACATCCTATCAGAAATTATATTTGATTTCAACAAATAGTTTAAAGCCAAAAATACCATACCCAAGACAGCAAAAATTGTTGCAATGGTCAACTCTTTTTTAGGTTCTTTTACTTCTATTTCGTTTTTAGGTGGTATTTTTTTTGTGAAAAAATGAATTGTCAAAATGGAAATATAGAAAAATATACAGTAACCTAATCCGTGCAAGGTCTTTCCATTAGAAACGTAATTCCATAACACGATGAAATTTACCAAGGTCATTATAACCAATATCTGAATGTTGTCTTTAATATCTTTCATAATTCAATTTGTTGTCTGATTAAAAACTGAGTCGCTTTGCAATGACCGCTAACGTACCCACGCTACCTGTTCGGGCGGGTTTCGGAGCAAAAAACTGTCGATACACCACAAAATTTGATGCGATGTAGAATGTTCAATTAACCACGTCACACGCCATTGAGCCAAACGCTTGTTAGCGGTTCGTTGTTTCTTCTGTCTGGTTTCTTGCAATTCTAAATCCAAGGTCGTCAATTTTAAATTTTAATGGATGGCTTCTTCTTCGAGTTGTCGCCATTACACTTCGTTCTTCGTCTGCCCAACCGCCACCTCTAAAAATTCGGTATGTGCCATAAACTGTTTCGTCATAAATGTCCGAACACCATTCCCAAACATTGCCGAGCATATCGTAAATTCCCCAAGGATTTGGTTCTTTTTGTCCAACGATATGCGTTGTCATTGATGAATTGTCTTTGAACCAAGCAACGCTATTAATATCTCCGTATCTAATTCCTGCTGTTCCAGCCTTGCAGGCATATTCCCATTCTGCTTCTGTCGGCAAGCGAAATCCATTTGCTTTTATGTCAAATGTAATTTCTTCTTTTTCCTCTTTAATTTCATAGCAAGGATTTAGTCCTGATTGAATTGACAACTTATTGCAAAAACTCACAGCATCCTTCCATGTAACACTCTCAACAGGGTGTCTATTACCTTTAATTGTACTTGGTTCTTCATTTGTAATATGAAAATACAATTCTTGTGTAACAGGAAATTTTGCAAGCAAAAAAGGTTTAATCTCAACAGTCCATTTTTGTTTGGTTCTGTCGTCCCGTAATTCAATTTTTCCAGAAGGTATTTCTACCATTGCGGTTTCAATGTCAAACTTTGTACCCAAATTAATATTGGTGAATATTTCCATAAATATTATTTACTTGATTTCATTGCTTTCACTTTTTTTATTTTAGTGTCTGATAAAAAACTTTGATATTCCTCAGTTTCCATACCATAAAGTGCCACTTTTCCATTTTTGTCACAGTGGATACCAAAACCATACGTTTTTGTTAGTAGTGATGCCCGAAAACATGGTTGCCCTTTTAAAAAAAATTGTTCTCGTGCTTTTTCGTATTCAGCTTTTGTCAAATCGTTTCTATCGGCAAATACTTGAAAATAAATGTCGTCCGAACTGAACTTATAAGGTTTTTTTGCAACGAGTTCGTATCGCATTTCTGCAACAGTCTTTTTTTCTTTTGTTAGCGGTACTGTCCCGAAGTCAGCTTTTGTGACTTCTGCTACTTCAATAAAAGTGTCAAAATAGTTTGTTGAATGTATCTTCATATTCTTGCTTTATTTTTTGTTGTTCGGTTTCTTTTTACAATGACCGCTAACGGTTTCGGGCTTTGCGTTTGGGCGGGTTTCGGAGCAAAGTTTCAATTTAGTATTAAAGTTTATTACACGCACATAGCTTCATGTGAAAAGCTTGTGGCGCCGTAGGCGACATCACCCCGCCTGACGCAAAACCGGTGTTGAACCAAATCTCCTCCGGTAAAGTCGGTGGGATAGTTTCAAGACCATATATATGCGGGTCATCGTGCAAATATAAAGAATTTCGTCTTTAGATTAAAGGTTATTTAATAAATTATTGTGACTTTTAAGAGAAATGATTTTTACACCGTTATGGTGAGAGCACAGGATCTTGTACCTGGGTTGAAGCAGGCATTTGCTGTATTCAAGCAAAGGGTAGGGCTGGATCAAAGGAGCAAGAGCCTGTGTATCAACAATGGGCGTAAACTGGCACAGCCTGCTCTGGATTTTGGAAGAATGCCACATGAGAACTCCGTAGATGAGATCAGTGCCTTTCTGTATCGTATGGTCGCGCAGGAAGGGCTTAGTGTCAGTTATTTTAAACAAACTGTCTTTGGTCTCAGATTTTGGTTCAGGACATTAGACAGGGAGGAATTGGAATATAACGTTTTGCGGCTATGTGAAGAAGCGAATTTTTAGAACAAAAGTTCAAGTGAAAAACAGAACTTGAACCTTGCCCAAAACTGTCATAGAAGTACTGAACCCGCCATTACGTAAAACCGATGTTAACGGTTCGGGCTATTAAATTTTGTCAATTATTGCCGTTTTGATATTCTCATTAATTCAATCTGTTCTAATATTTTATAGTCCAAGCATATATCTTACGTTTTCATCTTCTAAAAAGTATTTATATGTGCCATCTTTGTTTGTCTTTCTGCCCCATTTTTCACCAATGTACCTTATTAGAACCTTTTTTCGCTTTGGATAAGCTGTCAATAGCAACCCATATTCTCCTCCGTGCTTAATATAAAATTTGTCGTTTGCAACGGTGTAAAGAGGTACCAATATGCTTGAAGCTAATGAGGTTATTTCTTCCATTTCCTGCATTGTGAATAACTGTTTTAACTTTTCACCAAATTCCTTGTATTTGTAGTTTTGTTTAGAGAGTATCATTAATTTCTCTGCTTTATCATTGGGCAATCCTAATTTAATTAAGGTATCAATGGATGCTTGTCTGATAGATATTTCATCTCCAAAAGGTAATGAACGAATACCTGCTGCATAACCATATAAGCCGTTCATAGTATTTACTAACGGTATTTGAAACATAAATGCGCACCATTTCTCTGAAAGTACTTTTTTTCCTTTCCATTCTCCAAAGTTGCAAAGCATCTGTCCTACTTTCATCAAGTCACTAGCACTTAACCATAAACCGTCCATTCCTAAGATATTACCTGCCTCGTCTGAACTCCACTTATAATTATTTATTTCAAGGTGATGAAAGACATTTTGCTGAATAAACTGTTCTAATGTTTCTCCAGTTACCTTTTGTACTATCCCTGAAATGATATTTGTGGCATTATTGTTATAAAAGAAAACCAATCCAGGTTCGCTAGTTACAGAACTATTCAGGGCATACTGCACAAAATCGGTTTGGAATTCTAATTCTTTTCCTCCTTTCATTGCAGATATACCTGATGTATGTTGTAGTATATGGCGGATGGTTATTTTACTTTTTAAAGAGTCATATTTCCATTCTTCAAAGTATTCAGAAACAGGTGTTTCAGGATTTGGTAAGAGTTTTTTGTCTATAAGAATTCCAATAGCGATCGAAGAAAATACTTTTGTTATAGAATATATTCTATAAATGTCATTCGGCTTACCAGCAAAAGTTACATCAGCTATTATTGTATCATTTATTGAGACCATCAATCTGTCAGATTTATTCGATTTGTTGATAGCAATCAATTCTGATAGCAAATTATTGTCATAGGCTGGTTGTCCATTTGTAGAACCAGTCATCAGAACGATAAAACAAATTAGTATATTAACTTTTTTCATTATGAAAATTTTAATTTATTGACTGTTAGGTAGTGTTTGACTAATCCTGACTTCTAACGTTTTGCGGCTTGGCGATGTGGCGGATTTTAAGCACAAAAGCTCATTAGAATTACTACTGTTGAACCTTGCACAAATGTTTCATAGAAGCACTTCAGCCGCCATATTGCCAAACCGATGTTAGCGGTATTTTTTATGGTTTTCTATCCATTTGAAAAAGTCTCTCATCATTTCATCCCAGTGATTTATTTCTTTACCATCAATTGACTTTTCTGTCAATGAATGATTACAATTTGGGTAAACCCTAAATGTCAAATTTGTTTTCTTAAGCCGAGCGAATTCAACAGGAACAATATAGGCACTCTCTATTGCTGTACTCTCATCGTCTGATCCATGCACTTGGTATATTGGGATTTTGAGCCTTACAAGATTTTGAATGGCTGGTTCACTAAACGAAGCCCATCTTTTTTTACTATAGCCCATTACAATCTTACTTGATGTTTCTTCGGTCATTATTTCACTTAGGGATGTGATGAGATCTTGGTTATATTGTATTGTGGTGTCAATAGTAGCTTGCCCTTTATGAAAGTCTTTTTGATTTGCTATAATAAAATCGTAAAAATCGCTCAAACCACCGCCACCACCAACACCTAAATGAGAGACACTTCTATTTATGGTAGCTAATTTGGCACCGACATAAAAACCTTCAGAGTAGCCAAATACAGCCGTTTTTTCTGGTTTTTTCAATAGCTTCTTCTGAATGTAATTTAAGGTAGTATTTGCCCTCGTTACCCTATCTTGTAGGGATGTTTTTTCCCAATACTTCTGTGGAATAGCTTTTTTATCTCCATTACCAATAAAGCCAAATCCGGGTTTAGCTACAATAACAAAAAGGTAATTTTCTGGAAGGTAAGAAAAGTCAAAAGTGGTTAGTGAATTGAACCAATAAGAACTATCATTTTCTTTATGGTAGGAATAGATATCTTCAGCTGAGGAACCAGGTAAATACATAAATATTGATGTTGGAATTGCATTTAACTTTTGATACGTATAAAAATTTGTAGTGTCCCCTTTTTGCACTATGGCATATTCTTTAAACCCAAAGTCAGTTGCAGTTATGTTTTGTCCTTTTTTTAGTTTCTCTGTAATTGATTTTAATGGGATTTTTTGTCCATTTACATTTTGACCAAGCATAAGTAGTAAAAGTACTGTTAAAGCTTTTGTCATTTGTGCTGTTTTTATTCGTTGAACCATTTTATTGTTTTCTCAAGCACCATTTCCCAACCGTCTATTTCTGGTTTGTCCAAAAGGTTAAAAGAGTGGTCTGCATTTTCAATTAGTTGTAAGTTTACTTTTTTTCCCTTTGTAAGCAAAGTAGTATAGGCGATAGTTGCAGTTTCTGGATGAACATTCTTGTCTAACATGCCTTGCATAAGCAAAATCTTTCCATTAAACTTTGTCAATTCTTCAATTACAGATGTTTTTAACATACTCGACCATCTTAAATACGTAAATCCCCAAAATTTTTTGACGGTACTGTTTGGATTAGCTAAAATATCTTTCCAGGTATCTGTCAAATAGCTTAATCTTTGGGCTGATGTTGGCATATTATGTTCTGGTGTATTGAAGAAAGTACCATCAGTTGCAAATTTGTATAAGCTATAAAGTTGAGATGGTCCTTCTCCTGCTATAATCGCTATTTTGGCTATTTTGTTTTTCATTAACTTAGTTACTCTTGAGGCAACTAAACCACCTTCTGAATGTCCAACAATATAAATTTTAGTAGTTTCAATTTTTTCAAATTTTGTACAATATTCAATTGCGTTTACAATTGTTTTACTCCAACTTTCAAGTGAAAATTTACTGTCGAAAGATTTTGATTCCCCTGTTTGCAGATACTTCACTCCTGGCTTTTCAACAACTAATATTCTGTACTCTTCTTTAGCAACCTTAAACCAAACCGAATGTCCATACTCGGCAATAGTTTGTCCATTTTCAAATTTTGTAAATAATGAATTCATTCCGGAACCTTGTACAAAAACAAGTAAAGGTAAATTCCCTTTTTTTTCAGAAACAGAAAGATAGAAGGTTATAGTATCCTTCCTCGATTTTAGTTCATACTTGTCATAAGGCATGTCGGGCAGAAGCTCAACTTTTGCTTTTTGTCCAAAAATTGAATTAGTAAATAACAATAAGATTAGAAATGCCTTTAATTTCATTTGTTGTCTGTTTTAAATTACCGCAAACGTTTTGCAGCTACCCGAAGGTGGCGATTTCGAAGCACTTCACAGTCAACCAAGCAGAAACTTTGATAGAAGCACAAAGCTTGATTTAACCACTGAACCGCCACTTTTGGGTAGGTGCTGTTAGTGGCTGGCGTTTTTGTCGGTCTGATTAATTTTGCCATACAGGAATTTTGATGTAACTGTCATTATGCCATTTTATTTGTAATGGTTCTTGTGCATCTTTTATTGTTTCTTCTGATACTGGTTTGCCTGAACCATAATTTATTATTTCAAATGGGTGTTTGTTTATATTGAGTAAAATAACAAGTCTACTGCCTTTGCTTATTTTTTTACTAACAAAACGAGTATTCTCAAATGGAATACTTTCTCTCTTGTTTGGTCGCAATAACTGTCGTTTAGAGTTGTCTTTTGCAAAACTTGCTCTACCAACATATCTTGTAAGAAAAAAGTATTTCCCATTTGGCATTAGTTCGTAAAGAGCTAATGAAACGTCCATATCCTTTTTATTAATAGTAGCCCAAAGATTACCCGAAAATGAGCCATTGATGGTAAACTCCTTTTGGAAATACTCAGTAGTGAAAACCAATCCATTACTTACATCAAGAGTATCAAAGATAATAGTTGGTGTAAAATAATTATTCTGACTTTCTCTATCCTTAAAATCAATCCTTTGATTTTGAAATTCATTTTTCTTAGGTTTTGATGATGTTAGACTTGTTTTGTCAAGGTAGAAAGTCAATGCATTATTGTTGATTTTTTCAAGTGTTGGGCTATGTTTCCATTCGTTTGTCCCCATTACTTGAAAGTTAACTCTATCTTGTAAAATGTCAGGCTTAGGCTTTCCTTTTAATATATAATCAAGCCAATCATAAGCTAAATTCATCATATTGATATTGGCTACACTGTCAATTTCATAGCCCATTAAGTTTTTGGCAGGTTTGCGTTGTCCGCCCCAATGGTCATATGGACCAATTACAAAATAATGATTTGCGTTTTTATTGTATTTATTATGCAAATTATAATATTGCATTGCTCCAATTTGTGAGCCATCATAATAACCTGTTGTGGTCAGAATTGGAATATTGATTTTTGCGTACTCATCAGGACTTGGCACCATTGATTGCCAATAATTATCATAAGCAGGGTGTAATAACCAATTTTGAAAGATTGGATTTGGGGAAATTGCTAAACTGTCCATTCTGTTGTATGCTACACCATTATTAAAATATTCAAAAGGTAAACCTCTTGGAAGAAATTTATTTTTATAAATATTGTCATTACTCCAACTTAAAATATTTGATAACGGAACATTGTTTTCCATTGGGAAATCATAACCTGGCATTACAGCCACTTGTGGCACAATAGTCTTTAAAGCAGGGTGAATGTTTTTTACAGTTGCCCATTGCGAAAAACCTGTATAACTACCGCCATACATTCCAACACTTCCATTACACCATTTCTGTTTACTTATCCAATCAATAATATCATAAATATCTGTTCCTTCATTTTCAAATGGTTTGTAGTTTCTTAGGTCAGTTTTAATACCTCGTACATAAGCAACTATCCCTGCGTAGTCTCTGTCAGCTGATTTTTTGGCAAATATTGCATCACTTGCATCTTGAGAATATGTTGTATAAAATAAGATTGCAGGTAATGGATTTTTATTTGTTTTTTTATGAATGACTATTGCCGAAATATCAACTCCGCTTCTTGTTGGGATAAGCACGCTGTCTTGTATTGCATAAATGCTGTCATTCGTTGCTGACTGTTGTTGTCCAAAGGCTTTTGTAATGCCTATCAGTAAAATGCAAATTGTTCTAATTAAATATTTCAATCTTACGTTTCTATTTCGTCTGTTAAATTATGGAGGGTCGTCTGTTACGCTTGCCACTAACGGTCGGGTGTATGCGACGTGGCGGCGACTAGCCGCCATGATCGTCATACACTATGTTAGTAGATGTGATCAATAATTTAGTAGTACAACTTTTTTGGAATAGGTACTTTTTCGAATATTATTACTTTTAATAACTTTAATAATATAAACTCCTCGTGGAAGTTTAAATGTAATAATTTTATTATTTAAAGAAGTCTCGTTAAATAAAACAATTCCAAGTTCTGACAAAATTTGAATCTCGTTTGATCCACCTAATAATTCATCCCCAATCTCAATTGTAAATTCACCATTCAAAGATGGGTTAGGAAATATCTTAATACTTTCATTGTATCCCAATTCAGTTGTGCTTGTTGTTATAGAATTCTTTATGCAACGACAAGGAAGATATTGGTCATTTGAACGTGCAATTTCATCAGTAATAAATTTTTCTAATCTTAATATTCCATCTGGTAGTGGAGGAAAAAATATTGTTACTCCTTTTATATCATTTGAATCAATCAATTTATAAAATTCGCCTCGTTGAAAATTATAAAATTGTCCATTTGCACTTAATCCTGATGGAACAATTTTAAGTCCCGAAGTATCACTGCCACCATATTGTTTTGATACAATTTTATCAGCCACATAATTATAAGCACCTTTCCAAAGCCATGTCGTATCCGCATTTAGTGCTAACATTAATTGATGCCATTCATTTGGACTTGGAATATTGTACCCTGCTGGACAGATTCCATGAATCCTTCTTTTGCTTTCATTTCTTGTAAGACCAGTATAATTGTAGAGTAATCCAAATGTATCGGTATTATTACAATCCCCATTTACACATTTAAAGTTAGCTAGAGGAACTGGAGTTCCATCTGAGTAAAATTTAGATTTAATATTGCTAGTAAGCCAAGTTTGAAATCCTATTTTGACTGTATCATAAATGTTGCCTTCAAAATCCTTTATTTGAGAATGAGCATTTATTTCACACAAAAGCAATAAGGCAAAAATAAAAAATGATTTATTCATAACTTAAATATTTTAATTTGAACAATTATATGTGTTGAAGCATAGATACCCAGAACCGTTACTAATTAGAGTTGTATTTTTATCAAGAATTATGAAATCTTTCGCCCAAAATGATACTCCATCACTAGTATTAATGTTTGTACTGCATGAAGTTCCTCCAAAAGTAATTTCCTTTTTTACATTTAATGCATATTGTGACTTGTTAAAAGTACAAATTGACTCTACTTTCGCACAATCAGTTTTTAATTGATAGATCTTTATATAGTCAATTTCGAAATGATTGGGAAATAAAGTTGAGTTGTTTGGTGGCGTCCAAGGGTCTATAGCAAAATTTAGTATTAAGGCTTGTGAATGTGATGGCGTATTATTCTGATCATTCATAGAATGCACTGTTTGATCATCGATATAATAAATCATTCTACCTTGCTGCCACATCAGACTGTATTTATGAGCAAGAGTACAATTATTTATACCAGTGTAAACATTTGTATTGTGTTGCCTTACGCAGGCATCTCTCCAATGATGACTTTGGCTAGTTGTTGTGCTTGTTTCTGATATATCACCACCTCTTTCATGAATATCAATTTCATTATAATAATTGCAAGTATCAGGATCTGCATCCCAAACCCAATATGCTGGCCAATATCCACGCCCTATAGGGGTCTTAATTAAAGCTTCGAAATATCCGTACTTGTATTTAAACTTTGACCAAGTACAACCACCTGAATAATCGTAAGTTCGATTTGTAATTGGGTCATGCCATGGAGGAGTAAATTTATTCGATCTAATTTTTAACCAAGAATTGGAGTATATTAAATTTGCTGGATCATTATATTCTGGTGAATAACCATTATATCTACCCCATGGATATTCAGCAAACCAATCATTAGAAATTAATGAATTAAATTGATCCTCTTTTTTTAATTCCCAAGTTCCATCGTTAGAAGGAAATTGGGCGGCAACTTTAAATGAAACAATTAGTAATAATAATAATTTTCTCATAGTAGTTAATTTTTACAGCAATTATCCAATTTGACCTCCAATTCTTCAATCTTAGCATTTAGCTCTTTAATTGCATCTAAAAGATATGGAATTAATTCTACATAATTTACACCTTTGATGTTGTTTTGATCTGTATCAACTAAATGTGGTAAAATCCGTTCGACTTCTTGAGCAATTAGTCCTGACCTGATTTTATGATCAACTGCCAATTCATCCTTAAATTGATAAGTATAACCATTTAAGTTACTGAGTATTTCTATTGAGTTCGAAATTCTATTTAGATTGGTTTTCAATATAGAATCTGAAGTAAAAACTGTTCCTCCATCTCCTTTTATATAATACTTGGTTACTCCATTCAATTGGACTTCAAAAGCTTTTGATAATGGCTTGTTGACATTATTCGTCTGACAGTAAGCATAGTTGTTAGTGTGATTGAGGCAATTAATCCACAAACCAATAGGATCAGTAGGTCCGGCACCAGCTAATATTTGTAATTTCGTTTGTGATTGAAATTGAGTTAATGTTCCTACTGTTGTATTGCCGTCTGGAAATATTTTAATTTGGCAAAATGCTTCATTACTAAACGTAAAATAGCTTACCCAAAGAAATATTAATATTCTTGTGATTTGAAAATTGAAAAATGGAAATGAATTGATTTTCATAATAATAAGTTTATATATTTAACCTCACTGTCCCTAAAGGTAATGGGCCGTACTAATTGTATTTTAGGTGTCATTTTCCGGTTGCACAACACCGTTAGTATGAAATATTCACAAAGCATAACGTGATGAAATCCAATTTGTTACACCATAAAGTGGTTGCTTTTTCATCTTGTTTGGTTTTTTGATCATATCTACTAACGTTTTGCTGCTTGGCGATGTGGCGGAGTTTCAAGTAGAATAGAAGTAGAAAGTACAATCTTCACTTTAAAAACCAAATTGTCTTAGAAGCACTTCGCCCGCCATATTGCCAAACAGCTGTTAGCGGTTCGTTTTTTTGTCATTTTTGTTGTCAATATATTCATTATACAATATTGAATAAAAAATTGAATCTTCAAATTTGTCGGCTACAAAATAATGTTGTCTTAATATCCCTTCTTTAGTAAAGTGATGGCTTTCGATGATTTTCAAAGAAGGAATGTTATTGCTTCCAACAAGGGCTTCAATT
>Ga0116144_10005472_pt1 | contig 11514 bp, 8 predicted proteins | sample AD_UKC035_MetaG_FD_89746 | JGI IMG/M metagenome (GOLD analysis project Ga0116144, IMG submission 89746) | Active sludge microbial communities of municipal wastewater-treating anaerobic digesters from USA - AD_UKC035_MetaG | ecosystem: Engineered > Bioreactor > Anaerobic > Digestate | place: USA... | reverse complement strand
TAAATAGCAGTACAGGTCAGGCCTGGAAGACGCTACAGCAGCAGCCATAGCGTGTATGTCTCCTCGATACAGGGACACGGGACCAAAATAGTCGATTGAGTCTCTGATGAGCTTGAACGACAAGAGATACCGCTGAAGCAAACGCTGCAGGCCTTTGTCCATAGCTGCGTACCACGACACAACTCCCATACGCCTGCTTTCCTGATATATCACCCTGCAGAGGCCCAGCGTAACGCTCGCAGAACGCCACTCCCTGAGAACTGCAAGACGACTTATCTCAGCGATACGGCTTCGATCATCACCGGTGCAAGAAAAGTCAAGATCACAGTGCTGTTCCAAGGGCAACCCTAAGGGAGAATTAACGATTATCCTGACGGTGCCCACCACCGTGCCCGTATCAGTAAGTGCAGCATAATGGTGCGAAAATGAATCGTATTCATCACATTCCAGCTTTCGGGGGTAATCAGCAGGATTCCTGAATCCGCGCTCGAGACAATAGACCTGATAGCGAACTCGATACAGCGACTCCATCATTTCCCGATCCTGATAACTCACTCGCTGAAACCGCATTGGCATTTCTTCTCTCTCTCCTTGCTCTGTCCCGGGCTACCTTTGATGCGATGGGAGTTCCGCACCTCCCTGAGAGCACAAAACCAACAGTCCCTAAGTGAACCCTCTATTTTTTTCCGCTCCTTAAGAAGCAAAAACTACAAGCCGATACAACTAAGAGACGCTGTCAGAGGGACATTCGGACATCCAGCACCCGGTATCGATTCCGATCCATCCCACAATACGGGCGGTTCTCCTTCCGACAAAGCACGGCAAGCAGATGCCGGCACACAGCACGACCAAAGCAGTTTCATGTTAGAGGCACGAACGTCCAGGCCGTTTTCTTTCGGCCATCAGTTTTGATGCCAGGAATACACGTGCATCTCGGACTCTCTTCGGATAGCTGTCCCGGCTTTTCGAAGCAACGCTGAACCGTGTCGGACTTTTGGTTTGCCTGATCGCGGAATTCTGATATACTGCAACCAAATTCCTGAATTGATTCACTTGACTAGTTTTCCCAGGATTAAGTTCTCGGGCAACGAAGGTTCACGTTTCCTACATACAGACTGGTTGTTCACGTGAATGCTCGCTTCCAAGAGCGATCATACGTAGGGAGAGTTCCTCAAACGGCCCTCTAACGTTAGGCATACCGTTCCGCAACGTGCTTATAATTCCTTCTCACCTCGACCATCATTCCATCGAGCAAGGAGAATAGCATGATTGACTTCAACTTCCAAAAAGTAAGCCATGGCGATACGTGGTTGATGGAGGAGATCTACCGGATTCGATACCAGGTCTACTGCCTTGAAACGGGATTCCTTAATTCCCTGAACTATCCCCGCCAACTGGAACACGATGAGTTCGATTCCGGCTCGATCCATTTTGTCGCTTTAAATTCACATGACGCCGTAGGCACCGTGCGGTTGGTACCCGGCTCTTCTTCGGATCTCCCTATTGAACGACACTGCGGAATCAGCATCGCCCATGCTGGTGCCGCTCGCAACGAGATCGCCGAAGTGAGCAGACTCGCAATCAGCAAGAAGTATCGGCGGCGCGAAGGAGACGGCCTCCTTGGTATCAGCTCTTACATAGCCCGGAAGGGAGAACCTGCGGTTCATGGCAGACGCCGGCGGCCCGAGATTATCCTGGGTCTTTTGCGCGAGGCCTATCAGGAAAGCAAACGACTCGGCATCCGCTACTGGTATGCAGCTATGGAAATGGCACTGTGGAGGCTCTTAAAAAAATACGATTTCGAGTTCATCCAGATCGGCGAAGAAGTTGATTACTATGGCCCGGTTGCTCCTTACCTGGGAGACTTATCGCAGATTGAAATCAAAGTATCAACCTGCAATCCCGAGATGTATGCCTTCTTCACACACGGCCTGGAGGAAAAGCTCCCCGACCCGAGACGTCTCCGTTCTCGGTGAGCGGCTTACGCTTTCGCAGCTGCAACAGGCTGCACCTTTCCATTGGTCCACGTGAACAGCTTTCCCAAAACTACACTATCCGTTTTTGAGAACGGTAGCAACCACAAACAGGTTCGTCTTTGCCGTATAGGCCTCCTCGACGTGATCGACAGCGAAACCAGCTTCATTCAACTCCTCCCGCAGTTGATCTTCATTCCAAAAGAAGTAGCGTCCTTGTTCCACCCTGCGGGCAATCACCAGGTTAAATAATCCTAGAGCAAACAGACGACAAAGATACGCAGCGCCCTTGAGATACCCCTCCGTGTTCACTATCTCGACTGCGGATTCAGATATCCGGGGCTGGCGTCGCGGATGGCACAAGAGAAGCTTTCCTCCTGTCCTCAGTACCCGGTGCATCTCTCGCAGTACTCCCTGGGGGCGCTTCAACATATACAGAGCATTAATGCTGACCACGCATCCAAACGCTTCGCACTGGAACGGAAATGGTTCATTCAGATCTCCCTGAACAAGGGGGACTAGTATCTTCTGTCGCTTTGACTTCATTTTCAGAGCAGCCAGCATCTCGAAGGCGCTGTCAAAGCCAACGATTTGCTCTCCTCGTCGCCCAAGTGCAAGGGAAAAATTTCCGGTTCCGCATCCGGCATCCAGAACCGGAGACACATCCGTAGGGAACGCACTCACGCAAGCCACTACCGATTCGATCATTTTCTGGTAAGGCCTGAAATATCTCGGGAGCCCGTCGTACACGCGCGCGTATAGGTTCCAGAAAACGGTATCAGCCTTCATCGCATCAGCGCACTGCCGAACCAGGATTATCAATTCTTGATAGAAAGCGTGGCCGATATTCCTCTTCAAGGTCCCGTATCATCAGCTCAAATATCTCCCTTTTTGTTCGGTACAGTTCGCGTTCTATCTCCTCGATGAAAGCATGATACGGAACGCGCAGGCCATGGTATTCAGCCGGCTTGCCGATGGGATGAAAAGTAAATCCGTATTTTCGAAGAGCATAGAACAGCTTTTCCTCGGAAACCATGTACCACTGATCGACGTTGTGCCGCTTGCTCGCATAATACATAATACGGAACAGCCCCAACAAAATCACCGGCCTTGCACGCCGTTCGTGGTGCGGCGGAGCAGGGACGCTATCCTGCAACACCCCGCCTTCGGACTGCATAAGGTAGGACTCAACGCCGAACAGCCCATCTTCCTGCCGTCTCCGATATCTCTTGCTCACAGCCAACCGAGATATTTCACCAGCCGTTTCCACTCTTCTTCCCCCATCCGATAAACAGCGTGCAGGTACCAGCCTTGCAATCGGAAACCCTGCTCCCGACGGGAGAATGAGCCTGATCGTCCCTATAACCGTATTGTGTTCATTCAAGGCAGCGAAGTGAAGCGAGTGCGGTTCAAACTGATCAGACTCCTGGCCAAGAGGATAGTCTTCCACCTTCTCAAAATGAAATTCTTCTGCGTAAACCTGATATCGAAGCCGGTAGGTTTCTTCTTTCAGCCTTTCGCATTGAGCTTCAACAAATGAAAAGTTGCCTACTTTGAATTCGCTCGCTGTTTTCATCTCCGTGCATTCTCAAAACACGTTGCATGCTTCATCCGGCCCTGCGCAGCCTTGGGGAAGTACAGCGGGTTGAGAATACAGGCCCCGGCTGCTGGGCCAGCTACGCACATAATGGTAGTGCACGCCCACCAGGCTGTAAAGATCAACCAGGTCTGAAGATATCGACCTCTACTAATTCATTCTGAACACTTTCCGCGTGAATCCAATCAGCTGCCACAGGGCGCGATCAGAAATGTTGAAGCATGCATAAGGAAGGCAAAAATGCGACTGCTGATCAGGCATCCCTTAATGGAGACCGCGACTTTCCAGAGGCCTGCCGCATGAGCCCGAAGAGACCCGGCTTCTTTTTAGCAAGTTCATCCTCAATCTCTTCCACATAGCCGATGCAGGGAATGCGAGCGCCGTGATATTCAATCGGATCTGCAATCTGATGAAAAATGAATCCATATCTTCGCAGCGTGCACACCAGCCTTCGATCAGCGATAAAGAAGAGGTGCGTGATGTTGCTCCGCATAATTGCCTGATACATCAGCCGGTAGAGGCCAAGAGCAACAATCGGCCGATCTGCTCGCTGGTCACTTGCGTCACAACATGATCTCGATCGTTGGCCGCTGTAAGACTGCACAACACAGGCTTCCATGCCGAACATGCCGTCTTCAATCCGGCGACGGCACTCCCTCGTTACCGCTAGCCGCGATATTTCAGCAACGCGCTCGCCCCGCTCATCATTCCACATGAACTGTGAGCGCAGGTTTCCCACGGCGCGCTCAATCGGCAGGCCTCTTTCAGAGTCAAGCACGAGCCGTACTGTCCCAATCACCTCTTGATGATTATCGAGTGCAGCAAAATGAATAGCATGGGAATCGAACTCATCTGTCTCGATTCCGTGCGGATGATCCTCCTTCTTCTCAAATCCAAACTCTTCAGCATAAATGCGATATCGGAGTTGAAAGGTAGCTTTTCTCAGCACATCCGAACGAGCTTCCACAAAGTCGTATTCCCCGATTTGTAACACCCAAGCTCTCCTCACTGTTGCATAGAATGATACTTTGTGCAGCGTCAATGTTCCGTAAGGCAACCACTCCACAGGAAAGAACAGTCTCCGAGATGGATATGCTCCCATTGCGAGGGATCACACGTCAACCTAAAGTCATACGGTCTGTTCCGCTGGAACCGGCTCCTGTGCGAGGCGAAAGATCAAGAATCATGCCGACGATGAGATAATTTTGTCGCTGAGAAAGTTAAGCAATATTGGAGTGTTCACTGGAGGCAGGCTGAGGCCGCGGTCAGTAGTGAAGAGAAAACCCGACACCCTTTTTGTCGGTATGAAAGGAAAGCGAATGGTTTTGAATCGATAGCGCTGAAGGAATTTACCTTCATATGTATCAATAACCCGACACAACTACAGCGATTCAGCAATCCCGTCCTTGCGGATTCCCTTTGCATCTTTCGAACTGTACTAACGCCTCTGCGATCTGACGATACGGTCATGGCGCCGGCCGGCTTTCGGCCAAGCCACGCCACTCTGCCGTATCTTTCTTTGCACGCATTCTCACGCTCCCGCATGGCCTCGCATCACAGCGCTGATGGTCTGTATCTGACTACCATCCAGGTAGGGATGCATCGGCAAGCTGAAAATCTGTTTCGAATACTGATCAGTAACTGGAAAATCGCCTTCCTTATACCCGAGGTGTTTGAACGCACCCGACCGATGCAATGGGGTAGGATAGTACGTTGCGGTCGGAATACCCTTGGCATTCAAAGCTGCCATAAGCTCTTCGCGGCGATCCGACAGCACCGAGTACTGCGCCCATACACTTACATACCCATCCGGTACTGAAGGCACCCGCACCACATCTTTAAGATTTTCATTGTACAGTGCGGCAACTCGATTGCGCTTTTCGATCTCGTCGGGGAAGATAGCTAGCTTTTCAAGAAGGACTGCAGCCTGGAGTGTATCCAGCCGGCCATTGATCCCGATACGGACGTTGTCGTACTTGTCCTTTCCCTGGCCGTGAATCCTGATCGACTTCATCTTTCCGGCAAGTTCACCATTGCGGGTAAAGACAGCGCCGCCGTCACCATATCCACCGAGAGGCTTCGCCGGGAAAAAGCTCGTGCATCCAATCTCGGTAAGGCCGCACGCCCGCTTTCCCTTATACAACGCACCAAAGCTCTGAGCACCATCTTCGATCACAAAAAGGTTGTACTTCTTCGCGATCGCATTGATCCGGTCATAGTCCGCGCACAGGCCGAACAGGTCGACCGTAATAATTCCTCGAAGTTTCATCGAACTCATCGTCCCGGTCCGTGGCAGCGGACAAACCGTTGCGCCGCCTTCTCTGATGGCCTTTATTGTTGACTCCAGCCGCTCCGGATCGATATTGAACGTATCGGGATCGATATCCACAAAGACCGGAGTCGCACCCAGTAAGGCAATTGTTTCAGCGGTGGCGATGAAGGTAAACGGTGTCGTCAGCACGAGATCGCCAGGGCCGACATCATAGGCCATAAGCGCCATCAGCAGCGCATCGGTACCGCTGGAACACGAGATCGCGTGCTGCACTCCGGCAAATTCAGCGAGCTTCTGCTCCAGCTCAGTTACCTCAGGGCCCATGATATACTTGCCGTGTGCAAGCACCTTTTTAATGCGTTCCTCAAGTCGCGAATAAATAATCTTCTGTTGTGCAGCTAAGTCTATAAAGTCCATCAGTTCCCTTTCATTAAATGCAGATGTTGAATCGTTAAATCGAATTCACCAGCAGAGCACAGAGAGAGTATTCTTCTTTTGTGAATCGGGAGATGCCGATTCACAAAAGGAAGGCTCTCACCTGTGATACGCCGTGGTGGTGCTGATTACTGCCAATCATGAAAAGGCAGCAGGGCTCCTGTTTGAGGTCCTTTTCTCTGATCGTCGTCTCCCGATCAGAGAAAAATCAACCTCTCTCTGTGTGTCCTCTGTGTCTCTCGTCCCGCCCTTGGCGGGACGAGTGGTAGACAAAACATCTTTCAAGCGTTCATTCTGACAACCAGCTTTTCATTCTTTTTCAAATAGCGTGAGCCGCAACTTTCACATATCGCTTCGTCATTCTTGAAGTTCAGCTTGACGCCGCACCGGCACACCCACCCGGTTATCGTAGCCGGATTACCCACTACCAGAGCGTAATCAGGAACATCATGAGTCACCACTGAGCCGGCCCCGACGAAAGAGTATGACCCGACAGTATTACCGCAGACGATGGTGCAGTTTGCTCCCAGCGATGCGCCTTTCCTCACCAGAGTCTGGCGCAGTTCCATCATGCGCGGGATTTCCGAGCGCGGGTTAAACACATTAGTAAATACGATCGAAGGCCCACAAAAAACGTCGTCTTCCAGAGTCAGTCCCTCAAACACGGAAACATTATTTTGGATTTTGCAGCCCTTTCCGATTGTGACTTTGGGCCCGATGACAACATTCTGCCCAATGCTGCATTTCTTTCCGATACGCGATCCATGCAGGACATGCGAGAAATGCCAGATCCGCGTGCCTTCGCCGATCTCAACATCTTCATCGACATATGAAGACTCGTGTACGAAGTATGGCGCCTTATCCTGTGCGGATGTTTTATCTATAGTATTAATAAGCTCTAAAACCGCGCCGCCTTTGTCCAACGACTCCTGGCAGACATTGAGTATCCGCAGGACTCGGAGGCCTTCTTTTCCATCAGTCTTAGGTGTCTTCCCTTGAGCAATGCACTCCAAAAAATGCTGGCACTCAGCCTTCAGCGGCTCAGTCATCTGTATCGGCACAGTCTCGGCATCTGCCTTTGCTGCCACCGGTACACGCTCCCTCCATTCAACCTTGTGAGGATAAAGAACCAGCTTGTTTTCAACCGTATCGTCGAAAACAGCCATCTTCCGATCCCCCACCACCACCAGCTTCTGTTCCTTGAACGGGTGCAGCCAGCTCACAAAAATATGAGCTTTCACGCCGCTGGAGAAGTTCATGATAGTGAGCGACGTATCTGATATCTTTTCTTGCAGGTAGTTTCCCCCACTGGCAAAGACTGCTTCCGGCATCTCGTGCAGGAGCATTAAAATCACAGAAATATCATGTGGCGCGAAGCTCCAGAGGATGTTCTCTTCTGTACGAATCTTTCCGATATTTAAACGATTCGAGTATATATATTGCAACTTTCCCAGCTCACCGCTATCAATCAACTCCTTGAGCCGTAAGACTGCATTGTGATACTGCAGGATATGGCCGACCATGAGAATTAAGGAATGTTTCTCCGAAAGCGCCACCAGCTCCGAAGCTTCCTCCACCTTCAACGCAAGTGGCTTCTCAACGAACAGGTGCTTGCCTGCCAGAAGCGCTCGTTTCGCCATAGCGTAGTGCTCTGCCGCCGGCGTGGCCAACACGACAGCGTCGACATCTGTATTCGAAATAACTTCCTCGAAACGAGGAGTGAATCCAACGCCTGGATACTTCTTGTTGTATTCCCCCTGCAAGGTTCCATTGCTGTCACAAATGAGGCTGAGGCAACCCAACTCATGGAAGTTTCTGATCAGGTTCTTTCCCCAATATCCCCCACCCACGACTGCGATTCGGGTTGTCATTATCACTTATCCTTTCACGCTCAAATAGCTGGTACGATAATAAATTAACCACCCGTCACGCTCGGAGCGTGACTCGAGACACAGAGTGCACGGAGAGATATGATTTTTTCTCTGATCGGGAGATGCCGATCAGAGAAAAGCATCCTCAACAAAGAACCAGAGCAGCTTCGATGTGGCTCTACAGCTTACAACACCACGGAAGGTTATGCCCTGTGAGAGCTTTCCTTAGCTGAATCGATATCTCCCGATTCAGCTAAGAACACTCTCTCTGTGCTCTCCGTGTCTCTGTGGTGATATCATTTTTTGCTCTATCTTTTGCCTTTCCTGCCTCGCACCTTTTACCTCAGTGCAACGGACCTCCGGCATATCCTCTGTCCCCTCAACGCCTCTCGCCTTCAGCTTCTTCCCTCAGCCGCAGGCGGCGCCTCAGCGTAGCGCGCCTTTTGACCTCACGCTTTAACGATCTTTTCCCTGCCTTCAACAACATCTCGGGTCGCGTTACGCGTATCGATTACAAGCTGTGCAGCTTTTACCAGCACATTATAATCGATCTGAGTGTGATCAGTAGAAATCAACACCGCATCATATTTCGAAATTGCCGCCATATCCCATTTGATACTTTCTTCACCAGCCAGTGCGGAGTGTTCCCGCGTCGGAGGGATCACCGGAATATACGGGTCATAGTAATCGACCTGAGCACCTTTCTGACGCAGGAGATTGATCAATCGCAGCGAAGGGCTTTCGCGCATATCATCGACATCCCGCTTGTAGGCAATCCCGAGCAGTAGTATACGTGAACCATTGAGGCTTTTTTTTCGCTGGTTCAAGGCTTCCATGAGCACGGTGACGACATAGCTCGGCATGGATGTGTTCACTTCACCGGCGAGTTCAATGAAGCGAGTAGCGCACTCATACTCACGTGCCTTCCAGGTAAGATAAAAAGGATCGATCGGAATGCAGTGTCCGCCAAGGCCAGGGCCGGGATAAAACGGCATGAACCCGAACGGCTTCGTCTTAGCCGCATCGATTACCTCCCACACATCAATGCCCATCTTGCTGTAAATTGTCTTCAGCTCATTGACCATGGCAATGTTGACACTGCGAAAAATATTTTCCGTCAGTTTCACCGCCTCGGCAACATCCATGGATGATACTGGAACGGTTCCCACGACAATCTGGCTATAAAAGGCTTCCGCAACTTCCAGGCTCGCTGGATCGAGCCCGCCGATGACCTTCGGAATCTTGCTCGTAGAATAAACCGGATTTCCCGGGTCTTCACGCTCGGGAGAAAACGCGAGATAAAAATCATCACCCGCCCTTAGCCCGTTCTTCTCCAGTATCGGTTTGAGTACCTCACGAGTAGTTCCGGGGTAGGTTGTTGACTCAAGCACCACCAACTGATTTTTTCTCATAAACGGAACTATCATCTCTCCGGTGTTCACAATGTACGAAACATCGGGCTCGCGCTGCGCAGTCAGCGGCGTAGGAACGCAGATGATGAGCGCATCCGCCTCCCCTACCCTGCTGAAGTCCGTAGTGGCATCAAAGCGGCCGCTGCTGTTCAATGTCCGCACCTGCTCGGCGGGAATGTGCTTGATGTAGCTTCGCCCGGCGAGCAGCGCCTCTACTTTCTTCTCATCAAGGTCGAAGCCCAAGACCGGGAAGCCAACCTTGCAGAATTCAATAATCAACGGCAGTCCGACATAGCCGAGGCCGATAACGCCGACTTTGGCCTGGTGCTCCAAAATCCTCTCTTTAAACTGCGCATTATTCATCAATACCTCTCCTCAATAGGTTGATTATCTGGCAAGACGCGGCGCCTTTTGCCTTTATAATTTGTCCCGCCGCATAACCGATCGATACAGGATCGCCAGCGCACCGAACACATCAAAGTACAGTCTTCGCACACTGCTGAGATTACCCCGACCACTAAATGCAGCTGTCTTGCCCACGACCTGGAAATTGCCATCTCTGAGTTCGGCGAGAATGGTATCCGCGGAAAGCTCTTTTGGTTGAAGCTTCAGGAACAATCTATCGGCATTCTTCTTCTCGTGCAGATCCAGTCCACCATAGGCAAAAACGGAAGCGTTCTCTTTCCGCAGGCGATTGAGCAACTCAAAACTTTTCAGATTCGGAACGCATCTGGTATCATAGCGGCTATTCCACACCTCAACACCATTCAGGTACGCACCAGAAGAAAGGAACGATCTGAATTGATACAAAGATGGATGCGGCAAGATAGCCAAACCGCCGCTATCCGCTATTTCCCGGACAACATCATCAGGCTTTTCTTCTGAAATATACCGTGTGACCCCAACCGCCAATAGATGCCTTCCAAGGTCACAATTTACCTCGAGACCAGGGATAATCACAAAATCCTTGTCAGACAACCGTTGGCTGTGCTCACGCAATGCCTCCATCTTGCGCGGGCTAAAGTCATCGCTGTGTTCAGTCAACAATAGAAAACCGTGTCCCTTCGACCGAGCAATGGATGAGATATCATCAAGGGTAATTCTTCCGTCATAGGAGTAGGTCGTATGAATATGCAGCAACCCCGTAACCGTTTTCATCACAGCACCTCAACGCCCTATCGAGCTCCCTTCCTGAACTGAATCATCGTACTTTCTTCCGTGTAATGAACTCATCAATAACGGCAGACAGATTCCTGAACCAGCACCATCCGGAGTGGAGCTTTATGCTGCCGTCATTCACAGAGCTCCCATACGGATATCGAACCCACACTACTCCGTGATGCTCGGCTCCACCGAACACTTTCTTCCTCCAAAACGCTTTTCCATGAAAATCAAAGGCAACTGCTAACGAAAAGGAAGGTTTTCTCATCCCACGTGCTGCAGAAACAGCAGGTGTGCCAACAGAAGACAGCCACTCAGAAGCTGAACAAAGCAGAGCTACTGACCTGATCTGACCACCCCCTCACCTAAGTAACCATAGTATATCATAAAATTATTCCGGTTATCAATTCGCTTCCGGGGCCATTTCGTAATGCCCCTGTACTACAAATATCAGAACCCGAGAAATTTCACTTCCGTCTCCAGGGCTACGTCATATAGTCGCAGTATTTCATCCGTAACCTTCTCAATCAGATAGAGCACATCGGCAGCTTTGGCATTACCGAGATTAACGATAAATCCGCCATGCTTAGCGGAGACCATGGCATTGCCACGTCGGAGACCCTTCAATCCCGCCTCCTCTACCAGTTTTCCTACGAACTGCCCTGGCGGTGCCTTAAAAACACTTCCGCAGGACGGATAGTTCAGAGGCTGCTTTTCCAGCCGCAGCCTCAGCTGCTCCGCCCTCACTCTTCGAAGGTCCTCTTCAGGCTCCATCCGCAGTGACAACCGGCAC
>Ga0116144_10005471_pt1 | contig 11515 bp, 10 predicted proteins | sample AD_UKC035_MetaG_FD_89746 | JGI IMG/M metagenome (GOLD analysis project Ga0116144, IMG submission 89746) | Active sludge microbial communities of municipal wastewater-treating anaerobic digesters from USA - AD_UKC035_MetaG | ecosystem: Engineered > Bioreactor > Anaerobic > Digestate | place: USA... | reverse complement strand
TCTCTTTGGTGCCGAATGGTTTTCCCCGGTCGGCAAACCTCTTGGCGGCCCAATACAAATTCTCATTGCTGGTTATAACCATTCCGCCCTGTCCGCCGCTGGTGGTATGTTTGCTCCCCATCATGCTGAAACATCCCATGTCTCCTATCGAACCGACAAATTTCTTTTTGTAGACAGCCCCGTGGGCCTGGGCGCAGTCTTCAATAACATATAGCTTATGCTTGCGGGCTATTTTCATTATCCTGTCCATGTCGGCGGGCATACCGGCAAGATGAACCACGACAATGGCTTTCGTTCGCTTTGTTATTTTTTTCTCTATGGATTCGGGAGACATGTTGAGCGTTTTATAATCCACGTCCGCCAGAATCGGTATGCACTGCTGGAAAATCATGGGCATGATGGTTCCGTTGTCCGTGATAGGAGCCGTAATAATTTCGCTTCCCGGTTCAAGGTTCAGCGCGGCTACAGCAGAATGAATCGAAGCGGTTCCGGAACTTACCGCTGTGGCAAACTTTGTACCGAAATAGGCGGCAAATTCTTTCTCATAAGCGTCTGTTTCCACCCCGCCGTACCTGTCAAGCCCTTTCCCGGAGGAGACCACCCTGTCGAGTACCCTTATAGCTGCGTTCTTTTCCTTTTCGCCGAAACTGTTTCTTTCTGGCAGGGGTATGGCCCTTGCGGGTTTACCTCCGTTGATAGCAAGTTTTTCCATTTTTTTCTCTCCATGGTTGCATATTTTAATTACAACTTTTATTTCTTCTTTTTTGCAGGAGCCTTTATGCCGGAAAGTCCCCATCCTCCCATATCTTTCGGGTCACCCTTGTCGCCGGCAAGCAATTCTTTGTAATTCTCAATTACCTTTCTGACGGCATCGGCGTGTTCTCTGATTACCCTGGGATAATATTTTTTGAAATAAGGTGCCCCGAAAACCTTTGACTGTATGCCTTCCGAAACAGGGAGAGAACCCTTATTCGTCCTGACGTCCCAATTTGAATTGGCTATCCTTGTCGGCTTGCCGTCATTGTATACATCCACGGTATTGAGCAGTGGATGGTTGTAACCTCCCTTGTTAGCGCCTGTATACATGGCAAATCCCTCGGCCGTGACAGCCTGTGCAAACCTTGTTATGGAAAGGCCTCCGAGCTGCTCCTTGAAATATAGTCCCTTGGGAACATACCAGCCACCCATCGTAGAACCGGAACCTTTCTTCGGCCTCAGGGATTTGATTCCCGGCAGTCCTTCAAGAAGGTCCCAGAAATAATTCATTGCCTTGTCTATCTCTGCCATCTCTTTCGGATATTTCTTCAGCTGAACAACTCCTACTGCCGATGAAAGCTGGTGCGCCCTGTACTTGTATCCGCCCCAGGGCAGTCCCGCTCCGGCTTTCAACTCGGGTATTGTCAGGTCGCCATGCCTTGCATACTGTCCAAAAACTATGGCCCGTTCATATATCTCTTTGTTGTTGGTAAGAAGCATACCCGCCTCGCCTATGGCAAAAGATTTGCCGCTCATGCACGAGTAAGCCGAAACATCCCCGAAAGTTCCTACCATCTTGCCCTTGTAAAGCGCCCCGTGGGCATGGGAAACATCTTCAATAACCTTGAGATTATGCTTCCTGGCTATCTTCATTATCCTTGTCATGTCTGCGGGCCTGGCACAATAGTGAACAACCAGGATGGCTTTTGTCTTTTTGGTTATTCTTTTTTCTATATCGTCCGGGTCTATATTCAAAGTATCAGGCTCGATATCGGCAAATACCACCGTGCCTCCCAGAGAAAATACCGGAAGAAATGACGCCCAGTAGGTAATTGCAGGACATATTATCTCGTCTCCCTTGCCAATACCCGCTCCAAAGAAAGCGCAATGCAGAGCACTGGTTCCGTTATTCGTTCCCAGTCCGTATTTCATCTTGTGCCATTTGGCAAAACCTTCCTCAAATTCTCTTGTGACATCGAGGTGGGACATCTTCCCCGCCCTTAAAACCTCAAGCACCTTGTTTTCCATTTCCTTGTTAACGATAGGCCATGTAAAAGCATCCTTCACATCCGACTTTACTGATTTGGGTCCTCCCAAAAGCGCCAGTTTCGATTTCATCTGTCCATCCTCCTTTTTTTTATCAAAGTTATTAAATTTAAAAGCTATACAGTTTCAATCAAGCAGTTCCCTGTAATTTTCAATCACCTTTCTTACTGCATTGGCATGTTCTCTTATTATTTTAGGATAAAACCTTCTGAAATACGGCGCACTTACAACTTTTGAATGTATCCCTTCAGCAACGGGAAGCGGACCTTTGTTATTCCTTACGTCCCAGTTGGAATTGGCTATTCTTGTAGGTTTGCCGTCGTTATAAACATCTATTGTATTAAGCAGGGGGTGAGGATACCCCTCTTTCTGGCATCCGGCATATGTAGGTGACCCTTCAGCCGTGACAGCCTCGGCGAACCTTGTTATGGAAAGCCCGCCAAGCTGCTCTTTGAAATAGAGTCCTTTGGGTACAAACCATCCGCCCATAGTAGTCCCCGAACCCTTTGGAGGCCGTAATGACTTAATCCCGGGAAGCCCTTCCAGCAAATCCCAGTAGTAATTCATTGCCCTGTCCACCTCCGCCATTTCCTTTTTGTATTTTTTAAGCTGCACTATGCCTACCGCTGATGTAAGCTGGTGCATCCTGTACTTGTAACCTCCCCATGGAATACCCGTCACCGCCTTCAGTCCGGGTATTGTCAGGTCCCTGTATCTCTCAATATGGCCGAAAACAATGGCCCTTTCATAGATTTCTTTATTATTTGTAAGCAGCATTCCGCCTTCGCCTGCCGCGAAAGATTTTGAACTCATAAAAGAAAAAGCCGAAACATCCCCGAGAGTTCCGACAAGCCTGTTTTTGTAAAGAGCCCCGGTGGCATGGGCGACATTTTCCACAACCCTGAGGCGATGCTTAACGGCAATTTTCATTATCCTTGTCATATCCGCAGGCCTTGAGTAATAATGGACCACAAGTATCGCTTTTGTTTTCTTTGTTATTCTTTTTTCTATATCGCTTGGGTCTATATTCAGAGTATCGGGTTCTATATCGGCAAAAACCACTGTACCTCCCAATGAAAAGACGGGAAGATACGACGCCCAGTAGGTGATTGCCGGACAGATTATTTCATCCCCTTTGCCTATTCCTATACTGAAGAAAGCGGAATGCAGGGTGCTGGTTCCGTTGTTGTGTCCCAGGGCGTATTTCATTCCGTGCCACTTTGCAAATCCTTCTTCAAATTCCATTGTTACATCCAGCTGGGACATCTTGCCCGCCCGCAAAACCTCCAGCACCTTATCTTCCATTTCCCTGTTTACTATGGGCCAGTGGAAAATATCCCTTACATCCGTCTTTACTGCCTTAGGCCCCCCAAAAATAGCCAGTTTTTTTCTGTTTGTCATCTCTTTGTTTTTCCCTGTTCGTTAACAAATTTTAAAGCCCTTTTGGCATTATCATGCCATCGTTTCATATCTTCAACGGGAATATACGGAAAAAGCGGATGAATCTTATTTCTGTAAGTTAATTCATCCATTTCGCTCAGCCCCTTGGGAGTCAGTATGCAAGAAAGTTCCCCCAGATGGGGAAGAGCGAATTGCTCTTTCCACTTGCCCCTGTTCAACGGGCACGCTTCCTGGCATGCATCGCATCCGTATATCCAGTTTCCCATTTTTGCAGATAACTCTTTCGGCACAGGCAGGGACCCGCCATAAGTGAGATACGCCACGCAATAATCCATCCTGACCGTATAAGGACTGCTCAAAGCTCCGGTGGGACAGGCCTTTATGCACAGGTCGCATCCTTCGGGACAAGGAGATTCCATTGCCGGCTCGTCAGGTACAAGTTCAGCGCCAACTATATATGTCACGGTATTTACCCACGAACCTGCCTTTGCCGAATAAACAAAGTTGTTTTTCCCGATGCGCCCAACTCCCGCCCTTGCTGCCGCAAGCCTGTCAGGGAGCCCGCCTTTTCTTACTTTCAAACCTCCATCCCTAAGGTACCCCGTAAAATCCTTTATTGCCTGGAAGTCAGGATTCTGAGACACGCGTGAATCAAAAAGGTAATTCCTGCCTATGTAACCAATAATATTTGCCGGGATTTTGTATTTCCCGTAATCTCTCATGCATACTATAACAGACTTTGCCCAGGGAACCCTTTCTTTAATCCGCGCCCTTTTATACATGGGCATGTAAAAGTTTTCGGTCCCGGGGAAAAGACTGATAAGCCTGTCGAGAGCCCTTTCGTATTCCGGAAAATCATCCGCCGTGGTAATACCGCAATCAATAAAACCGCACTCTCTTGCATAAGCCTTTATTTCTTTTTCTGTTAACACTTTTTCTATTCAAGTTCCGGACCGAGCATGCCGTAATCCCATGCTGGTATAGGGTCCTTTATCCGGGGAAGCTCGGGAATTTTGCCGGGCTTGAACTCTTTTGCAAGGGATATGCATCCGTTTGCAATCTGCCTGCCAGCAGTAATCTCGAGATTGGAAAATCTGGTCAGCACGGTTTCATAACCCCCTCCCTGGGGAGTAAAAGCTTTCTCGTCGGGGACATACCCGTTAAAACCGTTTGCAATTTCCACCACGAAAGTAACAGGAAACGGAGACCCTTCTTTAATGTCCAAACCCAGCTGGCAGAAAAGCTCGGCAGGGTTGGAAAGGTATACCGCGCCTCCTATCTGTATGCCCTGCAGTTCAACGGAAGCCACAGGGTCTTTGCCTATGACGTAGTCGGTCACCAGTATTTCCTTTGCAAAAAGCCACGGCGTCTCCGAAATCTTGTTCGCCTTCAACCCTTCTTCGACAATTCTCCTGCTCTCTTCCACCCTTCTTGCGGAAGGTTTTCTACGGTTTATTTTAAGAATTTTCTGCCTGGCCGCAACAGGCGAAAAATCGCCCTTTTCCGCGCTTGCGATAACCTTGACAGCTTCCGCTCCGACCCTTGTTCCCACGAAATTAGCGTATCTTTCCCCGATTTCCCTTTCATTTAACGAGAGATTGTTTACCTGTGTCAGGTCGCCGCTGGCGCCGTTGAGAAAAACCGTAACGGCATCCTGTCCCATAACCCCGCGTATCGTTTTTTCCATATAGCATATCCAGTCCGCGGAAGCGCCTTCATGAAGAGTGGTTCCGTGGCAGGAATAGTTGACGATACATCCGAGGAATTTCCCGCAGGTGTCCCACGCGGACAAAACTCCGACATCGGGGTCGGAAGGCCCTGCAAAATCAAGAATGTCGGGATTTCCCTTGCCGGGATGGGTATATACCCTTCCGTTTTTCATTTTACAGCGGCGGTTGAAAGCAACCTTATTTTCAAATCCCACGCCGCAGGAAAGCATTGCCTTGGTCCTTCTCCTGTCCGCCTCGCACACAGCGGTAACTATCTGCTCTATCACGTGCCTGTAATAGAGGGGGTCGGGAACGATGGAATATTCGGATATGAGCGTTTTTATCAGCCCGGGGGCGTCTTCATAATCTTCTGGCAGGGGCCCGTGGAAAGGGCCGCCCGAATGGGTATGAGACGCGCCTATCATGACCGCACTCCCTTTTATTCCTGTCAGCTTTTCTATCTTCTGGCGGGCAGCTTCAACCGCATTGCCTGAATGCAAAGCTCCCGTATCCACGCCAACCAGAGCCACCCGCTCTTTCCCGTCCGATATTACCGCCGCTCTCACTTTAAGAGGGTCCCTTATAGATTCTATGTATAATTTGTAATATGTCGCAGGACGTTCCATCCCGATACTCGGAGTAATATCTGTTTCATAAAACCCGGCTTCCATGTGCATCTCCATAGTTATTTTATTTGTTCAATTTTAACAGGTTTGCCTTCCCTTGCAGAGCGTGCGGCAGAAAGAGCTGCAACAACTGTTCTTGCGCCTTCTGCTGCATCCATCGGCACAGGCTTGTTATTCAGCAGGCAGTCAACAAAATCCGAAATTTCGTCAGAAACATTGTGGTCCGCAACTTCTATGGGAACAGTCATAAAAGTTTGTTTTTTGCCGAAGTAACCCTTCCTGCACATCTCTATATATGGGGACCTGTTGTCGCAAACTATTGTTCCGTCAACGCCGTAGAAAACACTTCTCATGGTGTAAGGTCTTATGCACCCCACGGAAACAAAAACCTTCCCGATGATGTTTCCTGCAAACTTGTAAAGGGCAACCGTACAGTCGTTCACGGGCCAGGTTGTCAGGCACTTGTGGTTTGCATAGGCGAAAACTTCCTGCGCCTCTCCAGCCACCCATCTCACAAAATCGACCGCATGGCAGCCTCCTCCAAGAAAAGGCTCGCGCCTCGGGTCAACCCGCCAGTTGCCCACTCCGGGAACACCGGAATAATCATGGGCATATTCGGATTCCACAAAGAAAAGTTCTCCAAGCTCTCCCCTGTCCACGAGCTTTTTTGTGAAAGCAAAAGCAGGCGAATACCTGCAGACCTGCCCTATCATGAATTTGCGGCCGGTCTTCTTTACAGCCTTCATAATTTCTTTCGCCTCTTCCACCGTGGGAGTCATGGGCTTGTCACACAGGATATCTTTCCCCGCTTCCATGAAAGCTATAGACTGCTCGGCATGGTAATAATCAGGAGTAACAACGGAAACAATATCAATGTCCTTGTTGTCCAGAAGCTCCCTGTAGTCTTTCACTGCCACGGGAACTTCATACTGCTTCTTTTTTTCCTCCAGGATAACCGGGTCGGTATCGCATATTGCCACTATTTCCGTGTTTGGATTTTTCCGGTATCCCACAAGATGGTAGTCTCCCATTCTCAAACCTATTACTGCAGCTCCCAATTTTTTCTTCGCCATAAAACCTCCCATATTATTTTTGAAAAGTTTCCGCCTCAATTAGATATACATTCTATATCCTTAAGGGAAAATAGTCAAAGGACAAACCTCTATTTGCAGACACAGGGTAAAGATTTTGAACCTGTGCCTGTCCATGAACCTTTCCCTGCCTGTCTTTAATTTGCCCAGGCAATCATATTGGTTTCTATTGAAAAAATGCCTTCGGAAGACGATATCGTACCATGTCAAATCCCTTCAAGAAATTTTCCTACCGCCGACTGGTTATTGCTCCAGACAGAAACCGTGCCGGCAGATTTTTTTACTGCCGGCCTGGCATTGGAGGGCGCTGCGGAAAAACCTGCGTATTCAAGCATGGGAATATCGTTTTCCCCGTCCCCGAAGGCAATTATTTCTTCCCTTTTTACGCCGTAGTGTTTCGCAACCTTCGCAAGAGCAACTCCCTTGTCCGTTTCAATGTTGAAAAATTCAAGGTATTCGGGATTGGTTCTTGCTATGTTAACCTTTGCCCCCATCATGTCTGAAAAATATCCGTAAAGGAAATCTCTCGTACGCGAAATATCTGAATTCTCACTGTCGGTTATCAGTATCATCTTGGTGGGACTGCCTCCCTTAAATCTGCCAAGCCCGTCTGTGAAACGGTAAATTGCACCGGTCTGCTGCGAATAGATATCCGCGTATTTTCTGAGACTGCTGTCGCATGTCGCATACAAAACGTCATCTATGTAATAGTTTAAAAAGAACCTCCTGCTTTCACAGTAATCAATGATAATATCCGCATGCCGGCTGTCCAATGGATTGTGATACAAAATGGCCCTCTTTTCGGCTTCCATGAGTTTAACCATCGCCCCGTTATATGCTATAAGAGGGCAGTCTATGCCGAGAGCGGCGGCAAAAGGAGCCACACAACCGGTCATTCTTCCTGAAGCAAGCACGACAACTCCGCCCTTTTGTGAAAAACTTCTGAGGGCTTTAGCATCTTTTGCTGAAATGCTTCCGGTGTCGTCAAGAAGAGTGCCGTCAAGGTCAAGAGCTATAAGTTTATACATGGTTGAATAAAACAGGGACAGGGGAATTTTGAAATCCTGGTTCTGCTATGTGCCCTGGCCCGCAGATTGAATATTTTAAATTTGTATTGACAGTTGTTTTTTATCTATTATAATTTAAAAAACAGTATTTGCAAAAAACATGCAAATAAGGGAGGCGCAAAAATGAACTTTTCAGTAAAAAACGGACAGAGGTTCCTTTTTATAGGAGACAGTATAACCGACAACGGAAGAAGAACTGACCCCTTGATGCTTGGAGGCGGCTACGTGAAGATGTTCAAGGAAATGATGCTGGCAAATATGCCCGAAATCAAGGTTGATGTGATAAACAAGGGCATAGGGGGCAATACCCTGCTTGACCTCGAAAACAGGTGGACAGACGACATGATGTATTTGAAACCCGACTGGCTATCCATCCTGATAGGCATCAACGATGTACACAGGGTTTTCAGAAAAACTGAAGGATGGGAAGAGCTGACTCCGGATAAATATCTTGAAAGGTACAGAAAACTGCTCGGAATGACAGCGGAGAAAACGGGCTGCAAGGTTATAATACTGGAACCTTTTTACATAAGCACAGACAAGACGGACTCTCAAAGAGGAACAATTCTCAGAATGCTTGAAGATTACAGGAAGATTTCAGCCAGGATGAGCAAGGAATACAATACGCTGTTCATCAGAACACATGACATTTTCCAGAAACATCTCAAGTACAGGGAAATGGAAACTTTCTGCGGAGAACCCGTGCATCCAAACCATACGGGACATATGATAATTGCCCAGGCAATATTCGATATCTTGAAGAAATGAAAGGCATTATAGACTTTCACGCGCATGCTTTTCCTGATTCCCTGGCATGCAAAGCTATAAAGGTACTGGAAGAAGAAGGAGGAATAGCCGCAAAGCTTGACGGCAGACTATCTTCTCTTCTTGCATCCATGGACAGGTCAGGCATAGAGAAAAGTGTTGTATGCTCCATTGCGACAAAACCGTCTCATTTTGAATCCATATTCGAGTGGTCAAAAAACATACGTTCCGAAAGAATCATCCCCCTGCCTTCAATCCATCCGGATGACAACAAAGCAGAAGAAAGGATAACCATGATAAAAAAAGAGGGGTTCTCCGGACTCAAAATGCATCCCTATTACCAGGATTTCGTCCTTGACGAACCCAGGATGCTGCGTATCTATGAAAAGGCATCTCAGGAAAACCTTCTGCTTGTCATGCATACGGGTTTTGATTTCGCATTTGAAAGAATAAGGAAGGCAGACCCGGAAAGGATTATCAAAGTCGTAGATATGTTCCCTTGTCTCAAGCTGATACTTACCCATCTCGGAGCATGGGAAGACTGGGATGGAGTCGAAAAGTTTATCGCGGGCAAAAAGATTTTCATGGAAATTTCTTTTTCCCTTGAATTCATTGATAGACAAAAAGCCAGAAACATCATTCTCAAACATCCCCAGGAGTACGTGCTCTTCGGAACGGACTCTCCCTGGACAGACCAGGAAAAAACTCTCGAATTGTTCAGAAACCTGTCTCTCGGGGAACGTCTTGAAACGCTTATTTTGAGAAAAAATGCTCTTTCCCTTCTCAATCAGCCGGATAATTGATAATAAGGACTGTTTGTTATATACTTAATGCCATGAAGATAATATCTTTTTCAAACCAGAAAGGCGGAACAGGCAAAACCACACTTTGCGTAAATATAGCCGCGGCTCTCGTCAAAAGCGGCGAAAGAGTTCTTCTTGCAGACCTGGACCCGCAGGGCAATGCCACAGTCAGCGTGGGAATAAAATTGAAGCCGGAAGACATGACAATGGCCGAATTTCTTCTTGAAAAAACACGGCTGGAAGATGTGATGATTGACAGTTATCTTGGAGATTTATCCGTCATACCATCCAATACGTCGCTTGCCCACGCCGAACTCGAACTGGTTACAAGGAATAAAAACCAGTTTTTCCTGAAAAAAGCCCTCGAAAGCAGCAGGGATATTATAAACTCATTCGATTTTGTCCTGGTAGACTGTCCGCCTTCCCTTTCCCTTCTCACTGTAAACGGTTTATGCGCATCAAGCCACGTAATTGTACCCATACTGTGCGATTACCTTTCTCTTGAAGGATTGTCCCACCTGATGGACACGGTCGGAGAGATAAAAAAGAAACTTAATCCCGGGCTTGAGATACTCGGCATTCTGCCAAACATGATTGACAGGAGACTAAGGATAACAGAAGAGAGCCTTTCACTCCTGAAGCACGAATTCGGCGATTCCGTTTTTAAAAACGGCGTCAGCACATGCAGCAGGTTAAGGGAATCCCCTTCATTCGGGAAAGCAATATTTGACTATGCGGCAAGTTCCTCGGCTTCCGAAGACTTTCTATCCATAGCAAAGGAAATTAAAAGGAGAATAAAATGAACAGGCTTGGACCTCAGGCAAAAAAACTTTTTGATTTTTCTTCCAAAAAAGAGAGTGACACCGGTAAAAAAAAAGAGGCCAGTAAAAAATACACATTTATACTGCCTACAGGGCTTATGAAACTTGTAAAACACGCCGCGGTGGAACAGGAAAAAACTATCTCACAATGGCTTTCTGAAGCTATCAGGAAAAATCTTCACTGAAAATATTTTTCTTCGTAAAAACAGTATTTATAGCCTTGACGTTCCCAAAAAAAATTCCCGCCTGAGTCTTGACTAAACCGCGTTTCTGTGATAGTATAATATTATGCCTACTAAAAAAGAGATAATCAATATAATCAAACACGTAGGTCTGTGGGATGCAAAATCCATAGAAGGAGCCCTCGAAGAACAGGAAAAAACAGGAGCGCCCCTGAAGGAAATTTTCCAGAACAGGGGGATGTTGCCTTTTGGAGAAATATCTCCTTCTTTTTATTTCCAGATGGGGATTGTCCAGAGAGAACTTCCTGCCCGCGAAATACCTGCGGAAATACTGTCCATGATTCCTCCCAAAATAGCCAAGTCTCACAGGATTGTACCCTGGGAACACAGAGAAGACGGCAGGTTTATCATTGTTTCTGACAATCCCATAAACATACTCTCTTCAGAATACTTCAAAAATCTTATCGGTTCCGACTCTGTAAAAACAGTCGAAGTAATTATCACGTTTCCTGAAGAAATGGACCAGCTGCTTGACAAATATTACGCCCAGGAAGAGATGGAAGACCTCAGCCAGATGCTTCAGGATGCAAGCAGCGCAACAGTTGACCTTGACACTCCTGCAGAAGAAGTCATCGACATGGAGGATGAATCTCTTGCCCTCCAGGCGCCGGTCGTAAAAATAGTCAACCTTGTTTTCGTCGAAGCGTTGAGACGCAGGGCAAGCGATATACATTTTGAACCTTTGGAAAATAAGTTCCGCGTAAGGTTCCGAATAGACGGACTTCTGTACGAGGTCGTGGCGCCGCCAAAAAGGATTGAAAGGCCCGTTCTGGCAAGGGTAAAACTGATGGCAAAGATGGACCTCGCCGAAAAAAGGCTTCCCCAGGACGGCAGGATAATGCTTGATATCGGCGGCAAACCAATAGACTTCCGCGTATCTTCCCTGCCCGGGATATACGGCGAAAGCATTGTTTTGAGAATACTTGACAAGACATCCATGATGAAAGGGCTCGAGGAACTTGGCTTTC
>Ga0116144_10005466_pt1 | contig 11531 bp, 5 predicted proteins | sample AD_UKC035_MetaG_FD_89746 | JGI IMG/M metagenome (GOLD analysis project Ga0116144, IMG submission 89746) | Active sludge microbial communities of municipal wastewater-treating anaerobic digesters from USA - AD_UKC035_MetaG | ecosystem: Engineered > Bioreactor > Anaerobic > Digestate | place: USA... | reverse complement strand
TGAGCGCGAGCCGCGCCTTGCGGCGAAATGTGTTGCGCAAGGACAGCGCCAGCGGGCGGGGCAGCCCGCGCGCGCGGACGAGCAGCCGGTCTATCCAACTCTCGCGGATTTTGCCGATGCCGTAATCGCTGATCGCCTCGCGCACCGTCTTGCGCGTCCCGGCGAAGATGGGGAACAACGCGGCAATCGCGGGCACGCACAAAGCCATCCCGGCTTGCAAAGCCAATATCGAAGGCAAAATCTGATACGCGATCTCAAAATTCATCACGTGGCTGCCAAAGGCGGCGAACTGTTGCCCGCCGACCACCCCCAAAGGCACCGCCACCAACAGCGCGACCAGCCCGTACAGCAAAATCGTCGCCAGATAGATGCCGACCACCTGGGAGCGCTGCGCGCCGATGGCCTTCATCATCCCGATCTGGCGGGTTTCTTGGGCCAGCAGTGCCATCACCGTGTTGATGATCAACAACCCGCTGAGGAACAGCGCCAAAATCCCCACCCCACCCATCGCCATCACCAGAGCCGAGAAGAAGTCATAGGCCCAATGTTTGCCGGGACGGGTGTAGTAGCTGTCATAACCGTATACGACATAGCCCCCCTTTTCCAGCCGGTCGGTGACGCTATCGCGGACGTGTTCGCGATAGGCCGGATCTTCAGTGTCGCCGCCGGTTTCGGGATGCGGTTGCGTGGTGATGTAGAGCGTGTTGTAGTCGTGCCCAAAGCCCTGGCGTTCCAATGTGCGTAGTGAGATAAAGCCCCGTGTTTCTTGGCTGATGTAGGTCGCCATCTCATTGAACTCGTGCGCGAATCCGGCGACGGTCAGCTCCTTCTGCGCACCGTCGGCCATTTCCAGGGTGATGGTGTCGCCGACAGCTACATCCAACAACACCAGCGATGAGCGTTCCAGGATGATCTCATTCCGCCCCGGCGGCCACGTCCCGCTTTCGGGCCGGACGACGCTGATGCGTGAATCGTCATAATCGTTGAGCACGGTCAACTCGATGCGCTCCCAGCCTTCATCGCGGATTGCCGCGCGTGGGCCGGGGTAAACCCGCGCCGAACCGATGAAGCGGGCCTCCACCTCATCCACTTCGGGGAGCGCGCGCACGATGGGGAGTACCTCATTGCCAAACGGCCCCATAAACAGTTTGACGTGCGGCGCGTTGTTCGCCTCAAAGCCCGCCATCATCTCGCGGATGGTCACTTCCCGCGCGGTGAGGATGATGCCGATGAGCGCCACACCGATGGCAATCGCCAGCACCACCAGCGCACTGCGCGCCTTATGCTGCCAGAAATCGCGGATAACTTTGTTCCAGCGTAATCGTGATAACATTTGATAACTCCTCTTTTGTCAGCAGATTGAGCTGATTGAGCAGATTTTAAAAATCTGCTTCATCTGTTTAATCTGCTGACAGAAAAATGGCTCTGTCAACAATCAACTGTACAGATCGAGGTTTTCGAGTGAGTTGGTTTCTGCTTCATCCCAAACAAAAAGCGGGCGATATTCGTGCGTTTCACCAAAACCTCGTAAATGACGAGGATTGTGGGGATGGTGATGATGTTGATAGCCAGGTATTTGATGACAATAGGCGTATTCCATCGCACTACGTAGTAAGCAACAACAGTGTTGATCAAGAAGTGCAGGATGTAGAAGGGATAGCTGGCTTCGCTGGCGTAACGCAGATGCGGGCTATTGCTGTTCAGATAAGCGTGTCCCAATCCCACAAACGCCACAATCCAGCACCACCGACCGAGGTAATACAGGATATGGATCAGGACGATACTGCCGTCTACATCGAGCAAGAGGGGAACCGCGAAGGCGGCAATCACAGCAATCGTCAGCGCGGCCCATTTTTGCCTATCCACGGTCTGCTGAAATCGTGCGTCGGCCATCAGGACATAGCCGTAAATGAAATACACGACATACAGAAACGGCCCTTTTCCGCCGAGGTCGGGCAGCAGCGCCGTGAGTGCGGGCGGAAGCGCGAGCGAGAACAGCCGCCCCGGCCTTTCAGAAAAACTCGCCAGCCGGTTGATGAATCGTTTGCCGTTCGGCCTTTTAAGATAGAGGAACAAGGGCAACGCAACCAACGAGAAAACGAACAGGAACAGTACAAACCACAGATGACCTGGGGTAAAGGTTCCCGAATAGCCGGACAGATCATCCACATTGATGAAGAAGAACTGAGTATAGAACTGCCAAAACGATTCGAACCGTGTTGTATCCCAGAATTGTACGTAAATCATCAGCGGAACAACGACCGTGATGGCGAATAGCATCGGAACGAGCAGACGGATGAAACGTTCTTCGAGATATTGCCGCCCTTTGCGCGCCTGAAGCGCAAACCACGTTCCTGCACCAGAGATAAAGAAGAGCAGGGGCATGTGCCAGATGTCCAGGAAATAGGCGAATTGTATCAGAACCGGGCTTTCGACTTGATCTTTCACGTAGACAATATCACCCGGCTCGAGACTGAACACGAGCGCGCTATGAAATGGCACCAACAGCAGTACAGCAAGCACGCGCAGCCAGTCCAAATCGTAGCGGCGAGTGAAGCCTTGAGCGTTTGTTTGTTCAGTTCCTCCGCTGATCACGGTCCACCCTCCCATCCCGAATGTGAATGACCCGCCCGGTACGTTCACTCAAGGCCGTGTCGTGCGTCACGATGACGACGGTTTTGCCCTGCGCCACCAGTGCCAAAAACATCGCAAAAACTGCGTCCGCCGTTTGCGTGTCCAGGTTGCCCGTGGGTTCGTCGCCCACGATGATGGGCGGATCGTTCGCCAGCGCGCGGGCAATCGCGGCCCGCTGCTGCTGCCCGCCGCTGAGGGCGCTGGGCAACTTGTGCGCCTGATCGGCGATCCCGACCTGTTCCAGCAGCTTCATCGCGTGGCCTTTGCGCTCGCGCCGCTTGTAGACGCCGCAGAAATCCATCGGCAGCATCACGTTCTCCAGGATGGTCAATGTGGGCAGCAGTTGAAAGAACTGGAAGATGACGCCCACGTGCTTCCCGCGCCAACGAGCCAGGCGATTTTCACTCAACTCGTGGACGGCCTGCCCCCCGATCACCACCTCGCCGCGCGTGGGATGGTCAATGCCCGTGATCATATTCAGCATCGTGGACTTGCCAGAACCGGACGGCCCGACGATGCTAACGAAATCCCCCGGCGGAACCTGGAGTGACACATCCTTGAGCACGGCGACTTCACCCGCGCCGGTTGCGTAACTCTTGAACACATCGCGCAATTCAATCTGTGGTTGGGTTGACGGTCTGATTTCCATTTCCTTCTCCTCGCTGACTTTGGCTCATTCGCACATCGCTTATACCTTACCATCTCCGCGAGGGCATTACCTATCCACTGGCTATTAAACGGCTAACAATTCTCATCATTTGGATATTATCGAGTTGACCGGCACAAGCATGAATAACATAGGGCTTACGCAACAATGATCTTTTTTCACCGCAGAGGCCGCTGAGACCGCCGAGAAACGATAAAATGTCTGCGCTCTCTGCGTGCTCTGCGGTAAAATTCCGCCTATTTGCGTAAGTCCTGATCATTCTTGACAAACGCCCCGCTTTGACTAACATCGAATGTACCCAATGACTATCAGACTACTGGACTAAAGACTAAAGGGGAACTATGGGGAAAATCCTGGTGATTTACGACAGCCAAACCGGCAACACCGCGCAGATGGCCGACTACGTGGCCGAGGGCGCGCGGAGTATCGCCGACATGGAGGTGCGCCTGCTCCGCGTGGACGACGCCACCGCCGAGGACGCGCTCTGGGCCGACGGCATCGCCTGCGGGACGCCGACCTACGTGGGCCTGACCTCCTGGAAGATGAAGAAGTTCTGGGACGACATCGCCCACCCCGTCTGGGGAAAAATGGACGGAAAAATTGGCTGCGCCTTTTCTACCTCCGGCGGATGGGGCGGCGGCGCCGAGTTGACGTGCATGTCGCTGCTGGTCATCATGATGAACGTCGGAATGCTCACCTTTGGCGTCACCGACTACACCGCCGACCGGTTCACGTTGCACTACGGCGCGGTGTCGGCGGGCAAACCCCGCCAGGAGAAGGAAATCGAGGCCGGGCGGCGCCTGGGCAAGCGACTGGCGCAATGGGTGGCGGTATACTGCGATGGGCACGCAGAGCTGCGGCCTGGGCCAATGAAAGAACGCTAACGGATAAAAACGTACAACTATAGACAGAGGAATTCCTCATTAACCTGCGGTTCACCAGCGGTTGGATGAAAATTTTAAACGCAGAGACGCAGAGATTTTGCTATTTGCTATTCGCTATTTTCAGAGGAGTTTATATGCGACTGGCTATTCTCGCTGACATCCACGGCAACCTCCCCGCCCTCGACGCCGTCCTAGCCGACGCCCGCGCCCACAGCGCAGAAGGCTTCGTTGTCGCCGGCGATCTGCTCGTCGGCGGCCCGTTCCCGGTGGAAACGCTGGATCGGCTGCGCAGCCTCAAGGCCTGGATCATCCGTGGCAACACGGAAACCTACTTCACGAACTACGACACGGGCGCCGCGCCAGAAGAGTGGCAGACGTGCGCACAGTGGGCCGCGCTCCGTTGGAGTCACGCCCGTCTGGATCGGGACGCGCTGGACTACCTGGCCGCCCTACCCGACACGCGCGAAGTCGCGTTGCCGGGTGTGACGCCGATCTGCGTCGTGCATGGCTCGCCGCGCGGTCTCTCCGAGGGCATCCTCCCCGGCGACGACGCGGACGCCGCGCGGAAATTCGCGCAGGCGCGGGTGGACGCGCCCCTCACCGCGCGGGACGCGCTGGCACAAATCGCCGCGCCGACGCTGGTGTGCGGTCACACCCACATCGCCTGGCAGCAACGCCACAACGGGCAACTCGCGCTCAATCCCGGCGCGGTCGGCGGGCCGATTGACGGCGTGCTGGGCGCGGAGTACGCTCTGCTCACCTGGGAAGCTGGCCGCTGGACGGCGGACTTGCGGATAGTGGACTACGACATAGACGCCCTGTTCTCCGCCTACCGGGATCGCGGGATGCTCGCCTCAGGCGGCGCGATGGTCCGCGCCCTGATGCACAGCATCGAAACCGGCCAAAACCACGCCTGGTATCTCGTCCTCCACGCCTTCGACCTGGCGGCGCAGGCCGGCATCCAACACAACGGCGTCGTCCCCGACGAAATCTGGGAACGCGCCGCCGCCACCTTTGACTGGTCATGACCTTTTTTCTCAACGGATTGAACGGACTTTAACGGATTCTTCCATTTTAATCTGCTTAATCTGCTAAATCTGCTGACAAAAACACGGAGGATATTCTATGCCCACCTACCACGCCATCCAATGGCTCGACGGGACGCTGCGCCTGATTGACCAGCGCGTGCTGCCCCACACGTTTACGCACATTGACTACCACGACTACCGCGAAGTGGCCGCCGCCATCCGCGACATGGTGGTGCGCGGCGCGCCTGCCATCGGCATCACTGCCGGATACGGGATGGCGCTGGCCGCCCGGCGCAGCACCGCCGCCGACATCGTCACCCTGCGCAGCGATCTGGCGGACGCCGCCGTCGTGCTGCGGCAGGCGCGGCCCACCGCCGTCAACCTTTTCTGGGCGCTGGATCGCGTCCTCAAGCGCGCCGCCGATCCCACGCTGACCACGCTAGAGGCCCTCCGCGCCGCCGTGCTGGACGAAGCGCACGCCATCTACGCCTTCGAGGAAGCCTCCAACTTCCAGATCGGCCAGAACGCCCTCCCCCTTGTCCCCGACGGCGCCAAGATCATCCACCACTGCAACACCGGCCCGCTGGCGACCGGCGAGTACGGCACGGCGTTGCGCGTCATCATCGCCGCGCACGAGGCCGGTAAGCGCGTCCACGCCTACGTGGACGAGACCCGGCCCCGGCTCCAGGGCGCGCGTCTCACCGCGTGGGAATTGCAGCAGCACGGCGTCCCGCACACCGTCATCGTGGATGGTGCAGCAGCGCACATCATGCGCACCGTCGGCATTGACCTGTGCGTCGTCGGCTGCGACCGCATCGCGGCCAACGGCGATACAGCCAACAAGATCGGCACCTACGGGCTGTCGCTGGCGGCGCGCGCCCACGGCGTCCCCTTCTACGTCGTCGGCCCCACCAGCACCATTGACTTCGATCTCCCCTCCGGCGACGACATCCCCATCGAAGAGCGCGCCCAGGAAGAAGTTACCCGCATCGGCGACGTCCAGATCACCCCCGACGGCGTCATCGCCGCCAACCCCGCCTTCGACGTGACCCCCGCCGCCTATATCACCGCCATCATCACCGAGCGCGGCGTCGTCTATCCCCCCTTCGCGGAGAACCTGGCCGCCTTAAAAACATAATTCGCAATCCGTAATTCGCAATTTGTGATTCCTGCCGCCTCACTTCTCACTCGCAGCTCATAAAAAAGGGACTACACTCCTATTGAATTTTTCCTAACCATGCGTTACCATGAAAGCATGGTGTTTTGCCATGTCCATTGAGCCACGGGTGACAGAAATTGGTGATTGGTGATTGGAAATTAGAAACCGGTAATCAGAAATAAGTAAGCAAAAATCGGCAATTAATAACCAGTTTCCAGTAACCAGCGACCAGTTTTCCTCACCCATCATTACCCCAGAGGAGGAAAGGATGAAAAGCTTAGATTTACAGCATTGGAAACGGTTTGCCTGGCTGATGGCGGTCACAGTGTTGGCCGCCGGGATGTGGGCGCTCGGCCCCACCTCCCCGGCATTGGCCCAGTCGCCCATCACGGTGGATGATTGGGAAACGACGCAATCGCTCACACTCACTGTCCCCGGCGTCGTCAGTTCAACGGTGGACGGCGCCGTTATTTTGGGCGGCGAGCGCGATCTGCGCGTTGAGTTGATCGCGGGTAGCGCTGTCACCGTGGAAACGGCAGGCGGCGACCTACACTACACAGCGGATACGGGCGCGTGGGCTTCCGCGCTGGTGGTGTGGGATGGGGACGATGACGATCCCGCCGCCTTTGATCCCACCGGCCTCGGCGGCGTAGACCTGACCGGCGGCGGCGCCCTGAACGCCTTCCGACTGCCCCTCACCCTGGACGAGAGCGCGCAGATCACCCTCACCGTCTACTCCGGCGCTACCGAAGTCTCCGTTTACGCCGTTAACTTTAACTTCGGCGCGCTCTTATTGACCGTTGACCATCATGTGCCGTTTGCCGACTTTGACGGCACTGCGGACTTCACGAACGTGGGCGCGCTGGTGCTGGAAATAGTCAAACCCAATGGCGGCACGCTCGTCCTCGGCGACTTCCAGGCCCTGCCCCCCACCACCGACCTCCTCATCACCAAAGAAGTCTACCCTGATCCGGCCATCGCCGGGCGTTCATTCGTCTACACTGTCACCGTCACCAACATCGGCACGGGGCCGGCGACCGCCGTGATCATCTCCGACACCCTGCCCACCAGCGCCACCATCAACACAGTAGATCAGAGCGATGACAGTTTGTGGGACTTCGATCAGGGCGATTATGGCGACCACACCGAGTGGCGCGACGTGCGGCCCTGGCCTATCGTGGACGACGACTGGCTGCAACTCAGCGCCCCCATCGCCCCCACCGGCGTCTACACCTCGCGCGTCTTTGACGCTTTCAACCTCGTCGCGTGGGATTGGCTGGCCTGGACGCCGCGCCAGCCCTACGGCAAGCCCCTGCCCGACAACGGCAACGCCGAAACTGCCTACGAGTTGGGCAACGCCGATATGACCGGCAACCAGGTCTTGCTACACCTGGAAGAAATCTCGTACACGCAGTACACCACCGGCAGCATCATCGTAGCGATAGGCGGCATCGTCACCGATACCTCCGGCAACGCCACCCCCGCGTTCTTCCCCGCAGTCCTCGGCGAGGAGCAGATGCCCTCGCTTGTCTCGGACGGACAATTCGGGAATGCACTGCACTTCGATGGCAGCCTGAGCCAGACTGTCGCCATCTCCGACACCACCGATCCGGCCCGGTACGCGCTGGAATTGTGGGTCTACCCGGAGGTCATCGCGGATACGGCTCTGATCCTGCGCACCGACGCCCTCACGTCGGAAATCGCGCCGGGCCGCTACTCGCACATGCTCGGCATCCAGGGAGGCCGGTTCGTCCACTACACCAACGCCGGCGGCGGGCGCACCGTGGTCGGCAATACCCCCGTGCAGACGAACACCTGGTACCACCTCGTCGGAATCGCGCAGGCCGGCGGCGAGCTGCGCCTCTATGTCAACGGACGCGAAGATGGCAACCCCGTGCCGCATCTGGGCGCTCTGTGGGCGGGCGGCGATCACTATCGCCTGGCCGCCGCCTACGGCCCAACCACCACGATGACCTATTTCAGCGGCATCTTGGATGAAGTCGCCGTCTACAGCCGCACCCTCTCACCCGAAGAAGTGCGCGATCACTACCTGCGCGGCGCGCTCGACATGGGTTTCCAGGTGCGCGCATGCGACGATGACATCTGCGACGGCGAGTCCTTTGCCGGCCCGAACGGCGACGCCGCTGCGTACTATACCGAACTGAACGCCGCCGGCCCCATGCCGCTGGTGGCCGACCTCACCGTGCCCGACAGTCGCTTCATCCAATACCAGGTCACGCTCCACACCGACGACACGACCTACACCCCGCAGCTCCGCAACGTCAGCCTTGGCCCGGCGCACCGCGTGGTCACGGCCACCCAAGGCAGTTGCGGCGGCGATGACCACACCTTCTCCTGCACCGTCGGCACGCTTCTGCCCGGTCAGGTGGTGACGGTCAGCACCAGCGCATGGCTCGACAGCGCCGCCCTCGGCTGGATCACCAATACCGCCTCGGTCACGACGACCTCGTCAGATGTAGACCCCACCAACAACACCGCTACGATCTCTTCATCGGTGGAAGCTGAAGTGAACCTCATCGTCGAAAAGTACGACGAAGAATACAACGGCGGCACCGATCCGGTCAGCCCCGGCAGCGTGATGACGTATACCCTCTTCATCCGCAACGCCGGGCCGAGTGTGGCGCGCGGCGTCACCGTGACCGATGAGTTCACGGCAGGGACGTTCATCAGCGCCACGCCGCCTGATGGTTGGGCCCCCTGCCAGGTCCTCACGCACGTTCTCACCTGTACCACCTCGCTCCTCAACGTGGAATGGGACAACTGGCAGGAAACATACAACTGGGAAGAAATCGTAGTCACAGCTTACGCCCCCATCACCGAGGGCGTCGTCACCAACACCGTCTGGGTAACGGGAATCGCGCCGGAACTCGACGCCACCAACAACATCACTGTTCAAGACACCCTCATCACGCCGGTGGCGGACATCAGGGTAAACAAAGTCGCCAGCGCCGATCAAGTTGATCCCGGCGCGTTGCTCGTCTACACTGTCACGGTGACGAATGATGGCCCGTATACCGCCACCCATGTCGTCCTGACGGACACACTGCCTACCGAGGCCCTCACGCCCACAGTCTATGCCGGCAGCGAGTGGAGTTGCGGCTGGCCGGCCGCCAACGTCGTGACGTGTACGCTGCTCTTCGAGCTGCCGGCGGGCGCATCCGCGGGCATCACCCTCACCGCCGTCGCGCCGCAAAGCGGGTTCATCAGCAACAGCGCCCACGCCACCGCCACCCAATACGACCTCAATGAAGACAACAACTGGGCCGTCGTCTACACCTTTATCCGCCCGGTGGCCGATCTCGCCATCAGCAAATCCGACACGCCCGACCCGGTCTACGCCGCCGACCCACTCACCTACACATTGACCGTGACGAACACCGGCCCCGCAGCCGCCGGCACCGTCACCACCACCGTGCGCGCGGGAACCGGGCAAGCGATGCGCATCCACATCCGCCCCGGCGAATCCCGCCCCTACCGCACGGCGGTCTGGGTGGATAACGTGCCGGGCGTCATCCAGAACCTCACCGTCACCCTGCGCGGCCTCACTCACAGCTACCCCGGCGACCTGGGTATCCTGCTCGTCGGGCCGCGCGGCCAAAACGTAGTGCTGATGGGCAACGCCGGCGGCGGCACGGATGTGAACAACCTTGACATAGTCTTCCATCAAAACGGCGCCGCCATCGCCGATCCGATTACCGCCGATACGGTCTACCGTCCCACCAACAACGGGTTGTCCGAGGATTTTCGCATTGACGGGCCCTATGGCAATAGCCTCGCCAGCTTCTATGGCACCGACCCGAACGGCCAATGGCACCTCTACATCATTGACACGGTTTACTCCGATCAGGGCATCCTCGCCAACGGTTGGCGGCTGGAATTGACCACCGTGACCGATGACACCATCATCGTGACTGACACACTGCCCTCCGGCCTGAGCGTGCAGGGGCCGGTGCAGACGACTTCGGCCTGGGCCTGTACCGGCAGCAGCGATCTGACCTGCGAAGCGGTTTATCTCGACGTAGATGAAACGGCGACATTTGAATTCGTCGTCACTGCGCCCATCACCGGCGGCATCATCACCAACACTGCCGGGATCACCGCCACCACGGACGATTTCACGCCGCTAAACAATACCGCCGTCGAGACCACCACCGTCATCCCGGTGGCCGACCTGGAGATGGTGAAGTCGGTGGATCCCGCCGTCGTCAGCCGGGGCTATCCGCTCACGTACACGCTCGTTGTCAACAACCTCGGCCCCAGCCAGGTATTAACCACCGTGACGCTCACCGACAACCTGCCGGCCGTCTTAACCAACGTCCAGGTTATTTCCAACGGCTGGACATGCGACGTCAGCGCGCTGCCCGTGCTCACTTGTACGCTGGACGGCCTGACCGCCGCCAGCGCCCCCACCCTCACCCTCACCGCCAACGCGCCGCTCACCCTGGGGGCTTACGCCAACACTGCCGCAGTCGCCGCCGCGATGGACGATGATGACTTGCTCAATAACACCGACACCGTCACCGTCACTGTCATCGAGCTGCCCATCACCGGCCTGATGGCTGACAACGACAGCCCCACCTACATCGGCGACGAGACGCACCTCTGGGCCGTCGCCACGCCGGAAGACAACGTGACGTACACCTGGGACTTCGGCAACGGTGTGACCGACGCGGGCGCGCTCGTCACCTATACTTACCCTGTGACGGGCGTGTTCACTGCCATCGTCACGGCCACCAACCCGGCCAACGTCCTCACGGCGACCACCATCGTGACCATCAATGATATGCCGCGGGTATACTTTAACACCGCGGCGTACAGCGTGGCTGAAAATGCCGGCGCCGCAACCATCACCGTCACCTTACAGGACGTCGCCGCCGTCACCGTTACCGTGGACTACGCCACCGGTACAGGGACGGCCACAGCGGACGTGGACTACGTTGCCGCGTCCGGCACACTCACCTTTGCGCCGGGCAGCACTGAGGCCACATTCCAGGTCAGCATCAATGACGATCTGTTGGATGAGAACGACGAGATCGTCCCGCTGACCCTGAGCAACCCCTCCGCCCCCGCGCTCCTGGGGACGCCGGCGACCGCCACCCTGACGATCCTCGACAACGACCCGCCGCCGGCCCTCTCGG
>Ga0116144_10005462_pt1 | contig 11535 bp, 9 predicted proteins | sample AD_UKC035_MetaG_FD_89746 | JGI IMG/M metagenome (GOLD analysis project Ga0116144, IMG submission 89746) | Active sludge microbial communities of municipal wastewater-treating anaerobic digesters from USA - AD_UKC035_MetaG | ecosystem: Engineered > Bioreactor > Anaerobic > Digestate | place: USA... | reverse complement strand
CTCTTCATATCCCCCTGAGCCAATAGGGGGCTTACCTTCAACATCATCAAGCCGCGTACCCTGAGATCAAGCCTTCCTGGCAAGGTCATGACCTGTTCTCAACTTTCCCCGGACACCACTGATACGACAGTCAACAGCGACCATTGAGTAGCCAAGCATTGCTCGAGGTCGAAATTGAACCTCAAGCGTATCGCGGCTATGTACTGCGCGGTACGATACGGTCTTTCTGTATGTACTTCCAACCGAACGGCACCTACCTAAATGAGTGTTGTGATGATTGCCCCACCCCTCGCATAATGCGACAATAACCCCCGCTAACGCGGGTCTGTAGCGCTGCCGCGGATCTTGGATCCGTGGCCACAGTTGTTCAATCCGCTGCTATGGGTAACGTACCAGAAGGTAACGTACCAGAACGTCACTTTTCATCTTCTACCCTTCGAGAACCCGCGGGTAACGTACCAGAACGTCACTTTTCGTCTTTTGCCCTTCGGCAACTCTCGTCAATACTGGCCGCGACCATTCGGCCATTTCCTCCCCAGAACAACCTCCTGCACCACCGAAGCCCGCAAAGTCCCAGAAATCGCCTTTCCGACCAACGAAATGGCCTTTGGTGTATCAGTACGTCACCTGCCGCTGAGAAGGCCCGTGGGCCCTGGGTTCCAGCTCACGCACCAAGCCTACCTAACACCGGAAACTCGCGCAAATACTGGTGGCAAGCTGCAAACCGGTAGGTTGGCCGCATGATCTGCCCCTATTGCCAAGGCCGGTGCATGCGCAAAGGAAGGCGCCAAGGTGTACAACAGTACCAATGCACCGGCTGTGCCCGGTACCACCGCAATACGTACCGGTACAAGGCCCACCAGCCGGATATGGACAAGCAGCTCGTCGCGCTTACCCGGGAGGGATGCGGTTAAGCCCGCGCAGGGTCTCCGCCAAGCGCCACCCCACAAACAAACCTCCGCAGTGGTCTCCCGAAGTGGACCCTGCGGCCTCGAAGCCGTTCCGCCCTAGGGCGTTGAAGCCGCCGCTACCTTCGCCCTATGAACAAAGCCAGCAAGATCAAGTCCTTCGACCCGAACAGTCCGGGCAGCCCCGACGCCGGCATCTATGGTCTCCCCTTCACCGCTGCGGAGGCGGACATCGTGCTGGTGCCCGTGCCCTGGGAGGTGACCACGAGCTACGGCGGTGGCACCTCGCACGGTCCGCAGGCCATCTTCGACGCCAGCTTCCAGGTGGACCTCTTCCACCCGGAGTTCCCGGCGCTGTGGAAGCGTGGCATCGCGATGGACGAGATCCCCGAAGCGCTGCTAGAGCAGAGCAAGGCCCTGAAGAAGGAGGCGCAACAGGTGATCCAGGTGCTGATCGAAGGCGGCGACGCCAAGCACAAGGCCAGGGCGAAGAAGGTGCTGGAGCGCATCAACGCGGAGTGTGCCGTGATGAACGAATGGGTGGAGCAGCGCACCGGCTATTGGATGGAGCAGGGCAAGCACGTGGGGCTCGTGGGCGGTGACCACAGCACGCCGCTGGGCTTCCTCCGCGCGCAGGCGAAGCGGCACAAGCGCTTCGGCATCCTGCACATCGATGCGCACCTGGACCTGCGCGTGGCCTACGAGGGCTTCACCTACAGCCATGCAAGCATCATGTACAACGCGCTGCCGATGAAGCAGCTCACCAAGCTGGTGTCCGTGGGCATCCGCGACTTCTGCGAGCAGGAGAACGAGGTCTTCCTGAAGCATGCGGAGCGTGTGCGCGTGGTGCGTAGCGCAGATGTGCGTCGCCAGCAGTTCCAGGGCGTGACCTGGCGGGAGCAGTGCGACGCCATCATCGCCGCCTTGCCGGAGCAGGTCCACATCAGCTTCGACATCGACGGCCTGGACCCGACCTTGTGCCCGCATACGGGAACACCGGTGCCGGGCGGCTTCCAGTTCGAGGAGGCCACCTACCTCCTCTCGCGACTCGCGGAAAAGCGGAACATCATCGGCTTCGACCTGGTGGAAGTGGCGCCGGGCAAGGACGAATGGGATGCGAACGTGGGGGCGCGGTTGCTATTCCACCTGTGCGGGGTGCTGGCGAAGCGGTGAAATGCATCACCACAGAGGCACAGAGACACGGAGAGGAGAATAGTGGCTGGCAGGCGCTGGAATTCTTCACCACAGAGGCACAGAGACACGGAGAGGAGAATAATGGCTGGCAGGCGATGGAATTCTTCACCACAGAGGCACAGAGACACGGAGAGGAGAATAGTGGCTGGCAGCGCTGGAATTCTTCACCACAGAGGCACGGAGGCACAGTGGAAGAAATTCTGGCGGGCGATGAATGCATTTGAACCGCGTTGCTTCGCCGTCGCTCGCACTGACAGAGCGCACAGCATGCGGGAGGTTGAAGCTAGCCTGCTTTCGGTAGGTCTTCCCTCGCTATTCCACCGCACTCCGCTCCTTCCACGCCTGTTGTAAGGCGCCAAGGAAGTGGTCGCTGTGCTGGGCGCCGCTGACGCCGTAACGCCGGTCGATCACGAAGAAGGGAACACCACGCACCCCGAGCTGCTGGGCCTCGCGCTCATCCGCCCGGACCGCTTCGGTGAAGCGAATGCTCGCGAGCACGGAGGAAATCTCGGCTTCCTCCAGGCCGATCTCCACGCCCATCCGCGTGAGCGCCGCATGGTCCGCGATGTGGATGCCATCGACGAAGTAGGCCTTGAACAGACGCTCCTCGGCTTCCGCACCCTTGCCTTTCGTCTTCGCGAATTGGATGAGGCGGTGCGCATCGAAGGAGCTGCTGATGATGGCCTTGTCCATGTGGTAGTCGAGCCCCACGGTCTTCGCGCGTTCCACCACGCCTTGCACGCGGGCCTGCGCCTCGGCGCGGGAGATTCCGTACCGGTTGGACAGCATGCCGTACATGTCGTGTTCGCTGCGCTGCGGCGCGTTGGGGTCCAGCTCGAAGCTCTTCCACACGACGGTCACCTCGTCCTTGTGCTCGAAGCGTGCCAGGGCGGCTTCGAACTCGCGCTTGCCGATGTAACAGAAGGGACAGACGACGTCGCTCCAGATCTCGATGGTCATGGTCTTGTTGGGTGTGGCCGCAGGGGTGGTGCGACCGGGCAAGGGTTCCAGGAATTGGGGAAAGAGCACCGTGGGTGTGGCGACGACCGCCAGCACCCCGAACACCCGCCGTATCCCGTTGATGATCATGGTACAAAGATCGCTCCGCTGAACACGCGCGCGTGGACAACTACCGCGCGCGCGCTCGTGACGCCCTACGGCGACCGCCTTGTTTTACGGTCCTGATGCGCGGAGTCCGTTCGTTCCTCCTCCCCCTTGCCCTGCTATGCCTTTCCGTGGCACCAGCCCAGGTGACCTGGCGGACGGACAGCCTGATGAACACCTGGCCGGTTCGGCAGCGTATGGCCGAAGTCGGGAGCACGGCAGGTCGTGGTGTGGTGCGCGCGGTGGATACCCGCAACTTGTACGAAGACCTGAAGCGCGAGGCACCAGGCATCCCGGTGTTCGCGGACAGCAATGTGGTGCTCTACGCCGACCTCTACGGCGAGCCCTTGCGCGATCACTTCCGCGTGTTGCTCGGTGTCAGCGAGGTCTACTTCCCGATGATCGAGAAGGAGCTGGTGCGGATGGGCCTTCCGACCGACCTGAAGTACCTGCCGATGGCGCTTTCCGCGATGAACAGCCTGGCCGGAAGCACGAACGGGCGCGCAGGCCTGTGGATGCTGACCTACCCGGTGGCCTTGCGCTACGGCTTGCAGGTGACGGGGGCGGTGGACGAGCGGCACGACGACGTGAAGAGCACGATAGCCGCCGGTCGCTACCTCACCGAGCTGCATGCGCGCTACCGCGACTGGGGGCTGGCGATCATGGCCTTCACCTGCGGACCGGCGAACATCACCCGAGCGCAGCAACGCACCGGCGGCGCCACGGACTACCGCACGCTCTACCCGCATTTCACCGAAGAAGAGCAGGAAGTATTGCCGCAGCTGATGGCCTTCATCCACCTCAGCGCGCAGGCCGGGCGCCTTGGGCTCGATCCGATCACCGTGCTGCCGTGGGAACCTGCGGACACGTTGACCGCCGAGCGGCACCAGCACCTGAGTACCATCGCACGGGTGCTGGAACTACCGCTGGCCCGCTTGCAGTCCTTGAACCCCACCTTGTGCAACGACCAGGTGCCATTGGGACAGGCCTTCCACCTGCCGCGTTTGATGGGTGAACGGTACGTGGCCCTGCGCGATTCCATCCCGCGCACGGAAGCCGCATTGGCGCAGGACCGCGAGAAGGAGCAGGAGGCCGGCGAGGAGGAATGGACGACCGTGACGGTGGAGAAGAGCATCCGCTACACCGTACGCAGTGGCGACAACCTGAGCCTGATCGCGGCGCGGCATCACGTAACGGTGGGCCAGTTGAAGAAGTGGAACGGCCTGACCAGCGACCGCATCAACGCGGGGCGCAAGCTGTTGATCAAGGTGAAGAAGCGCGAGCGGATCAAGGTGAACGAACCGGAGCCGCAGCTGCCGGAGGAGGAAGGGCCCACGAACCAGGTGCCCGCCGGTGCGGACGCGCATGTGCAACAGGAAGCGACGTCCGCGGCGAGCAGCTTCACCACCTACACCGTGCGTTCGGGCGATTCCCTCTACACCATCGCCGAGCATTACCCGGGCATCAGCGCGCAGCACCTGATGGAGGTGAACGGCATCACGGCCAGGATCCATCCCGGACAGACGCTCCGCATTCCGCAGCCATGAGACCGGTGCACGTCCTCGCCTTTCTGCTCAGCGTATGGGCCGGTCTGGCGGTGATCGGCTGGCTGCTGCCCGCGGACCTTCGTTTGTCCGACAGTCTTTCCTTGCGCATCCCGCAGGCCACGGACCTGTTCGATGCCGAGGAGAAGAAGGTGGACATCAGCGACATCCTCGCGGTGGTCACGGACAGTGCCGCCACCGTGGACACCGAAGCGTTGGCGGACAGCCTGCCCGTGGAGGACACCACGACGGTGGTGGAACCCTTCGTCTTCGACAGCACCCAGCTGCGCCCGTTGGAAGAACGCATCGCCCTGCACTACCCGAACGGTGACAAGACCGTGCTGTGGCCCATCTTCCAGAAGCTCGAGGCCGCGCGCGGAGGCAAGCAGCCCATGCGCATCATGCACTACGGCGATTCGCAGCTGGAAGGCGACCGGATCACGGCCTACCTGCGCAATAAACTGCAGACCCAATTCGGGGGAACGGGTCCGGGCCTGTTCCCGGTGGCCGACATCGTGCCGAGCTTCAGCATCGACCGTGTGATCAGCGAGAACTGGAAGCGCTACAGCGTGATGGGCCGCAAGGACCCCACCCAGCACCATGACCGCTTCGGGGCCCTGTCGTCCTTCTCGCGCTTCACACCCATCCTGCCCGACACCGTGCCGTTGGACAGCGTGGAACAGGAGGCCACCGTGGCGCTGCGGCCGCTGCGAAGAGCGTACGGCAAGGCGCGGCAGTACACGAAGCTGAAGCTCTACTTCGGCTGGCACCGCGCACCGGTGACGATCGAGGTGCGCAACCAGGGTGAGCTCGTGAAGAGCGAGGTGGTGGATCCCGCTGACCGGCTCTTCGTGCGGACCTGGAGCTTCGAGAGCACGCCGGAGGACCTGCTGCTCACCTTCAAGGGCGTGGACAGTCCGGATGTGTTCGGCATCTCGCTGGAAGGTGGCACGGGCATCTGCATGGACAACATCGCTGCGCGCGGCGGGGCGGGCTATGAATTCCGCAAGGCGGACCAGAGCCTGCTGAGCGCGATGTACGCCGACCTGGATGTGGAGATGCTGATCCTACAGTACGGTGGCAATGTGATCCCGAACCTGAAGGGGCCGGAGGATGCGGCGCAGTACGGCCGCTTCTTCGGAGCCCAGATCGCGCGCTTCAAGCGCATGCTGCCGGGTGTCTCCATCATCGTCATCGGACCGAGCGACATGAGCATCAAGGAAGGCGAGCATTATGTGACGCGGCCGCTGCTGGAGGAGGTGCGCGATGCCATGAAGACCAACACGCTGGCCCAGGGAGCGGTGTTCTGGGACATGTACGAAGCGATGGGCGGCAGGAACAGCATGGTGAGCTGGGTGGAGGCGGACCCGCCGCTGGCCGCGACGGACTACACCCACTTCAGTCCGCAGGGTGCGAAGAAGGTGGGCGAGCTCTTCTACACCGCCTTGATCAACGACTTCTCCGCCTACTACGGCGCCAAGCAGTGACATGAACCGGATCCTCCTCCTTCTCCTCCTGGTGCTCTCAGCGAACCTGCGCGCCCAGGAGAACCCTTTATGGCTGCCGGACCTGAGCGTGGTTGACACCAGCGCGAACGCCCTTCGATTCCCGGCCGGCAGGCAGGTGTGGGAGCGCTATCACCGCAAGCTGGACAAGCTGCTGCTGGAAGGGACGGGCCAGGTACACATCGCGCACTTCGGCGGCTCGCACCTGCAGGCCGACATGTGGAGCATGGAACTGCGAAGCCGCCTGCAGCAGGTGGTGCCCGGTGCGCGCGGTGGTCGCGGCTTCATCTTCCCCTATGCCATGGCGAAGACGAACAACCCCTACTGGTATTTCCCGGAGTACACGGGGAAGTGGACGATGCACAAGAACCTCGAGCGCATCGACGATGCCCCGCTGGGCATCGCAGGCTACACCGTGACCACCACGGACACGCTGACCACCTTGAAGGTGAGCTTCCGCGGTGAGGTGTACGCCGGCTACCAGTTCAACCGGGTGAAGGTGTTCCACCGGACGGACAGCAGCTACGCGGTAACGGCCTACAGCAAGGATGCGGCGGTCCACATCGAGGGCACGGAAGAACCGGGCAAGGGCTACACCGAATTCCAATACGACCGCTACGTGGATACGCTCTACCTGCGGTTCCAGCAGACCGCACCGGAACAGCTGGGCTTCACCCTGCGCGGCATCGCGCTGGAGAGCGACGACCCTGGCTTCTTCTACCACGCCAACGGGGTGAACGGGGCGAGCACGACCAGCTGGCTACGCTGCCGCTACTTCACCGATGAACTGGCGGTGATCAAGCCGGACCTGGTCGTCTTCTCCATCGGCATCAACGACGCGCACGACCCGGACTTCAGCGCGGAACGCTACAAGCGCAACTACAGCGAGCTGATCGCGCGGGCGCGGAAGGCCGCGCCGGAAGCCGCCATCCTGCTGACCACCAACACGGACAGCTACGTGAAGCGGCGCTACCCGAACAAGAACGGCGCCGCCGTGCGCGAAGTGATGATGCAACTGGCGCAGGAACAGGGCTGCGCGGTCTGGGACACCTTCGGGGTGATGGGCGGCATGCATGGCATCGTGCGCTGGGAGAAGGCCGGCCTGGCGAAGAAGGACCTGGTACACATGACCCGCCCGGGCTACACCGCCCTGGGCGACCTGCTCTTCAGTGCGATGATGGAGGCCTACGGCGAACACCTGCGAACGGCAGGTCGTTGACCGCGATGATCAGCCTGACCGCCATAGCCGGACAGCTCGCCCAGGTGGACTGGGGCGGGGTGCTCGACTACGACCCATCGGCGCCGCTCATCTTCACCCGCTTCTTCTTCTGGGGCTTCTTCACCGTAGTGATGGCGGTGCTCGCGCTGGTATACCGCAGCCATCCGATGCGCGTGGCCTGGCTCACGCTCGCCAGTCTCTTCTTCTACTGGAAGACCAGCGGGATCTTCGTCTGCCTCCTCTCCTTCTCCATCGCGATGGACCACTTCATCGCGAAGGCGAGCTTCCGGCGCACGCGGCAGGTGCGGAAGCAGTTGTGGCTGGCCCTGAGCATCACGGTGAACCTGCTGCTCCTGTGCTACTTCAAGTACGCGCACTTCGTGGTGGACAACATCAACGCCACCTTCGGCACCTCCTTCGAGGCGGTGAACTACTTCGCGCGCATCGCGAACGCCGCGTGGGACGCGCACTTCATCGAGAACAAGGTGCTGCTTCCGGTGGGGATCAGCTTCTACACCTTCCACTGCATCAGCTACCAGGTGGACGTGTACCGCGGGCATGTGAAGCCGGTCAGCAACGTGCTCGACTTCGCCTTCTATGTGAGCTTCTTCCCGGCGCTCGTGGCCGGCCCGATCATCCGCGCCTCCGTCTTCCTACCCCAGATGGCGAAGGCCTACAGCGTCACCCGTCCGCAATTCGGACTGGCCATCTTCTGGATCATCAACGGCTTGATGAAGAAGATGCTGATCGGCGACTACATCGCGGTGAACTTCATCGACCGGGTCTTCGCCGATCCCATGCGCTTCACGGGCTTCGAGAACCTGATGGCCGCGATCGCCTATTCGTTGCAGGTCTATGCCGACTTCAGCGGGTACACGGACATCGCCATCGGCCTCTCGTTGCTGCTGGGCTACACCCTGCCCGCGAACTTCAACAGCCCTTACAAAGCGCGCAGCACGGCGGAATTCTGGAAGCGCTGGCACATCAGCCTCAGCACCTGGCTGCGCGATTACCTGTACATCCCCATGGGCGGCAACCGGGGTGGCTCGCTCTTCTCGTGGATCATGACCACCGTGGTATTGGCCGTGATCGTATTGCTTACCGGCGACCTGACGCTGCCCTTCGTGTTCCTGATGATCGGCGCGGCCTTCTGGTTGATCGCCTACTTCTGGCCGCCCTTCCGCAACATGATCACCACCAACATCAACCTGATGCTGACGATGTTGATCGGCGGGTTGTGGCACGGGGCCAGTTGGATGTTCGTGATCTGGGGCGGCCTCAACGGCATCGGCCTGTTGATCTATAAAGGCTGGGCGCGCATCAGTCCGTGGAACAAGAGCGAGCACTGGTTCGCGCGGGTCCAAGCCATTACGATCACCTTCCTCTTCATCACCTTCACCCGCTTCTGGTTCCGCAGTCCCACGCTCGAGGGGGTGAACCTGATGCTCGGCCAGATCGGTGGCGACTTCGGCTGGCACCTGATCGGGGATGTGCTCTGGGGCTTCCGCAGCGTCTTTGCGCTCACGCTGCTGGGCTTCGTGGTCCACTGGCTTCCGGAGACCACCAAGGAATGGTACCGTGCACGCTTCGCGGCACTGCCGCCGTGGGGGCTGGCACTGGCCTCCATCGCCGCCGTGGTGGTGGTGTACCAGGCCATGACCGCCGACGCCGTGGCCTTCATCTATTTCCAGTTCTGACGCACGAATAGCGGACCCGCTGTCGGGATCCGGCCGATAATCAGCACTTTTGCCGCCGTACGGTGGGCGGTCGAACACCCTTCGTGCCACCCGAACGATGGACGCCTACCAGATCCTCATCCTGCTCTGCGGCCTCGTCGTCTTCAGCTACCTGTTCGACCTGGTGGCCAAACACGCCCGGCTGCCGGCGGTGATCCTGCTGCTGGGGCTGGGCATGGCCTTGCGCTATGCCGCCGACCGCTGGGGCATGGTGGTACCCAACCCAGGGCCTTTGCTTCCTGCATTGGGTACCATGGGTCTGATCATGATCGTGTTCGAGGGCGCCCTGGAATTGACGGTGGACCACTCACAGAACCGGCTTATTCGCAAAGCGTTCGGAAGTGCGTTGATGATCCTGCTGATCACCACTGGCATCCTTGCCTTACTGGCCCACGAGTATCTGGGCGCCACCTGGCTCACCGCGTTCGCCAATGCGGTGCCTTTTGCAGTGATCAGCTCGGCTGTGGCCATCCCCTCGGTCGCCGGCCTGGGGAAGGGCGGCAAGGAGTTCATCGTGTACGAGTCCACCTTTTCCGACATCCTGGGCATCATCCTCATGAACTTCGTTACCGCCTATGCGGTCACGGGCTCCAAAGCCTTCACCGGCCTGGGCTTCGGCCTGCTCGGTGTATTGGTGCTGAGCGCCGTGTTCTCCATGCTGCTGTTGCTGCTCATGGGCCGTCTGAACCACCACATCAAGTCCTTCCTGATCATCGCCATCCTGGTCCTGGTGTACGCGGTGGGCAAACAGCTCCACCTCTCCACGCTGCTCGTGGTGCTGGCCTTCGGCATCTTCCTGGCGAATGCGGACCGTATCCCCTTCGACTGGTTCAAGCAGCGCTTCCTCTACCCCACCTTCAACCGCGATCTGGAACTGCTGCATTCACTTTCACGTGAAAGCGCCTTCCTCATCCGCACGTTCTTCTTCATCCTCTTCGGTTTCACGCTCCAACCGGCGGAAGCGCTGCACGCCAGCCTGCTTGTGCCGGCCCTGGTGCTACTGGCCACGGTCTACATCGTGCGGTGGACCTGGATGCGCACGGCCGTTCGCATGAACGGGCACCCGCTGTGGTTGATCGCGCCACGCGGCCTGATCACCATCCTGCTCTACCTCTCGCTCCCGCCCGAGCTACGCATCCCCGTTGCCGGAGCCGGCCTGCTCTTCATAGTGGTATGCAGCACCACCCTGATCATGGCGATCGGATTGGCGCTGGCCAAGCGCGACTGAGCCTGCTGCCTGCCGGCGGTACCTTTGTGCCGCGATCATGCCGGCACTGGCCACCCATGCACCCATTGGTACCATCCTATTCGATGGTGTGTGCAACCTCTGCAACGGCTTTGTGCAATGGGTGATCACCCGTGACCCAAAAGCGAAATTCCAGTTCGGCGCCTTGCAAAGCGCCGCAGCTCAGGACCTGGTAGCGGGCAGGGACGTACGCCCCATGGGCCTGGGCACCGTACTGTACGTGAAGAACGGCCGTGTGTTGGAACGATCGACCGCCGTGCTTACGATCCTAAAGGACCTTGGCGGCCCCTGGAGCCTGCTGTATGGCTTCATCATCCTTCCCCCCTTCCTACGTGATGGCGTTTACCGCTGGGTGGCCCGCAATCGCTACAAGTGGTTCGGACAGCGCGAAAGCTGCATGCTGCCGACACCGGAGTTGCGCGGCCGGTTCATTGATCAGTAGTTCGTAGTTGTCAGTTGTTGGTTATCCGGACCCGACAACTGACAATGAACCACCCATCTTTGCGCCCGTGAGAACTCATCTGGTAACAGGCGGCTGCGGATTCGTTGGCCGCAACATGGTCAAGCGCCTCGATGCCCAAGGCGATCGCGTCCTGTTCATCGACGACCTCAGCGTAGGTACCCACCCCGACACATGGTTGGGACAGCGCCTGCGCTTCGAGCACAAGAACCTGCGCATCTACGGCGAGAACGAGAGCCTGATCTTCCTGCAAGCCGACCTGCGGGACGTGCTCCGCGAGTTGAACAAGGACCCCGAATGGTTCCGCAAGGCCTACGGCCAGAACCTGGTCCAGTTCGATGACATCTTCCACTTCGCGGCCATCGTGGGGGGGCGCAGCAAGATCGACGGCGACCCCATGCTCGTGGCGCAAGACCTGAGCATCGATGCGGAAATGTTCCTGTATGTATGTCGCAACAAGCCCTGCCGCTTCCTGTATCCCAGCAGCAGTGCGGCCTACCCGATCGATCTGCAGACCGAGAGCAACACCCTCCAGCTGAAGGAGAGCGACATCGACTTCAAAAGGATGGGCGAGCCGGACATGACCTATGGCTGGAGCAAGCTCACCGGCGAGTTCCTG
>Ga0116144_10005458_pt1 | contig 11540 bp, 8 predicted proteins | sample AD_UKC035_MetaG_FD_89746 | JGI IMG/M metagenome (GOLD analysis project Ga0116144, IMG submission 89746) | Active sludge microbial communities of municipal wastewater-treating anaerobic digesters from USA - AD_UKC035_MetaG | ecosystem: Engineered > Bioreactor > Anaerobic > Digestate | place: USA... | reverse complement strand
TTTCCGCCGGCCCGCCGCGCAGGACGTTATACGCCGTTATCCCCGCCAGGGCCGCCGTGGCCAGAGTGCCGGCGGCGCAGAATCTTAATGCGCCGCGCGCGGACCGCAGCAGGAGGCTGATGCCGCCGAATATCAGCGGCGCGAGGATCAGGATGGGGAGTGTATTTTCCGCGCTCATCGTCAGCCCTTCAAGGCGCTCAGCCTGTCCGCGTCAATGTGGTCAAACTCGCGGTTGATGTGATAAATGGCAATGCCCATGACGAACACGGCCACGAAGATGTCCATGAGCACGCCCAGTTCAAGAAGGAGGGGCATGCCGCTGACGACCGCAAGGCCGAAGCAGTAGATGCCGTTTTCGAGCACGAGATAGCCGATGACCTGGCTCATGGCGGTTCTCCTGGCCACGATCAGGAAAAGCCCGCAGGACATCAGTGAAAACGCAACCGGGACCAGCAGATCGGAACTGGAATGCACCGGGAGGTTCAGTCTTGTGTCGAGCCAGAAGGATCCCATCAGGAAGAGAATGCCGAAGAAGAGCGAAGCCATATAGCCGACAAACGGCTGCACTTCGCGGCTGGTGTCGGATTCGCGCAGGGCGCTGAAGAGAAGGCGGGGGAAAACATAGCCCTTGAGTCCGATCACGGCGACACCGAGCAGGGACACATAGGAAAAAAGATCGCCATGCTCAAGGGCCAGCGGGAGCAGGCCGGTCATAATGCCCTGCAGCGCGCTGATGCGGATGCTTGCGCCAAGGCGGCTTGAACCCAAGAGCAGGAATCCTGTGAGGATCAGGGTCACCAGCAGTGTGTCGAGCAGGATGATCATGACGTGAACCTCAGCACAAGGGTGAGCGCCAGCACGGAAATGGCCACGGCGCCGGCCAGCAGCTGCGGGACCTTCAGCAGGCTGAGCCGCGCCATGATGGATTCGACAATTCCCACAAGCACGGAAAGGAGAATCATGCTTCCGGCTACGCAGGCGACGGCCGCCGGCCCGTGCAGCGGCAGGAAAGAAAAAAGGACGTTCACCAGCAGCGCGCCCAGCGCCCACATCTTGAGGGATGAGGTGTAGAGGATGATGGCAAAGTCGGGCCCGGAATAATCAAGCACCATGACCTCGTGAATCATGGTCAGTTCAAGGTGGGTATTGGGATCATCCACCGGGATGCGCGCATTTTCGGCCAGAAAGACGATGAACAGGGCCGCGGAAACCAGCGCAAGGGCCGGGCCGGCGGAAGGCCCCGCGGAAGCTGAAAAAATGCCGGTCAGCGAAAGCGATCCGGTCGCGCGCGCGAGGGCGGCGAGGCCCAGAAGCAGGGCGGGTTCAGCCAGCGCCGAAAACTGGACTTCGCGGCTGGCGCCCATGCCTTCAAACGCCGAACCGGTGTCCAGCGCGGCGGCCACCAGGAAAAAGCGGAGCAGGCCGAAACAGTAGGCAAAGAGGATCAGGTCTCCCGCGAAAGAAACCGGCGCAGGGGCGGACAGGGCCGGCAGAAGCGTCATGGCGGCGATGACTGCGGCGAGGCCGATGACCGGAGACAGGCGGAAAACCCAAGAGGTGGTCCGGCTGTACACGGCGCCCTTGCGCAGGAGCTTGAAAATATCAAAATACGTTTGCAGAACCGGCTGCCCGTGCCGGCCCGCGAATACGGCCTTGGTGCGGTTTATGATGCCCGGCAGCAGCGGCGCCAGGATCAGGCCGGCCAGCAGATTGAGGATGGAAAGTGTGTTCATTTCCATTTACCTCAGTTTCCACACCAGTATGACAATGAGCGTGACCATGATGCACAGGATATAAAGATTCAGCCGTCCATGCTGAAGCCACTGGAAGCGGGTCAGAAACTTTTCCGTCGCGTTGAAAGCGGGGCGATACATGCGCTCCCGGTAGAAATCGGGCGTTGCGCTGGAGAACGATGATTTTTCCGGGAACAGGCCCTTCGGCGAGACAAATTTCCTCCGAGTCTGGAGGAAAAGTTTGAACAGACGGACAACGGGATCGGCGTAAGAGGAGGCTGTGTACTGCATGCGCGCGGTCGGGGCGGCGTAACCGCAGTCCCACGTCACGGACTCCGAGACGGGTTTGTTCCTCAGCAACCTGGTGCGCAGTACGAGCAGGAGCGCGCTCAGCGCCAGCACCCCTGTTGCAAACAGGGATATGTTCGTGAGGAGGCGCTCGGTCGGCGCGAAGAAATTGCCATCCGTCATTTGCCGGCCCGCCAGCACCTGAACGGCAGGGATCAGCAGCTTTGGAATGAACGGACCGGCGAGCCCGACCGCAACGCAGAGCGCCGCGAGAACCAGCATCGGGATTCGCATGGCAGGTCCGCATTCATGCGCGTGCGCCGCAGCATCGCTGCGCGGTTCGCCGAGAAAGATCATTCCGAAAGCCTTGGTGAAGCACACGGCGGCGAGACCCCCAATCAGCGCCAGCGCGGCAATAACGACAACGCCTGCCGCCGGGCATGCGGCGGCAGATCCCGTCAGGGCCTTGAATGATCCGAGGTAGATCATGAACTCGCCCAGGAATCCGTTCAGCGGCGGCAGTCCGCAGATCGCAACCGATCCGGCAAGAAACGCCGCTCCGGTGAAGGGCGTGCGTTTCATCAGTCCGCCAAGGCGGTCAATCTCGCGCGTGGCCGCCGCATGAAGAACGGACCCGGCCCCGAGGAAAAGGAGGCTCTTGAAGATCGAGTGGTTGAGCACATGCAGAAGCGCGCCGGCGAAACCGAGCAGCATCATGGCGTCATTTCCGTAACTCATGCCCAGCATCCCGATGCCGATGCCGGCGGTGATAATGCCGACATTTTCCACGCTGCTGTAGGCCAGCAGGCGCTTGATGTCATGCTGCGAAAGAGCGAAGACAATGCCCAGAATGCCGGATGCTGCGCCGATGGCAACAAGAACCCAGCCCCACCACGCGGGCGGAGTTCCGAGATGGGTCAGGACGCGCAGCAGACCGTAAATTCCCGTCTTGATCATGACTCCGCTCATCACGGCTGAGACATGAGAAGGGGCCGCCGGATGCGCCTCGGGAAGCCAGACGTGCATGGGCATGAAGCCCGCCTTGGTTCCGAAGCCGATCACTGCCAGCAGGAACGCCGCTGACAGAAACTTCGGGGCCATGCCTGCGGCGGAGAAGCCGCTGAAATCCAGCGTGCCGGCCTGCGCGCCCAGCATGCAGAAGAGGACGAGGAGAAAAGCGGTTCCGATGTGCGTGGCCACCAGATAGGTCCAGCCGGCGCGCCGCGCGTGTTCCTGTTCGCTTTCAAAAATCACAAGGAAAAAGGAGGAAAGCGACATAACCTCCCACGCCAGCAGAAAAAGGATGGCGTTGCGCGCAGTCACCACCAGAAGCATGCTTCCGGCCAGCACATTGAAAAAGAACCAGAAGCCCGCAAGGTTCTTTTTGCCCTCGAATGATTTCAGATATTCCGAACCATAGACCGCGGCCAGTGCGCAGATAACCAGAATGGGCAGGGCAAACAGGGCGGAAAGACCGTCCATTTCAACAGAAAATGATCCGAACGGCATGCTCCATGGAAGCGAGGCTGTGACGGATTTTCCGCCAAAAGCCCTGATCACTGGAATCAGGCCGGCCAGTGCGCCGGCAACGGTTATGGCCGGGCCGGCCACGCGGACGACAGCGACGCGGCGGCCGAAAACCATCTGCAGAAGCGCTCCGGCAAAAAAGATGATCAGCGGCAGCAGGAGCAGGCTCATTTATCTGGCTCCGGTTTGCGCTGTATGCGCGGGCAGCATGGTGTCAATCTGCCCGGCGCATGCAATGATTTCATCCCGGGATGCCTTGCGGGCCACAGCATCGGAAAATGCAGGCTGTTTCAAGGCATAGGATAGACGCGCGAGAAGACTCAGGTGAGTGTTGATGGTTGGACTCACGATCACAAAGAGCGTATGGACCGGAATTCCGTCCAGAGCGCCGAATTCGATGGCCTGTTTAAGGAAGCAAAGAGAAATGATCGGCTGGCGGATGTTCAGGACAATCGGGTTGCGCACATGGGGGATGGCGACCCCGTTGCCTATGGCCGTGGAACCGAGCGATTCCCGCGCAAGCAGCACGCGCAGGAGAAAATCCCTGTCCACATCCTCGGGCAGAGGCATGGTTTCGACCGCGGCGTTCAGCACCGACTCCAGATCGGTTCCGCCGACATCGAAGTGAACGTCGCCGTTTGTCAGCGCATCGGCGAGCGAAACGATGGCTGTTGAAGCCGGCTCCAGTTTGGCGGAAACGGGGATTCCCCTGGCCTGGGTCCACTCGAGGAGGTCGGAACGGCTGATGCGGTACTGCTCGTTAATCTTGAATGCAGGCAGTCCGTCATTCCGAACCCATCGAAGGACGGTCTTCTCAGGCACCGCCAGCAGGCAGGCGGCCTCCCTTACATTCAGTTGCATAATCGCTCAGAAACTCCATTCCGGATAAAAGCGGACAAACAGTAGCAAACCGCCTTGTGGAATCAATAGAAATCCGGACCGGCGTCTAAAAATGCTCAAAAATTGTCAAAAACAGGCCGAAAACGTCCAAAAAGTGCCAAAAAACGTCAAAAAAGGCCAAAAAACGACTAAAATTCAAGAATTCATGAAAATATTTCGCACAAAGGCACAGAGACACAAAGACCCCGGAAAGTATTCATCATCTTCATGAAATTCATGCTCTTCATGGTAAAACATCTTTTGAAAACCTGACGGCTTCGCGCCCGTTTATTCGCGGTTCATTTTGGGTTGTGAATCCGCCGCACTGGGCTCTTCATGGTAAAATCTTTTCTGGGCCCCTGAACCGGCGTTCAGAAAAACTCGCGGGTGGTTTTGTCCGAACAAAATTATGACTTGCAGGGACTCAACCCCTCTTCACTGGAACCACTGGCTGGCTGCGGTGCTGAAAAACTCGGCGAGCGGAATCCCCCCGGATCCAACGATAAGGGCGCGTGAGCGAGGGTACCGTGCGCGGAATGCTTCGAGTCCGCCGGTCCGTCCGGGACGGCCGGACTTGACCTCAATGGCCCAAATCAGTTTGCCCGTGCTGACGACGAAGTCTACTTCGTCATTGCCTTGCCGCCAGTAGTTCACGGAATATCTTTCGCGCGGCAGGTGATTGAGCAGATGGGCGCCCGCCGCATTTTCCACAAGCCGCCCCCACCATGCGCCGTCGTTTTTGGACTGGTCAAAGCTTCGTTGCGAGAATGCGTTGATAAGGGCGTTGTTCCACAGAATCAGTTTGGGGCTGCTGCCGCGCTTGCGCGGATGTCCGGCGGAGTATTGCGAAAGGCCGGAGGCCAGATACGCGGTTTCCAGCAGTTCGAGATAATGGGCCAGGGTAGTGGTGTTGCCGGCGTCCTGCAGTTGACCGATCATTTTGTTATAGGAAAAGATCTGGGCCGGATGGGATGCCGCCACGCCGAACAGTGCCCGCAGCAGGGCGGGTTTGTTCAGCGGATGCATCTGCAGCACGTCGCGCGCGATGGCTGTTTCGATGAGCGAGTCAGAGACGTAACGGGCCCATTGGGCTTCATTGTCCGCGACGGCGGCGGCGCCGGGATAGCCTCCAAAATAGAGCCATTGATCAAGGTTCCAGCCAAAGGCGCGCGAACATTCGGGATAGGTCCAATGCATGCAGCGATGGAGCAGGAACCGGCCAGCCAGGCTTTCGCTCATGCCCCGATGAAGCAGCAGCGCCGACGATCCGAGAAGAAGCACGGACAGCGGAAACTTGTGACGGCGGTCTTCGTCCCAGAGCCTCTTGACGGTTTCGCTCCAGCCGCGAACCTTTTGGATTTCGTCCAGAACCAGCAGCCGGCGAGGTCCGGGCAATGCGCGAGCCCGCATCCACTGGGTTTCAATCCATTCCGGCCCGGGGGCAGGAAAATAATCGGCGGCTTCAAACACCGTGGGCCAGCCCAATGTGTTCTGGACATCCATGGCCGCAGTGGTTTTACCAACCTGCCGGGGGCCCGTCATGATTTGGATGAGGGCCGGCCCGTCACGAAGGGCCCCGACCAGTTCTGACACAGCATGTATTTGGTATTTCATGACGGCATAACACCATAATGAGAATCGGTTTGTCAAGATTACTCAATGACTGAGTAAAAATACTCAATCATTGAGTAGCTTGGATTAACGCAAATTTACGTTGATGCATTCCCGCTTCCACTCATTCATTCGCGGTTAAAAAGTGCCAAAAATGGAGAATTCATGAAAATATTTCGCACAAAGGTACAGAGACACAAAGACCCCGGAAAGTATTCATCATCTTCATGAACTTCATGCTCTTCATGGTAAAACATCTTTTGAAAACCTGGCGCCTTCGCGGCTTTGTGCGGGGAAAATGACGATAAATATGGACCGATCCCCCTATTTGCACGATAAGCGCTTATCGTGCAATAGCGCGTCGTAATGTTGCAGAACGTGCAAGACGCAGAAAAATCGCAGAGAGAAGCCCGTTCCGCGCACACTTTTGCTTTTCTGTCTTGCAAAATCCTGCCCGCCGCATTAGTCTTACTGGTAAGATAACGATTGGAGTGTGTTATGATTGCTGTTGCAACAACGAAAATGTCATCAAAAGGACAGGTGGTCATCCCGGAGGAGCTGCGAAACCGCATGAACCTGTCGGCCGGATCGCAGTTTGTGGTCGTGGGGGAAGGGGATGTCGTGATTCTGAAGACGCTGACAGTTCCCTCCATGAAACAATTTGACCGGCTGATCCGTAAAGCCCGCAGGCAGGCCCGGACAGCCGGCATGAAACCCCGGGACGTTGAGCGGGCGATCGCCGCGGTTCGGGGTCGCCAGTGAGGGTAGTGCTGGATACCAAATTGACGATAAGTTTCTGGCCTGTGCGATCGCCGCAAAAGTAAAGTGCATTTGCCCGGGCGACAAGGCCCTTCTGAAAACATCCGGATATTGTGGAATCACAGTTATATCACCGCGTGATTTCATTGAGAAACATCTGAACTGAATTCTTCGATTCGTGTGCATGCCCGTTCATTCGCGGGTTATTTATCATGAGGAATGACGAGGCTTGCCAGTGCATTTTTTCGCTTTGGCCAGTCTGGCATGCATTGCGCTAAAAGATGATAAAAGCCTCTTGAATGATTGTGATGCTTAAGGTGGCAGAGCTCGTGCATGATGACATATTCGATGCAATGCACAGGGGCTTGAACCAGATTGGTGTTTATGGTAATACGACCTTTTCTGCTGCAACTTCCCCAGCGCGTGTACATTTTGCGCAGAGTAATCTCCGCAGGAGGAACTCCGTGACGGGCGGTCACCTTGGTGCATTTTTCCAGATACCGCCGGAACGTATCTTTGGCCCGCTCGCGATACCAGTTTTCAACAGATCGTTTTGCTTTGCAGGAACTGCCTTTATCCGCCACGCTGACCAGCAGGAATCTTCCTATTAATCTGGCGGGTGCAGGCTCGCCCTGTACAATCTTCAGTCTGTACTGCCGGCCCAGATAAAGAAGCGTCTCGCCGCTCACATATTGTTTCGGCGCGGGCAATGGGTGGAAAGTTTTTATACGGTCCAGTGTGCGGACGATCCAGTGCGCCTTTTTATGCAAAAGTTCTTCAATCTGTGCATCCCGTGCGCGAACTGGCGCGGAAACCGTCACCGCCATATCCGGAGTTACAGCAATTCGCACACGTTTTCGCAGGCCGCGGATCAGGCTATAAGGAATCCGTCGGGATCCGAACTCAAGAATGCCTTCAGTTGTTGAATCAGCTTTCATTGGCAATCGCAATTTCAATGCAGCGGTCAATCAGCTTGTCCTGCACTTCCAGCGGGAAGCTCAGATCGAACTCTTTCGCGACCTCAAAAAAGATACTGTCAATTTCCCGGCGCATCCGGTTGAGGGCGTCGTGATTATCCCTCCAGTCGCGAACCTTGTGCCGATCAATCCGCTTAGCCACTTCGAGGGCGATGGTTGCCCCGACATCGGGCTTGTCGGTTGTATATTGGGCAATCTCTTCATTAACCGTTCCAAAATAGCGCCGGGCCATGTCATTTCCGACCAGCATTTCCGGCACATCATCTCCGGTATGCGTGGCCACCTTTACCGCAATATCTTTTATGCGTTCCAGCGCCTCTGCCGCCTGAAGCCGTTTTTCATGCAGTGCAGCCAGAACAGTTTCGAGCAGTTGTGAAAATTTCTGATAGAACACCGGATCCTTTTCAAACTCGTGTTCGATGGTATGCCGTGTGGCGGAGGCAATCATATCTGCTTTTGACTCTGCGCTTTGACCTTCTTTTTCAAGAACTTGCTCGCGCTGTTCGGTGTTCAGCAGATCAATCGGCTCGATGAGTTGTTCCGCCTCCCCGGCTCCGACATGAGTATCCAGCAGCTTTTTGATTTTCGGCTCATACTCGGAGAAATCAACGCGTTCCTGAAAGCGGATGGAGGCGTCAGCCCGCAGATTCCGGAAGAACTTGAGGTCTTTCTTGTAAATGTTGATTTGCTTCTCGGGGGTTTGCTCGAGAAACGTTGTGGAAGCCAGCGCAAGCCCCATGGCACGGGCAAATGCGCTGAAGCGGTCATAGAACTTGCTGCGCCGTTCTTCATCGCGCAGGTGCTCCTGAAAAACTTCGGGATCGGTGCTGCCGCGGACTCCGGCGAAAAGCTCCCATAAATCGGAGTGGAGCTGGGGCAGCCTGGCGGCTTGATCGGTGATGAACGTAACGGTTTCCACCAAATCAGCGTGGTCGTAGTCCGCCAGCCTGCTGTAGAAATCAATGGCTTCATCAAGATTTTCAATCACGCCGCTGTAGTCCATAATTAGCCCGTACTCTTTGCCCTCATAAAGGCGGTTCACGCGGGCAATGGCCTGAAGCAGGGTATGATCTTTCAGTGAACGGGCCAGATAGAGCACTGTATTGCACGGAGCGTCAAAACCGGTCAGCAGCTTATCAACCACAATGATAATTTCAGGCTCCTCCCCGTGTTTGAAAGCATTGATCAACTGCTTGTTGTATTTTTCTTCAGAGCCATAGCGATCCATCATCGCTTTCCAGAAAACCTTTTCATCTTCAGAGGCTTCTGTTCCTTTGTCTTCGCCCTCGCGGACGGCCGGCCCGGAAACGAGAACCTCGCTTTTCACCATGCCGAACTCATCCAGCAGCTTCTTGTAAAGGCGGGCGGTTTCCTTGTCCGGGGCCACAAGCTGACCCTTCATCCCGGTGCCCTGATAGGCCATCGAATAATGCAGGCTGACATCCCATGCCACCATCCGCACCTTCTGCGCGGCTTTATTAAGCTGTTTCTCAGATGAAAACTTCCGTTTCAAATCAGCCTTCTGCTCTTCATTCAGCGGACTGGTCAGCCGCTCAAACCATCCGTCAATTTCGGCTTTCTGGACCGGCTGGGGGATATGACGCGCCTCATACACCAGCGGCACCACCGCTTTATCGCGCACCGCGCGGGAAATGGTGTAGGCCGGCTTAAACAGCTCTCCGAACTGGGCAAAGGTGTTTTTCTTCGGGTCTTTGGCCAGCGGAGTCCCGGTGAACCCGATAAAACAGGCGCCCTTGAGCGCCAGCTTCATCCGGGCATGATGTTCGCTGTAATTGCTTCGATGGCTTTCATCCACCAGCACGAATGTGTTTGGGTCCGCTTCTTTCAGTCCGCTGCCGGCGGTAGCGGCTGCAAATTTGTGGATCAGCGTCGTGATCACATGCCGCTTTCCGTCGGTCAGCATTTCGACCAGGTGGGCTCCGGTGTTCGCCTGTTCCGGTTTCAGCCCGCAGGCGGCAAATGTGCCCCAAATCTGATCATCGAGATCCACGCGGTCGGTCACCAGAATAATCCGGGGGCTTTCAATCGCTTTGGAAAGGGCCAGCGCCTTGGCCAGCATCACCATCGTCAGCGACTTGCCGCTGCCCTGAGTATGCCAAACCACGCCGCCGTTGCGCGGCTCGCCGTTTTTCGCGGCGCAGACCCGCTTTAAAATATCTTTCACAGTGAAAAACTGCTGATAGCGGGCAATCTTTTTTATGCCATTATCGAAAAGAATAAACTGATACATCAGCTCCAGCAGTCGGTCGGGTCGGCACATTCCATACAACGTGCGATCCTGTTCATAGATCATCCGGCCTTCCTTCAGCAGCTTCTCAAACGCCTGCCGGTTCGCCTTGAACGGACCGTCATCCAGCAGTTTATTCAGCTGGTCATCGGGCAGGGTGGTTCCGATCAAATCACGGATTTCCGCATCGGCGTTTTCTTCCCGCCAGCCGCTCCAGAACTTGCGCGGGGTGCCGGTCGTTCCGTATTCCGCCTTGTCGCGGGCCAGCGCCAGCAGGAGCTGACTGTAAAGAAAAAGCTGTGGAATGCCGTCTGGCGCCTGATAATCGGCAAGCTGGGCGATGGCCATATCCACTGGTTTCTTATTCGGATCAGTATACGCACTGCGCTTGCACTCCATCACCGTCACCGGAATGCCGTTCACAAACAGAACAATGTCGGCAATGTAATGCTTCTGGTGGCCGATGCGTTCCACCTTGAACTCCGCCGTGCAGTGATAGCTGTTGTTTTCCGGTTTTCCCCAGTCAACATACCTGATGTTGAAACTCTTCGTGTCCCCGTCAATCGTCTGCGGGGCGCTGGTCCCCAGACAGAGAAGATCATACGCCTCTTCATTCTGCCAGGTGGCCCCGGTCGGGCGCTGCTTCTTCAGCTCCTGCACGGCGGCCTGAATCGCATTTTCCGTGAATGGGTGGACGGACCCTTTGAACTCAAAGCGGCAGGTGTTTCGGATGTGATCCGTCAGCAACGGCTCCAGCAACGCGGAGCCCAGCCGCCCTCCGCGAAGCTCAAAACACTCCTCCGGGCTCAGGTATTCCCAGCCCATATTTATCAGCAGCTGCAAGGCGGGCAGTTGTGACTGCACCGCCTCCAAATAGCTGGGGGTGACTTCATATTTGGGGGCGTCTTCCGGCATAGTTCTGCTCCGTTAGTTGGCTTGAATTTTGATCATAGAATGTGAGATTGACAAAATCCCGCGATAGGCTAGATTTCTCAACACTCATTGGCCATCCCGCAAGGGTGTAAGTGCTGAAGGAGCTGGGCCCGCCGTCTGAGCGGGCCTTTTCATGTTCGCCATATCACAGTCTCCTTTTCGCGCCCCTTGCGCCTTTTGTGGCTAAAATAATCTCTTCCGCTGACTTCTATCCCCTGTCTCCCGCTCATCAATCATCAATCGGCATTCAGGCAAACTTTGGATGCCTAACTTCTCCCGTCAGCAGCTTCTGCATCAGTCCCTTTTTCTGCTCGGAGAGTGCATCGCGCCCCGCTTCTAGCAGTCGAATCTCTTCATCCGCCGTCTCCAAAACCGCCGCAATCGCCTTCTGCTCATCGACGGAAGGAATCGTGAATTTGATTTTGAAAAACCACGCTGTGGTTAAGTTAAGCAGGCCATCGTTCCGTACGCCACTGTTGATGAATTTCACTAAATCCTTGCCGTGCATATTTGCTGCAAAGATCTGTTGGAAGAATTTGTTATCCGCTTTTTTCTCGTCGAGTTTAAAGCTGATAAAAACATTCG
>Ga0116144_10005453_pt1 | contig 11545 bp, 6 predicted proteins | sample AD_UKC035_MetaG_FD_89746 | JGI IMG/M metagenome (GOLD analysis project Ga0116144, IMG submission 89746) | Active sludge microbial communities of municipal wastewater-treating anaerobic digesters from USA - AD_UKC035_MetaG | ecosystem: Engineered > Bioreactor > Anaerobic > Digestate | place: USA... | reverse complement strand
TCCCTTGAAAATAGCCACAGAGAACACAGAGGTCACAGAGAAAAATATGAAATCTCTGCGTCTTTGCGTCTCTGCGTTGAAAATTTTCATCCAACCGTTGGTGAACCGCAGGTTAATGATGAACTCCTCTGAAAATACAAGACTGTTTCACGCAAAGGCGCAGAGGCGCAAAGTAAAAAACAGAAACTTGGTGAGCTTGGCGCCTTTGCGTGAAATTTTCATCCAACCGTTGGTGAACCCCGGTTAATGAGGAATTTCTGTGAAAATAATCCTGAGTGTTGAGTGCTGAGTCCTGAAAGCCTGGCGCTCTTTCAGATCGGTTTTGTCGCAAAATAACCCTTGACTTCCTGTCCTCTGGGAGCCACCGTGGCCGGACACAGACCAAAGCCCAATGCTTTCCACATTGGAATGGCTTCCATCTTATCCTCCGAACTCCAGGCGCGCAACTGGTAAGCGTCATGTGCTTTCGCGCGTTCTATCGCTATTTCCACCAAACGGCGGGCGATGCCGCGCCTTCTGAAGCCCGGCCGCACTTCGATGATGTCCACGTAGCCCTCGCAGGTTTCCGACAGGGGCGGCGGCAATGACCGCCAATAGACGGAAATCAGGCCGACGGGGTCGCCGTCAGCCAGCGCCACTACGGAGAAGCCCTCCGTAAAGTGCATGTGGCGTGCGGCGACTTCGCCCCATTCCGCGGCAATGCGCTGCTGCAAGGCGGGGTCGGCGTCGGTGTAGTGGACATGGGTTTCGTTTTCCATTGGGTTTCCCTGCAAAACGGTCACGGCGTGTGTCACGGCGCGTGTCACGGCGCGTTGAAACGCGCCGCTGTTACAGAAAGTGCGTTAAAAACGCACTCCCCAACCCGTTTCAACGGGTTTTCTGTATCAGCCTGCGATTTCAATCGCAGGACGGAAATCCAGCGTCAGGCTCTCATCACCACGCTGAATGTGAATCTGCGGCGCGGTGAACTCGCAATGGCAGTAGGGGTTGTCGAAGCGTGGATAGGCGTGAAGCGGGATTTCTGCCCTGGCGACGCGCAGCGGGCCGGTCCAGCCGAAATCAATCCACCCCTGGGAGGGCGAGCGGTAGGTGAGGTGCAGTCCCTCACATTTGACGGCGCTGGCAGCGATGGTATCCACGAAAGCCGCAAAACTGTCCCAGTCGGCGCGGCGGCCCATCTCGACGAGCCAGATATTGTCCGGCGCGGCAGCCCGTACTTCGACGATGGCCTGGTCGCCGCCCACGACCCAGTACACGGGATGCTGGCTGTACAGCGCGAGGTAGCCGTTACCTTTGCGCGCGAAAACCCAATGGTCACGCTCCACGACTTCATCGAAGGCGGCGCGGGGGAAGTAGGCGTGCGAGAAGGGGAAGGCGTCATCCGGCGGCGCGTGATAGATGCAGACGAGCACGTTCCGATGCTGCGCCGCGCGCGGCATCACCCCGTTGCCCGCCCAGAAGTTGGGCCGCGAGGTCTCGTCCGCCGCGCCGGGGTGGTTGGTGAACACCACCGCGTCAACGCCGAGCGTGGCCTGCCAGGTGTGCTGCTGGTAGCCGGGCTTGCCGGGGCGATAGTCCTGCGCGCAACTCAGCATGAATTCCGGCGCGCGATACGTCTGGATGTGTACCTCGGTCATTGCGTGACAGTCAATGATGGGGTCTATTTCGCCCAACTCGGCTTCTTGCCACGCAAAGAGCTTGTCATAGCGCGCTTGATAATCCTCATAGAGCATAATCTGGCGTTCAGCCCGCGTTTTCTGCGCCAGATCGTAGATGCTCGGATGAATGTAGTCCTGGATGCTCCAAAAGAGGTGCCCGTCCTCCATATCGTCGTAGGACAGTCCGTATTGGGGCGCGTCGGCGATATCAAGGCTGTGCCGTTCCTGGAACAACAGCGGTTCCTGCACATCCGACGCAATCGCCGCAATGAGCGGCGGACAACGATATATGCTGGTCGCCAGCGGCACCGTCCCCAGGGCATGTGGGTTGTTGAACAGCCCCATGCCGAACATCAGCTTGGCGGTGTTCGTCGCGTCCTCGCGGCGCGCCCCCTTGATAAGCCAGGCGTAGGTGCGTCCGTGCGTGCAGCCGAAGACGCCGCGATAGCTGTGCAGCGCCATCTCGAAGAGGATGACGTCAATGCACAGGCCCGCCTGACGGCGCACCTCGGCATCCTGCGCAAAGTCGTATAGATTGACCAGCGCGAGCAGGTCTTCCTCGAAATAGCAGTTGGAGAGCCACTCGCTAAAGCCGAAGCGTGCGCGAAAGTCGAACCAGCGCGTGATGAAGTGCTGCGCGTGGGCCATGTGGTAGCGCCCATCCTGACGGCTGTTCTCAAACACGCGATCAGGGAAGCGCTGCCCGGCCAACAGTTCGTCGCTGTGGAAGATGATCTGGTGGTTCTCCGTGTGATAGCAGCGATGATTGTCGCCTTGCGGCTCGTCCCACCAATACTTGAAGCGCAGCAGGCACGCCTCGATATCGGCAATCAGGTCGGGGGCGATGTGCGGGCTGTGGTCGTAACGGTAAAGGATGCGCAGCAGGCCGCCCACGGCAAAGTCGCAGCAGTCCTGGCGGGAGTCCACAAAGGCGATGGCCTCGCGGATGGGGGCTTCGTCCACGTCCCGCCCCAATTCCAGGCGCGCGATCTGGCTGAAGAAGCCCACTCGTCCGCCGGGGGATTGGGCGGCGCAGAATTCGAGATAACGCTCGCGGCGTTGGGGATAAGTCTCTTGGGGAGTAGGCCAATAATCGTCTTGCAAGGGGATCCTCCTGAGTGATGTTCATATCGTGCCCTTTCTTGGCGGGGCTGCTTCCATTATATATGGTTTTGTTATGCTCACAAAAACCACCCTCTGGAGAACTGACCTCTCGCTTTCCTGCCCTTGCATGTTAAAATATCCCACAATGTACATCCGCAGTCTGAGTCTACGCCAATTTCGTGCCTACAATCGGTTGGAACTAGACCTGCCGTCCGCGCCAGTGCTGCTCCTGGGCGCCAACGCACAGGGGAAGACCAGCCTTCTGGAGGCGATTGCCTACCTGGCCCTGGGGCGCTCTCCCCTGACGCACACCGACCAACACCTGATCCACTGGAATTCGGTGCAGGCAAATCTGCCCTTCGCGCATCTCAAGACAGAAGTCGTCCGCCGGGATCGCACCGATACTCTTGAGATCGCGCTGCAACGTCGGGCCGCGTCCAATGGCATTGTCCGCCTGGAAAAGAAAATCCAGCTCAACCAACACGTTATCCGCCGCGCCGACCTGTCGGGGCATTTGAATGTGGTGTTGTTCACGCCGGAGGATGTGTCCCTGGCAGGCGGGCCGCCGGCCGACCGACGCGCGCATCTGGATGATCTGCTCTCGCAGGTGTACCCAGAGTACGTCGAAGCGTTGACCCAGTACGAGGCGGCCATGTCGCGCCGCAACGCCTTGTTGCGCCACCTGCGCGGCGCGCGCAGCGATCTGCGCCAATTGGCGCCTTTTGAGGAGACTTTAGTGCAAACCGGCGTGACGCTCTCGCTGTACCGGCGAAAAGCCGTGGCCGGCTTGAACTTCTACGCCGACCGCCTGCATCAAGAGCTGACCGGCGGTTCGACGTGGCTTCAATTGCAATACGCTCCAAATTTCGACCCGCTGAAGCCGCCGGCAGTGGATTATCAAATGGGGTTGCTTTCGCCGGCGACCGAGCCGCCGGTAGACCTTGCCACGCTGCACGAGGCGTATCGCGCGATGTTCAATCGCCGCCGCAAGCACGAGATCGAGCGCGGCGTCACGCTCACCGGCCCACACCGGGACGAGTTGCGCTTTATTTCTGAGGGTGTAGACATTGGGCTGTTTGGTTCACGGGGACAGCAGCGCACGGTCGTTCTCGCGCTACGCCTGGCCGAGTTGCGTTGGCTGGAACAGGAGACCGGCGAGTCGCCGGTGCTGTTGCTGGATGAGGTGTTAGCGGAACTGGATCGCGCCCGGCGTACCTATCTGTTAAACCTGCTCGGCAACGTTGAACAAGCCATCCTGGCTACCACAGATGCCGAGATGTTTCCAGAAACATTCCGTCGCAAGACACTAACATTGGAGGTAAAGGCGGGGATCATTGCCCCAATGACTTTATTGGTTGGGGATAATTCGGGTTGACAAAAAGTGGGGATATGGTATGATTCGCAACGTTAAGGGGGCGTAGTGTAGTTGGTCAACATGCCGGCCTGTCAAGCCGGAGATCACGGGTTCAAGTCCCGCCGCTCCCGCTGATGGTAAAATCGCACTGACAGAGAAGGTCGTGAGGTTTACCGAGCAAGGAAGCCATCCTGGTGTTAGAGACCGGGGTGGCTTTTTTCGTTTTAAACCCTGCTCGCTACCTCTGCTGAATGCTAAAGTGCAAAGTCAATTGTGCTTATTATAATATAACTATATTACCCTGTCAAGCCCCAATTTGCCCTTTTTGCCCCCAATTTCGGAATAATGACTACTTTTTCCCCGTTCTGTCCCCAGAGAAGCGTACTACCCCGCAAACACCCGCAAAGGAAGCCACGCACCTTTGCCAAATTACCATTGAGGGGAACGTCCCGGTCAGTTTTCCAATGGCTCCGGTACTAGAAAAACGGCGGCAGCGCATAACGCGCTGCCGCCGTGCTGACTTCGGCGAAAAGGGCCAGGGTGTCGCCCAGTCTACCTGGCCCCCCTCATTCTTCTGATTCCGGGCGGTGTTCCGTCGCCGCCGGTTTGCTCGCCGTCACCTTGACCAGCGTGACTTCTGAGCCGATCACGGTGGTGCCCCCCCGCGTGTGAACTTCGTAGTGCAACCGCTCCAGGCCCTGCTCATAGATGGCCGCGTCTACCAGTTGCAGCAACCCGGGCCGCTGCTCCGCAATCTGCGCCGCCACTTCCAAGGTCACCGGTTGATAGAACGTGTGCTCTTCCACCGTGACCTGGAACCCTAATGCCCGCAACTGCGTGAAGAGCTGCTGACTGCTCCCGTAGACTTCCCGCGCGTAGCCCCAGATCGCCGGAAAATACGTGAACAGCCAGTGTGCCGGCATGGATACGGGCGCCACATCCAGCCAATGCCAAATGCCCCCTTCCGCTAAGACGGTGTGGACGCGCTGAAACAACTGCTGACGGTCGGGGTACACTTGCACCCGCAAGGGGGTATCCAAGAATACCAGCGACCCCGCCGGTTGGCGCAAGGCTTCCGCCAGGGTGAAACTCCGGAGGGTCACGTCCGGCCACTTGCGTTGATCAAGTTGGAGTTCCGGCATCCCCTGATGCGCCACCGTTACGGCGCAGCCTCCGCTCCACCCTTGTCTCCGGCGCTGCTTGAGCGCGGCACTCAGGGATTCACTAATCCGTTGCTGCGGGGGGGCCTCCCACGGCCAGGTGGGGAGGAAAGGCAGGTTGGCGACCGGCTGGGGCAACTGGGTCAGCGGGGGGAGCTGCGGGTAGCTGAGTTCTGGCAAGTGGGTAGGCGGCCAGATCGGCACGAATTCGCCCAACTCACGTTCCTGCAACAAGGACACGGTGCGGAACAGCGGAATGAAGGGGGCGCTCGGATAGAGCAGTACCAGCCGCCCTTGCGGTACATCCACCAGCACGCGCCGAAACATCAACTGCATCAAGTCGCGTTGATCCGCTTCGCCCGCCGTATCCCAGATGTCTTGCAAGGATGCCACCTGTTGCGCCGCCAACCGCAGTTGGGCCAGTTCATCCGGCGCCGGCAGCAAATCCAGTTCCCGCCGCAACCGCTCCAGTTCCCGATAGAACAGATCGTCGTCATCGTCGTAAACGCCCCGTTGCCGATCCTGTTTGAGCCGGCGGCGTTCGGCAATCAGGCGCGCGCGGCGATCATCACAGGTCGCCACTTCCTCATCTTCCCCAATCAGGGTCGCTAATTCGTCTTGCCAATCGGGGGGCAGGTGCAGTTGTTTGACGATCCGGCTCATCTGCGCGTGGAGCGGGAGCACGCGCGTGCCGCTGCGACTGGCGGCGGGACAATCGGTGAACCCCCGGGCTTTGGACACTTCCCGGTAGTAGCCGCCGGTACTGGAATCCTGACAGCGCAGGCGGCGCTGGCAATAGTGACAATACACCAATTGTCCCAGCATATACGGGCGCACTTGGGGCTGCGCCGCCCGCGCCGTCCCCCGGTGTTGGGAACGAATCTTGTGACACGCTTCCCACAAGCCTTCGGAAATGATCGCGGGGTGCTGCCCGGGATACACTTCCCCGACTTGTTGGTCGTGGCTGCCGGCTTTGTACACTACCTTGCCCGTATAGAAGCGGTTGCGCAGCATGTCGGCAATGGTGTCTTTGGCAAAGCCCAGCCCTTTCCGAGTCTGATGCCCTTGGGCATTGAGGTAGTCGGCCAGTTCTTGCACCGAATAGCGCCCGGTGGCGTAGCGCTCGAAGATTTGGCGCACGACCTCCGCCTCCGCCGGCACGATCACCGGCGGGGTCTTGCTGTCCCCGGTGAGTTGATAGCCATACGGAATCGTCGAGGCGTTGTACAGCCCCTCGCGCGCGCGTTGGTGCTTGCCCTTCTGGGTATGCATCCGGAGCAGGTCCACATAGTATTGATTCACCGTAGCCAGGATGCTGAGCATGAACCGCCCGTTGATCGAGGTCAGGTCAAACTTGGGGTCTTTGACCGAGATGAAGCCCACCTGGTAGCGGCCCAGATACTCAAAGATGGCGAAGGTCTCGTAGACCGAGGAGCGGGAGAGGCGGGAGAGTTCGTGAACGACGAGGATGTCAAAGGCGCCGGCGGCCGCGGCGGCCTTCATCGCGTTCAGGCCGGGGCGGTCGGTGCTGGTTCCGGAGACGCCCACGTCCAGGAACTCCGCGACGACTTCCCAGTGGTGATTCTGGACAAAGGTACGCATTTCCACGAGTTGGGCTTCGATGGAGAAATTGTCGCCTTGCAGGGCGATCTTGTCCGTCGAGATGCGGGCATAGAGGGCGGCGCGCTCCGGGCGCTGGTGGTCAGTGTCTTTATTCATCGCCATTTCCTTCAGTGGGTAAGCTCGTTGCGCGGCCAGTGTTCCGGGCCGCCCGTCCCGATAAAGGGGGGCGGAGTGCCCGGGCTGTCTCCCGCAATTTACCGGTCATTATACCGCTATGTATCTGGCAGGGAAGGCATATCGTCAGCCGGCGTGTCCTCACTGGCAGGCCAGAGCGGGGGGCGGTCCTGGTTCTGCTTCCGCTTGATTTGGGCCAGTTTGTATAACCAGGCGCGGCGCACCAGGCGAGCGGTGGCGTAGTCTACCTGGTCGTCAGTGGGGGTAGACCGGGAGTCAGGTGGCGGTGGCGCCGGCGGGGTTTCAGGAACAGGGTTCATCAGATACTATTCTCCTGAAGGTGCCGAGATTCTGCCGCAGCGCGCGCGGCGCTGGGGTAGCCCCAGGGGTAGAGGCTACATCCCTGGCGGTCGGGCCAGAAATAGGCTAGGTGCGTATTGACCAATAGTTGCGTGTTGAGGCGGGTCTCATCAATGGAAAGACCCAGGCACGCCGCCAACTCGACCAGGGAGGCGCCGGCCACGAGGGGGAAGGCGGCCAAAGCTCCCCAAGTGCGGTAGGCGTCAGGGGCGTCTACCCGCAAGTGCGCCGCATGGGCGGCGAATAGAAACTGCTGGAACGGCGCCTGGGGCGCCGCAACGACCTGGAGGGCGGTCGGCAAGTTGACGCCGCGCATGGCGATTTGACTGATAGCCCAGCGAATCGCATACGGGTGGCCGTAAGTTTGGTTCGCCAGCGTTTCTAGTTGCGCCGGGGTGAGCAGCAGGTTGGCGGCGTGCCCTTCGGCTTGGGCCAGCGCATAGGCGTCCGCCGGGGGCATAGCCGTCAGGATCACCGGGTAAGGTAGATCCAGATGCGTGCGGCTGGTTAGGATCACTTGGGTAGTAGCTGGCAGGGTTTGCAGCCAGGGCTGCCATTCGATGGGGTGTAGGTTTTCCACCCCATCCAAACAGAGTAACACGCGCCCGGCTTGCTGGAGAACGGTGAGGGCTTGTTTGGGCAATGAGCGCGCTGTTTCGCCGGACAGGTCAGCGGGTGACAAGTGGGTGGTAATGGTGTGGTAGATATCCGGCATTTGCAGCGGGGGCAGTAAGGGCGCCACCATGGCCTGTGTTAGCAGGGTGGGGGCGGGCACCGCGACCCAGATGATCGCGGTATATGGGGGGGGCTGGGGCTCATGGGTGGGGGCTACAATGCGCCAGGCTAATTCGCGCACCAGGGCGCTTTTGCCACAGCCAGCCGGCCCTTCCACCAGGAGCGGAAACCGGCGGTGCGCCGCTTGCAGGAGTTGTTCCAGGTGGACCAGTTCCGCGGCCCGTCCGATGAATTCCGGGAAAAGATGCCCAGAGAGTTTGTGGTGCACCAGCGAGGTGTTTGGAAACAAGTGGGCTAACAAAGGTAGCTCAGGATACCCCCCTTCGCGCAAGGTCTCTTTGGCCCAAGCGTAAGCCAGGTGCGCTTCAGTGACCCCCAGGGTCACTAACTGCGCTACCTGCTCCGGTCGTGGATGCTGGGTGCCAGCGCGCCAGCGATACAGTGTCGGGTCGGAGACCCCCAGCGTTTTTTGCAATTCGCTATGGATGGCGCCCATTGGCCGTCCTCGGCATTGTTGTAGCGTCAGGACCATTTGATTGATCAATGCGCTGAATCTGGTAAGCGATCTCATCATACCTCCCGTGGGTTGAGCATAACCGATCCAAACGCCAGTAAACGCAGATTCCGTGATAAAAAATTCTCAGAATTATTGGCGATGTTGGTCGGCGGGAGGTAAGTTAACGTATTTACCGTAATGTGTGGGTGAACAGTCGAGATGCTACTCGCCATAGCTGCCAGGATACCGCAGAAATCGTGGCAATAATGGGAAATCTGCTACTAAAAATTGAAAAAAAACCACTCCCGGCGGTAGTCATTGCATTGCAGTGGCATAGTCTTGCGGCGCGTTAAGAGACAGTGAATCTCGCTGCGTTCTGTGCTGGTGTATAGGCGTCATAAAACCTCCCCGTGCGCACCGGATGATACCGGCACATTGCGCGAAACGGGGGGTAATCCAACGAGAGTTTTTTCTCGTTTTGGGGGTCAGCGAGGCAGCCGATGCAGCGTTGAAGCAATAAATAGCGCAGAAAGGATTATTTGCGCATTTGTCTGTTTGAGAGTACACTAACGCCAGTGGACTGCCAAAGAAAACGCCCCGCGCTGTTCAGAGCGGCGGGGCGAGAGGTCCCAGGCGACGGCACCGCCCAGGTAGCCCTAATGATACACAACCTACCCGCCGGTGCAAGTCGCCCGGCGGGTTTTGTCTTGATCGATCATAGGGTGAGGCTGTCAACGTATCTCAATGGTGAACACTCCTTTGCTAGACCTAGAAATCCATATCTTGCCTCGAACCGAGTCGGGGTATCCGATCTACCTTCGCCTGGGCGACGGCCAAGACTTCGCCGGTAACCTGGCCGCCGACCTGGTCGCCTGGACGCCCACTGGCAACCCGCAAGCCGATGGATGTACGCTTTTCGAGGCGCTCTTTGCGTCCCCGAAGCTGCGGGAAGCCTGGGGACTGGCGCGCAGTGCAGAGCAGCGCTGCCTCCGCCTCTGGCTGGATGCGGACGTTCCCGAACTCCACAAGCTCCCCTGGGAACTGCTGCACGACGGCCAGACCTTCCTCGCCGCGGCCGCCACCACGCCCTTCTCGCGCTACCTGCCGAGCGAGGCGCCGTGGGGTGGACTCGTCGCCGAGCGGCCCATCCGCATTCTGGCCGTGATTTCCAACCCCGCCGATCTCGCCCAATACAACCTCGCGTCCCTCGATGGCGCGGCCGAGCGCGCCTTGTTGACCGACGCACTGGGCGACCTTGCCCCCAAGCACTTCAACCTGGAATTTCTGGAAGCGCCTGTGACGCCGGAACGCCTGGAACGCGCGCTGGCGACCGGCCCCCACGTCCTGCATTTTGTAGGACACGGCGCGTTCGGTAAACGCAGTCAGGAAGCTGTGCTTTACCTGCAAGACGCCGCCGGTAACGCGCAACCCGTGACCGACGCCCAACTGTGTGACATGCTCCGCCGTCAGGCGAAACTCCCCAGCCTGATTTTCCTTGCAGCGTGCCAGAGCGCGGAACGCTCCACGGTGGATGCCTTCGCGGGTCTCGCGCCCCGGTTGGTGCAGGCCGGTGTCCCGGCGGTGGTAGCGATGCAGGACAAAGTAGCGCTGGCCGCCACACGCAAGTTGACGCCGGTGTTCTACGAGGAACTGGCGCGGCACGGCGAAGTAGACCGCGCCCTCAATGCCGCGCGGAGCCTGTTGGTGACCGCCCAATCGCCGGATGCCGCGACGCCGGTGCTGCTGATGCGGTTGAAGGACGGCAAGCTGTGGGAACCCTTGTGGGCGCAGACCAACCCCTATCGCGGCCTGGCCGCTTTCACCGAAGCCGACGCGGCGTTCTTCTTTGGGCGCGAGCCGGTGGTGCAGGCGTTAATCGCACAGTTGCGAACCACCCCCAGTTTCCTGGCCGTCGTTGGCCCGTCGGGAAGCGGCAAATCTTCCGTGGTGCAAGCCGGGCTGATACCGGCGCTGCGCCAGGGCGCGCTCTACGGCAGCCAAACCTGGGAAATTGTCACGCAGCGGCCCAGCGATGGCCTGGACTTGGCCGGGTTCGAAAACCTGGCCGGTTCTGGAGAGCGCCGGGTCCTGTTCATTGACCAATTTGAAGAATTATTCCAACATCCCCCGGAAATGCGCGCGCGTTTCCTGGCCGAGTTGCACACACTTGTTGAGAGCAGTCATCCCACAACCGTCATCTTGACCCTACGCGCCGACTTCTACGGGCATTTTCAACAAACGCCGTTGCGCGAATACCTGCCCACGCATCAAGTCAACGTAGACGAGATTGCCCCAGGCGACCTGCGGGCCGCTATCGAAAAGCCGGCCGCCCGGCTGAATGTGCGCTTCGAAGCCAGGTTGGTGGAGACCATCGTCGCCGACGCGCAACAAGCGGCACACCCCCTGCCCTTGCTGCAATCCGCGTTGTTGCAGATGTGGTCGCACCAGGAGCAAGGGACATTGACGCACACGGCTTACGAGGCTGTGGGACGGGTGGCCGGCGCGTTGGGGGTGTGGGCCAGTGACACTTATGGCCGCCTGGACGTCACAGATCAAAAATTAGCCCAGCGCATCTTCACGCGATTGATCTACTACGGCGAAACGGACACGCGCCAGCGCCGGACGTTGGCGGAACTGGTCACTGGCCCGGAAGAGCGGGAGCGCGTGCATGCCCTGGTGCGGCAGTTGGCGAACGCCCGGCTTCTGGTAACGCGGCAGGACACAGTGGAAATCATCCACGATACTTTGTTGCGCGAGTGGGGCCGCTTGCAAGGTTGGATCGCGGCGCAACGCGAGTTTTACCTGTGGCGGCAGCGATTGGAAGCACAGTTGCGGCTTTGGGAAGACAAAGGACGTGACGAGGGGGGCTTGCTGCACGGCGCTTTGCTGGCCGAAGCTGAGAGGTGGGCACAAGAACAACCGGAAGAGCTGAACCAGAGCG
>Ga0116144_10005451_pt1 | contig 11547 bp, 9 predicted proteins | sample AD_UKC035_MetaG_FD_89746 | JGI IMG/M metagenome (GOLD analysis project Ga0116144, IMG submission 89746) | Active sludge microbial communities of municipal wastewater-treating anaerobic digesters from USA - AD_UKC035_MetaG | ecosystem: Engineered > Bioreactor > Anaerobic > Digestate | place: USA... | reverse complement strand
CAAGTAGTAAAAGAATCCCTAGCATATAATAGTGTTAATAGTATATAAACTTTACTATAATATGTCTTAAGGCAGGTTTATAGGAATTCTCTAGGTTATGGCAAATCCTTCCGAGTCTACAATTTACCTCCGGCAAAGCCACCTTCATGGCCGTGGACTGGTGCTCACGGGCCAACGCCAGCCCGCCCGGCCTAGCTGGCGCCGCTCCCTCCCGCACGCGGGCGTGACCGCCGGGGCTGCCGGGATCCGGTGCGGATCTTGTGGATAACGTGGCCACATGCCGATGTGCTATAAGTGCATACATTCGGCTCCTCGCTATTTTCTGTGTTGGGCTTGAATCCTGAGGCAGCCAGAATAGCTCCAGAGGATTCAGATCAACAAAAAATTTTATTATTACTATTTATCTTAGGTTTGGAAAGCTCCATTTCAATTTACCACATAAATCGGCGAACAGCCCAAATATAACGAGGCCATTCAAGCTTACGATAAAGCGGTTGAGTTAGATCCAAAATCTGCAATCGCCTTCAAAATAAAGGTCTTGCTCTTGAGTTCTAAGGTAAAAACGATGAAGCCATCGAGGCATACGATATGGCCATCAAGCTCGATCCTACTTATTCCCAGGCTAGCGCTACAACAAGGCTACGCTCTCGATGACCAGGGCAATATTATAGTACTTCAACGGGCCCGAGCGGTATTGTGTGTGAATGGTCTAATCCAGATCGGGGCTCAATCTCTCAAGATTGCAGATTATTTATCTTGGATTTTCCTGGCGACGCAAAAAACTAGCCTTTTAGACTCTCTGAAAGCCGGGCAATAATACCTCATCCCGCATCAGCAGCAATATTATCAGCGGCTGGTGGACCAGATATATGGTCAGAGAATTTCTTCCCAGATAGCAGAGCAACCTGGCCCATGAGCATCCGGAGACAGCAATCTGATCCAGCCAAGTAACCCTGCGCCTATATCCCGGATATAGGAGGTCACCTAAGCCCACACCAAATAGGACCACCCCAAACCAGGGCAACAGAGGCACATAATCCAGAGAATAAAATTCGGGCGGGGCCAGCCCCAGCCAGAGCAGCCAGAAATGCTCCACGCTTATCTCCGGCACATACAGGCCCAATATTATCAATATCGATCCCAATATAAAATTCTTCCATCCCATTCCCAGAAAAGGGTAAGCCAGCAGCAAAGACAGCCCGATCAGATGAAGGGCTCCGAATACAATGTAGCCCCGGCCCAGGAGCAGATATGTGACTATTGTGATGCAGAGAGCCAAGGCCAATATCCAGGCGCTGCGCCTGAAGAGCCTCCACTTAAACCGATCCTGACGGCCCAGCCGCTCCGCCCGGGAGAGGCTGAGATAGAGGGATAGGCCCACCAGAAGCAAGAAAAGGGTGACTGTAAAGCGGGCTAAAGAGAGGAAAATGCCCGAGTTCACATCTATCTTCACCAGCCCGAAATAATTTAGATCGAATGCAAAATGGTAGAGGACCATGAGCAGAATGGCTATACCCCGCAGCAGGTCCACCTCCCAGAAACGATCTATCGGGCTATCATCCATGCTTTGCGACTCCCGGCCAATTCTCTATTATCCTCCTTAAAGCCGCTTAATCAAATGCGATCCTCCTAGAAATGCTTCTCCTTATGATGCCTTCTGCAGCAGCTGGAAATGGATGCAGCAGCAGATAGCAGCGCGGAAGTATTATAATGCCAGAGCGGCAAAGGCCTCAGTGATATGACAGACATCCCGGACATTCCCCTGGAGCAGATTCAGCAGCGTGTGGTGGCCATGTGGATGGGCAGCTTCTACGGGAGTAGCGGCTATGTAGCCCGCAAGCTGGGCAAGAAGGGCCTGCGCGAGTTTCAGGACCAGGGCGCCCATCAGGTGGCGGCGACCTTCAAGCAGCTTGGCCTGGCCGAGCCGAGAGATGTGGCCCTGGCCATGGCCACCAATGACAAGAACCTCTTCGGAAGCATCATAGAGATCTCGGAAGAAGAAGGCGCAGTGGAGATAAGGCGCATCCGCTGCGGCCTGATGGAAGGGGCCAAATCCTTTGCCCGCATCGGAGCCAGCCTGATGGCCAAAGAGCATTGCAAGACCTGCGTGGAAGGCCACTGGAAGAAGGTATTCTCCGACCTGAAGCTAAATCTTGAGGTGGAACATACGGATGATGGATGCATTATGAAGATCATCAGGCAATAGTCCTGCTTTCTATTTATGGAGCAAGATATCATCCACTTTTAGCATTGACCTGATCTGCTGCTTATCGATGCCTATGAGATCCTGGATCGTATCTCTGCTACACGATCAAGGCTCTCAGATGCACGCGCTCTGCTCTCTGCTACCCGATTATTGCTTTCGGAAACACGAGCCCTGCTTTCTGCCACGCGATCATTGCTTTCCGAGACACGAGCCCTGCTTTCGGCTACCCGATCATTGCTCTCAGACGCGCTATCTATGCTTTCAGATACCAGATCATTGCTCTCAGATACCCGATTGCTGATCTCAGAGACGCGAGCCCGGCTCTCGGCAATACGTTCACTGATCTCTGATTGCTTTGCATTTATCTCCTCAGACACTGGATTGGCCGAGTCCGAGGCAGCAGAATTCTGCTCCTCCCCACCCTCGGAAGGCGAAGATGCAGCTTCATCCGGTTGAACCGCAGCAGCTGGCTCTCGGTAAGAGTCCTCATTCATCGCGCTCTGGATTGATTCGGATTCGGACGCTGTGGAGGTAGGAGATCTCAAGGACTTGGATGTATCATTCCCCGATTCTTTGGGATCGGTTTTTCGGTCAGATTGACCACTTTCCGATTCCTTTTCATCTGATGTAGAAGCAGTCAGGTTGCTTTCATCCGCTGCGCCTTGCCGGGATTGGCTCTGATCACCGGAGGTCCTATCATCCGAATCTCGATCGTCGGGCTTTTGATCCGTGGTGTTCTTCTGGACGGCATCTGTAGCAGTCGGTTCCCGATCAACTGCATCTTCATCGATCTCATTTTGATCTGTGTTTTTTTGAGCTTCAGAGCTTTGATCTGAAGGGCTCGATTCAGTCTTGGAGGAGGAAGCAGAAGAGGATGAGCCACCGCTCTTCTTGGAGGAGGACCGACTCAAGCTCGATGACTGGCGCATCATCGGATCCGAGGAGATGCTCTTCTCTTTCCCTGAGATCGATATTGATTGGTTTGAGGGGGTTACATTGCTGAGGTTGGAATCATTGGCTGGCCGGCTCAAATTGCCCATGGCCTGAGACAGATTACCCCCCACCAGATCGCCTCTCTCTGCCTGGCCATCATCCACTGCAGCATCCCTCTCACCGCCATTGCCCCCAAAGCTCTCCAGAATCGTTTCATGGTCCGGATCAAGGGCAAATGAAGCCAGATCGGATAATAGATAGAGAGCGAGGCCAGCTAGAGAGATCAAGACCAGTACCAGGATCAGATTGATTGTGTAAGGATACCTCGCCAATAGTCTCTCGCGGAGCAGATCATATTTGGTCACGTTCGATGCTACAAAGCCCGCCATGCATAATTAGATATTTTTTTAAGTTTATAGCTTTTGCGATCGAGATAAAATTAAGACTTAATCAATATAAAAATTTAAATTTGATTAGCATTCTCTTCCAGCCGTCCATTAGGATCAAATTAGATCCATTAACTACAGTGTTAGAACTCTTTAGCGCACTTTATAAGATATACTACTTACATACCAGAATTTTCTTAAAATATAAATATCATTACTAAAATATAAAATATCAGAGGAGTTAAAGATTATTTACTAAATCTAATTATTTACATTAATATGCCATGATCGGGTGCAGGCCTTTTGCGCTGATGATCTTCAGGCACTATAGAGGCCTTAAAAAAATTATCTATTTCAAATCTATGAAAATATTCTCAATGCCCTTCTCTGCAATTCCCCCGCCATCCAGTTCACCCACCAGTTGCAGATCTCTTCCGCCTTCGGAATTCTCCAACTTAATTAAAAAGGTTTAATGATGAACCGAACGGGTAGATGCAGGCAGTTGAACTGTGGGTGGCTCTATCCTGGAGATAGATTAAAATATGCAGGTGAGGCAGTCACAATCCTGCATTGCCAGCACCGCATCTATTGCCGGGTGCAAGGGATGCTTCGAGGAATGACCATGAAGGAGAGGCTTGATGAAATCGGCTCGCGTCTGCGTGAGCTAAGGGATCTTAATCGGGTAAGCCCCGAGGAGATGGCAGAACATCTCAAAGTGCCTGTAGAGACATACAATTGTTATGAAGATGGCAAGCTGGATATTCCCGCAAGCATTCTCATTGGCATTGCGCGAAAGCTCAATGTTGATACCGGCCTGCTGCTCACCGGCGAAGAGTCCAAGATGAACATCTTCACCGTCACCCGAAAGGGCGAGGCGGTGGAGGTGGAGCGCAGAAAGCAATACCATTATCAGAGCCTGGCCAGGAAGTTCGCCCATAAGAAGGCAGAGCCCTTCATAGTGACCATTGATCCCAGGAAAGGCAGCCCTTCATCTTACAGCCATCCCGGCCAGGAGTTCGAGTATGTGCTGGAGGGTGCCCTCAAGATCACCATCAATAAAAATGAGGTGGTGCTCAATGAAGGCGACAGCATATTCTTCGATTCGTCTTATGATCATTATATGCAAGCATTGAACGACAGGCCGGTGAAGCTGCTGGCTGTGGTCATGTAATAGATGAAGAGGACTGAAAGATGTCGTCATTATTGCCTAAATTCGTATCTCGGGTTGACTTCAAATCCTATGAGGATTTCAAGGAGAACCTCAAGATTCTGCCGCCCGAGGACTTCAATTTTGCTTATGATATAGTGGATGCCTATGCCGCAGAAAGCCCGGACAAGCGCGCTTTAGTCTGGTGCAATGATCATGGTGAGGAGAAGATCATCACCTTTGGTGAGCTGAAGGTCCTGAGCGACAAGGCAGCCAATATGTTCACCAAATACGGCCTCAAGAAGGGAGACACGGTCATGCTCACCCTCAAGAGCCGCTGGGAGTTCTGGGTCTGCATGGTGGGCCTCAACAAGGTCGGGGCCATATCCATACCCTCCACTCATATGCTCAAGGCCAAGGACTTCGTTTACCGCATCAAGAAGGCGGATTTAAAGATGATCATCTGCATCGGCGAGAACGGTGTGCCGGGCGAGTTCGATGCCGCTCACAAGGAGCTGGGAGCCATCCCATTGGTCAAAGCTCTGGTGGGAAGTCCCGAGCAGAAGCGGGAAGGCTGGATCAACTTCAATGCAGAGCTGGAGGAGGCCTCAGCCGACTTTGTCCGGCCCGCCGGGAAGATGGCAACCAAGAACGAGGACATACTTCTGGGCTACTTCACCTCTGGGACCACCGGCTATCCCAAGATGGTCAAGCACGATCAGCTCTATCCCCTGGGCCATATCCTCACCGCCAAGTACTGGCAGAATGTGGAGGATGACGGGCTGCACTACACAGTGGCCGATACCGGATGGGCCAAATGCGCCTGGGGCAAGATCTACGGCCAGTGGATCGCCGGATCGGCGGTCTTCGTCTACGACTACGACCGTTTCGATGCCGGAAGGATGATGGATGAGATGAGCCGCTACAAGGTCACCACCTTCTGCGCCCCGCCCACCATCTTCCGCTTCATGATCAAGAGCGATATGTCCCGGTACGACTTCTCCCAGGTCAAATACCTGGTCACGGCGGGAGAGCCGCTCAATCCCTCCGTGTACGAGAGCCTGCTCCAGGCCACCGGTCTGCGGCTGATGGAGGGATTCGGCCAGACCGAGACGGTGGTCTGCATTGCCAACTACCCCTGGATGGAGCCCAAGCCGGGGTCCATGGGCAAGCCCGCTCCGGGCTTCGACATCGTCCTGGTGGACAAAAACGACAAGATCTGCGAGGTGGGAGAAGAGGGCGAGGTGGTGATCCGGACGGACAAGGGCAAGCCGGTGGGACTTTTCACCGATTACCACTCTGATCCGGATAAGACCAGGAATACCTGGCATGACGACTACTATCACACCGGAGACACCGCCTGGCGGGATGAGGACGGCTACTTCTGGTTCGTGGGAAGAACAGACGACATGATCAAGAGCTCCGGATACCGGGTAGGGCCCTTTGAGGTGGAGTCGGCCCTGATGACCCATCCGGCGGTGATGGAGGTGGCCATAACCGGAGTTCCCGATTCCATCCGGGGACAGGTGGTCAAGGCTACTGTGGTCTTGACGCCGGGGCATAACCCATCCGAGGAGCTGAAGAAGGAGCTGCAGGACCACGTCAAGAAGGTCACTGCCCCTTACAAGTATCCCAGGATCATCGAGTTCGTGCCCGAGCTGCCCAAGACCATCAGCGGCAAAATTCGCAGAGTGGAGATCAGGGACAAGGACAAGCCCTATCCGGTGATCAACAGCCTGGAGTGCAAGGCCTGTGAGAGGTGCATTGAGGCCTGCCCGGCCAATGTGCTGAAGATGGGGCAGGAGATCAACTCCCGGGGTTATCGCTATGTGGAATACACCGGCGACGGCTGCATAGGCTGCGGGGCCTGCTATTACACCTGTCCCGAGCCACTGGCCATTGAGGTGCATATCCCCCAGAAGGATAAGGAAGAGGGGAACTAGAGATGGCCTCTCAACTTTTAGACGGAAACAGCGCCGTGATCGTGGGAGCGCTATATGCCGGATGCGACTGCTTCTTCGGCTATCCCATCACCCCGGCCAGCGAGATACTGCAAGCTGCCTCCAAGTTCTTTCCTCTGGTCAGCCGCAAGTTCGTCCAGGCGGAGTCGGAGGAGGCGGCTATCAATATGGTATACGGTGCGGCCACGACCGGCCACCGGGTTTTGGCCGCCTCATCCGGCCCGGGCATGAGCCTCAAGCAGGAGGGGATAAGCTATATCGCCGGGGCTGAGCTGCCCTGCGTGGTCGTGGATATCTGCCGTGCCGGGCCCGGTTTGGGCAATATCGGCCCGGAGCAGTCGGACTACAATCAGGCCTGCAAGGGAGGCGGCCACGGATGCTATCGCAATATAGTCCTGGCTCCTTCAAGCGTTCAGGAGATGTGCGATCTGACAGGCAAGGGCTTTGATCTGGCCTTCAAGTATCGCAATCCGGTTATCATACTGGCCGATGGAGTTTTAGGTCATATGGTCGAGCCGCTAAAGTTCCCGGAGGAGGCGCTTGCACCGGCCATAGACACATCCTGGGCGGTGGCCGGAAAAGCGGAGACCAGGGGCAATCTGATCACATCCATTCAGCTCAACTTCGATGAGCTGGAGCAGCACAACCTCAAGCTCCAGGCCAAATACGATAGGATCCGGGAGAATGAGACTGAGTATGAGGGCTACCGGCTTGATGATGCCGATGTGATCCTGGTCTCCTACGGCATCAGCAGCAGAATAGCCCGGTCGGCGGTGGATGCAGCCAGAAAGGAGGGAATCAAGGCCGGGCTCTTCCGGCCCATCAGCCTCTGGCCCTTCCCGGATAAAGAGCTTCGCTCCTATGCCGAAAGAGGGGCAAAACTCATCTCCGTGGAGATGAGCGACGGCCAGATGAGAGAGGACATCCGCCTGGCCAGCGGCTGCCGCACTGTGGAGCTGGTCTGCCGCTATGGAGGACGTTTGATTGAGCTTGACTCGGTTATGAAAAAGATCAGGGAGGTGGCTTAGAGATGGCAGCTAGAGAGAGGGTACTGGGCGGGCATCCGGGACTGTATGCCGAGTTTCCCCGGAAAGGAGGAGCAGCGCCCACGGCCACCCACTATTGCCCAGGCTGCGGACACGGCATTTTGCACAAGCTAATCGGGGAGGCTATGGCCGATCTGGGAATACAGGACCGCTGTGTGGCCATCAGCCCGGTGGGCTGCGCCGTTTTCGCCTACTACTATCTGGACTGCGGCCATGTTCAGGCCGCCCACGGTAGGGCACCGGCAATTGGGACAGGGATATCCAGGGCCGAGGACGATGCCATCGTCATCTCCTATCAGGGAGACGGGGACCTGGGCTCAATCGGCCTCAATGAGACCATTCAGGCTGCCAATAGGGGAGAGAAGATTGCGGTCTTTTTCATCAATAACAGCGTCTACGGCATGACCGGAGGGCAGATGGCACCGACTACCTTGGTGGGCGAGGTGACATCCACCACCCCCGCCGGCCGTGATCCCAAGGAGCAGGGCTATCCCCTGCACATCTCCGAGATCCTGGACACACTGAAGGCACCTGTCTATATCGAGCGGGTATCGCTTTCAGATATCGAGCACATCAGGAAGGCCCGCCGGGCGGTCAGAAAGGCCCTGGAGATTCAGAAGGACAAGAAAGGCTATGCCTTTGTGGAGCTGCTCTCTCCCTGCCCCACCATACTGCGGATGAATGTACAGGGGATCACCAAGTTCCTCAATGAGCAGATGGAAAAGGAGTATCCTCTCAAGAAGTTCAGAGACAGCTCCGCCGAGGCCCTGCCCATCATCAGACCGGAGAGCGACTACGGAAGGGAGTCCCTGGACAGGATCTTCGGCTGCCAGGGAGAGGTGTGCATTGAGCTCTTGAAGGATCCGGATTTTCCGGCCAAAGGGGTCAAGATCGCCGGATTCGGCGGTCAGGGGGTCCTGAGCATGGGCCTGGCCCTGGCCCAGGCGGGCTTCGGCTGCGGCAGGTTCGTCTCCTACTATCCGGACTACGGGCCGGAGCAGAGGGGCGGGACCTCCAATTGCTCGGTGACAATATCCGGCCAGCCCATCGGCTCGCCTGTAGTGGATCACCCCGATGTGCTGGTGGCCTTCAACCGGCCATCCCTGGAGAAGTTCGCTCCCACGGTCAAGAAGGGAGGGGTGATACTTTACGACTCCATGGCCGGGCAGTTCCAGGGCCCGGAAGGGGTCAAGGTCATATCCGTTCCGGCTACGGAGATCGCCACGGAGCACGGAGCTATCCAGGCGGCCAACACAGCCATGTTCGGGGCACTGATGCAGGCAGGCAATCTGGGCCTGCCAAAGGAGGCTTACGGCGACGCCTTCCGGGTGACATTCGCCAAGAAGCCCCGCCTGATTCCCAAGAACCTGGAGATTCTGGAGGCGGGAGCCGGGGCGGTCAGAGTGCTGGAGATGGCGGCGAGAAAGTAAGCCGCCATAGCTTATTTTTTTATAATCAAATAATTAATAAAATCTCTTATGTTGGGATGCTGTCCTGCAAGGGAGTGCACCGTATAGATGGACGGCCAAAAGTTCGAATAAAAAGGCTAAAAAAGAGTCAATAGACCCGAGGAAACTGAGCTACTGTTGGCTCTTTGAAGCATGTGCAGTCGATGACGCCAGGTGCTGATTTGAATGCCGTCTTATCCAGCAACTGAATGTTATCATAGCCGCTAATTATTGGGGCTATCTCGCCACCGCTATCCAATCCCTGAGCCTGGAGTGGTGTTTCCATAATCGATATATCCCCAGGATCTTTGCGAACTCCGGAGAGCAACTGGCTATCATTGATAACATGCCCGAGAGGTGAAGATCCCCAATTCCACAGGCTGCTGCCGGATTCGATGCTGCTCAGAGCATCCCTTCCGGACTGTCCACTGAGATCAGCAACTGCAGAGGAGAGCGGTACCATTGAAAGGACCAAAATGCATAGGGCTAAAAGTTTCATTCTATCATTCCCTCGAAGGAATTTAGGATGACGATAATGTAAATACTTTGCCATGTATCGGTGCAGTCCGGAATGTCCCAGACAGAGGGCGAGATCAAAAGTTTTAACCAATGCCCAAAACGACAGTAGAATCCAGATCTGTTATTCCTCTGGTCCGCCTCAATCTCAATCGCCTGGCATGATCACATCAGTTGCCGCCCTGTCGCCACTCAACATCGTCCGCCGGTTCAGCAGCACGATGATGACCGCAGCCACAGCGAAAACGAGGCTGTCCCAGGGCTGGGCGTCGTGCCAGGCGGGACCGTTCATCTGGAAGTGGTAGAGAGCGGCAATGAGGAGGCTGCCCTGTGCGGCGTTGAACATGCCGGTCAGGATGACTGTGATCGCCAGGACGCCTACAAAGTACGGACCGAAGGACCAGGCGCTCTGGGGGCTTCCGCTGAGAAAGAATGCCGGCAGATGCCACAGGCCCCAGATCCCGCCCAGGATCAGGCTGGACCAGAGTGGAGCATAGCGGCGCTGCAGAAGGGGCAGAGCCAGGCCACGCCAGCCCAGCTCCTCAATGGGCCCTATGATCAGCCCGGTGGCCAGGGCGGGAAGGACGCCGTGCCAGGGGGAGAAGGGGAAGGGATCGGTTATGGTGCCCTTGATGGCAGCGCCCAGATAGAAGGCGGCGGGTATGCCTATCACCAGGAAGGCCCACCAGCAGAGGGACATCCGCCACAATGCAAAGCGGCGGAAGAATCGTTTGAGGCCGGCAGCACCGCAGCCTCGCCAGACCAGGAAGATGGCGGCTATGGCCGGCGAGTACACTGCCAGGATGAAAAGAGGATTGGTGTAGCCCATGGGGCCGAAGATGGCCTCGGCCTCTATCGAGAAGAAGATCAATATGGCAAGGATCCCCCAGCCCAATGCGAAGGTGATGGCGAAGAAGGGAATCAGAGCTCCGAATTTCATGTCGTGCGGTGACGTTTCAGTTGTTGCCATGCGTTTCCTCGATCATTAAATTATAGCGTCCAATGCGATTGGCATTGCTGGAATCTGCTTTATGGGGTAATAAGGCTTGCCAAGCAGCCCTCAAATGCAGGCGCTGAACAGAGGCTCTTGCCGAAATTTATTTACCCACAAGAGGGAATAACAGGAAGGAATCCTCAGCTGGCATCCATTTTAGGAGGATTTGGAGGCGCAAATATGTTTTGGAAAATGAGTTCATTTCATGGCCTGAAAGCTTCATCGATCTTGACTGCCCTGGCGGTCCTGGCTCTTTCAGCTATGCTGTCAATTCCGGTGCAGGCTCATCCCCCGTCGGAGGTAATGCTCAGCTATGACCAGGACAACCAGACTCTCAATGTGGCCGTACTGCATAAGGTGTCCTCTCCCTCCGGCCACTATGTGGCCCGGATTGATATCTTCAAGAATGATGAGAAGATCCTGAGCAATGAATACACCAGCCAGCCCTCGGCATCAGATCCCTTCACCTACTCCTATGCGGTGAATGCCACATCCGGAGATGTGCTGAAGGCCACTGCTACATGCAGCATTGCCGGGAGCAGGAGCGGAGAGCTGACGGTTGGGGAGAATGACAGGCTGACGGTTAAGGCCGCCCCTGCTTCCTCTTCCCTGCCCCTGGAAAAGATCGTTTTGCCGGAGGGCTTTTCCATCAAGGTCTTTGCCCAGGACCTCTCCTATCCCCGCTCGCTAGCGTTGGGCGACGAGGGCACCATATTCGTGGGAACCCGTCTGCCCTTCGACTTGATCGACTCCGGGGATGCGACCCCGGTCTATGCCATCCGGGATCTTAATGGCGACGGCATGGCGGAGGAGAGCGAGATCAAGGTGGTGGACATGCTCCGAAATCCCAATGGTGTGGCCTTCCATGAGGGCTCGCTTTATGTGGCGGAGATAGACAGGATCCTGCGCT
>Ga0116144_10005440_pt1 | contig 11561 bp, 12 predicted proteins | sample AD_UKC035_MetaG_FD_89746 | JGI IMG/M metagenome (GOLD analysis project Ga0116144, IMG submission 89746) | Active sludge microbial communities of municipal wastewater-treating anaerobic digesters from USA - AD_UKC035_MetaG | ecosystem: Engineered > Bioreactor > Anaerobic > Digestate | place: USA... | reverse complement strand
GCCCCACCGGTGAGCAACGTCAAATCATGGCCAAGAACCACATCTCCAGCATTTCTGGTCATACCACCCGGAATAAACCCTGTTGATGGAGAAGTAGCCGTTGCGACAGGCTCAAGTTGTATCCGCCGCAAATGATAGCCATCGCCACCGGATACTGAATTGTTAAAGAAAAATCTGACATAATTGTTCGCCGCGCCGGAATATGAGATTGTCCACGTATATCGCTTCCACTCATTGGTCAAATACCACGTATAATACCTGTCAGTTCCGCTGATTCTGACAGCTGTGGAGAGAGATGCGCTACCAGTATCGCATCTAGCCTCGAAACTCAATGCGTAATAGGATGATGCTGATCCAGTTGTCGTAGTTTTGATATTGGGAGTATTCCCTGCATATACAACATCTGTCACGTACAACTCTGGAATACCGTCAACCGTCTGATATGTGAATGTCGCTGGGCTAGCAGTGTTGTTGCTAATTGTCCACCCGCTTGTTGGGATGGATTCCGCGTATGGCATAACATTTGTCCCAGCCCCGTCCACACTCACACCTGTATTCATTACAGTTAGAGCACCTATCGTTGTCCTGATTCCTGCGCCAAATGTGCATTGCAGATTATCACCTAATGACAGGATGGGTAATCCATCATCGTTAAGGAAGTCCAACCCGCTCGCGTCCACCGCTTTTAACGTCTCCGCCTTGAAGGTTGATCCGTTAGCCATGGTGACATCACCGGCCACCGTGAGGTTCCCTGTACCCGCGTTCAGCGTCGCTACATCGGTCGAACCATTGTTGACGGACAGGACCGCTGTCGCGTCGGTGTAGACAACCGAGTCGCTGTTCGGGAGCAGGATCGAGGGATTAGTGGCGGTGGTGAAATCCAGCCCACCCAGTTTATAGATCGCCGCTCCAGAACACAGGAGAGCGATGAGCGCAACTGTTAAGGAATGTTTAACTGTTCGTTTCATTGTTTTCCTCAAACTACTGGATCGAGCGCGATCCGGTACTGGACTCCGTTAATTGTGATAATAGCCGATTCCGTCGGCTCGAATACATCCAACAATGCTGTTGTTTGCTCGAAATCGATTCCCGCCTCCAGCGCATTTACCGCCGTGTGGAGGTCCTCAAGGTGTTGGGCGGTCAACAGTAATTGCACCGCCGATCCCGTGGACCAGGACGCCGCTACTGTACTCTGTTGGCCGCGTACCAGGCTGGTCAGAACATCCCCAGTTCTTCCTCCAACCTCAATTACCTCGCAGCCGTCGGCTGGATCTTGAGAGAACACTGTCACCCAGAAAGGACCGGTTGCAGGGAAGGTACTCCCCTGTCCACTCTCCAGAGTGAGCGATGTGTCATCATCATCTATCGCTGAGTTGAGGTACCCCGCCGCGTTGTTCGCAACTTCCTTAAATGCTGTCACCATATCAAAGCCACCTGTCGTAATAGGAATAAGTCCAGGTGTAGCCCGTCCCGCTCAAACCCACACACACAAACTGATTCTCCCCCGGATGCAGCAACGCCTGCGTGGGCAGGACGTAAGGATCTGCTCCTTCACTGGGTGTATCACTCACCGACCGGTATATCATAATTGAGGTCCAGGTCTCACCATCCGCCGAAACCGAGATCGTCTCCAAATCGCTGTCAAATTTGCAGTATAGATTCGCCCCCATCCGGTAGGGGAGATAATTGTCAGCCCCAGAAATGACACCCCAACGATTCTCGATCCCGGTGTGAACCTCAAGCGTGTTCTCGACATATAATTCCGCATAGGCACTGTCCTCTGATGATTGTTGACCAATAAATGATATCGGCGTGTCGGCGCTGCCAGCATAAGGAGTTCCCCCCAACGCCACCCTCCAATCATCAAAGGAATTGCTGTTGGTAATCGTACGGGTATGCAGCGTGGTGCCGTACCACAGCGGATCCCCGGCAATGAACTCCAGATCCATCTCCAAACCACGCCCCCCATAAACCTTGCCTTCAATCGCCTTCGCCAAACGGCAATTTAAATACCGCCCCGGCCAGTAATCGAGTGTGAGTTGTTCATCCGTCCCCGGCACAAACAAGGCCCGCAATGCGTCCACCTTCGCCAGCATGTCTGCATGGGAGGAACCTTCCACGATCACCGGAACCGTGAGGGTACGTTCCCCGATGTAGTTGCCACGCACCACAGACCCATGGCCGCCCGAACGCGCCGATTTCGAGAGCCTCGGCTCGGCTAGCGCCTGGATCGGCCCTTCCACCACCGTGACACCGTAGGTGCTACCTGACAGATCCACCCCGCCGAAACTCAGGGAATCGGCCATCTCATGCCCTCCCCACCTCATTGAGCGATAGCCCCAGACTGGAGAGTTGACGCTTAAACACGTCGCTTACCTGCCTGACAAACCTGTCCACATCCGCCGTGTTGGAGGCATCGACACGGTCCACCTGGACCAGTGGCGAGTTGATAGTCAGCGTGGTGCTGTTTCCAGATGATCCACCCCCGTTGGCTAGGTCCACCAAACCACCTTCGGCCAAGGCCCGGACCGCCCTCGATCCTACCACCCCTCCATCGGCATACCCCGCCACCGCCTGCATCATGGCCTCATGACTCATCACCCGCGTACCCATCGGCAAAGACGCCAATTCAGGGCCACGTTCCCCCACCAGGACCATCCGGCTACCCGTAACTCCTCCCTCGGCGTATGAGGGAAAAGGAATCCCATAATGATTCTCGAAAACCACCCTCTCGGCTCTTTCAATCGGCTCCCACTGATAACTGCCCGCATTCGACCCCCAGAATAGCGGCATTTTCACATAGGTCTGTCCGCCCGATGTCATCACCAGACCGGCATAAGGATCCGCTCCTGAAGACCCGCCTCCACTCGCCTCATTCGCGGCAGCCATCTTCTCCCACAGATTCGAGATCCCCAGATCAATCAACTCAATTCCCTCTTGAGGCATCCAGGGTAATTCCGTGGCGGCCAAATCCGTTAGATCAGATCCATTGCCAGATCCCGACCCACTCCCTGATCCACCAACCACTGATCCAACAACTTCCCAATAACCAACCTGTGGATCATCATCACTCGGCACATTCAACGTTGAAACCGGGAAATTCGATACAAAATAGGTCCCACCCTTGGGGGCCTTCTTGCGCAGATCATTTAAGCTCTGAATCAACCAATCATTCCCCCCAACAAGACCACCTTCCGCGAATCCCATCACCGATGACGGAGTATTCTGAATCCGTTTCAATGCAAACCAGAGTTTCAGTTTCGCAACCGCCCTGGCTGCATTCGCCTCGGTCGATGCCGCCCAATATCCTCGCAATGGATCCCATAACATGTGATCGCTTTCGGGTTTCGCGCCCGCCATGAGCGCACGATCCTCGCTCGCCTCCCAATTGAAATATCCACCTCCCGGTCTGTCGATCGTTCCAGTTTTGCGTTCCCCGATCCCCCATTCCAAGGCCCCAGAGTATGAACCGAAGATCCCCTCATAAACCCGCTGGAGCGTCTCCGCGTCAATCTTGTTGTCTCCCGCCGATGTAGCCGCTGTTGCCACACTTGCTGCTTTTTTCAGGGTCAACCCCGCCGCCACCGCCGTGGTCTCCGCCGATGTGGATGTGTCTCCTTGTACAGTGGAATCCCCAGCTCCCGATCCAGTTTGACGATCCCTGTAATCAGCGGCTAATTGAGCAAAACTCTTCCCAGCCGCGAAAATATCCCGGCCCGATTCCGATGAACCCAATTCATATGGAGATGTAAGATCAAAGTTGTCCTTGGTGATGCCAGAAATTCCAAGCATTTCTTGAAGAGCCTCATATTGATCGGCTCCACGGGACAATTTGGCGATTTCTAAAAGTTCTGTCCGCTTTGATCTCACCACACCATTCAGCATGGATAACATTGTACGGAGATCCATGTTTAGGATCTGTTGATAAAACGCCGCCTCTCCGGAACGCCTCATCCAGGCAACATAATCATATACATCACCAACCACGCCCCCGTCCGCGAACCCCCTCACCCCCATGCTCGCCGCCGCCATCATGTCCTCATGCGAGAGGATTCGTGTCCCAACCGGTAATGCCGCAAGTTCAGGCCCTCTCTCCCCCACCATCACCATCGGGTGATCCGTCACGCCACCGGCGGCATAGGCCCTGGTCTTCGTTCCGGTTGCCGTGGCCACCTTACGAATCGCCTCGTAAGCGTCTTGCGCGGCGGTCACGATAGTCCTGGTCGTGGATGACCAGTCGCTCCCCAACTTCTGCACCGCCGTGGACAACTTGGTCAGTGATTTGCTGCTGTCACGGCTGCTGTCCTCGGTCGCGTCCGAGGTGGCCTCCAGCAGGTCCACCATCTTACGGTAATAGTCCTGCATCACATCGGCGGCCTGATCGAGACTCAGGCTCTGGGTGCTCGCGTAGACCCTCCAGAACTCGTTCATGATCCGGTTGTGGTCGTCGTAATACTCAACCGCCAAAGCCTGCCACTCCTCGTACCCCAGCTCAAACTTCCTCGCCGCCTGCTCCGCGTGAGCTGCAAGTTTCTCCTCGGTGATCCCCAAAATCTTCCTGATGTAGTCCGACAGCGTGAGAATCTCCACCTCCATCCCGCCACGCGCCGAACGCAGCGTCTGTAGAATATGCCGCTTCCATTGCCAGATCAGGTTTTCGGATCCCCCTAATGCCGTGGAGGCGGCGTCGTAGATTTCCTCGAAATCGGACAGGGATTCCGTCACTGAACCCGCAAACCGCGAACTGAAATGCTCGAGCTCCTCCGTAACCTTCCCCACGATTTTCCCGAACATGTCGTACTTGTACCCGGCCTCTTCGACCAGGTTGCCGAACAGGTCGTATTTGTTACCCGCCACTTCCGCCGCGTTCCCCACTCCATACAGCGCCTTGGCGTGGTCATCCGCCGCGCCCGTGGCGGTCATCAGGTCCTCAGCCTCGGCCCTGATCCCCTCGGACATGTCGCGGATTCCGGCCTCCGCAGCCGATGATTTGGCCTCTAACTTTTCTAACTCCTTCTGTGATGCCTCAAGAGCTCGCTGAGCATCCTGCCAGACCGCGAACTGTTTCTTGGCTTCCTCGGAGTCCTTACCACGTGTCTCCGCGAGCATTTGGTAGGCGTCTTCAGCTTCCTTTACCTTGCGCGTTTGGTCCTCAATGCTGTCGCTGAGCGCGTCGATTTCCTCCTGCATCCGCTCGTATTCCGCGATGCTCTTGTCCAACTGATCCGAGCCACGCTTCAGGCTGCCCTCGTAAAGGCCATAGGTCTCGAGGAAATTCTTGAGCGCGTAATCCGTGGCATCGAACGCCCGCGCGTTATCGCCAACCGCCCCCGTGTTGGTTCTGACTCCCTCGGTCGATAGGTCTAGGGTCTGTCCGAAAATCCTCAGTACATTCTCAGCCTCCCCAACCCCGTCCTCGAGCTTCCCGATAGCCCCGCTGCCCAATACCCACTGCGCATTGGCTTTGTCCGTTTCCCCCGCGACCATCGCCATGCCTTCGCCCGCCGCAAGGCTCGCGTCCTTCAGCGCATACAACTTCCCGGATACCTGGACCGTGCTCTCAGTCGCCTTCCAGGCCGCCTCGGCCATGGCGTTCAAACGCTCTTCCAACGCGAATGCTGTCGCAAACAGGTTCTTCCCCGCCCCCTCGCTCGCCACAATCCCGGACCCAGCACTCAGATCGATATTCAATCCCGGAAATTCAGCCGGACCCAGCAACTTAGCGGACAAATCCGCCATCTCCTGCAGGATCGGCTCCACCGTGATCGTGATCTCTTTCACACGGGAGATGTTTTCCTCGATGGCCCCGGACCAACGACCAAATTCTTTCTCCGCCTCGTCCGCGTTGCGCTTGTAGGCATCGATCCAGGTCGAATGACCGATCTTCTCATCCAGGTCCTGCCCGAAGGCATCCATGCTCTCAGCGGTCGCTCCCAGATGCTGCTGGGTCGAATCCTCGAACTTACCGAGTGAATCGTCCGCGCTCGTGAACAGGTTCTTGAACGCCGCCCCCATATCCTTGGCATTGCGCTCGATCTCCGGTCCATACTTCGTGAACGTGTCGTACAGGGAATACAGGCCGTACCCGATCCCACCAACTGCTACCCCGCCAACTCCTGCGGTTCCCGCCACACCCAGCCCGGCTATCCAGGCCATGGCAGTCTTGAGAGCTGCCAGCGCCGTGATCGCCTTGGCGCTCGCATAGCTGATCGCGGCAATCGCAATCGCCGCCTCACCCATCTTCACACCCATCGTTGCGGCGAACCCGGTCACTCCCGGAATGGTATCTTCCAGGTCATCCAACCCTTGAATCGTATCCCTGATGGAGGTGACCCATCCCTCCATCTCCGGGATGAGCTTCTGCCCAATCGAAATCGACAGATCCAGGAAAGAAGCCCTCATCTGCTTCAGATGGAAAGTGGGATCGTGCGCGATGACATCCTGGTAGGCTTTTTCGGTCTCCCCCAGAGACTTGTTCACCTTGTCCAGAATCTTCTGATAATCCCCGTTGTTGACCCGCGCGAAGGTCAAATAGCCGTTATAGGCATCCATGTCCGGAAACAACTTCCGCAGCGCGTCCTTGTTGCCCTTGGTCTTCTCAGTGACCTCGGCCACCATGCCGCTGAGTTTCTTGGTCTCCAGCGCCGTGGCCGAAAACTCGATCCCCATCTCCTTGGCGGCCTTGGATGCCTCCTGGTTGCCACCCCCCAGCACCTTCAGCAGGTTGGTCAAGAACATCGTGTCACGGCCCACATCCTGCTCAACCAACGTCATCGCGGCCAGGGAAGAGGTCATCTCCTGGAAGGTCATCCCGGCGGACTGGAACTGCACACCAAGCTTCGAGACCTCCGGAGCGAAACGCTGCATGTCGGTAATGCCCAGATCCGTGGCGACTTTCAGGGCATCCATGACTTCCAGCGTCTGATTGGTTTCGAGGTTAAAGACCTTGAGAATCGAGGTAGTGGCTTTGGAGGCATCCGTGAGACCGACATACCCGGCCACCGCCGCCTTGGCTGACTGCTCCACAAAGGTCAGGCTATCGGCTAGCCCCTTCCCCTCGGTTCCGAAAGTGGAAATGGCATCCTTGGCGACCGTGGCCGTCTCGGACAGGTCCGTCCCGAAGGTCTTGGCCACCTTGCGGACCGCCTCATCGACCAGTCCCATGTCCCTGACACCCAGCACCCGGATCTGGTTCAGGCTGGACTGATAATCAGCGGCTTTTTTCGCGGCCCCACCGAAAGCCCCCATGACAGAGGCCCCGAACAACCCAGAGGCGAGGGAAATACTTTTGAGGTTGGAAGAGATTTCCTGAGAAGAGATCTTGACCTTCTTGGAGAGTTCCTTGGGCTTCTTGGCCGCTTCATCGAGCGAGTTCCCGAAGTTCTTCCCGATCTTGTCCAGGGAGGTTCCGAACTCCTGGATACGGGTCTTAGCGTCCTGCAATTCCTTGCTGAACCCGCTCAGATCCGCACCAATCGAGAAGATCACATCGCCCGCGCTTAACTGGTTCATCTCACCCTCCCGATCAGGCTCTCACCGCTCCGTTTCGACCTTTTGCCCAGACGTTCAATGAGCCGCTTGCCAAACATCCAGAATTGCCGGTTCGTCCACTTCTCATCAATTTCTAACGGAGAAATCCCCCACTCACTGGCCATTAGCTCGAGGATTCGGGATTCGGCGTGGACATCTGTTTCTCCCGGGCTGCCTCCATATCCCGCCGGAAAGGGCAGTCGAGCACCTCTCTCACCGCACGGAAGGCTTTGATGATTTCGTCGTTCGTGGCGTTGTCATCGAGCGTAGCCTTGTCGTTGCGCATGATCGGATTCCAACGGTAAAACCACTCCAGGCACTCGTTGAACATCGCCAGGACACCGCTTTGACCCCCTCCCGATGTCTCGCTCTTGTCCATGATCGCGGCTATGTCCGCCAGCATCTCCCGCGCCTTACGCCTTCCCACTTCCACCCACACATACGACTTACCGCCGATCTCAATCGTGCAGGTGGCTTTATCGAGGATCTCACGATCACTCGATCCCATGTTCTTCTTCTCAGGTTCCTTACCCATCAGTCTCTCCTCTTGAATGAATAGGGGTGGGGAGAGGACGCTCAGGCAGCCTCTCCCCCTTTACGCTTGCCGTTATTGGTACTGATACCAACGCGCCCCCGAGGGGATCGTGGTGGTTCCGTAGACTTCGATCTTTACCTTTTGACTGCCTGGCGTCCAAATGCCGCCCGCTGCCGGGTCAACCGAAATCGTGACCTTCGGGAAGTAGTAAAAGCCGATCCCGCCGTATTCGATGATCACGGCGCGGTAGGCGGTATGCCCTGCGGAATTTGGCTCATAGATCCCATTGGCCACCGTCCAGTTGGTGGCATAGGCCAGCACCACTCCGCCGATTTCGTAGGCCGTGGCGTCAATCGCGTCGATCGTCTCAGGCAGTTCAATGACCCGCGTTTTGTTGGCCACACCCGACGGCTGGATCACAATTCGCTTTTGGTCGTTCTTGGAAACCGTGAAGGCGTCTTCCGCGAACTTGAAGTTAAAGGGCGTCCATCCGTCTGGACTGGTTGTCCAATCCATACTGGCCCCCGCCGCTGGGAGCGAGGTGGGGACCGCTGATTCAGCGGTCAGGTGAAGCGCTACCGCCGTGATAATGTTGGTCTGTGTTACAAAGGCTGCCATCTTATCCTCCTTGGTTTATTGCGTCGTAATGTCGAAGATCGCCACCTGGAAGGGCCAGCCCGTGTCTGGATCCTCCCCTCCCTGGTACATGTTGGTGCAACGCGAGAGCATTATTTCCCCTGTTGTGGTCTGCGCACGCGCCCGGTGAAGTCTGTCATAGAGCGCCTTGGCCACATCACGGGCACTCTGAAAAGTCGCATCACCGCCATAGCACTTGAAGACAATCGTATTAGCAATCACATTGGCCGGGGCTTCCGGAGACTCACCACTGGGGTGGAACACAATCGCTGGCTCCTCGTTCTTGAATCCCGCCGCCACTACAGGCGACCAGATCCGCCCCCCCAGGAGTGTGGCGAGCGCCGTTCCACTCTCACTCAGATACTCATATATGATCTGGATCGGATCGTTCATGCTGCCTTGATTCCTTCCTTCAGGTGGCCAATAAACTCGCCTTTCGCCTCTTTGAAGGCCGGAGCCATGTAGGGTCTGGCGGGCATCTTGGAGGTTCCTAGTTCCAGGAATCCGCCGTAGCCCGTCTCGGTACGGACCACGTATTTTAGGTGATCCGTCTTCTCGAACCGGATTGAGTCCCGGTTGTGGCCGCCTGGTCCTTTGGTCTTCTTAACCCAGGACCATTCCGGCACACGTACCCCCGCTACAGGTGATCCTTTTGGAGGTGGCCGCTTTGCCAAGGCTGCCATCCGCATGGCCATTGCCTTGAGCGCGTAATCCGTGGCGTTGGTCAACTGCTGCATGGTCAACTCAATCCCGCTTGTGAACTTGGAGGAAATCTTGATGGTCTGGCTCATTTGACCGATCCCCCTGTCACCCGCTGAGCTTGCGCAAACCGGACCGTGGTCCCGAAGACCGGTGTCCCATCGAGTGCATAATCCTCGCTCTCTGGCAGGGCCGTCCCATACCGCTGAATAAGCCGGATGTGGGTGACACCATCGAGGTCTTGTGAATAGGCAAACCGGATCAGGATCGTCCCAATATCAATCTGGCTTCCACCGCCTGCCTCATGTGGGGTGTTCACATTCACCCCACATCTGACCAACGAGGTGCCCCAGACCACCGGGAGGTGACCCGGTTCGAGACCCCCCACCTGGGGAGCCGTCCCCAGGTAGCAGAGGTCATTCAACGAGGCTTCCGCCGCCGCCCGCATGGATTGAATGCTGTCAGTGAGTGCCATGAGTCGCCGCCACATCGTATCCGCCGTGCCCATAACCGTCTGAATAACGGTTCTTCACACGGGGACGCTCAAGGGTCATGCTCCGGACCGTTTGCCTCGCCGCGTAGAATCGAGACTGCTTGATGGCCATCTCATACAGTTGCGAACGCGAAAAGGATCCACCGTCCGCCGAAAAGTCGGTCTCCGTCGAAAATGCCGCTGCTTTCTCCGCCCAGATCTCCGCCGCCGTGGCATTCAGATCATAGGTGTCCTCCCAGTCATCGTGGTCGATTGGACGACCCTCGCTGTCCGGGATGGCATTCGCTGCGATCATTCCCGCCAGGGTGGTGTCCGAGTAGGTGCTACTGGTCACCTCGTTGGTCATCCGGCGGAGCTGGGCAATCTGGTCAGCAGTCGCGGCCATCGGCTTATCCGAACACCATCTCGATATCGATGGATTGAGTCAGCGTCCCGGCCAGGTCGATGGTCTTGGCCCCAGCCGCAACATCCGGCGTGGCGTCGTTGCCGTACAGCGTGACTTCCTGTCCAGCGGAGAGCGCGATGGACCAATCCGCACCAAATGCCGCGTAACCATTGCTGGCTCCCGTGCTGATCGTGACCGGGTTCGCGTTTGTCAGCGTGGCCTTGGCACGAAGGATCTGCAACTTCAGCCCAGAGCAGTCTTCGGTGACCCCGTTGGTGCCCCATGCGGTGAGAGCCGTCAGATCGATGGTTGCGGCTCCCGCCACAAGCGCCACATTCTTGGCCACATGCTTGGTGGCCGGGGGTGTCGTGGACGCACTCAGTGTATGACTCTGCGAATCGGTGTGAGTCACGCTCGATGTGGAAACCTTGAGACCGGAGACAGTCTCCGCCGTCGAGAGCGTATTTGCGAGTGTTGCTGTGATTGCCATTTGTTACTCCTTCCCTTTCTCACCGGAATCCCCTTCCGGAGTTGTGGCCCCGGCTTTGGATTGGGCTTCTTTGTCGGCCTTTTCGGCCTCGGCCTCGGCTTTGCTGGCCTTCTGGTCAGCCGCCTTGTACTTCTTGGTGGCTTCATCCAGGTCGGCCTTAACCGCATTGGCCTGTTTACGGAGTGCGAGCGCCTTGGCCTTCAATGTGCTGGCCGTGGAGCGTTTATGCATCTCCTGGGCAATGTCGAACGGTTGTGGTTTGTACCAACCCATAGCGGGCCTCCTTAGTACCACGTGAAGAGCACATCCACCTGAGTGTTGTTGAGAGACGAATTAAGATCGAGCGTGTTCTTCTCGATCTCATCCACGTCCCTCGTCACAGCTGCAGCTGTACCCTCAATGGTGTTGTTCAAAAACGTGTTGAACACGGTGGTGTAGGCGGACATATATGGGAGTCCAAGCTTCTCTCCCGTCCCCAGTTGCAGAGTTTCGTTGGCTGGAACCTCAAACGAAGTCACCGTCCTGAACGCCTTGGTTCCGGTGGTTGTTGAAGTGCCCGACAGGGTGAACGCCTCGGTAATCACCTCCCCGGAGATGTTGGTGCCGGTGACGTCCACCACCCCGCTGTATGAGGTGGCACAGGCCATCACAAGGTTTCGCGCTACATCCGGGTTGGTTATGCCTGTAGTGATAATCCTGGCCGCACTGGATGCTGGAGTGACCGAGGCGATGGCCGTGGCCGCCGCAGCGTCGGGAGATGCCCAGCGGTAGTGAGCGACATGACACTGCTGGG
>Ga0116144_10005439_pt1 | contig 11562 bp, 7 predicted proteins | sample AD_UKC035_MetaG_FD_89746 | JGI IMG/M metagenome (GOLD analysis project Ga0116144, IMG submission 89746) | Active sludge microbial communities of municipal wastewater-treating anaerobic digesters from USA - AD_UKC035_MetaG | ecosystem: Engineered > Bioreactor > Anaerobic > Digestate | place: USA... | reverse complement strand
TCTGATCCCGTTTGACAGGGCGGGATCAGAGGCTGGCTCCGGTAGTTGACTCTGAGAACTTGTCTTGGTGGATTCTTCATCCAATTTGTCACCAATTTCTAAAACCTTTTACACTGAATTACGCTATATAATAGAAATACAAGAAAGGACTTTCTGCGATGGATGGAAAAAATGCTATTGAAAAAACGACTGCTGAAAAGCTGAGTTTCTTTACCACCCCGCTGACAGCCAGGGGCTGGCCCCGCTGGCTTGTCCTGGCGGTGGCCGCCTTGGGCTTGATCTATGTCATTAACCCGACACTGGGGCTGCTGGAATTCATCCCGGACACTTTCCCCATTGTGGGCAATTTGGACGAGGGAGCCGCCTTTCTTTTGATCTGGTATGGCCTCTTGGAATTGGTGGAAGGCCGTAAATCCCCCCAGGCTCCCACTGAGCCCCCAGCCTCACCTGGACCGCAGGAGTAATTCCGGCCGCAAACTGGATCATTGAATTCCTGGACGAGTTCCTGGACCCCAGCCGGTTAATGCGCGGTTTGATGTCATGGCGGGTCTTGCCAGGGAGAGCGGTGTCTGTAAAAAAGTTCAACGGGGGGATTTCAAACTGATTGAAAAAACGGCTCCAACTCAGAGACAATGAGTGTTGGAGCCGTTTTGTGTGACAGGGTAATGCCGGGCTATTTGGGGGTGGGTTTCGCGGCCTCATCTTCTGGCGGGGTTTCAACCGTTGGCGTTTGCGGCATGGCCCGACCCAAATAGGCGGGCAGTTCAATGCCGGCCATGGCTGCAATCTCCTGTAAGGGCGGGATGGCCCGGACAAATCCCGAGACAAAATCGGCGGCAGCGTTGCCGTGCTCACTGCGGCCGCCCCCATCCCAGACGGTGATCTTGTCGATCCGCATCTTGCTGATGGCTTCAACCTGAGCTTGGACCATGTCACTCAATTTTTCGATGACCAGTAGACTGGCGGCTGCCTGGGCATCCCCGTTGCAGCTTTCGATCAGACTGCGGTAGCCGGCCGCCTTGGATTCTAGCAGGGTGCGTAAACCTTCCGCCTCGGCCTGATACTTCATCAAAATGCTGTCAGCTTCACCGCGGGCTTCCCGCCGGACGCGTTCAGCGTTGGCTTCGGCATCGATTTCCTGCTTCGTCTTGTTGATTTCCTGCTGGGCAATTTCTTCGGCCTTTAACAGCGCCATCCGGGCTTCATATTCAGCTATCTGGATGGCCTTTTCCGCTTCACGCTTGGCGATTTCAGCGCGCTGCATGGCGGTTGCCTTTTGGACTTCCAGTTCGGCATTGGACGCGGCAATTTCAGCGCGTGAGCTGTTTTCACCACGCACCGCTTCCGCCTCGCGTTGCTGAACGAAAATGCGTTGACCGGCCAGAGCCGCCGTCTTGCCTTTTTCGGCTTCCGCCAGGTTTTCGGAAACCCGGATGGTCTCCTCGCGCTTGGCATCCGATTCACCGATGGAGCCCTTCTTGGTCTGCTGGGCGACATCAATCTTGGCTTGGTTGACCGCTTCGGAAGCCGCCTTCTTGCCAATACTCTCGATGTAATCGCTTTCATCCGTGATGTCAGTGATGTTGACGTTGATCAGATACAACCCGATCTTGTTCAACTCGGGTTCCACGTTTTTTCGCACTGCTTCCAGGAAACTCTCGCGATCCTGATTGATCTGCTCAATGGTCAGAGAGGCCACCGTCAGGCGGAGTTGGCCGAAAATGATTTCTTTGGCCATGGCTTCAATCAAAGCTGGGGTGAGCCCCACCAGGCGTTCGGCAGCGACGGTCATGATTTCGGGCTGAGTGCTGATACCTACGGTGAACGTGCTGGGGACATTAATCCGGATGTTTTGCAGGGAGAGGGCATTTTGCAGCGGAATATTGATGGTTAATGGCGTCAGGCTCATGTAACGGGATTCCTGCGCCACGGGCCAGACAAAAGCCCCACCACCATGCATGCACTTGCTGGACATGCCTTTGCCGACTTTACCGGAGATGACCAGGATCTTGTCCGAGGGGCAGCGCTTGTACCGGCTGGCCATATACAGCGCCGCAAAGAACATCAGGATGATGAAGACAATGATTGCCAGCATCAGAAAATCAGGCATCTAAAACCTCCTCAAGAAAATTAAGAATGATTGGTCGTTTCTGCAACGACGATGAGTATTTTTCCGGCAGTGATGCCGGTGACCCGCACCATGGTGCCGGTGGGGAGGCGTTGACCGGTCTCTGAAACCGCATCCAGAGACCGCAGGGTGCCCTTGACTGCCACCGAAACCACACCGGTTCCTTGCTCCGGAATGGTCAGGTAGACCGAGCCAACCTGTCCAATGGCATCCTGGATAACCATGGTGCCCTCGGACTGGAGCCGCCGCATCTGATAAAAAATCAGAGCAGTAACCCAGGCGGTGAGCATCCCGGCACCCAAGGCCCCCAGCAGGCTCCAAATGGCGCCCACCTTGATTTGCAGCAGCCCCAACCCCACCAGACCAAACATGGTGAAGAATCCAGCAATGGATTGCAGCGACAACAGTTTCATCCCTGCCCCGCTATCGCCAGCATCGTGACCATCAACCGTCCCGTCATGATCAAGATCAACGGGGGCATCCGGTCCATCGCCGTGATCCATCCCAATGATCATCATCACCAACCGCAAGACCAGGATGGTCCCACCGCCGATGGCGCAAATCAAATAGATGGTATTTAATCCCATGTCACCTCCCGGAGATGCCGGACGATGAAATTGCGCCGGCCTGCAAAACTATTATACCTGAATCCGCCCTCGCCAAACCCGTCGGGAGAGACGCTCTCTGGTTTTGGTGACAGGAAACTTGTTGACCCTCTTTTCAACCTTATGGTGCCTTCAAGCCCTCCGATTGGGGCGTGATTGGCGGTTAAACCTGGATCCGACGAACAAGATTCGGCGAAATTTTGACATTTCCCTTAAAACGCGATACACTATTTACAATTGAACGACACGGGGAGCCTGGCCTGTCAGGCTGAGAGGAGAGTTGATGCTCTCGACCCGCATTACCTGATCCGGATCATGCCGGCGGAGGGACGTTGCCCAGCAAGCTTACCAGACACCCTTCCCGGCGAGGGTGTTTTATTTATGGATAAAAAAAGAGCCTTGTTGTTTGTCAATGGTGAGCTGCCGGCCGCCGGCCGGGTGGCGGCGCTCATCCAACCCGATGATTTTCTGGTTGCTGTGGACGGGGGATTGGAACACCTGAAGTTACTGCAACGCCAGCCCCATCTTCTGATTGGAGACTTGGACTCTGTGTCCCTCCAGGATGTCGTCCGTCTGGAAACTGCCGGCGTGCCGGTTGAACGCTTCCCGGTGGAAAAGGATGAGTCCGATCTGGAGTTGGCTCTGGATTCGGTTGTCAAACGAGGCTATCGGACCCTGCGTATCATCGCCGGCGTGGGTGGGCGGCTGGATCAAACCCTGGCTAATCTTTTCCTGCTGGCGCGCCCCCATCTGGCCGACTGCGACCTGCGCCTGGACGATGGCCAAACTGAGGTCCTGCTCGTCCGTCAGTCCGCCCTCATTGAGGGTCAACCCGGGGAGACCGTTTCCCTGCTACCCCTCGGCCGGCCGGCTTGCGGTGTCACCACCCTGGGGCTGCGTTATCCTTTGCATGCCGAGACACTCTGGCCGGATCGCACCCGCGGCGTCAGCAACGCCCTGGCTGAACCGCGCGCCAGCATTCGGCTGCATGACGGCTTGATAATTTGTGTCCATCTGAGATTTGATCTTTAGTTCTGGGATTTGGTATGGCATTCGGATCCTTTTAATTAAAAGGCTGGTGCCCCCCCGTCCTGCGCCGCATGGATTTCAGCTGGCTGGGGGCGGCCCTTGCTACGCCCCGGAAAAAGGACAATCCCAAAAAGCAACCCTTCCAAAACTGTATCCAAAACTGTAAAGGAGACTTAATGTTTCAACCGGTTCGCCTTCTATACATTTCCCTTGTGGCACTCCTTCTGGCGGGCTGCACCGCCACACCCAGTGGTGGGACCACTGCTGTCAGCACGTTGACGGTGATGACTCATGATTCGTTTGCCATCAGTGCCGAGTTGGTGACACAGTTTGAACAGGCCCATCATGCCCGGTTGGTCTTTGTTCCCTCCGGTGATACTGGAGCCGCGCTTAATCGAGCCATCCTGTCCAAAGAGGCTCCCCAGGCGGACGTCTTCTATGGCGTGGATAATACGTTCCTAGCCCGCGCTCTGGAGGCGGGGATCTTTGAATCATATGATTCGCCCCTTCTGGCAGATATCCCAGCCAGTTTTCGACTGGATCCTGAAAACGGGGCGCTGCCCGTGGACTATGGCGATGTTTGCATTAATTACGACCGGGCCTATTTTGAGGATCACAAGCTCCCGGTTCCGCAGACTCTGTCGGACCTAACAAAACCCGAATATGCCGGGTTGCTGGTTGTGGAAAACCCCGCCACCTCATCGCCGGGTTTGGCCTTTTTGATGGCCACAATTGCGAACTTTTCCGAGGAACGGTACCTGGATTTCTGGGTGGACTTGCGAGAAAATGGAGTCGTTGTGGTGAATGATTGGGAAACCGCCTACTATACCAACTTCAGCGGTTCCTCCGGGCGCGGGCCGCAGCCGCTGGTCGTTTCCTATAACTCCAGCCCGGCGGCGGAATACATTTTTGCCGATCCCCCCGTCACCGAACCCCCCACGGCCTCCATCACCGGTCCACTGGCCTGCTACCGCCAGGTAGAATTTGTGGGAATCCTCTCCGGTACTTCGCAGCGTATGCTGGCCGAGCAGTTTGTTGATTTCATGCTCAGTGTCCCCTTCCAGGAAGACGTGCCTGAACAGATGTTTGTCTTTCCGGTCAATTCGAATGCCGCCCTGCCCGAGCCATTTACGCGCTTTACGCCACCGGTTGACCAGCCGGCCCTGCTGGATCCGGGCTTGGTGGCGGAAAATCGGGATCGCTGGATCCAGGAATGGTCCCAATCCGTTCTGCGCTGAGACAACAAGGCTGGCTGTGGCTCTGGCTGCTGCCGCTGGCTTTTTTGTCCTTTTTCTTCTTCCGCCCGCTGCTGGCGATTTTTCGGTTGGCATTTGAGGGAGCGCTGGCAGAAGGCTTGTCCTTTGATGCCTGGGCCCGGCTGGGTCAGCCGCTCCTGTTCACCATCTGGCAGGCCGGGCTGTCCACGCTGTTGACCTTGTTGGTGGGATTGCCGGCGGCCTGGGTGTTTGCCCGGTTCAGCTTTCCCGGTAAAAAATTGATCAGTACGCTCAGCACGCTGCCGTTTATTTTACCCACGGTGGTGGCTGCCGCAGGTTTTAATGCATTGCTGGGCCCGCGCGGGTGGATCAATCTGCTGCTGATGGATTGGTTCAATTTGACCTCACCGCCGGTTCAATTCTTGAATTCGCTGGGAGCTATCCTCCTGGCGCATGTTTTTTACAATACCACCGTTGTGCTGCGGGTTGTGGGCAGTGCCTGGGCGCAGCTGGATACCCGGCTGGAGCAGGCCGCCCGTTCTCTGGGAGCCTCACCGCTGCGAACTTTTTGGGAAGTGACAGCGCCCCTGCTGCGTCCACCATTGGCAGCCGCCGCACTGCTGATTTTTCTGTTTGATTTTACAAGTTTCGGTGTGATCTTGCTCTTGGGCGGGCCCCAGTATGCGACCCTGGAGGTGGAAATCTACATCCAGGCGCTGCATTTGCTTAATCTCCCTCTGGCGGGGTTGCTTTCCGCAGTGCAACTGGCGGCGACACTGGCTCTGACAGCGCTGTATTCCCGGCTGGTACGCGGCCGCAACATTCCATTAACGCCGCGGTTAAGTGGAGAAGGGCAGCGCCGTCCGCGGGGCTGGCGGGAGCGCCTGGTTGTGGTGGTCACGGCAACCAGCCTGGTGCTGCTGTTTGTGCTGCCGTTGCTGGCGCTGGCCTCCCGCTCGATCACCCGCTTGGAGGCAGACCGCGGCCAGCGCGGGGCGATCCAAACCGGGTTGACCCTGGACTATTATCGCGAACTGTTCATCAATCGACGTGGGGCCTTCTTTTACGTTCCCCCGGTGGAGGCCGCCCGGAATTCCCTGAGCTATGCCGGATTGACGGTGCTCATTTCGCTGGGACTGGGATTCCTGGCGGCCAGGGCCTTGGCCCATCGTTCAAAATTGAATGCCGTGCTGGACCCGCTCTTGATGCTACCGTTGGGCGCCTCGGCGGTTACCCTCGGGTTGGGGTTTATTGTTGTGTTCAACCGCCCCCCATGGGATGTGGGCTCATTTCCGCTGTTGATCCCCTTGGCACACAGCCTGGTTGCCCTGCCTTTTGTGGTCCGTACCCTGTACCCGGCCCTGGCCGCTATCCCGCCTGAACTGCGGCAGGCCGCGGCAGTCCTGAGTGCGCCGGCGTGGCGGGTCTGGCTGGAAGTAGACCTGCCCATTGTGGCCCGTGCGGCTGCAGCAAGTGCTGTTTTTGCCTTTACCATTTCGTTGGGGGAGTTTGGGGCCACGACTTTCCTGGCCCGCCCCGAGACCCCCACCCTGCCGGTGGCAGTCTACCGGTTTCTCTCTCAGCCCGGCGCGATGAATTACGGCCAGGCTCTGGCCATGGCCACCCTGTTGATGCTGCTGTGTGCCACTGCCGTGCTGATCCTCGAGCGATTGGAGAAGGTCCTGGGCTCGACCCCGTCGCAATAAAAGCGGAGCGGATGCCGTGGTTATTCGTTGTACTGACGTTCAAACAGAACCTTGCCGGCCATTTCCCCGGACAGCGATCAGTCCCAACCAGGCCAGGATGGCTATTCCAGGGTAAAAAACAGGATATGGTCACCCAGGATAGCAAAACGCCGGGCGGGAGTTCCCGCCCGGCGCTTGAGTTCTGCAAGTGATCAGACTTACTTGACAACCACCGGCAGGAAGATGTATTTGATGGGGCTCGGCAGGATCATGGTGGTCGCACTGGCTTCCACCTCAAACCGGCTGACATCCAGATAGGCCGTGTTGGTGACTGGGGTGTCTTCGGCCTCCGCGGTTACATCGAATGTGATGGTCAGCGGAGTCAGGACGATCCCTTCCAAGCGGAAGGCGATGTCGGCCTGGGTTACTCCGACGACAGACCAGTTTTGCCAGGCTGTGCCGTAGCCAAAGCCACCGCCGGGGTTGATGAACTGACCAGTGAGGCCATTGGTGGTGTCGGCTGGCTGGCGGCCATACTGTCCGCCGCCGGCAAAGGCCAAGGATGGGTAGAATACCAGCCAGTAGTGGCCGGGCGGCAAGATGACGAAGGATGGCACAGTCAGGGTGACATTCGATTCCAGACCACTGGAACCGGTGCTGATGACCACCTGGGGGTCGGTGGGCGCAACACTCATGGCCCAAATCGGTGGGGCCCCTGCGCCGGATGGGTCGCCAGCCGGTACCCCCCCTTCATCTGTGTAGATCAGGAAGTTGAGGGCACTGGCGTTGGCCAGGGTGGTGAAGCCGTTCCAGCCACCGCCGGGAACGAAGATGGTGCCGACTGCCCAGGCCGAATCCGCCACAAAGTCATCGGCCAGGTAGGCAGAGTAAGTCGGGTTATCTGTAAACTCCTGATTGACATAGGCATTCTGATTGACCGTGCTGAGGGGTTGATCCCACAATACCGCTTTGGGATTGGCTGCTGGCCGGGGAGTTACCAGTGGAACGGCCGCCGAAGTATGCAACTGCGGTGGAACGGTGCCACCGATTCCTTGGACTGCAGCCGGCTTCCAGTCGTTCAGCCCTGATTTGAGCGGCGCTGAATCCCAGTAGATGCTATTGTTGCCGCTGTCATAACCATAGGCGCCAATATCCGGGTTCACCAACAGACTGCCGGGTACATAGGACACACCCGCGGGCAGCGGATCCGTAATGACCATGTCGTTAAACCCGATGGGATCCATGGTGAGAGTGTAGGTGAACTGCTCACCGGGCAGCACTTCAGCCGGGGCAGTTTTGACAAGCTCCGGCAGGTTGACCACCTCAAAGTAGAGTGGGATGATGCGGGGTGATTCGCCGATGGCCGTGTTGAACAAGACCAGTGACGCGGTGTGTGTGCCCGGCATCAGCCCATCGCCGTCAAAGTGGAGGGTTACATCCACGTTCTCGCCTGGGGCCAGAGCACCATCCACCGGAGCGGCACTCAGCCATGGAATATCGGGATAGGTCCAGTCCGGGATACCGCGGATCAGGTTGGACCACAGTTCAGCATTATCTGGCATGCCATCCAGATCCAGGTCGGCATCGTTTTGCCCATCGGCAAAGGCTTTGAAGATTGTGCCGCCATCACTACCGCGGGTGACCAGAGCCGCTTCATTGGTTGTTGGCGTACCGGTGTAGCCGGCCAGGGCGACAAACCCACCCAATGGCTCAACATGCTGACCATAGGTGCCGTAACGTCCCCCCGTCAGCGAGGTTAGTTCGGGTAATGGATCAAAGTAGTTGAAGTTGGGATGATCGGGCAGCCACCAGTAAACGGGATCCGGTGGGTCGTTATCATCGGCCGCCCAAGTGACCCCCAGCGTGGTCCACAGGGGGTGGCTGGCGTAGGAACTCATCTGCCAACTGCTGATAATCAGATTGCCGCCGGCAGTCACATAATCGTTCAACGCGGTCAGGAAGTCATTGCCTGGGCTCGTGAAGTTTTCATGGCTCACCAGCACGAGGTCCCAGGGCCCGTCATTTTCCAGGGCTGCTTGGAATCCGGGGAAGTCGCCGTTGTAGAAGGCGGTGTAGGGCACGCCAAGGTAGCGCAGCGCCTGGTCCACCATGGTGCTGGGCGCGGCATGGTAGTAATCGTCGGCGTAGACCAGGATGCTCATGCCCCCGCCCTTGGGTGGGGTGGCGGGAGTCCAGCGGTAGGCGGCTGGGTAGGCCAGCTGTGGGCCGGAATTGCTGTCCATCAGCACTCCCGTTTCGGCGCGATAGAGCCATTCCCCCTGACCGGTGCTCTGGGTGCCTTTGAACGGCTGGTTGTACTCCAGCAGGCGGTAGTGCATGGGGGCATTGCCTGTGTTGGCAATATTCAAGACCTCATCAATTTCCTCCCCCATCAAGACGCTGGTTTCAATGAACTCCGGCGCGACCACCAGGTCGGCTGAATCCAGCACCGTCATTTGAACCGGCAGGACCAGCAGTGGGTTGTAGGGATCATTACTGCTGACATTGAGATTGGCGACATAGCCACCGGCTGAAAGCCCGGTGGTATCAAACGTGATGACCGGGAATGTGCATTCACCGGGCGCCACCGTGCCGTTGAGTGGTTCCTCGATCAGCCAGGTTGTCCCAGCGTCGTCAAAGGTGTACTCGAGCGGCTCCGCCCCGATATTGCAGAGCGAGGCCCATTGTGTCGACAGCGTGTCTGTCTTCGTGACCAGTTCAAAATGATCCGGTGAGAATTGCAGCGCCGGCTCGGTACATGCCGGGCAGTCCCGCACGAAGATATCCGACAAACCCGATGGGGAGAAGGAACCAATCGATCCCCCCACATGGTACACCATATCATCCAATGTCACCGCAGCAGTACGGTAGAAGGCCCCGCTTTCCAGGGGACCATAGTCATACCAGGTGGAATCGGTGACACTATAGTACCAGGTCTGGTTGGTTAAAGATCCGGTTCCATCGGCCCCGGCCACCAACCAGAGTTCACCTGCATTGACTGTGCGTTGGGTGTAGCCCATGCCCCACCAGGCAAAGGGGGTGGCCCCCAGGGTGGCGTTTTCTGCCTCCCAGGCGGCGGTGGTAAAGTCATAGCACTGGGTCGAATCCAGAAATGCATTGGCGGCGTTCACTCCGCCGGCCACGCAGAGCAGGGGATGGCTGTCCGCCGGGCGGGTGAAAAGGTAGGCGGCATGAAAATCGCGCACAGAGGTGAAGTCCGGCAGGGGGGCCAGCCAGGCGTTGGCGACTGCGTCATAGACATATACTTTTGCCAGGTCCCCGCCACCCGGTGTGGTGGCGCCGCCGGTCAGGTAGCAAAGGCCGTTGGCTTCATCCGCGACCCAGCTGGGAGCCCAGATGGCATTCTCGGACGGTGGGGTACCGCCGGGGGTCTCCTGCAGCCAGGTGTTGGTATCCATGGCGTAGCTCCACAGGCCGGTATAACTTCCGGATGCGTCGCCGTAGATGTACACCTTGCTGCCGATCTGGCAGCCGGAGCGGGCATAGTTGGTAAAGGGCGGCGCCGAGTCGGCGATGGTCGCCCAGGTTTTGGCGACAGGATCGTAGGTGGAGACGCCGGTTGACCCATAGCCGGTAATGCTCCAAACCAGTCCATCGTAAGCCGCCAGCACATTATCCATGGCATTGACCGGGTTGGTTGCGATCTGGGACCATCCATCAGGGCCGTACAGTTCCTTGGTGATGGTGGCCGTGTCGGCATAGGTAAAGTCTGAGGCGGTAATATTCACATGATATTCACCCGGCTCCATGCAGGCGCGCGGCTCAATGGTCACATCAAAGGTCGTGCCCCCCCCATTGGGCAGGGTTATGGATGCCGGTGCGGTGAGCGCACCGGGGAAGTCCCATTCGTAGTAGAGATAAAAGGTGTCATCGTAACCCACCTGGTTTTCCAGGGTGAATGTGTGGGTTTGTGTGGCCCCACTGCAGCCTTCAGTGACCACTTCCTCTGGGGTCAGGATCACCTGGGGAATATAGGTGCAGGGTGGGATGATCGCGGCTGGGTTAACCGCTTCATCACAGGTTAACCCACTGCCGGTTGGGGCGTAGCCGTCGTTGCTGCAGGGCCAGTGGGGGGCACCGCCATAACCGTCACCATCGAAGAACCACGAGACTGGAACGTCCATTCCGCCGGCAGCGGGAGTCACGTCCACACAGTAGGTGGCCACGCAGTGATCGGTGGAGGCCTGACTGCGCTGATGGGCCAGATTGACTTCATAGGAGGCGGTTTGGAAGCTCCAGTTGAAAGTGCCCCAAATGCCGCCATTGGCACAGGTCGGGGTGCCGACCACATAGGCATTGCTCACCACCCAACTGGATGGGAACTTGAGCCAGTTGTTATAGACATATTCCCAGTCCGCAGTGTAGCTGTCGGATTGGAAGCAGAAGGTCTGGGCGGTGCCGGGTTCATAGCAGGTGGCCCCCCCGGCGCCCGGGGCAAAGACCACTGTGCTGCCGGCAAGCGATTGAATGCCCCCGCCACCAGCAACCCGGGCCGGTGCCGTGCCGGTAAATGTTTGCCCCGTCGGCCTTGCCGGGCCGCTGGGGCCATCATCCTGGGGTGGAGTGGCCGCCCAAGCAGCGCTGGTCAGCAGGCTGAAGGTGATCAACAGACTGACCAGGAGTATGGGGATACGGATGTGCTTCATAGGTTTTTCCTCCCAAAAATGCAAAACATAATGGGTGATTATTGCAGCCCCCTACCGGTGAATGCTGTGGGCAGACAGGAATTACTCGTCACCTCCTATTCGATTGTCGAGATTAAAGAGATGTTAATATTGTAGCGAGTCTGGGAATGTATTTCAACGGGTATTTCACAAGGGATTTCGAAGCAGTACGAAGGCATCTGTAAGACCACCAGAAGTCTTCTGCAGGGTTTG